>ERZ808240.579-NODE-579-length-46949-cov-44.036806_pt1 | contig 46949 bp, 26 predicted proteins | sample MGYA00521084_ERZ808240 | MGnify/ENA primary metagenome ERZ808240 (study PRJEB31516, sample SAMN03275571) | gut metagenome | biome: mammalia-associated habitat; material: feces | host: Papio cynocephalus | place: Kenya | collected 2012-08-06 ...
TAATATAGGCAGTAGGAACACTTTTCATCGATGCACTCAATATGGCTTTACCGTATTGTTTTACCTTACTTTTCATACGCACCATGATTCTCGCTCTGCCATTGCTGGTCTGAATGACACGAGACCCAGTGGAAGTGCCCAGATTTTCTACCAATGTGGCATCCCCCACTACAGCAAAGTGAACAAACTCAGAATTATCAAGACACTTCAGACCATTAGCATCCTCTACCTGCGCCTCAACCATTAGCAAGTCCTCCTCCAAAGGATAAGCCTTGAGACTGACATGGTCGGGGACATCCCAAGATGCCGTCTGATAATCCTGATAAATAAGATCCACCAACTTATTGTCACCGACAGCCTTGATTTCATTCCTTCCCTCTTGCAAGTTGACATTCCAATGGAGACCTGCCGCAGGATAGTCTTCAACCTGGCGTTTACGAAGACCTTGAGACTCACCATTGACGAAGAGTTCCACATTTTTACAATTGGAGTATACCAAGATTTCCTTTTTCTCATCTGGCTTACCCCAACGAGTCGGAACAGAGTGACCGAAGATGTGAATCATCGGTCGAGGTGACCAATAAGACTGAAATACATAATAGCTTTCCTTCGGAGTGCCATCACGTTCCACAACCCCTTTCTGGTTCACATAAGGGATAGGATTGGTAGGACGAAGAGGCGTAGAGAAATCCTTGAATGTCCAAAAAGCTGTGCCTGTCAGGTTAGGAATCGTCTGCTGTTCCTTGAGCGTCCAGTCGAAGAGACGCACCATATAAGTCTCAGACCAATCGCCATTCCTGTCACCCGCATTCACCGTTTCCAAGTCAGTACGCTCCGTATGTCTGCCCACATGACTATCTCCACCCCATTCCGCATGGAGGAAATGAGGGAAACGAGCGATGGCATCCTCGGTCATCTTGCGATAGTCCTTCATGGTTCCACTATACCATCCTGCCCATATCGTAGGCGAATAGACATCGGTTATATCGCTACAGAAGTCACAACGCCGAATGGTTGTCTTGCGAGTGCCATCCAACTGATGCGCCATTCTGTTGAGATGTTCCATGAAAGCATGGATACGTTCCTTGTCAAAGGTCGGGAAGTCGCCTCGCCAATCATTTTCGTTCCCCAATCCCCAAAGGATAATGGATGGGTGATTACGATGCTGGGCAATCATATTGGCAAGCATCTGCTCCGCTTGCGCTTGATACTTCTCACCGCCCAAGCCTCCACGACACCAAGGTATTTCTTCCCACACCAAAATGCCCAAGGAGTCACAAAGTTCCAGCACCAAATCTGACTGCTGATAATGCCCCAGCCTGATGAAATTGGCACCCATATCCTTGATTTGCCGCATCTCATGCCGTATCATATCATCGGTCATGGCGGCTCCTACCCCAGCATGGTCCTCATGGCGGTGAGTTCCATTCAAGAGAAGGCGACGACCATTCAAGAAGAAAGGTCCATGCTCCTTGAACTCATAAGTTCTAAAGCCAGCCTTCGTGGAATACTGTTGTATTGCGCCTCCGACATTCAATTGGGCTTCCAAGGTATAGAGTTGCGGATGCTCCACATCCCATATCTTCGGCTTGTCGACCTTTATCGACAAACGTATGTCTTTCTGTCCTGCCGCTAACTTCAGATTTTGATAAACCACCTTGCCTCTCGGGTCAAGCAACCTCAAAGAGAGATAAGCAGAAGAAGCCGGGCGAGCTATGTGGACAACCGCCTCCAGCGACTTACGAGCCAAGTTGGGCATCAAGTCGACGCTCTCGATGGCTGTAGACGGTTGATAGAGAATATTTACATGACGGTAGAGACCACCATAGACATTGAAGTCGGACATGGAAGAAGGTATACGCTCTGTATTCCGACTATTGTCACAACGCACAGCCACAGGTACCTTTCCACCAAACCGCTTGGCATCCCCAGATTTCAAGAAAGCCTCCACAGCATCGGTAACATCTATTTTCCAACGGTCATACCCACCGACATGCGAGCCGACCAAAGTGGTGTACACATAGACCTGCGTACTCTGTCCTGCCCCCTCAAATTCCAGAAACGTGCGTCCATGGACATAAGGATTCTCAATCTTGACATTCTTACGATACCACCCTGGTCCCTGGTAATAATTGACATCAGGGTCCACCGCATCAAACGCATTGAAGCAGTGGGGCAAGTTGACACTCGTCCACAGCGGAACACTCTCGGGCTTACCTGCCTGTACGGGGCGAAACACTTCCCAGGCACTTCCCATATCCTGCCGAATAAACTGCCAGTTAGCATCTATGCGATGGCAATGAGAAACAGATTCTGTTGCCCTCACCAAGATGAGAGGCAACAGAATCAATATCAAGAGACCATACAATTTTTTCATGGAAATAATATTTCAAAATAGTTTATACTTTTTATAACTTTCTAAGTCGAATGCCTGAAAGAAAAGCCTTTCCATTACCATAAGCAGAAAACCTAACTTCCAACCCCTCAGTTCCACATTCCACAAGATAACTTCTGCGCATGGCTGTGAAGTAACCAGCCTCAATACCTGGTTTCAGATTAGGCTCCAGCACCTTGCCGTTCACCTCTACGGCAAATCCGCCTCCAGCACCTTGCGCATCGCCTTGTTCCTTGTCCTTGCCCAAGAGATAGATGGACTGTGCTTGTTTCTTACGGGTATCAGCGAAGAGAAGTTCCAACTCATATCTACCTTGCGGAACATCCAAACGATACCCCTCGATGCCATCCATCATGGTTTGATAGAGCGGTCCATCCTCCGTGCATTCTATCTTAGTTTGAGTCGTAGAAGGCTTGCCACCGATGTATCCCCAGCTACCCTCAGTATAGGCACGGTCAGCCACCCAAGTTACACCGGTCTTTGCCGATTGGAAATAGCAATGGCTTCCCACATTGATGGCGATGTCGTCTATCTTCTTCGCATCAAGAGGCACCGGCTTATAGGTTACAACCGTCTGGTCCACAACCTGTCGTCCCAAGTCCCTGACATCATCTCGGTCATCTGTCGTCCGTGCCTCCAAGCGGTTGTCACCTTCTTGCAAGTCCACATCGAAGAGGGCAAAATGATTATTGACAAGTTTCTTGCCTACCATCTTGCCATTCTGCAGCAAGGTCACTTCTGAGGCATTGGTGTACACTTTGACGGAATGGTGGGCATCCACCGTCTCCCGCTCCGGCCAATCCCTCGTGGCAATATGGAGCACAGGAACATCCTTGCGCCAGGCTGCCTGGAAATAATAAAACACATCCTTTTTCCTACGTTCAGGAGTCACCACACCCTTATTGTTGATATGCGGCATCGACTCTCCACGATTTGCCGAGGAGAAGTCCACGAAATTCCAGTAACTTCCACCTAATATATAAGGTGTATCTGATATGACTGGCAGATAGTGCTCTATATATTTCTGCTGATACTCACAAGAGAAGTCGAAAGGCTTGCCCTCGTATGTATGGATACGGAGGTCGCTACCAGCTCCCCACTCGCTCACGATAACGGGATGAGTGGGATGATTCTTGTGCTGGTCGGCGAGATAACGCTCGAAGCCTGTCAAATCTCCGCCATACCAACCTTGATAGAGATTCCAACCCAGAACCTGCGAATAGTCAGCTATATGATACTTGTTATAGTCGTCGCTACCATGAAGCGCCATCGTCGAATGGCGAGTAGCATCCTCCTCGTGTATGATTTTCTCCAATCTGCTCGCCAAAGCCTGAATGCGAGCAATCTCTTTGTCAAAATCGTCTTGTTTAGGATACTCATTGCGCGCCTTCAACAAAATCTCGTTCATATATCCCCAAAGAATGACTGAAGGATGATTGTAATGCTGGCGAATCATCTCCCTAAGATTGCAAGCCGCATTGTCGGCAAACTCTTCATCGTCAGGCACATAGTTGACGACAGGAATTTCTTCCCATACCAACATGCCCAGTTTGTCGCACATCTCCAAGACGGCTTCTGCCTGTGGATAATGGGCAAGACGGATGAAATTGCATCCCATGTCCTTCAACATCCGCAGGTCCTTACGGTGCATGTCGTCCTCAAGTGCCACGCCATACGGACGCCAGTCTTGATGACGGCACATGCCATTGAGCTTATAAGGCTTGCCATTAAGGAAAAATCCCTTTTCCGCATTAAACTCACACCAGCGCAAACCCACATAGTGTTCTTGGCTATCCAAGATGCGGCTCTGCCTATCAACATCCTTAACTCGTAGTTTCTTGCCCTCCAAAAGTATGGTTTTCACCCGATAAAGCATAGGATTCTCTGGCGACCAAAGCACAGGTGACTTAATCTGAGGAAAAGCAGTTTGGCATATTTGCGTTTGATTTGCCTTCAATCTCACCGTCTTCTTGACTGTAGAGACTATCTTGCCATCTGGCGCATAGAGCGTATGGACCAGATAGCAGTCCTTGTCTTGCGCATCATCATTGCGAAGACGACACCTGACATTGATGTCAGCCTTATCAGCAGACACATGTTGAGTGCTCACGAACACGCCATCCGAACCATCTTCGGTCATGGAGAAATGCTGTAAGTTGGTGGTTATCAACTTTACATTGCGATAGATGCCGCCCATGAAAGTAAAATCGGCAGAGATAGGAGCCACATGGCGGTCGGCATTATCGACTGTGATTAGAATTTCGTTAGAACAATCATCCAACGATTTAGCCCGTCTCAAGAAAGGAGTGAGGTCGGCGACCGAGGCTGTATAGCCGCCTCGGTGTTCGCCTACCTTCTTACCATTTATATAGATCGTAGATGTTTTATTTGCTGCCTCCAACTTGAGGAAGTAGCGCTTGTTTGTTTCTATAGGCAATCGCAATATTCGTTTGTAGCTGCACTTTCCCTGCTTATAAGCGGAAGTCTCATAAGCATCTGTGTTCCATGTGTGGGGCAAGGCAACAGCCTTCCATTTCACTTGGCTGTCACTAAATGACCAACCATCGTTGAGCGACTGGGTGATGCTCTGAGCGAACACCCCACCCCCCACGGTGGTCGCCAAGAAGATTGTAGCTACTAATCTTTTCATCTTCATGTACATCTATATCATGTTATAAAGTTAGTTATCGTTCCTATAACTCATCTTCCAACTGTGCCTTGCGCCGCAAAGCCTCCAAGTAGAAATAGTCGGCATAATTGATTGGTACGTCTATCTCACTATTGGCAGGCTTGTGACCTGTGGAATGTAGCAAGAGGAATCCTTGGTGGGTTCCCACCGGAGCTTGATAATGATCTATGAGCGAGTTTACAATCTTATCGGCATACGCACGATATTGCTTGCCTTCCTCTGCTGGCACATAGCCACACAACTCATAGAAAGCCGAAGCTACCAATGCTGCTGCCGATGCATCTCGGGGAGCATTCGGGATAGCAGGATCCTTCATATCCCAATAGAAGATACCATCCTCAGGCATGTTCTTGAGTGAGAACAGAAACTTGGCGACACCTTGTGCTTGCTCCAAGTAACGCTTGTCATGAGTATAACGATAGCACATCGTATAACCATAGAGCGCCCAACCTTGTCCACGGCTCCAGAAGGAGTCGTCACTATAGCCTTGATGTGTCACCTTCATGCGGACAGTTCCTGTCTGAGGATCATAATCCACAACATGATAGGAGGAATAGTCGCCACGGAAATGATTCCTCATAGTCGTATTGGCATGGCTGACAGCAATCTTATAGAAAGTAGAGTCACCCGTCAACTTAGTCGCTTCGAAAAGCATCTCCAAGTTCATCATGTTGTCGATGATGACTGGGAATTTCCACTTGTCACGGTTATGATCCCAGGAGCGGATGCAACCCACCTTGGGTGAATAGCGAGTTATCAACGTGCGAGCCGCCTGCAACATCACGTCACGATAAGACTGCTCACCCGTCAACTGATATGCCTTGCCGAAGGAATCGCCTATCATAAAGCCTAAGTCGTGGGTTCCCCGATGCCATTTGGCACGCTCTATCAACCAAGTGTTGCTCACAGCATTCTCTCTCCAAAACTGCTCATGGGTGTATTGATACATTTGCCAGAGACTTCCAGCAAAAAAACCAGAGCACCAATCTTTCGGACCAACGAGCACCAAGTTGCCATTCTTGTCTATGCTTCGAGGAGTCACACGTCCATCCTTTGCTGTCTTTCGAGCTTCCTCCGTACACTTCAAAGCATATCTCAGTTGCTCATCAGCCTCAGCCATCGCATTGTCTACCTTGGTAGGTTTCTCATACAAGAGCACGAAGAGGTCGCTCCAATCACGCAACTTGTTATGGCGATAGAGATGCAAATAGTCCCTATGCGACTCATCGAGCGTGTAAGCACGGTAATAGTCCTTTGCCATCTCCTGCTGTTTGTCTTCCCACCCACTGATTTGCCGATAAGGCCATTCCTTCACACACTTTCCCATGTATGGAGCCAAGAAGTCCATCGCCTTGAAGAAGCTATGCTCGCCTATCTCACAATACTTACGGATATCTAATCCTTGATGCTTTGCCATCAACAAAAGGTCGATGATATGAGCAAGATTATATTGGGAATAACCGAAAGCCAAGGTACGGCGCAACTCGAAAGGTTGCTTGCCATCTGGTTCTATCTGAGTAGCAATACGACGTTCCGGAAATTTGGCGAGGATGTCATTGAACACCTTTTTATTTCCTGTATAGAGGGCGTATGCCGCCACTTGCACATCGTATGCCGTGGCGTGGTTGTTCTTCTGATTACTCTCTTCCAAGGCCTGCGGATCTGTCAAGAGCCAATTCATCAACTGCGAGAACCAAGCCTTCAACTGTCTGGAATCTTTCGCCGTGAACGACTTAGACTTCTCCAAGAGCTGCACGCCATCCAACATCTCCACAAAGGAATAAGCATCTATGACACCATAGCATCTGCCATCGTAGCGTCCTGGGATATGCTGTGCATAACGCAAATTGGGGTTCATCTTAGTAGCCTTGTCAAAAAACCAAACACGAATCAGCTCGGTTGCTTTCTTGGCATATTTCTCATCTCCGGAAAAGTAATAAGCCAAAGACAAGCGATATATCGCATTTGCCATCGTCGAGAGTTTGTTGCGATCAAATTTATTCAACTCTGGATTGGAAATGCCATCACGTATGATGTATGGAAGTCCATCAGCCTTCGACTTGTCTGGCCAAGCATAGCGAGCCAAACTCACATAGTCGTGCTTCGTGCCACTCGAAGGAGTGTAATCCTTGCTCATCACTGAAAGCGGTCTTAGTGACAAGTCTTTGTTGGCTTGCCGCACCAAAGCCTTATAAGACAAACTATAGGCAGCATCCGCCAAATGTTGCTTGGCATAGGCAAGCTGCCTTGCATCCAAGATGGACTGGGCAAATGTGCCTGCCGACATAGTCAGCAGGACACACATTGCAATTATATTCTTTCTCATAACGATTAGTTCAATTTTACCGTTACCTTATGGTTCTCTGTAAAAGCACGTACCGAATACTTATCGGTCTGGACTATATAGGTGTTTGTGAAAGAGATGGCATCGTCGCCAGTTCGACTTGGGTTCCAAGTGGTTACTGTCACACTACCAGTCTTATTACTCAAAGCCTTAATATTGATATTCTTGTCACCCTTGGCACAGTTCTCCCATACCACCTTATAGCCACCATTGCTTTCTGGAATCAACTCATTACCGTTGTCGTCAAGCACCTGGTAATCTACACCCAACTGCAAGTCATCGCTAACCGTATAATAAGCAACCTCGGCATTCACGCCATTCTGAGGACGTTCGCTCCAGAAATGGGTGGCGATAATCGCCGTCTCGCCATTGGCAATATTAAAAACTACGTCATTTTTAAACTTGCCCCAATCCTCAAAGCCATAGAAATATTCATGCTCCAAAGCAGGATCTGTGCTCCAGTCGTCATCACTACAACTTGTGAAAGTCAAGCCGAAGACAAGAGCCATCATTGCAAATAATATCTTTTTCATTATTATTTTCTCTTTTAATGTTCAACAATCGTTTACCACTTAGGATTCTGCTTAACATTACCATCGCTGGTAGCAATCTCATAAGTAGGGATAGGATAAAGATAGTCTTTGTCTGGATCAAACTTACGACCATCAGCTTGTTCTATAACGTAGAAATCCTTTGTTTCGTATGCCTGCTTTCCATTAAGCCTACCATTTTCATCGGTCAAGAACTTCTCAAACTCCGCACGTTTGGTTGTCGTCTCAGAATCTATGAACTTTGCGCCAATGACAGCCTTAGGGAGCACATTCTCTGCTATTTTCCAACGGATGATGTCGTTATAGCGGATATTCTCGTCAATAAATTCCATCAGACGCTCTCGACGAATCTCGTCACGCATGTTCAGGTCATGGGCTACAACAAAGGCATTGGTCAACTTGACGGTCATACCTGCACGCTTACGCACTTCATTTACAGTCACATCAAGTTGGGCATCCGTGATAGACCCATTCAACTCATAAAGAGCCTCCGCATATGAGAGCAACACCTCGGCATAACGAATAATCATCTTATCAACTGTCTCCTTGGAGTTGGTCTGCCATTGGTCAAGCATAAAGCCCTTCTTGATGGAATATCCCTTATGATAAGCAAAAGGAATAAAAGCACCCTTGTAAGCCTCTTCACCTATTTTATATAAGGTCATGCTCAAACGAGGGTCTCGGTTTTTGAACACATCGTCATAACTTGTCTCATCCTTGATGACCAAGGAGCTTTTTTCACGTGGAAGTCCGTCTGTATATAAAAACTGATCTACCGCACCACGAGTCACAGAGGCTGTGTTCTCCAACTGGCGGGAGTTGCCATGCGTGATGGTACCTGCATCGTTAGGTCCATAGACCTTCACAAAGACGTTCTCTTTGTTTTGGCGACCTTCGCCATCAAAATAGAACAGTTTTTGAAAGTCTGGATACAAACTATGCTTGCCTTCCCTTATCATCTCTTCAGCAGCACTGATACACTTCTGCAAATGAGCCTGCCAGTTACTACCCAAGTTATGATACTTAGAAAATGTACCCTCATAAAGACCAATGCGAGTAAGCAAGCCCAAGGCTGCGGATTTGGATACACGTCCCCAATTAGTTGCATCAGACACCTTGTCTATATCAGGAAGATACTCAAACGCGAAATCCAAATCCTCATAGCACTGTTGAATAACTTCCTCACGAGGAGTACGACCTTTCTTGATTTCTGGGTCGCTGGTCGTATCAAACGCCTTCAGCACCAATGGTACATCACCATATTTCTTTACCAACTCGAAATAGTGATAAGCACGGAAAAAGCGAGCCTCCGCTATCCAACGGTTCTTGACAGCCTCCGTCTGAGCAGAAGCGCTGATTTTCTCGATGGCATTGTTGCACTTACCTATTCTATTATAAGGATTTGTCCAATCGCTCGATGTGGCAGGAACAGTCCAGTTACCACTAGACACATCGTTAGAGCCACCGCTTGTCATGTCATCAGCCCGATAGTCGTGCCAAAAGCCATCTAAATCAGTATAGAAACGATTGCAAGCTCCCCGAAAATCACTCTCCGACTTCCAAAAGTTAGTATCTGACAAGGTTGTCTCAGGATATCTGTCCAATTCGCAACTTGCCAAGCCCAATGTCACAAGGGCCATTACAAACAAATATATCTTTTTCATATCGAAGTTTTTTTTTAGAATGTTATATTTACACCAAATGCCCATGTACGGAAAAATGGGTAATAATTACGACCTACGCCATTGCTTGACTCTGGGTCATAGACCTTCAAGAGATTGGTGTGTTCCCAAATGTCGTTACCAGTCACATATACACGTACACTGTTCACATATTTTTTGATGCCAGGGATGGTGTAACCAATAGTGATATTCTTCAAGCGAAGGTAAGAAGCATCTTGCAACCACTTGTCGGATGGTTGATAGTTGAAGTCATTGGAAACAAAGAGACGTGGCCATTCTGCATCTTGGTTATCTTCTGTCCAATAATCACGATGGATGGTCCAAGGCATCTGGTAAGTGTTCTTGAAAGGTGCGATTACATCCGCCGCTATCAATATCTTACGCTTGCCTACTCCCTGAAACATCATGGAAAAGTCGAAGCCTTTCCACTGAGCGGAGATGTTGAAGCCATAGAGATAACGAGCGTTTGAGTTACCAAGATATACCAAGTCACCATGGTCGTCCTTTGTGCCACTACCTTGACCGATGGTATGATCTGGTTTTCCTTGTGCCACATACTTCACGTCACCACCTGCAACTTTACCGTCGTTAAAACTTTGGTAACCAGGATGTTCCTCCTTGTATGCCAAGTATTCATCACGGCTTTTCCAATAACCATCGGTCTTATACCCCCAAATGGTGTTCATCTCATATCCCTCAAGCAAAGATACATTACCAGCCGTTATCACACTTGCACCATCATATGATACCAACTTATTTTGGCTATCCGAGAGATTGAAAGACACCTGATAGCTGAAATCCTTGATTTTATCTCTCCAAGAAATCTCAAAGTCCCATCCCCATGTCTTCAACTTTCCGATGTTTACGCTTGGAACACCTATACCGATGGTGTGAGGCAACTGCAATGAAGACAACATATCATTGTTGCATTTCCAGTAATAATCGAATGTAGCGTTCAAGCGATTGTTCAAGAAGCCCAAATCAATACCGATATTGGTGGTAGAGATGGTCTCCCAAGTCTTGTCCTTGGAAGCGAGGTTGCCCTGGTAGAAAGTCTTCTGCCCCATGTAGTCGCCCTGTGATATGGTAGGAATATAGTCATAAAGACCAAGCACAGCACCATTACCAAGCTGTCCCCAGGATGCACGCAACTTCAAGTTGGCGATCCACTTCAAGTCTTGCATAAACTTCTCTTGGTTAACGCGCCAAGCTGCAGAAAGAGAAGGGAATGCCTTCCAACGCTTGTTTGGAGCTAAACGCGAACTACCATCGTAGCGAATGTTACCTTCCAAGAGATACTTGTCGGCGAAAGCATAATTCAGACGACTGAAGTATGACATCATAGACCATGTGGAAATTGCATCTCCCACACTTGTGTTTGTCGCTACCGAAGAATCATAATAGTTGAAAGAAAAGAAGTCGTTGGAAAGCAAGTTCTTCACTGTGCCATCCATCTGATCCTTACGATAATTCTCATAGCTCATACCTCCAAGCACGGAAATGTCATGCATTTTAGCTATATTAATGTGGTAGTTGGCAGTTAGCTCCACCAAGTCGTGGTAGTCTGTATTCTTACACCTATAATAGGAATTTGGATTATTGGTCTGCTGGCGAATACCAGTACCCAAACGATTATACCATATTAAGTGGCGACGCTCTATTCGCTGGTTCCAAATTCCTGACAAGCGAGACAAAGCCAAATTAACAGTCAAACCTTTCACCAGGTTCTCCACCTTGAAGTTGACCTTACCTGTATAAGCCTCATACTTAGAATGGTTTGCTCCACCATTCTTCATGATATCAATGGCGTTTACCTGCAAGTCGCCATTGTAAGGACTTTCATTGATATCTTCCTCAGGATTGTAGATAGGTTGCCATCCACGCACAGAGTACAAAGAATTCAAGATGCTACCTGCCCCATTGGAAGGAGTAGCCGTACGGGTGGACTGGTATCTAACCAAAGTACCAACAGACAAGTACTTATTGATCTGTGCATTCAACTTAGCATTCAAGCTCCAACGCTCATTACTGTCAGGGCCATATTTCAAGATACCGTTCTTATCATACCACTTAGCAGACAACATATAGTTGATAGACTTTGTACCACCCGAGATAGAAACTGTATGATTTTGCTGAGTCGTATAGTCACGTGTACCTTCCGCCACCCAGTTAGTAGACTCAAAAAAATCCCAACGACCATTAGTATTATTCGGCCGATAATTGAAGTTTGGATTACCAACCCATGAAGAGAACTCTGGGTTCTTGTCATAATTGCCACCTGCATTGACACGAGCCTCATTATTCATCTTCATTTCCTCCCAAGCTGGCAGACGCTCAGGCATATTACCAGGAGTGTTGAATGCAAAGTATCCATTATAGGTTACCTTTGTCTTACCTTCCGTACCGTTCTTTGTTGTCACCAAAACAACACCAGCTGCTGCACGAGCACCATAGATGGCACAAGCTGCTGCATCCTTCAATACAGAGATAGAAGCGATGTCATCGGCATTGACCAAAGCCAAATCCCCCTCGACACCATCAATTAAAACAAGTGCTGAAGTACTGTTGACAGAGGAGAAACCACGGATACGCATACCTGAGGTTTCACTACCGGGCTGACCGCTGGAACGCAAGATAGTCACACCTGGCATCTGACCTTGCAAAGCAGACACAGCATCCGTGGCTGGTTGAGCTGCCAATTTAGAGCCATCGATGGCAGAAACGGAACCAGAAAGGTTTACCTTTTTCTGTGAACCATAACCGACAACGACCACTTCATTAATAGACTCCGTACTTTCCTCCATCTTTATCGTGGCAGGAATCGCACTTGCCTTGAAACTACGTGTCTTATAGCTCACGTATGAGAACTCGACTGTAGCCCCAACCTTCACTTGTAAGTTGAAGTTGCCATCCAAGTCTGTGACAGAACCTCTGCTACTGCCAACTTCCCTCACAGTAACTCCAATCAATGGATCATCAGAGAGAGCATCCACTACCTTACCTTTGACCGTTACCATATTACCTTGTGCAAACAAGTTCGTGCTCATAAAAAGCAACAGCATCATTGGTAACAATCTACGATAAACGTTTTTAAAATCCAAATTGCTCATGGTTTGTAATAAAATTATGTTATTAGTAATTGCGTGGTTTGGTAACCACTAAATCTGTCGGCAAAGATAATAATCAATTTGATAGCTTGCGCTATTTTTACTACATCATAGTTACTCTATTTTCATATTAGCATTACATCTACGCTTTCTCACACCAACAACATTCTATCTCATTATCAAATAGTTACTATTTTAAAATACCACATCATCTTTTTAGCTATTTTTTGTTCAAATGCACTTTTTTATTTATCTTTGCATCGTAAATCCTTAATAAGGCACAAACATGATAAAGTCTATAATCACTTTTCTACTGTTACTCTACGTAACTTTTACACATGCACAGATGTTTTGGCAGCGTCCTGTTGTCAACTACAACCGTCATGAATACAATGCTGGCAACCAAAACTGGATGGTGGCACAGCATCCTAACGGCTGGATGTACTTTGCTAACAACAAGGGACTTTTGGAGTTTGATGGTGTTTATTGGAATCTTTATCCGATACCTCACCAAGCCAAGATGCGTTCTATCGCCATTGGCAAGGACAACAAAATATACGTTGGCGGGCTTAAGGAGTTTGGTTATTTCACACCCAATAAATTGGGAGGACTCGACTATCATAGTCTCTCCCAAAACATTGCTCCAAACATTGTTGCCAACATTTGGCATGTACACATTATTAATAATAACGTATATTTCCAAAGCGACCGTTTTCTTTTCTGCTACGAGAACGGCAAACTCAGTACAATCGACTGCAATGGTCTCTCTTTCTCAGGCGTAGTCAACCAACGGGTCTACTTCACCAATTACATCGGTTTGTCGTGGATCAATGGCAAACGTCCCGTCCACATCGCCAATTCCGAATTTCTCTGCAAGAACAATGCTGTCGCTTTTTTGCCCTACCAAGGCAAACTCATGATTGTCACCACCGAGTCGGGTATCTTCCTTTTTGACGGAAAGACTTTCACCAAACCTTTTCCGATGATTGATGCCTACCTCAGCAACCATCGGGTCTCGTGCGCAGCCATCGATCAAGACAACTTGGCAATAGGAACCACTGACGCAGGACTTTTCGTCATAAATCTAAAAAGTCAAAACGTGGAGAAAATCAGTATCTCCAATGGACTGCAAAACAAGTCGCTCCTGTCCTTGACTTTCGACCAAGAGCACAACTTGTGGTTGGGGCTTGACAATGGCATCGATTGCGTATCACTCAACACACAGCTTTTCTTCCTCAACAGCAAGTTGACTTCCATCGGTGCAGGCTATTGTTCCATGCTCTACCAAGGCAAATTATTTTTGGGCACCAACCAAGGCCTCTACACCTCTACCACCCCTACCTCTGTCAACACCCCTATTCCATTCAACTTAGAGACAGGGATGGCAGGACTCGTTCACTGCATGTATCCATATGATAACAAACTGTTTTGTGGTGGACAAAAGTTTTTCGCCATCGTAGACGGTGACTATATTCAACGTTTTGACAAACGAGGCGTATGGCACGTCCAAGCCATCAACAAGGGTGATGACATCCTGCTCATCGGCACTTACTGGGGACTGGAAGTCATGAAAAAAATCAAGGGGAAATGGAAATTCACCAATAAAATTACATCCGACCGTTTCTCTGCCAAGACGATGTTTGTGGAACCAGAGTCGGGCAACGTATGGTTGGCCAACAAGTCGGACGGAGTATGGCGTATGACATTGGACACAAAATTTAAGAAAGTCTTGCACAAGAAGTGCTACAACAACAAGAATCTACCCATAGGCGACAACGTATACATCACCCAAGTGGACAAGGACATCATCATTGCCTCAAGACATGGGCTTTTTCGTTACAATGCCAACAATGATGGATTGGAACGTGCCACAGCCTTGGAGAAAAGGCTTGACGGGAACAATGCATACAGCTATGTCTACCAAGATAGACTGGGGCGGATTTGGTATGTCAGCAATAGCGTCTTGAAATGCATGAACCCGAGGACAGGGGCAAAGAACACTTACTTGGGCGATAACATGATAGAAGACTTCGAGGATATCTACTCTCTCAACAACCAAAAGACCATCGTAGGAACAGAGGATGGATTCGTCCTCATCGACCTATCGAAGAAGCCTACCATAACACCTCCTCTCAATCTCCAAATCAGGAAAATCTATGTCACCAACGGCAAGGACTCGCTGGTGTATGGCAAGAGTTTTGAGGCAAACGACATCCCTATAGCGATTCGTTACCGTGACAACTCCATTCGTATAGAGTATGGTTGCAATAACTTCAACCATGCGCAAGGCATGTTGTATGCTTATCGACTGAAAGGATTCGAGAAACATTGGAGCGAGTTTTCCTCAGCTACCAAAAAGGAATACACCGACCTACCTGAAGGCAAGTACACCTTTGAAGTCAAGATTTTGTCGGATGATGGAAAGACACCTATTGTCACCTCCGTATCCTTCAAGATTCTCCCTCCTTGGTATCGCACGTGGTGGGCGTACACCATCTATCTCCTCCTCATAGTCTACACCATCTACTACTTCTATCACCGTTACCGACAAAGCAGGGAGCGTCTCATTCGCTTAAAAGATGCGGAAATGAGTAGACAGAAGACAAGAATGGAGCATGACATCGACCAAAAAAATAAGCAAATCAATGAATTAGAGGCGGAAAAACTACGCAACGAACTCAACTACAAGTCTGACGAGTTAGTAAAAACAACCCTCAATGTGGTGCGTAAGAACGAGATTTTGCAAAGAATCAAGAAAGATGCCGAAAGTCTCTCTCGTACCATCAACGAAGGCAACTTAGTGAATGTCCGTCGGGGAATGCTTCGTCTCATTACGCAGATAAACACCAATATTGAGCATGACAGCGACCTCGACAACTTCCAAAGTTCATTTGATGCCATCCACAACAACTTCTTCAAGGAACTCGATGCCCAGTTCCCACAACTCACCCACAAGGATAAGATGCTCTGTGCCTATATCAAGATGAACCTCATGTCGAAAGAGATTGCGCCACTGCTCAATATCTCGGTAAGAGGTGTCGAGATTAGCCGTTATCGCCTGCGCAAGAAACTGAACTTAGACGAAAAGGCTAATCTCGCAGAATTCTTACAAAAGATTTAGTTCCGCAAAGGCTTCAAGCCATCCACGACCCATCGGAAAGCATTGACAAAGAGAAGGTTCTGGGTGGCATCAATGAAGCCCTCGTCACCATGCCCCATGTTGAGGTATACCATGTGATATTTCTTATTGGTCCATACCACAGGGAAATCACCCCACTTCACGATGTCCTTGATGCCAAAAGGATACATCTTGGGGGAAATGGAGAGCAATACCTCCACATCCTTATTTTGACGTGGACCTGGACTCCACTGGTAGAACTCACTCGCTGGAGCCACAAACTCCTTCGGCAAGGACTTAGTCACAGGATGCCTATGGGTATCACACTTTAAGAGAGCTGGCTGTGGTGGCCAGTTGTTGCAGTAGAACTTACCGCAGCCCAAGAACTGGTTGAACCACTCCCAATGGGTACTTTTGTCATTATAAGCTGCGGCATGGAAACCTATCCAACCTCCCCCGTTCTCCATATACTCTTCAAAAGCCTTGCGCTGTGCCTCCCCATTGGGTTGTGCGTTGAGCATGACGATGATGTCAAACTGGCTCAGTCGACCAATGTACTTGCCAAAGTCGGTTGTTTTCTCATAAGTATACCCTTTGCCATAGCTGAGCTTATGGTAAAACTCCAAGGCTTGCTTATCAAACTGTACATGCGCCTCCTCGGCATGAGGATCCCACACAAAAAGCACGTTGAAACGTGGTTTAGAGGCATAGTCGGCGGCATAACCTTTCTTACTCTGCGCCAACATGGGCATTGCCAAGAGCCAGAGACAACATGCCAACCACCATCTTAAAACATTTTTCTTCATAACTTCTATTTTTATTTTCCTTACATAACGGTTTTATTCGTCAAATAGTGCCCATTTGATTGCATTCTCCCACATCGTGAGGAATCCTTGCATCTCGAAAAGACTGGCATCATGCCCTATCTGGAAATATATGTTACGGGCTACTTTCTTTTCATTGGTCCAAATGACTGGATGGTCACCCATACGAATCGCCGAAGTTGGCTGATAACTATGCTCATCGACATGCGCCAAAACATGCACGTTAGGCCGTGGACTTCTATCATAGGTATACCACTCGTCTTGTGGAACAAGCAACGTGTCGGGCACATTCTTCATCACAGGATGCGCCTTATCCTCAATACAGATAACTCCATCTGCCTTTGGAGCAATGTAGTCCTTCCAGCGAATACCACCCATGAAGTTACTAAACCACTGCCACATCTTGCCTGCGCCAAAGATATCTCCCAAGAGGGTGGCATGGTGAAAACCGATGTAACTGCCCTCTCCCTTGTCAATGTACTCCTCGAATTCCTTGTCCTTATCGCCCCATGCGTATGGGGGATAGTTGAGCTGCAAGATGAGGTGATAAGAACTGAGGTCACCACACTTGGCGGTACGCAGGTCCGAAACAAAAGTCGTCTCTATATTCAGTTCCTTCTCATGTTCCTCCAACCATTTACGGGCAGCATCCACAAAACCTTTGTGAGGAGTTCCTTCCTCTGCGACGACCAAGACACGACGTATAGGAATGGTCGCCTTGTTGTTCTTCAGAAGACTCAACGCAAGTGTGTTACGGAAATCACCCTGGGCATTATCCTCGGCATACTCCCAATACATACCACCACGGAGATGATGGTCAATGACATACTGGCACTTGAGGGCGAGCGACTTTGTATTCTCGAAGCCAAACACCAACTTTCCCTTGTCATCCACCAAGTAGGGAACTTGTGAGGCATCACTCCATTGCTCGTGGGCATCGACTGTCAAGTTGTGGTTCTTGACGTATGGATGATACTTTTGGTCTCCACGCCCATAGAACGGCATACCCACAACGAGCTTATGTGCAGGCACTCCTTTCCGAAGATGGCTTTCCACTGCGGTGGAAGTAGTCATCCAACCAGAAATTTCCGATGGATAAAGAGCTGAATGATGCTTGGGAGGATTACCCATATCATAAGACATCACGTTCACCAAGTCGATGTATTGGATGCAACTTGGAAAGTCGATGTATTCCCCACTTGCCACCGTGGCACAAGTAAGTAGCTTGCGCTTACCCAACACCTTGCGGAGATCACGCATCAAGAGCGTAAAGTTATGAGTATCGTCAGGGGAAGAAGAGATGTTGGCACTACTCTGCGTAGGATACTCCCAATCGATGTCGATGCCGTCAAGCCCGTATTCATTGACGATACGCTTGCAGTCGGCGGCAAACTTGCATCTGTTGGTATCGTCGCTTGCCATCTCACTGAAACGACCTGCGCCCCATCCACCTACAGAGAGAAGCACCTTAAGGTTGGTATTCCGTTGTTTTAGCTTGACCATCCGTCTCAATCGGTCTGGGTTGGCGATGTCCACCCCGTCGAAAGTTTTGTTGACACCACCAAACGCATAGTTGAGATGCGTCATCACCATAGGATTGGGGATGTCGTGCGTCCACGAAGTCACATAAGCCACCACAACTCTGTCGTTCACAGACTTGACGGTCTTGGCACAAACTGGCATTACCTTCAACAAGACGAAAAGCAAAGCCCATTGAGATATACTTTTTCTCATCATTACATACTTATTTCTTGACTACTCATAGAATAAGGCAAGCAGTCCAAGTTCGCACCCAACCACTTGCCTACCTGAAAATTATCAATTATACCTAAAGGTCATACCATTTGCTTTACCAACCAGGGTTCTGAACGATCTTACCAGCACCCAATTGGATGACATTCTGATGAACAGGATAGAGATACATCTTGTCGTTCCACTGGCGGTTCTCCAAGGTTGTACGCCTAAAATAAGAACCCTGCTGACCGATGGCTACATCAGGTGTCCCATACTCGTTCATGCCGCTGAAACGTGTTTGGTCAGCCAACTGACCCTTGCCGCAAATCATCCAACGACGGATATCAAAGTACCACTGTCCCTCGCAATACAACTCTACGAAACGTTCACGCTGGATAACCTCTTTCTGCTTCTCGTAGTTGCCACGGATGTCCTTGATTCCTTCTTCCGCCAACTTAGCATAAGTAGGGATACCTGCACGCTCACGTACCTTGTCGATATACTCGATGATACGAGAGTCTGAAGGGTCTATCTCATTGAGTGCCTCCGCATAGAAAAGATAGAACTCCGCCAAGCGATAGATGATTGAAACACGAGTGTATTTCTGCGTATCACCGGAAGCATGATTAACCGAACGGTTCTTGAACTTGCCCAAGAGATAACCGCTCTGTGGAGTATCACTTGACTCAGGACCCGCTCCACCACGCAAAGAGAAGTCTACCTGATAGTTAGAGTTGCCGCTCTTGCTTTGGAACACCTTGAACCAGCTCTTGCCTTGATAAATGACATCCTGATAGAAGCGAGGCTCACGGTTGGAATACATATTAAATACGTTCGGGTCGTTATGAGTTTCCTTGCCAGCATCATCATAAGCAGTGTTTGTCACCTGTACGAGTGCATCCTCATGGTAGTTAGGATCCTCGCCAATGGTCAAACCATCCTTGGTGAAGAACATGTCGACTGCTTCTTGACTCGGTCCGATGGTTCCATAACAAGCATTCACATCACGAGGATTGGTACGCTTCTCCATCTTGTACTGGTCGCTGTAACTATTGTTGGTGGAACACCAAAGAATCTCACGGTTATAGTCCTGAAACAGACGGTAAACAGACATCTCAGGATTGTTAGTTCCATTGACCTGATACTCATAGAGTTCATGTCCATCTTCCTTGCAAGCTTCGAGTAATTCCTCCAAATGCAGTTTGGCTGTCTGCCATTTAGCAGGGTCTTTGGCAGGGAAGAGCTGTTTGCCATTAGGATTTTTCACCTCCATCGCCTTATCCCAACCACCATTGAAGAGAGGCGAGGCTGCATACACCCACAACTTGGCACGCAGCGCACGAACAGTAATCATGGTAGGACGAACCACCTCATTGAGGTTGAATGCATCACCTGCCGCATTCTCACCCTTGGCGGTGATGACTGTCTCTGGCAGGTTGTTACGGCTCAAGATGTCGGCGAGTATATCGTCGATATATTTCACGCACTCATCTACCGAAGCACGCTCATAGTCGTTATAGGTAGGATAAGCTGGGTCGTCGATATTGTTGACGATACAGAATGGACCGTAAAGCTCGAAGATGGAGAAATAGCTGTAAGCCATCAAGAAACGAGCTTCATCCTTCATGCGAGCAATGTCCTCTGGAGTCAGCACATTCTGATCAGAGCCTACGCCCTCATCCTTGGCATCACGGATGAAAATCATCGCTTGACGAATGTACTTGTAGAGCGTGGCCCAACGGTGATAACTTGCGCTACCTGCGGTATATCCAGAGACCATAACATCCTTGGAACTTGCCTTCTGCGAAGTAATCTCACCACACATGTTGGACCAAGGGTTCTTGAAAGCACTCACCTCTGAACCTGTCTCAGAGAACTCCGACATACAGAGGTAAATATTACCATACCAGTTACGAGTATAACTTGGATTCTCCCAAACTTTGTCCTCGGTCAAATTCTCATTCATCTCCTTAGACACATCAAGATAGTCAGAACATGATGTGGCTGTAAATGTGAGGCAACCTAAGATTGCCATGTTGAATATATTCTTTAGTTTCATTGTTTTCTCTTTTTAGAATGTTACTTCAAGTCCAAACTTCCATGAACGTGACATAGGGTACTGCGCACCAGAGTTGGCATTGCCCAACTCTGGGTCCCAATACTTAACGTGGTCCCAAGTTATCAAATTGGTACCCTGTGCATAGATACGCAAGTTCTGCAAGCCAAGCGACTTGAGTTGATTTCTCTTAAACTGATAACCAAACTCCACATTCTTGAAGCGCAAGAAACTTGCACTGCGATACCACCAGGTACTTGGTTTCGTGTTGTATGAGAACTCCGAGGAGTGCATACGTGGATAGAGCACATTCTGATTGTATGGATCAGATGCTGTCCAACGACTCAATGCCTCTGTACGAGCAGAAGAAGCGTCCTTGCCTTGGTTGAAAGGCATGAAATTGCTTGCCTTAGACATGAGATTGACAGAACATCCACCTACGCCTTGGAAGAACACGCCTCCAAACCATCCCTTGTAGTCGACATCGAGAGCGATGCCATACACAATTTTAGGGTTCTGTGAATTGATACCACTACGATAGGTTTGGTCATAGTCATTGATCACGCCATCATTGTTCAAGTCCTTGTACTTGATATCACCAGGTTTGACATCTGCTCCAGGATCAGGCATACCTGCCTTTAAGGTATAAAACTGTGCTCCTGTAGCTGGATCTACGGTGATGTTGAAATCGTCAGGAGTATAGAGTCCATCCGCTACATATATATAAGGTGTGCCGATAGAACAGCCTGTATAGTCCTGCCAAGAGTAGATGTGAGGAATCTCATCACACTCCACGATTTTATTCTTGGTGTAAGTGAAGTTGCCACGCAAGGTCATGTTCACCTTGCCTACATGCTCCTTGAAGGTGATGTTACCATCAATACCCTTGTTGCTCACAACACCGTAGTTCTGGGTAGGTCCCTGGCGCAAACCAGTCATAGAAGGAATCGTTCCACGAGTCAAGAGAATATCGGTACGACGGTTGTCGAAGTAGTCGAGCGACAAGTCTATACGACCGTTCCACAAGCCGAGGTCGAAGCCAACATCAGCCTTGCGTTCTTTCTCCCACTGCAATGCGATGGCTGCAGCTTGCGCCTCAGCCAAGCCCCCCATCCAGTTTTGGTTGTTACCGTTCGATACAGAGGAGATACCTAAGTTCATACCACCTGCGCTCTGGTTCATGTTCTCCAAATATGGGAAACGTCCTGAGCCGATGTCATCATTACCTGTTATACCCCAAGAAGCACGAAGCTTGAACTTATTGACCACACGCTGTATTGGTTGCCAGAATTTCTCATGGCTCACGAACCATGCGGCACCGACAGCTGGGAATATGCCCCAGCGATGCCCCTTGGAGAAGTTCTCAGAGCCTGTCATACCAAAGCTTCCCTCAATGGTGTAGCGACTGTCGTAGGAGTAAGCCCCACGTGCCACGACACTCTGCTTGCGATAAGGCAAGAGATCCAAACCGCTGGTGTTCTGCTTTTGGGTTTCCTTTTGGTTGTAAAGCAATAATCCTGTCACGTCATGTTTCTCGGTAAAGGTACGCTTGTAGTTGAGCGCAGCCTCCAAGTAGATTTTCTTCTCGCCACCATCAGATGCTGCCGTAGGATTACTCAAGGCAGAACCTGCGTTACGCTGGATGAACACGAGGTTGCCATCAGCATCACGACCTGTTGCATAGTATGAGTTAGGAGACATTGTACGGTTGATGTACTGTCCAGACTTGCCATCGAAGCTGACTGTTCCCTTGACAGAGAGTCCCTTGGTAATGAAATCCAACTTCTGCTCCAAGGTTACCTTGGTCTGGAACAAGACATTCCATGACTTGCTATAGCCACTGAAGTACAAAAAATTGTATGGATTCTGACGAAGACCTGAGTTATCTGAGTCAGGATGCTCGGCAGCTGTTCCATCTGAGTAAATCATTGGAATCAAATGTACAGGTGTCAAAGTCATACCGTTGAAAATGGCACTTGCAGTCTTGTTGGGTGCCACACGATTGATATACTGTCCACTCATATCCACAGACATACGAGTGGTACGGCTCAGGTCAAAGTCTACATTGGAACGCAAGTTATAACGGTCGAACTTTACGTTGGAATCAAACACGGCATCCTTATTTTTATTATAGATACCATCCTCGGTATAGTAGGCACCCGACACAAAGAAACGTACCTTGTCACTACCACCACGGAAGTTAATGGTATAACGCTGGTTGTGTGTATTGTCACGGAGCATAGACATCCAGTCGGTACTTGGATACAAATCAGGGTCGATACCTAAACGATATAATTCCAAGGTTTCATCAGACACTGGAGACACAAAGCCAAAAGTTGGATTTCCTTTGTCGTTCCAACTTGCCTCATTGAAAAGACTCAAGTAATTGTATGAGTCAAGTAATTTTGGCACACGCATAGGAGTAGATACACCATACTCTGCTGACATATTGATGACGGTTTTCTGGCTCTTACCACGCTTAGAGGTTATCAGCACGACACCATTGGCACCCTCAGCACCATACACGGCTGTAGCCGCAGCATCCTTTAAAACGGAGAAGGACTCGATTTCCTCCACGTCAATGTCGTTCATCTTACGAGGCACACCATCCACGATGACCAATGGGTCGGTACCACCAGCATAAGAACTTACACCACGAATCCAAAACTTGGCATCGTCCCATCCTGGCTCACCAGAACGCTGGACAGCCAAGAGACCAGATACCTTACCAGCCAAAGAGTTGTTCAAGCTTCGACTACTCACGTGGAGGTCGTCTCCGCTAATCATACTGACAGAACTCACTACACTCTCCTTCTTCTGCTGACCATAGCCGACAACCACAACATCTTCCAAGCTGGAGGAAGCCTGTTGCATCTGGATATTGATGGACGTCTGACCCTTCTTCACCTTACGACGCTCAGTCTCAAATCCTATATATGTGAAAACAAGTTCGTCACCATCTTTCACCTTGATGGTGTAACGACCATCCAAATCGGTAACGACACCACCCTGCCGGCCTGTAATTTTTACGGTAGCACCGATGATAGGATCACCTGTTGATTCCGTCAAGAGACCTGTAATGGTACGTTCTTCTATCTGTGCTACTTCCTGGACAGCAAGCACCTTTTCTGTTGTTTCTACAGCCACGGCTGTATTGCTCATCGCCAAGGCAGAAGCAAACAATAATACACTATATTTCATTTTCATGACTATATTCGTTTAAGCTTATAATTTGATTAAGGTTCCACCTCTGGGATTTCATTCTCCTCGGTACAAGTAAGAACAGCCTTCTTCGGACCATTGGCCAAGTCCATGCGCAATCTATAATACTTGCCATTAGTGATGCCCATAGAACCCTTCTTGACGTTACCATCACTTGGGTTAACTAGAAAATACGGCTGTATTCCGCTGCAATCCGCATAGTTACCATAAACGAACTCTGTACCCCAACCATTCTGATAAAAACACTTGTAGTTGATATCCTCTGGATTTAAGTTGGTACCAGCCTTGATAACCAATTCATAGATATTGTTGCCCATAGGACAGAATGGTATGGCATTACCCTCTTTTGGACTCCAGTTAGACTTATTAGTCTTGTAAGAAGGATAGCCTATATTACCATCACCTATCACCCAAACTCCAGGCTCATTCTTAGTCAAATCCGCCAAAGCGCTACCATCTTTATCCAAAGGCAGCACCCGGAAATATTTTTTGCCCTTATCGCAAGCAAAGCGATATTGCCCATCCTGACCACGGAACTTAAGTTTCTTGCCATTAGTCCCCTTCACGACATTAAAGAACGTAGGGTTAATCCAGTAGTTGGCGTAGTCATTCTTCAAACCTGTCACCTCAACTATCTGGCCTTGCTTCAACTCACCATCCACCTTGAAGTTATTGTTGTCAACTTTCTCAAACTCCACACCATTCATGGCAAACTTGATAAAAGGCGTGCCCACATAGGTCTTGGTATTAAAGGTTACAGTGTAACGTCCGTCACCATCAGCAGAGAAGTTGATGTTGTCGGTCATACCATTGGTGATGGCACCGTCAGAACTACCAAATACGATTTCATTGCCATTCTCACCGTATGCAGGAGCTACGATAGTGGCATAAAGCTCCGACGGAAACTCGTCGGTAACCGAGAATAGGAATGGATCATCCACAGATGGGGTCATCACATGGCAATTACCCTCATTGTCGACCAAATAAAGCTTGTCATACTTCGGACGAGCCATCTCTATAGTCTGCTCGGCTGTAGCAGATGCAAAACGCTCGTTCTGTGTACGAACCTTCACCGTGACCTGTTGATCCTCGATACCTTTATAATAAGGTACATAAATCTTACCAGCATAATCACCGTCAGAAGAAGTAGTCATCATTCGTTCCGATACCATATTGTCGCCCACGTACAATTGTATTTTGGACTGATTCGGGCGAAAATCGTTCGCCTTGATGGAATACTTGACTTCAATACTGTCACCCATATAGACATTTTCGGGGGCAATGATTGAAACCACCTGACTACTTCCCTTGTCATCGAAGTCGTCATTTTTGTCGTTACAAGAAGACAGACCCAAGGTACATGCCGCCAACGCCATAGGTATGGCAAGCATAGGATTGTTTTTGATTTTGTTCATTTTTAAGGTTTTTATTTGGTTTTATTACAATAAAAAATATCCACGACAAAAGTAACAAAAATTAGCTAAAATGTCCCCAATAAGCACTACATCACAACTACTACACACCTATAAGACCACCACATCTTTGCTTTCCCACTACAGTATTTTTCCACCTTGATTAACATGAAGCAAACTCATAACAATCTGATATTCAATACACATTATTTTTTCCTATTCATTTACATCCACATTTTACAGTTTCTCACTATAAAAATAAAACGAATCACGATACTACTCAAAATTTCAAGGCAAGAAATATGTAATGACATGGTTATGATGTTTACGATGACAGTGCTACCACTTATTTCTGTTGTAAGACATTCTTATTTTATGTCGTATCTTTTGAGAAGCGTCCAACATTTCTCTCATCATCCACTTATTAGAGATTTTAATAATATGCATAATACACTAATATTCAATATTTTGACTTTTCCCTTCTGATAAAAAAATCCACATTACCACCTTACATTCCAACAAACAAGGCAAATATTTTCTATCTTTGCAGAAGAAAGTTGACTGATATGAACAACTATTAACACATATATTATAACTTATAACAACAAAACAACATGAAGAAAAAAGCTCTTTTCTTTGCACTCTTTCTGATGCTCATAGGCATAGGAACGACACAAGTAAACGCCAAGCAAAAAGGCAAGTTCGTAACCATCAAGGGTGAGAACCTTATCTCGCAGGATGGCAGCAAGCTCTACATCGTGGGTACCAACCTCGGCAACTGGCTCAATCCTGAGGGCTACATGTTCAACTTCAAGAAGACCAACTGCGAATGGATGATTAACGACATGGTGTGTGAGTTAGCTGGTCCTGACTTCGCCCGTGAGTTCTGGCAGGCATTCAAGGACAACTACGTCACAGAAGCCGACATCGCTTTCATCAAGCAGACGGGTGCCAATACCATCCGCCTTCCCTTCAACTACAAGCTCTTCACACGTGAAGACTATATGGGAAAGAACGACGAAACCGAGGGATTCCGCATGATGGACAAGACCATCGAGTGGTGTCGCAAGTACGGTCTTCACCTTATCCTCGACATGCACGACTGTCCAGGCGGTCAGACTGGCGACAACATCGACAACGGCTACGGTTATCCATGGCTCTTCGTGAGCGAGGCAAGCCAAAAGCAGTTCTGTAATATTTGGGAAACCATCGCCGACAGATACAAGGACGAACCTGTCATTCTCGGCTACGAGTTGATGAACGAACCGATAGCCACCATGTTCAGCAAGGAATTGCAAGCAGAATTGAACGCTAAGTTGGAAGGAGTATACAAGAGAGCCACCAAGGTAATCCGTAAGGTAGACAATAATCATATCATCCTCTTGGGCGGTGCTCAGTGGAACGGCAACTTCGCCCCATTCAGCGACTGGACTTTCGATGACAAGATTATGTATACTTGCCATCGCTATGGTGGCAAACCAACCCAAGAAGCCATCCAGAGCATCATAGACTTCCGCGACAAGACCAAGCTACCTATGTATATGGGCGAGATAGGTCACAATACCGACCAATGGCAAGCAGACTTCTGCACCACCATGAAGAAAGCCAACATTGGCTACACCTTCTGGCCCTACAAGAAAATAGATGGCTCCTGCATGATGGGCATCAAGAAACCAGCCGATTGGGACAGCATCATCGTGAAGTTCTCTGAGGCAGACCGCAGCAGTTTTGCTGCAATCCGCAAGGCTCGTCCAGACCAAGAAAAGGGCAAACAACTCTTGATGCAGTTCGTAGAGAATGCTAAAAAGCAGAACTGCATACCTCAGACTGGCTACATCAAGTCAATGAGATTGAAAGCAGAATAGACCATACTATTACTAAAGTTTCTCTAAGCATTGGGTAATCTGTTGATGAAGTAGTTCAGCACTTCGTCTTCCTTGTACTTGAAGGCATCTCTTGCAGCCTTTACTTCACGTAAAGTGCATGCCGATACATTCTGGTAACACTCATGCAGCATAACCTTAGCGGCAGCCGGTCGATAGACTTGCTGCCAAACACGCTTCTTAGACTTTGTAATCGGTAGTCATGATTAATATTTTGTAACTGTTTGATTTTTCACTTGTAAAGGTACAAAAAATTGTCAGACTACCAACTTATTAAAACAAACACGGGGATTTTTTATAAACGAAAAATACTAAATAGTTGAAAACAAACTATTTAGCATTTTCTTAGGTGCGCCTGATAGGACTCGAACCTACACGGCCTAAACCACCAGATCCTAAGTCTGGCGCGTCTACCAATTTCGCCACAAGCGCATTTGCGAGTGCAAAGATACAATTTATATTTCAATTAGAAGAAGGAAAATACAAAAAACTTGGAAGAGACTTGCTTTTTCGTAATTTTATTGCTATTTTTGCAAATCGTTTAACAACAAAAACCTCAAGATGACAAAAAAGTACATTACCCTGGCAGCCTTGGCGCTCGCCCTTTCTATGATGAAAGTACAAGCATCTACGACATTGCCCATAGAAGGAAATGTGGTAAGAGCCTCCCATCCGCTCATACAGTATATCGGGCGTGTGAGCCTCAGCGACATAGCGCGCTTCAACTTTCCCGGCACAACCATACAAGCCTGCTTCGAAGGCACGTCGCTGAAGATGATTTGCCGCCCCAAGACAGGGTACTTCATGGCACAGATTGACGGGCACGCCCCCTACAAGGTGGGATTCAACGGCGAGCGAGACTCCGTCGTCACCTTGGCAACAGCCCTGCCCCAAGGCGTGCATAGAGTAAAGCTGATGTATGTCATCGAAGGACTGTTCCGCAACCCTGAATTTCATGGTTTTGTACTCGACAAGGGATGCCAGCTGGTTGCTCCACCTTCCCTGCCCGAACGAAAGATAGAGTTTATCGGCAACTCCATTACCTGCGGGTATGGCGTGGAGAGCACAGAGATGACCGATCCTTTCGAAGACGAGACGGAAAACCATTGGCTTACTTATGCCAATATCGTAAGCGACAGCCTGCAGGCACAGCACACCTCCATCTCGCGAAGCGGCATTGGCGTATATCGCAACTACGATGGTCCGAAGACAGGTTCCGCCGACGACATGCCATGGCAATACGAGTATACCTTATTTAATAAGCATGATGAGAAATGGGATTTCGCAAAATACCAGCCTCAGCTGGTTTGCATCAACTTAGGAACAAACGACCTCTCGACCAACAATTACGACATTCAACTCTACGAGAAGAACTACCGCACGTTTCTGAAGACCGTTCGCTCGAAATATCCTAAAGCAAAAATCGTGCTGATGACGGGTCCTATGTTATGCGAGAAGGAGAGCAACGAACAGCGTGCTGTACTCGACAGAATTTGCAAGGATGCCAACAAGAACGGTTTTACGCTAACCAGCCAGGCTACTCCCAGCAGGAAGGAAAGAGCGAAGAAAGCCCGAAAACAAGGCGACAAGGAAGTATGCCGCTTCGACTTCACGTCCCAGACAGGCGACCTCGGATATGGAGCCAGCTGGCATCCCAGCAAACTGCAACATCAGAAAATGGCAAGCGAACTACTGCCTTTCCTGAGAAATCTGATGAACTGGAAGGATCATGCTAAGTGAAGAGGAAGCATGGCGAGCTTAGGACATCGCATTTGCTGTTTTAAACAAAACTGTGCACTCCTATCTTGAATGTTTATTGGTTTTTCAACCAATCCTTGTCCTTTTCGTCTTCCGCCGTAAAGTTTTTATCGTCGAAGAGGCTGGTCTGCCCTGTCAGTTCATCGATGATCTGCTGCCGACTCTTGCCAGCATCAGGGTCGAGATTCTCGTCGGCAGTTTTCATTGTTTTTTCCACAGGCTCGGATGGGAGGCTCTTGTTGGAGCTCTCGCCTTCGTCAGCTTTTTCTCCTGAGCCTGCCGAGTTGACTGCCTCAGGAGAACGTGTTGGTTCCAACTCCTCGACACTCGCTATCTTCCATGTGGTAAGACGTTTTCCCTTCGCCTTGAAACTCTTCTGGCCGATGAACTGTTCCGCCTCGATTTCTTCGGCAGGACGCACAGCATCCACTCCTCCGAAAGTCACTTTGATACGTGGATAAACGGTGTCGGTCAGGAGTATCAGCTTGCTATTGGCATTATCGCCAAGGAAGTTCTGATGGCGCTTGGTGGCATCCATGGTGAACCGCTTGATGTAAGGATAGCCATCGTTGTCGGCATCGTAGAGTATGGCTGTCCAAATCTTGTGCGCATCCCATTTTTCCAGCCGCAGGATATTGTCCTCGTAGTGGTTGTTGGGGTCGAAGTTGGTAATATAGAACTCGCCATTGTCGAGCACGACCAAAATAGACTCATCGTCATTAAACTCACCGAGGAATCGCCCGTTCTCATCGTAATTGATACGGTTTACATCAGGGTCGAACCATACTTTTCTTCCTCCCAATGTGCTATGTCCGTGACTCTTCAAGCCAATGCGCCGGATGGTGCGCTTGGTGAGCAGGTTGCCCTTGGCGGCACGTCCCTTGATAAGGATATCCGAGAAATCTTTTTCGATAAAGATGCCCTGGCGCTTCTTAGAGAGGTCGGGATCCAAGGTTATCTTGATGATTTCTGCCTCGCCGTTGGGGTTTGCCGTGAAGTATACGACCCGGCTTCCTGGCGTTCCCTGCGTGATGTCATACAGCTTGTCGCGAGTCATCGATGTCACGTTGAAACGCTTGATGAAGTAATCGCCCTGCTTGCCGTCACGATACACACAATTGTAGATGGTTCGCTTGTCGTTCTTCTTGAACACCTGTACGTGGAGGATATTCTTCCCCACGAATATCTTGTCGGCCACCTTCGTCACCTTGAACTTTCCGTCTTTATAGAAGATGATGATATCGTCGAGGTCGGAGCAGTTGCACACCAATTCATCCTTCTTCAGTCCTGTTCCTACGAATCCTTCCTGCCGGTTGATGTATAGTTTCTGGTTGGCGTCCACCACCTTGGTCACCTCTATCGTATCGAAGTTTCTTATCTCGGTGCGTCGTGGATGCGCCTTGCCATACTTCGCCTTGAGATATTCAAACCAGTTGATAGTGACATCTGTCATGTGAGCAAGGTCGTTTTCTATCTCGTCCAGCTCGGCTTTGATTTTCAGCAACAGGTCATCGGCCTTGTCCTTATTATATTTCAGGATGCGTTGCATCTTGATTTCGAGTAGTTTGAGGATGTCCTCTCGGGTTATCTCCCGATGAAAGGTATACTCCACCCTGCCTTTTCCGTCGACGACAGCTGTAAAGAGTTTGTCCTTGAAAGGCTCCAACCTTGAGGCGATGAAAGCCACGACCTCGTCCTGGCTCTTGCTCTGCTCGAACTTACGCTCCTTGTAAATGCGTTCCTCGATGAAGATACGCTCGAGCGAAGAGAAGAAGAGCTGCTCTTCCAGCTCACCCTTGCGCAGCATCAGCTCCTTGCGAAGAAGCCCCATCGTACGGTCTACGCTGTGGCGAAGCACATCGCTCACGGTGAGGAAGCAAGGCTTGTCGTTCTCTATGACACAACAGTTGGGCGAAATGTTGATCTCGCAATCGCTGAAAGCATAAAGGGCATCTATGGTCTTGTCGGAAGAGGTTCCGGGAGACAAGTGGACGAGAATCTCTACATTGGCAGAAGTAACGTCCTCTATCTTTCGTGCCTTTATCTTTCCCTTCTCCACCGCCTTGGTAATGGAGTCGATGAGACTGCCGGTGGTCTTGCTGAAAGGAATCTCGCTGATGACAAGCGTCTTGTTATCGAGCTTGTCTATCTTGGCACGCACCTTCAGCACGCCTCCACGCTGCCCGTCGTTATACTTGCTCACATCAATGGCACCACCAGTAGGGAAATCAGGATAGATGGTGAAAGGCTCGCCCTTGAGATAATGCACGGCAGCGTCGCAAAGCTCGTTGAAGTTATGCGGCAGCACCTTGCTGCTCAACCCTACGGCGATGCCCTCCGCACCCTGCGCCAGGAGCAAGGGGAACTTGGCTGGAAGCGTAATAGGTTCCTTGTTTCGGCCATCATAGGAGAGCTGCCAATCGGTGGTCTTTGGATTAAATACCACGTCGAGCGCGAACTTAGACAAACGTGCCTCTATGTATCGGGAAGCCGCCGCACGGTCGCCCGTGAGGATGTTTCCCCAGTTTCCCTGCGTGTCGATGAGCAGATCTTTCTGCCCCATCTGCACGAGGGCGTCGCCTATAGACGCATCGCCATGAGGGTGAAACTGCATGGTGTGTCCCACGATGTTTGCCACCTTATTGTATCTTCCGTCGTCCATTCTCTTCATAGAGTGCAGGATACGTCGCTGCACGGGCTTCAAGCCGTCCTCGATGTGAGGCACGGCACGCTCGAGAATCACATAGGAAGCATAATCGAGAAACCAGTTCTGGTACATCCCGCTGAGATGATGCACCGCCGAAGCATCGAATCGGTTCACCGGCTTATAGTCGGAATGCTGCCCTGCGGCATCCAAGTCTTGATTCTGATGGTCTCCACCCTTCTGTAGTTCATCTTTGTCTTTTATTTCGTCGCTCATAGATGCTTTTAATACTTATTTTATATATTTTAGGCAAAAATACAAAGAAAATTCGAGAAAAAGGCGTATCTTTGCCGAAAATTTGAAAAATATAAGATTTCATCATGGCACAAGAAGATGTTTTTAAGAAGATCGTAAGCCACTGCAAAGAGTATGGCTTCGTGTTTCCAAGTAGCGAAATTTATGATGGTTTGGCAGCCGTTTACGACTATGGTCAGAATGGTGTCGAGCTGAAAAACAATATCAAGCAATACTGGTGGCAGAGCATGGTGCTGCTGCACGAGAACATTGTGGGTCTTGACGCAGCTATCTTCATGCACCCTACCGTATGGAAGGCCTCAGGCCATGTGGATGCATTCAACGACCCATTGATCGACAACCGTGATTCCAAGAAGCGTTATCGCGCCGATGTGCTCATCGAGGACCACATGGCGAAATACGAGGAGAAGATTGCCAAGGAGATTGCCAAGGCCAAGAAACGTTACGGCGACAAATTTGACGAAGCTGAGTTCCGTGCGACGAATCCCCGTGTCTTAGAGAACCAGAAGAAGTTCGACGACCTACATGCCCGTTACACCGAGGCCATGCAAGGTCCTAATCTCGAGATGCTGAAGCAGATCATCGAGGACGAAGGTATCGTGGATCCCATCAGCGGGACTAAGAACTGGACAGATGTCCGTCAGTTCAACCTGATGTTCTCTACCCAGATGGGTGCGGCAAGCGATGCTACCAGCAAGGTATATCTCCGCCCGGAGACAGCACAGGGTATCTTCGTGGATTACCTCAGCGTTCAGAAGACAGGTCGTATGAAGTTGCCATTCGGTATCTGCCAGATTGGTAAGGCGTTCCGCAACGAGGTGGTTGCCCGTCAGTTCGTGTTCCGCATGCGTGAGTTCGAGCAGATGGAGATGCAGTTCTTCTGCCAGCCTGGCACCGAGATGAAGTGGTTTGAATATTGGAAGAAGGTTCGTTTGGCATGGCACGAGGCACTCGGCATGGGCAACGACAACTATCGTTTCCACGACCATGAGAAGTTGGCTCACTATGCCAACGCCGCTACCGACATCGAGTTTAAGATGCCATTCGGTTTCAAGGAGGTGGAGGGTATCCACAGCCGTACCAACTTCGACCTCTCTCAGCACGAGAAGTACAGCGGTCGTTCCATCAAGTACTTCGACCCAGAGAAGAACGAGAGCTATGTGCCTTACGACGTGGAGACATCCATCGGTGTAGACCGTATGTTCCTCAGCGTGATGTGCCATTCCTATTGCGAGGAGAAGCTGGAGAATGGCGAGACCCGCGTAGTATTGAAGTTGCCTGAGGCATTGGCTCCTGTGAAGTGTGCTGTTTTCCCATTGGACAAGAAAGATGGTCTGCCAGAATTGGCCCACGAGATTGTCGACGAGCTCAAGTTCCATTTCAACACCCACTACGGAGATCCCAAGGATTCCATCGGCAAGCGCTATCGCCGACAGGATGCCATCGGTACACCGTTCTGCATCACAGTAGACCATGAGACTCCTAACGACCATAAGGTGACTCTCCGTCATCGCGATACCATGGAGCAGGAGCGTGTAGCCATCAGCGACCTTCGCAGCATAATCGAGGATCGCGTAAGCATCACTAATGTTTTGAAGAAACTCGGCAAGGAAATCAAGGACTTCTAAATAAACAAAAATCAAATACACATAGATGAATTTGAAGATTTTGAAATATTTGTTTTTGCTGCTAATGTCAGCCTTCGTGCTGGCATCATGCAGCGAGACCGACGAAGATACCGACTCCGAGTATGAAGACTGGGAGGCGAAGAACAAGACGGCTTTTGCAGAGATTCTCACCCAAGCCAAGGAGGAAGGAGAAGGCAACGGCTGGTACGTCTACCGCAATTGGAGCATGGAGAACCAGACGGGAAACACCGATAACAACAACCATCCCGTCACTCCCACCTACAACGAGCAGGAAGACAACATCGTTGTGCAGGTTCTGCAGCAGGGAGAAGGCTCTGCCGTGCGCCCTCTCTACACAGACTCGGTCATGGTCAGTTACAAGGGCATGCTGAAAAATGACTATGTATTCGATAGCAATTTTACAGGCGACTATGATGCCAACAAGGCTCAGACCACCAACTTTATCGTCAAGGGTGTCGTGGACGGCTTTGCCACTGCTCTGATGAAAATGACACGTATCGGCGACCACTGGATGGTCTACATGCCCTACACCCTCGGCTATGGCTCCACACAGAATAGCAGTTCCACCATTCCCGCCTACTCGATGCTCAAATTCGAGATTGTGCTCAAGGGATGGTACACCGATGGAAAATGGATCAAGAAATAACACTATTCACCCCACAAAAAAGTCCTGTGCCGAAGAGACACAGGGCTTTTTTTACTTTCCTCCCGACAGAGAGGAGGACTCCCACTTTCTCATACTCATCATCCGAGAAGTTCAATTCTAAAAATATGTTGCAAAGCATAAACAAATGTATGTGCTCGCACACATTTTTATCTTGCAAGCAAAAAAAATGTTATTATCATGCAAAAATATTCGCAAAATTATTGCTGATTACAAGAATAATAGTACCTTTGCACCAGATTTATAAGTTTTAGGTTTTTAGTTAGGTAATAGATCGCAATAGGTTATTGTTTTTAGGTAAACAAGAGATTGCCATTCCAGGACGAGAGGTATTGGAAACTATAAGGTAATTAGAGATTGTTATTCAAGGACAACAAAACAGAATTAGGATAGGACACAGAAAAGAGTGACAAAACGGAGCTCTTTCTCATCCTGTGAATTCTACCCAATAGATAGAGGTTTGCTGAAAGGTGATAAGAACTTGTATTTTGGGATTAACAGAAATAAAACATTCAAAATCATAAAAGATGGCGATTCCTGATAGGAGGGATCGCCATTTTTCTCGCTGTGAAGTTCATACTTTATTAGATAGTTCATATAACATTATTTGGCAATATATACATCATGCTATATAACAAAAAGACAGAATATCTGATGGAATCGATACGTGCGGGGCGCTCCATGCACCGTGGCGAGAAACTGAACCTCATCGTGGGATTGAGCATTCCTTCCATGCTGGCACAGATTTCCACCGTCATGATGTTCTTCATCGATGCTTCCATGGTTGGCCATTTGGGCGCAGAGGCTTCTGCAAGCATTGGACTCATCGAATCCACCACATGGCTTATCGGCAGCTTGCTGAGTGCCTTTGCCACAGGTTTTTCTGTTCAAGTAGCCCACTTCATCGGAGCCAACGACTTTGGTCAAGCCCGTCAGGTGTTTCGCCACTCGCTGCTCTGCGGTATCGTCTTCAGCTTGCTGATTGCGCTCACAGGCGTGGGCATCCACTCTCCCCTGCCCCGCTGGCTGGGTGGAGGCGCCGACATAGCTGACAACTCATCGGCATACTTCTTGGTTTACAGTCTCGCACTACCTTTTATCTACCTGTACCACATGTCGGGCATGATGCTCAAGGCCGCAGGCAACATGCACACCCCAAGTGTCATGGCTGTATTGATTTGCGCATGCGATGTGATATTCAATTATTTCTTCATCTATGTCATGCACATGGGTGTCGTGGGCGCAGCTTTAGGAACCGCCTTGGCTTATGTATGCATCTCGCTGCCCAACCTCTGGCAGGCGGCCTGTCGCAATAAGATACTCAACCTGCGACAGGACGAGATTCGTTTCACTTGGGTGCGCGAATACATGCGCAATGCCTTCAAGATAAGCATTCCATTGGCCATACAGAACATTCTGATGAGCGGCGCACAGATAGTCAGCACCATGATTGTGGCGCCATTGGGCAACATAGCCATTGCCGCCCATTCGTTCGCCATCACCGCCGAAAGCCTATGCTACATGCCAGGCTACGGAATAGGCGATGCCGCCACCACACTCGTTGGCCAGACCCATGGTGCCGGAAGAATAGAACTGTGCCGAAAGTTTGCTTATATGACCGTTGGACTCGGCATGGGCGTAATGGCTGTAATGGGGATTGTCATGTATCTCTTTGCCCCGGGAATGATGGCTGTTCTATCGCCTGTCGACACCATCTGCGACTTAGGCACCCGCTGCCTTCGCATAGAAGCTTTCGCCGAACCTTTCTTTGCCGCCAGCATCGTGACTTATTGCGTTTGCGTAGGAGCTGGCGACACCTTCAAGCCTGCCGCCATCAACTTGGGAACGATGTGGCTTGTACGTCTCACCTTGGCTTACGCCCTATCCCAGAGCTATGGGCTGGAAGGGGTATGGATAGCAATGGCCACTGAACTTACTTTCCGAGGCATACTGTTCCTCATCTGCCTCTATAAAGGCAGTTGGATGAACAGCTTTCTGAAAGGGAAGAGCAAAGAGTGAAGAGATAAAAGACATTCAAAGAAGGAAATTGCGAAATATATCTTGGTATGCCACCCATAACTATCCGTAAACACCTATCACATTTTCCCGTGAAAATTTCTTTACATTTCCTTCCCTGAGATTTCCGTATTTTCAACCGTCTGCTATCTGTTTCTGAATATTGAAAATATGAGTAAAATACCAACACATTGATTATCAGCGTATTACGCTTTCAGCACTTCCATGATAATGTAGAGAATCCCTAATGTCGTACGACCATAGACCGCATAGTTGTACGACATTAGGCTGCATAGTTGTACGACATTAACACTTATAGTCGTACAACCATCATTTCATAGTCGTACAACTATAGAATTTTATCCTGCGAAAAATGATCAAACAAGGAAGCAACTCATGCAGAAATCTATTTTCTTGCTCTTATATTCCCCAACAACAAGTAAGCAAAATATAGAAATAAATCATGACAATGATAGTTGTTATTTTATCATTACCAAACAATACAAAATGTTAGTTTAATGTTAAGAAAGCAAGCCCTTTGAAAGTTTTTTCTCAAAATGCTTGCGTGGTCTGTAGAATTGTACTACTTTTGCAGTATCAAGTTTGTGAGAAAAAAAAAGATAAATACACATTAATTTATATAAAACAACATCAGCTATTATGAAACTCAAGAAGTTTTTCGCAGTTGCCATCGTGTTGCTTACTGCCGGACAGACAATGGCTCAGACGATGCCGCCCATCCCGGTAGACAAAGATGTAAGAATAGGCCATTTGGACAATGGTCTGACTTATTACATCCGACACAACAACTATCCCGAGCATGTAGCCAGTTTCTACATCGCACAGAAAGTAGGTTCAATCAACGAAAACGACGACCAACGGGGATTGGCTCACCTCCTGGAACACCTCGCCTTCAACGGATCTGAGCATTTCAAGGGCAACAGCCTGCAAGAATATTTGCAGAGCATCGGTGTGGAATACGGAAGAAACCTCAATGCCTACACCGCTGTAGAGAACACCGTATACTACTTTACCGATGTGCCTACAGCACGCGTTTCGGCAGTAGACTCATGCATGCTCATCCTGAAAGATTGGAGCAACGGCATATCGCTAACCAAGGAAGACATCAACGACGAGCGCGACGTGGTGCACAACGAATACCGTATGCGCATGGTGGGACAGCAGCGTATCCTTGAGCGTGCCCTGCCAAAACTTTATCCCAACTGCAAATACGGCTACCGTATGCCTATCGGCTTAATGAGCGTCATCGACGGCTGCGACCCAGAGACGCTGCGCAGCTATTATCGCAAATGGTATCGCCCAGACAACCAAGCCATCATCGTTGTAGGCGACGTGGACGTAGACCATATCGAGGCGCAGATCAAGAAACTTTTCGGAAGCATCAAGGTGCCAGCCAATGCCGCCAAGGTAGTGCCTGTGGAAGTGCCAGACAACAACAAGGCCATCTACGTGGTAGACAAGGACAAGGAGCAGCAGATGGATCTTTTTCAGATTTTCATGAAGCACGAAGCCACCCCCGACTCTTTGAAGAGCGGTGTCGACTATCTGCTCAAAGGCTATATGGACAACCTCTTCAGCAGTATGATGAACGCCCGCTTCAGCGAGAAATCGCAGGAGCCCAACTGTCCTTATCTGCAGGCAGGAAGCAGCATAGGCGACTACCTCATATCCAGCACCAAGGAAGCTCTCTCAACCTATGGTGCGGCAAAGGAAGGAAAAATCAAGGAGGCGTATGCTGCCGTGCTACGCGAATTGAAGCGTGTGCGCGACTATGGCTTCACAGCCACTGAATACCAGCGCGCTAAAGATGAGTTTATGAGCCAAATAGAGAAGGCTTACACCAACCGCGACAAGATGAAGAACGAGCAGTTCACCACTCAGTATGTGGACAACTTCATCAGAAAAGAGCCTATTCCTTCTGTAGAGGACGAATATCAGATTTATCAGATGCTGGTTCCACACATCCCAGTGGAGGCTATCAATCAGTATGCCAAGCAATTGGTATGCGAAACAGACACCAACCTTGTGACACTCGTCATGATGCGCGAGGCCGATGGTGTGGTTTACCCTACCGAGCAAGAACTCGCCGACATCGTAAAGCAGGTACGCGGAGAAAAACTCGAAGCCTATGTGGACAATGTGAAACAGGATCCTCTCATCGCCCAAAAGCCTAAGACTGGCAAAATCAAGAGCACTACAGAAGACAAGAAATTAGGATTCAAGACTCTCACGCTCTCCAATGGTGCCAAGGTGGTGCTGAAGAAGACCGACTTCAAGGACAACGAGATTCAGTTCGCAGCCACAGCCAATGTAGGTTATTCATCACTCGACAAGTCTGACTATACCTTTGCCTTTGTGGGTGGCATGTTGCTCAACGCCAGCGGTCTGGGACAGTTCTCAAGCAATGACCTCGAGAAAGCCCTCGCAGGCAAGCAGGCCAGTGTGTCTTACACCATCACTCCTTTCAAGCATGGACTCTCGGGCAACTCCACCCCTAAGGACATCGAAACCCTCATGCAGCTCATCTATCTCAAGATGACAGCCTTGAGCAAGGACGAGAAATCAGCGTCCAACCTCCTGAACACCATTAAGACTGCACTTGCCAACCAGAGCAAGAGCCCAGAAATGGTTTATCAGGATTCGCTGCAGAGCACCATCTACATGGGCAGCAAATTGGCACGCATCCCAAAGACCGAAGACCTCAACGCTGTCAACTACGACCGCGTACTCGAACTGGGCAAGCAGATGTTCACCAACGCCAAGGACTTCACCTTCTTCTTCGTGGGCAACTACGACGAGAAGACTCTCCTTCCGCTCATCGAGCAATACATCGCCTCCATCCCAAACAAGGGTGTCAAACTGAAGAACAAGGTCATCCCTGTAGCCACTGGCGAGGTGAAGAACATATTCAGCAAGAGCATGGAAAACCCCATGTCGCAAGTTACCGAGATTTGGTACGCCAAGACTCCTTACACCCTGCGGACAAGTGTGCTCGCCGACATCTCTGCGCGATTGCTGCAAATGGACTATCTACGCAACATACGCGAGAAGCTGAGCGCTGCCTACCATGCTGGAGCCGATGCAAGCATGGCACTCGACTGGGACGGGCAGTTGGCCATCAGCCTGACAGGAAGCGCACAGCTCAACCCCGAGAAGCTCGACGAGGCGTTGCCTTACTTCTTCTCTGGTTTGAAGACTACCGTAGAGCAGCCTAACGCCAGCGATCTGCAGAAAATCAAGGAGATACTGGCCAAGCAGGCCTCCGTAGACGCTAAGACCAATGGCTACTGGACAAACATTTTGAGCAACTATGTCATCAACGGCGTAGACCTCCACACCGATTATCTGAAGACAGTAAGTGGTGTCGACGGCAAAGCCATTGGCGATTTCCTCAAGAACATCGTCCTCAAGCCAGGCAACCACATGGAAGTCATCATGAAGGCTACCAAGGAAAAGGCTGGGAAATAAAAACTCGAACTAAAGTGACGGTAAAACCACCATACCAAGTGTGATATTTTCACCGTCACTAGAGCCAACAAAACCATAAGAGGTCCCGTTGCAGAACCAAGTTCTTACAACGGAACCTCTTATTTTGTTCAAGAAACGAATTCCCACAGAATGTCATTTCTTTCCGTGCTTTTTGAAAAGACAATCTCTCATTTTTTAAGCTCTTCTTCTAACCTTGTTAGCGAGGGCTTCGCGTCGGTCATGAAGAATCTGCTGGCATTTATCCTGTGCAAGATTCTCAACCTCTGCATTGACCTTAATTAAACTATAATCCATAACCTATTGCGATTTGTAATGCTGCAAAGATAAGACATTCTGACTACAAGCACTATGAAAAAAGTGGGAAAAACACACTTTAAGCCCCTATTTTTTGACTTAAATCAAGGAGAAAATAGGGAAATGCCTATAAAAAATATCCTTTTTCCTTTCATTATCTGCTTTTTTTTTGCGATATTTGCAACCGAAAAATCAAGAACTCCACATAAAGTTTCTAAGCGCAAGAGTCCTAAAAGGCTCAAAAAGATAGAAAAAGGAGTTCTACAACTCAGAAACATCAAAAAAAATACAAACAAAAATGAAAAAAGTACTCATGATGGTTGCCCTTGTGCTGACATGCTCCACAGGCATCCTCGCTAACGAAACATGCGCCGAGAGCGCAACAACATCCGAAATGAGCAGCCTTCCTGCCAAAAAAACTACCAAGAAGAAGGCTACTACCAAGAAATCAACCTCCACTGCCAAGAAGACTTCCACAACCTCTAAAGCTTCTTCCAACACAAACTCCACTACTGCGGCTGTGTTATCCGGGCTTTTTGGCCACACTGGCGAAAACAAAAGCAACAATTCCGCAAGCAAGGTGGAAAGCATTGTGGGCAACATACTCGACAACGTGATTGGCACAACCACTTTCAAGAAAGCCGATCTCTGTGCGCACACATGGAAATACAAGTCGCCAGGCTGCGCCTTTACCTCAGAGAACCTGCTGGCAAAAGCAGGTGGCGAAATAGCAGCCAAGAAGGTGGAAGAAAAACTGAGCACCTATTACCAGAAGGCTGGATTCAGCAGTTCGAACACATACTTCAAGTTCAACGAAGACGGCACCTTCACCGCCAAGATTGACGGAAAAGCATGGAGCGGCACGTACACCTTCGACGAGAAGACTCACGCCATCGACTTGAAAGGTCGCCTGTTGCTCAACCTCTCTGGTTTCGCCACCAAGAACACAACAGGCATCAGCCTCCTCTTCGAGTCGAAGAAACTGCTTACCATCATACAGACTCTCACAGCTCTGAGTGGCAACACGACTCTCGGAACTATTGGTGAACTTTCCAAAAACTACGATGGCGTACGCATAGGCTTCGACCTCTGCAAGTAATCACTACCTGTCGCACAGCGGTGGAAATTCAAAAGCGGCCTGGTTCAAAATTAGTATTTGGACCAGACCGTTTTTTATGCTATTTACACAGCAAACAACATCTTCGTATAATACAGACGAACCAAGTCAACAACAAGAGCTATTTATAGTACTCCTCCCATTGCTTCATCGCCTCTTTCCAATCGGTCTGCTCGCCTTCAGCAATGGCCCGTCGTTGCCTTTCAGCCTCATCGCGAGCCTTGTCTTGTGCCCGTTTTGCCTTCATAGCCTCGATAGTGGCATCGTCGAGAATCACTATGGCTCCACGCTTGATGGCATCTTGCAACTCCTGTTCCCCGAACGCCTTTCCCGGCTCATTGAAGTCGGAGATATTAAACTCGTAGTCGACACGCAGCTCGTGACGTATCAGTTTTTGCTGCAAACGATTTCCCGCATTCTTGAATCGCAGCAACTTTCCTATCTGACTGATTTCTGCCTGTGAGTATTTATTTCTTCCCATTTATCTTGTTTTTGGTTGCAAAGATACAAAATTTTCCATTCTGAGGGAGAGTGATTTTCGCTTTTTCTCAGAAAAAGACCTGCTTCCCCCCTTTAACTTATTCTCCAAAGTCTCATTTCTTAATGGAGCTTACGAAGTTTTATTCATATCTTCACTGCTTCATATACCTATATACCAAAAGCCCTACTCTATTTTTCCATTTACCATCACAAAAACAAAGATAGCAGAAAAAGTGTTAATGTGAAACAAAAATAAGTGTACTTACTTTCATTCTGTAAGAAACAAACACCAAAAATGTTTCTTACTGAAAGATAGGATGAAATACAATAACAAAAAGTAAGTTATTATAATTAAATAACTATCAAAATGTTGTAATTTTGCACCACAAACATACATAGTGTTATATTTTTACAAAAGAAACAGAACAATTAGTCACAAATAATAATAGGAGAGATTAATTATGAAAAAGATTGAAGCAATCATCCGTAAGACCAAGTTCGAGGATGTGAAGGAAGCATTACTTGCTGCCGACATCGAGTGGTTCTCTTACTACGACGTGCGTGGAGAAGGCAAGATGCGACAGGCACGCATCTATCGTGGTGTGATGTACGACACGAGTAGCATCGAGCGCGTACTGTTGAATATCGTTGTACGTGACAAAAACGTAGAGAAAACCATCAATGCCATCCAGGAGGCAGCCCGCACAGGCGAGATTGGCGATGGCCGAATCTTTGTCATTCCAGTAGAAGACACTGTGAGAATCCGCACAGGCGAAAGAGGCGACATCGCTCTTTATAATGCCGAGCAGGAGAAGTAATATTTAATGTTAAGTGTTAAATGTTAACTGAGTTGGATAAATTAATAGTATAATCGGAATGTTTGGAAGTTAGGTGAGAGGATCGGATGTTATGCGGGCGCATGCCAACTTAACATTTAACACTTAACATTTAACATTCCTCAAAGTAAAAAGATTATGAGTGTACAGGATTTAGGAATTTCAATAGATACCGTGTGGATGCTCCTTGCAGCCATGTTGGTCTTTTTCATGCAGCCGGGCTTTGCCCTCTGCGAGGCGGGCTTCACCCGTAGTAAGAACACCGCGAACATTCTGTTCAAGAACTTCGTCGATTTCATGATCGGTTCCGTTCTTTTCTGGTTTGTAGGTTTCGGATTCATGTTTGGCAGCGATGGACAAGGCTTCATCGGAATGCCTAACTTTGGCGACCTCTCTTTCTATAAGAATGCAGCAGGTCTTCCTACCGAGGGCTTCCTGATGTTCGAGACCGTGTTCTGCGCCACCAGTGCTACCATCGTTTCAGGTGCCATGGCAGAACGTACCAAGTTCTCCATGTACTGCGTTTATTCATTCTTCATCTCATTGATCATCTACCCTGTGGAAGGTCACTGGACATGGGGTGGTGGTTGGCTGTGCAACGGCGAGGCAGGTTCGTTCATGATGAACACCTTTGGTGCTGCCTTCCATGACTTCGCCGGTTCTGCCATCGTACACAGCGTGGGTGGTGTCTTGGCCTTGGTTGGTGCCATCTGTCTTGGTCCTCGTCTGGGCAAGTATCGCAACGGCAAGAGCACCGCTATCCCTGGTCACAACTTGATGGCTGCCGCCCTCGGCGTATTCATCCTCTGGTTCGGATGGTTCGGATTCAACCCTGGTTCTCAGCTCGCTGCTTCTGGTGAGGTTAACCGTGTAGCTATCAGCCACGTGTTCTTGACAACCAACTTGGCAGCCGTAGCTGGTGGTCTTGGCACTATGTTCACTTCTTGGATTAAGTATGGCAAGCCATCATTCTCTTTGACTTTGAACGGTATTCTTGCAGGTTTGGTAGCCATCACTGCTGGTTGCGACTTGGTTAGTCCCACAGGCGCATTCATCATCGGTCTCTTGGCAGGTATTCTCCTGGTATTCTCCATCGAGTTCATCGACGTGAAGCTCCACATCGACGACCCTGTTGGTGCAAGCTCGGTACACGGTGTATGTGGTATCTTCGGTACCCTGATGACAGGTCTCTTTGCCCTCGACGGCGGTGCCTTCTATGGTGGCGGCTTCGGATTCTTCGGTGCACAGTGCTTCGGTATCCTCGTCATCGATGCTTGGGCAGCAGTTACGGGCATCATCCTCTTCTGGGGAATCAAGAAGATTTGCGGTCTGCGTGTTGACAAGCGAATCGAGGAGGAAGGCCTCGACATCTACGAGCATGGCGAGAGCTGCTACAACTAACCCATCGGAATTGTTGCCGCAAAGATTGAGTTACTAATGGAGATAAGATTGGGCAGCTGCAGAGATTCTTTCGAGAGGGGCAGCTGCCGCAACCTTAGAAGCCAAGTATTAACACATAAAAAAGAATGAGTATGAAAAGTTTGAAGAAGATTGGATTGTTGGCACTCACATTAGCAGCATGCGCCACGGGTGCACAGGCACAGGATAAGATAGAGGCCAATGTTTCTGCCGATATTGTAAGCCAGTATATCTGGCGTGGTCAGGAATGCGGCGAAGTGTCATTGCAGCCTACATTAGGACTGAGTTGGAAAGGCTTGTCGCTCACCGCATGGGGAAGTGTGGGTCTCTCCAAATGGGAAGACACCAAGGAGTTCGACCTCACCTTGGCTTACCAGACAGGAGGTTTCCACGTTGGTGTCACAGACTACTATTTCAAAACTGAAGAGGGCGAACAACGTTATTTCCTCTACGATGCCCACAAGACAGCGCATGTCTTTGAGGCTAACGTAGGTTACGACTTTGGCCCTGTGGCACTCAATTGGTACACAAACTTTGCCGGCAACGACGGACTAAACAACGATGGCGACCGTGCTTACTCTTCCTATGTAGAAGCCACAGTGCCATTCCGTCTTGGCGGCCTTGACTGGCAGGGCACATTAGGTGCCGTACCTTATGCCACCACCACTTATTCAGACGCTTCCGGCTTCGCCGTTACCAACGTGGCAGTAAAAGCAACCAAGGACTTGAAGATAACCGACAGTTTCTCGGTTCCAGTCTTTGCTCAGGTTGCTGCCAACCCAAGCACGCAGAAAGCTTACTTCGTAGTTGGATTCACGCTCCAGCCATAAACAGCATTTAAGTTATTTCTTGATTAAACCGCAAAGCCCCTACGTTTTTCGAATTTAAGCAAAGGTGCCGACAGTTCCATGCGAACTGTCGGTACTTTTTTTTGCCTCCCTCTCTACCCTATCCTACCACTCCTTTCCGCCCATACTCCTTTCTATTCAAATAAAATAAGCATCCAACAGTCACCCTGCGCCATTGAAAACGGAATAATCTTACAATCTATAACAAAAATACACAAAAACACTTTCAACATAAAAGCATTTTAACAGCTAAAGCTTAAAGATTAAAACATAAAGCTAAAAAGTAACACAAACCGTAAGCTAACATTTCGTTATTCTGTCAAATTGTAGTAATTTTGCAAACAACACTTAACAAAGTGTTATAAATAACCGAAGAAAAGAAAGGAAAAGATATTATGTGTGGAATCGTATCTATCTTCAACATTCAGGAGCAAACCCCTGAATTGCGACAGCAAGCACTTCGTATGAGCCAGAAGATTCGCCATCGCGGACCAGACTGGAGCGGCATCTATTGTGGTGGCTCCGCTATCCTGGCACATGAGCGATTGAGTATCGTAGACCCAGAGAGTGGTCGCCAACCTTTGTTTGCCCCTGACAAAAAGCAGGTGCTTGCCGTAAACGGTGAGATTTATAATCATCAGGACATCCGAGCTCGCTTCGCTGGCAAGTATCAGTACCAGACAGGCTCCGACTGCGAGGTGATTCTTTCCCTCTACCGTGAGATGCGTGAAGATACCGATTTCGACACCTTAATATATAAAGGTGAGGATGCCGTACACGAGCGCATCTGCAAGATGCTCGAAGAACTCAATGGTATCTTTGCTTTCGCCCTTTACGATGTAGAGCGTGATGAGTTTTTGATTGCCCGCGATCCTATCGGTGTGATACCTCTCTACATCGGCTATGACAAGGATGGCAAGGTGATGGTTGCCTCTGAGTTGAAGGCACTCGAAGGACAGTGCGACCACTACGAGCCATTCCTCCCGGGTCATTATTACTATAGCAAGACCCCTGGCATGAAGCGTTATTATACTCGCGATTGGTTCGAGTATGCCGCCATGCAGAAGAAATACCAGATAGATGATACCAAGAAAGCAGCCGAGCAACTTGCTGAGGCTGAACCTCAGGAGAAGGCTGCTGTAGCAGAGATTCACGATGCTCTCGAAGCGTCCGTGAAGCGCCAGTTGATGAGCGATGTGCCATACGGTGTGCTCCTCAGTGGTGGTCTCGATTCATCTGTCATCTCTGCCATTGCCGAGAAATATTCCACCACTCGTGTGGAGAACGGTGGAGAGACCGAGGCCTACTGGCCACGTTTGCATTCCTTCGCCATAGGTTTGAAGGGTGCGCCTGACTTGGCAAAGGCTCGTTTGGTAGCCGAGCACATCGGTACCGTACACCACGAAATCAACTACACCATCCAGGAAGGTTTGGATGCCATCCGTGATGTCATCTACTTCATCGAGACTTACGATGTAACCACCGTCCGTGCATCTACCCCAATGTATCTCTTGGCACGTGTCATCCGAAGCATGGGTATCAAGATGGTGCTCTCTGGCGAGGGTGCCGACGAGGTGTTCGGAGGTTACCTCTACTTCCACAAGGCACCGGATGCCAAGGCATTCCATGAGGAGACCGTCCGCAAGCTCGGCAAACTCTACCTCTACGACTGCTTGAGAGCCAACAAGAGTTTGGCAGCGTGGGGCATCGAGGGGCGTGTGCCATTCCTCGACAAGGAGTTCTTGGATGTAGCAATGGGCATGAACCCTGCCTTGAAGATGTGTCCAGACAAGACCATCGAGAAGAAAGTGGTACGCGAGGCATTCGCCGACTTGCTGCCAGAGCAGGTGGCTTGGCGTCAGAAAGAGCAGTTCTCCGATGGCGTGGGCTATTCTTGGATAGACACCTTGAAACAGATTACCGCTTCAGCAGTGAGCGATGAGCAGATGGCTCATGCCGCCGAGCGATTCCCTATCAACCCTCCACAGAACAAGGAGGAATATTATTATCGCTCCATCTTCGCCGAGCACTTCCCAAGCGACAGTGCCGCCAAGAGTGTGCCAAGTGTACCGAGTGTAGCTTGCTCTACCGCCGAAGCTTTGGCCTGGGATGCTTCCTTCAAGAACCAGAACGACCCAAGTGGCCGTGCAGTGGCAGGAGTGCATGAGCAAGGGTACAAATAATATAATAATGTTAAATGTTAAGTGTTAAATGTTAAGTTGACTTGCTGATTATAAGTGTAACACTTAACATAGAAAAAGAAGGGCGTAAGCCTAATTTAACACTTAACATTTAACACTTAACATTGAAACATAGTTATATAAATGACCGATAAAACGAACAAGAAATGGAAAAAGGATTGTACAGTTCAGCCTATGAGCA
>ERZ808240.580-NODE-580-length-46904-cov-11.885142_pt1 | contig 46904 bp, 43 predicted proteins | sample MGYA00521084_ERZ808240 | MGnify/ENA primary metagenome ERZ808240 (study PRJEB31516, sample SAMN03275571) | gut metagenome | biome: mammalia-associated habitat; material: feces | host: Papio cynocephalus | place: Kenya | collected 2012-08-06 ...
AAGAAGATGTATTAACTTTGCATCACCAAGAAGAAAGCTATTTAACATATGAATAAACTGATTCTTTTTTGTTTGTCACTGCTTATGTCGACAAGTGTTTCTTTGGCGTCAGAACCAATTACCCTCAAGCAGGTAACATCTGGTGAGTTTGCCGCGGAGGGTGTTTCCGGCATCAACCCCATTAAAGGCACCGACCAGTATGCCCGCGTGTCAACTGACGGCAAGCGTGTCGAGCAGTATTCCTTTAAGACTGGCAAGCTCACGTCTGTGCTCTTCGACGTTAATCACACTCAAGGCGAGCAAATCAAGGACTTCGATGGTTACAGCATGTCTCCAGACGGAACCCGCATGCTCATTTCCACCAAGCGCGAGAAAGTGTACCGCCGCTCCTACAAGGCGGTGTTCTACATTTATACTATCAAGAGCCGCAAACTTGAGAAGTTGTCTGACGGAGGACCGCAGCAATGCCCTGTGTGGTCGCCTGACGGTTTACAAGTGGCTTTCGTGAGAGACAACAACATATTTCTCGTGAAGTTGCTCTACGACAACGCTGAGAGCCAAGTGACGAAGGACGGCAAGTTCAATGAGGTTATCAACGGCATTCCCGACTGGGTCAACGAGGAGGAGTTTGAGTTCAACCAGGCGTTGACGTTCAACGCCGACGGCACCATGCTTTGCTGGCTAAAATACGATGAGAAGAATGTTGGACAATATTCCCTCCAAATGTACAAGGGCAGCAATCCAGAACAAAAGGACTATTCCGTTTACCCAGGAGCCTATAGCTATAAATACCCCAAGGCTGGGCAAGACAACTCCAAGATGTCAGCCTGGAGTTATGACATCAAGAGCCACAGGACACAAAAGTTGCAGGTGCCTCTCGATGCAGACGGCTACATGCCGCGCATCGTGCCAACTCCAAACGCCGACAAAATTCTGGTCTACACCATGCCGCGGCACCAAGACGCACTAAACCTCTACGCTGTTAACCCACGTAGCACCGTAGCCCACTTGCTCTTGAAAGAGAGCGTGGCGAAATACGTGAAGGAGGAAACCATGGTTAACCTCAAGGTTGGAGACAACTATATATTGGTGCCGTCGGACCGCGATGGCTACAACCACATATACGTGTATAATCACAATGGGCAGATGCTCAGGAAAGTCGCCCCAGGCAATTACGACATCACCGACGTGTATGGCATGGACGAGACCACTGGCGATATCTATTATCAAGCAGCAGCCCTCAACCCACACGACAGGCAGATATACGTGGCCCACAAGAATGGCAAGACCGAGAGACTGACACGACAGGAAGGCTGGAACTCTGCCGTGTTCTCTGGCGACTACAAGTATTTCATCAACACGTGGAGCGACTACAACACACCATACGTCTATACCACCCGAAGCAACAATGGCAACGTGATAGCGACCAACGTGGACAACAAGAAGCTGAAGGAAAAGACGGAAAAATATGGTTGGGTGAAGAAAGAACCTTTCTCGTTTACTACGTCTGAGGGCGTGAAACTCGATGGATGGATGGTCAAGCCCGCCAACTTCGACGCTTCACGTAAGTATCCGGTAATCATGTTCCAATATAGCGGCCCAGGCAATCAGCAGGTTGTCAACTCGTGGAGTGCCGGCTCAATGGGGCAGGGTGGTGCTTACGACATGTATCTCGCACAGCAAGGTTTCATCGTTGTCTGTGTTGATGGTCGTGGCACTGGAGGCCGTGGGGCCGAGTTTGAAAAGTGCACTTACCAAAAGTTGGGTGACCTGGAATCGAAAGACCAAGTGGAGACAGCCCTCTATCTCGGCACGCTTCCTTACGTTGACAAGGCCAATATCGGCATTTGGGGTTGGAGCTACGGAGGTTTCTGCACACTGATGAGCATGAGCGAAGGCCGACCAGTGTTCAAGGCAGGCGTGGCAGTGGCACCACCGACAAGTTTCCGCTACTACGACACGATTTACACAGAGCGATACATGCGCACTCCACAGGAAAACCCCACTGGTTATGACGATTGTCCAATAAGCCGCGCATCAAAGCTCAATGGAGCGTTGCTTATCTGCCACGGTTCCGCCGATGACAACGTGCATCCGCAAAACACGTTCGAGTATGCTGAGGCATTGGTACAGGCCGACAAGGATTTCAAGGAGAACATCTACACCAACCGCAACCACAGCATTTACGGCGGCAACACGCGCAACCACCTGCTAAGGCAAATCACGCAATGGTTTGAAGAGCACTTGAAATAAGAATAATGACTCACATGATAGGAAAAGGCGACCCTTCTGGGTCGCCTTTTCCTATTTGGTTATGATTCCGGCATTAAGCCATTGGTCTACAAGTTCCTGCGCGTCTTTCAAGGCTATGGCACGCGGCAAGGGTGTGTTGTCGTCAATCTCGTAGTTGTTTACGAGAATGTCGGCAAGGTCATCAATGGTGAAATCCTTGTCCTCAACGCTGTTCCATAGCAATAAGGCACTGTCGTTGAGGCTTATGATGTCGCTGAAGTCAATGTTTTCCTTGCCTTCGGCCACGATGACGTGGGAACCACAAATCTCGTTAACTCTGAAACCTTTTTTTGTTCTCATAAATCTATCTTTGTTGACTTGTTTTCAATACCTCCTTGACAGCGGAATCCATACATGGCGATGAAGGGCCAGCAGCCATCGTCTGACAGGCAGAAGCCTCATCCATATCCACGAATAAGCCTTCCATTTCACACCATTTACGGAATCAAGCGTTTTTCTTCCCTTTCTGTAGAATCCCACTACCGAGGCAACTATGTCGCTCTCCTTGCAATGCTCAGGCGTAAGATTTCCATCGCCGAGGAGCGTCACGCAGTCGCCATCAATATCTACAATGCGATGTAGCACGTAGTATCGCTTATCTATAATGGCAAGTACAGGGTCGCCGACTTCAGGCTCTGTGGTTTTTGCCAACAATGCCTTGTCGCGGCCATCTTCCAGGAAAGGGCGCATGGAGAAGCCTCGCAACGGCAATGTCACGGTATGGCCTTCGCCGATGAGTTTCAGCACCTCCGGCAAGAAGTCTGCGTTTTTGAATGATATCGCTTGTTTCATTTATTGTTAGCTCTGCACTTTGTCCTTTCATCTCGCTATGCACCCATGACACACTTCCGCCGAATTCCTGTCGGGAAGGCAATGAAGCGTGTATACCGGTATGCGCTCCACTATACTTGTTATCGTGCCGCATATCTTCTCATTTAGCTCGCCGTCCCATTTCATGGACGACACGGAAGGCAACAACGACACAAAAGCCTCAACCGCATTGACACGTTCGATGGAGTTGGAGGAGCTTCTGGCGATTCGTGTCACGGCGCCCAATGGAGCCTTGACATCACGATAGCACGGTGTCTTGCCACTCCACGGACTACCATAGACAAAGCATTCATCACCAATGATTCTCACCACGGGGTTGTCGTCGTTCATCATGTCGCATCCAGGGATGTATCTTAACCAGTTGCTCACCTGGGTAGACTTGCCCGTGCCGCTCTTGGCGATGAAGGCATAGCCATATCCGCCTTGCCGCACGACTGAGGCATGCATGAGGACAGCGCCCTTATAAGCCCCAGCGAAAGCATAGGCAAGCATTATGGCGTTGTTTAGACCATACGAGCGCATGACGGCGTTGCCTTTGAGCGCACATCTGCAATGGGTGAAGCCCTTGTCGGCAATGAGCAAGGCGCATTCCGCCATGTTGACATCCTTGATGATGTATTGATAGCCACCGTCCTGTAGACGATCCACGACAGTGATGCCGTTGCCCGTGTCAACCTCCCTTATCCGCTCGCGTCGCGCCTTGGGGACAGGGCGAACATTGTCGTCTACAGTCAACGTGAACAAGAGAGAATCCAGATCTGCCGCCTTCCTCGCGAATGAACCGAACGACGGAAGCAGGCGAAAGCCATTGTCGTATCCGGCGAAGGATATTGCAAAGACGAAATCCGCGACTTTAAAAAGGCGCGTTTCACAAGAGCGGCCTTGTGAGTTGCTACTCCTTGCTTGTGACATCATTTATTCGTCGGGCTTGATAGCCTCATAGCGAAATCCAGGCTGTTTGACTTCTTTTACTATGAACTTTCCGTTTGCGGAATATTTCTTTCTCAAGCGAGCGTATTTTTTATCTATATCCTTCTTTTTCAATGCGAAGCAAGTGACGCAAGTGGGAGTTTTTACGCCTTCCTGCTGGAGATGCTCGCGGAGTTGGTTGGAATAGTTCTCGCGGCTGAACAAAAACTTGGTCTTTGACTCTATGTAAACTGAGTCGAGCTGCTGAATTTCCGTAAAATACACTGTTGAGTCGTTGAAAGACGACGCAAAGCCGAATAGGTATACCTTTGCTGGGCGAGTGGCACCCCAAAGGCAAAGGCAGGCAAAGGCCATTACAAAGGATAGGATATATTTCCTCATGCTAATGTTTATTGACTTTTTGACGATTTACGGTACAAAATTATAAAATTAATACCTCTTTTCGAGCGAAATGTTCATTTTTAACGTCACTGTTTCAAAAAAACACACTCTTTTGCAGCATAGCGTTATTTTTTTAGTAAATTTGCATGATAAATAAGGCATGTCGCAAACATGAGTGTAGCTATCATAAAGTATAACGCTGGCAACATATACTCGGTCGTCAACTCCCTGAGGCGATTGGGTGTGGAGCCGGTCATCACCGATTCACCAGAGATATTGGCTGAAGCAAGCCATGTCATATTCCCGGGGCAAGGTAGTGCTCAAACCACGATGGGATATTTGCGTTCCCATGGTCTCGACAGCGTGATCAGGTCTCTGCGCCAACCAGTGCTCGGCATCTGTGTGGGACAACAACTTCTTTGCTCCCACTCGGAGGAAGGCGACGTTGACTGCATCGGCATATTCCCGGAAAATGTCAGGAGGTTTACCCCTGTCGACCATGGACTTAAGGTGCCAGAAATGGGTTGGAACAGGCTGCGCGACATCTCTTCTCCACTGTTCAATGGTGTTGAGGAAGGCGATTATGTTTACTTTGTCCATAGTTTCTATGTTCCAAAATGTGAGTTCACGATAGCCACAGCCGATTATTCTGTGCCATATTCTGCCGCGTTGTGTCGCGACAACTTTTGGGCGGTGCAATTTCATCCGGAGAAGAGCGGAAAGGTTGGCGAACGAATCCTTGGGAATTTCCTTGAAATGAGCCCTGCAAAAGAGAAAAAAGAATGAAGATAGAACTTATCCCCGCGATAGACATAATAGGTGGCAAATGTGTCAGGCTCACCAGGGGTGACTATGACAAGAAGACCGTGTACAACGACGACCTGGTGGCACAGGCCAAGGAGTTTGAAAGGTTGGGCATGAAGCGTCTTCACGTCGTAGACCTCGACGGTGCTAAGGCAAAACACGTGGTCAACTCAGACGTGCTGAGAGGCATAACAACCGCAACCAACTTGAAGGTTGACTTTGGCGGAGGCATAAAAAGCGACGAAGACATCGAGAAAGCATTTGCGGCGGGCGCGTCATTGGTTACGATAGGAAGCGTAGCCGTGAGTCAGCCTGACACATTCATCAAATGGCTTAGCCAGTACGGCGCGGACAAGATAATATTAGGCGCGGACACCAGAAACGGCTTTGTCAGCATAAACGGATGGAAAGAAGATTCACGGGAAGAACTGTTGCCGTTTCTTTCAAAATATGTCAAGATGGGAGTGAAAAACGTGCTGTGTACAGAAATATCAAGGGATGGCACCTTGACAGGGCCTTCCACGGAGCTGTACCGCAAAATCATGGATGCGTTTCCTGGCATCCATCTTATAGCAAGCGGTGGAGTGGGCAGCAGCGAAGACATCATCGAGCTCGACCATGCTGGTATTCCGGCTGTTGTCTTTGGCAAGGCATGGTATGAGGGCAAGATAAACTTAGAGAGGCTAAGAGCATGATATACAATGGATTGGCAAAACGCATAGTCCCTTGTCTTGACGTTAAGGATGGACAGACCGTCAAAGGCACCCATTTCGTCAACCTCCGGCAGGCAGGCGATCCAGTGGAACTTGGCAAGGCTTATAGTGACGCAGGTGCCGATGAGCTCGTGTTTCTTGACATCACGGCAACCGTAGACGGGCGCAAGACGTTTGCCGACATGGTGAGTCGGGTGGCACGGAATATCAACATCCCGTTCACTGTCGGTGGCGGCATAAGCGCTATAGAAGATGTAGACCGATTGCTTGGGGCTGGAGCCGACAAAATCAGCATCAACTCGGCTGCCATAAGGCATCCAGGGCTTATAGATGAAATTTCGGCGAAATATGGCTCGCAGGTTTGTGTCTGCGCCATAGACGCCCGCCACGACGATGATGGGTGGCATTGCTATGGCAAAGGTGGCAGGATACGCACCGACCGTCGGTTGATGGACTGGGCACGCGAAGTGGCCGACCGTGGAGCCGGAGAGATACTGTTCACGAGCATGGATCATGATGGCGTGAAGCAAGGATTCGCCTACGATGCGCTTGCCGAAATGTCCGAAATGGTGCCAATACCAGTAATAGCGAGTGGTGGAGCCGGCAAGATGGAAGATTTCTACGACGCGTTCACGTTGGGAAAGGCAGACGCGGCTTTGGCAGCGAGCGTGTTCCACTTCGGTGATATAAAGATTCCAGAGCTCAAGCTCTACCTTAAAGACAAAGGCATAAACGTAAGATTATGAATATAGATTTCGAGAAGATGGGCGGGCTTGTGCCGGCGATAATCCAGGATGCTGTAACGGCCAAAGTGCTGATGTTGGGCTTCATGAATAAGGAAGCCTATGAAAAGACTGTGTCAACAGGGCTTGTCACTTTCTGGAGCAGGACAAGGAAGAGCCTTTGGACGAAGGGTGAGACTTCCGGCAACTTCTTGCACCTCGTCAGCATGAAGGAAGACTGCGACCACGACACACTTCTCATCGAGGCCCATCCAGATGGCCCCGTATGTCATCTCGGCACGGACACGTGTTGGGGCGAGACCAATGACCTGAACCCAATAACGTTTCTCACCGAACTGCAAGATTTCATCGATAAGCGCCACGAGGAAATGCCAGAGGGAAGTTACACCACGAGCCTCTTCAGAAAAGGCGTGAACAAGATGGCGCAAAAGGTGGGAGAGGAAGCTGTGGAAACGGTAATCGAGGCCACGAATGGCACCACAGAAAAGCTCACATACGAGGCTTCTGACCTATTGTATCACTTAATAGTGCTTCTGACATCGAAGGGGCTACGCATTGAAGACATAGCGCGAGAACTCGCAAAACGCCACAATCCCGATTGGGACAAGGCGCGAAGAATAAAGAAAAGTAAAGAATAATCGGAAGATCCAGAAAACTTATTTCAGGTTATGCTTATAGATTACGAAAAGGTAAAGGTTTATCAACAAGACAAGCTGATACTCGACGACGTGTGCTTTCACGCCAGCGAGGGAGAGTTTGTCTATCTGATAGGAAAGGTTGGGTCTGGAAAGAGCAGCTTGCTCAAGACTTTATATTGTGAATTGGACTTGTATCCCGAAGAGGCAGAGAAAGCGGAAGTGCTTGGCAGGAATCTCCTGACGTTGAAACGACGTGACATTCCGGCATTGAGACGCGAGATGGGAATCATCTTTCAAGATTTCCAGCTCCTCCGCGACCGCGACATCTGGAACAACCTGCGTTTTGTCTTGCGGGCCACGGGATGGAAAGACAGCAAGAAGATTGAAGCGCGCATACACGAGGTGCTTGCGTCCGTGGAGATGGAAGGGAAGATCCATTCCATGCCACACGAACTGTCGGGCGGTGAACAGCAACGAATATCCATAGCGAGGTCACTGCTCAACAACCCCAAGGTTATCATCGCCGATGAACCTACTGGTAACCTTGACCCAGAGACCGCTGACAATATAGTGAGACTGCTTAAAGGCATCACGCGACAAGGAACAGCTGTAGTTATGTCCACACATAACATATCCATGATAGACCGCTATCCTGGCATCATATATAAATGTGATAACGGTAAGGTACTGGAAATAAGGAATAAGGAATAAAATCAAAAGATATACTGTCTTATGAACGTAATGAAATTTGGAGGCACTTCTGTTGGAAGTCCTGAACGCATGAAGAGTGTAGCCCAACTCATAACAAGATCGGGCGAGCCAACGTTTGTAGTACTGTCTGCCATGAGTGGCACGACAAACAGCCTTGTAGAGATAAGCAACTACCTCTACAAGAAGAACCCAGAGGGAGCGAATGAGGAAATCAACAAGCTCGAAGCAAAATATATGGTTCACGTAGAGAACTTGTATTCTGACGTCGCCTTCAAGACCAAGACTCGCGAGTTTCTCCATGACAGGTTCAACTATATGCGCTCATTCACCAAGGGCATTTTCACAAGCTTTGAGGAGAAGATTATCGTGTCGCAAGGAGAGATAATGTCTACCAACATGATGAATAACCTCCTTCAGGAAAATGGCATCAAGAGCGTGCTCCTCGATGCCCTAAGCTTCATGAGGACAAACAAGAATTCGGAACCAGACCTGCCGTACATCAAAGAGCATCTTGCCGATGTGATGGCCAAGAATCCTGACAAGCAGATTTACATTACGCAAGGGTTCATCTGTCGCAACGCATACGGCGAGGTTGACAATCTGCTTCGCGGTGGCTCTGATTACACGGCATCGTTGATTGGCGCAGCCCTGCCAGCTGACGAGATCCAGATATGGACAGACATCGACGGCATGCACAACAACGACCCTCGCTTTGTTGACAACACAAAGGCCGTGAGGCAGCTAAACTTCGAAGAGGCTGCCGAGCTTGCCTACTTCGGAGCGAAAATCCTGCATCCTACATGCGTGCAGCCAGCCAAGTTCGCCGGCATTCCAGTGAGACTGAAAAACACGATGAAGCCAGATGCTGAAGGAACAATAATCAACAACGAGCTTGGCAAGGGCACCATCAAAGCTGTCGCGGCAAAAGACAACATCACTGCCATAAAGATTAAGTCTTCGCGCATGCTGCTCGCCACAGGATTCCTTCGCAAGGTGTTTGAGATTTTTGAGAGCTACCAGACCCCGATAGACATGATTACGACATCAGAGGTCGGCGTGTCCATGAGCATCGACAATGATACGCATCTTGACGAAATAGTTGACGAGCTGAGGAAATACGGCTCCGTGACGGTAGACCCAGACATGTGCATCATTTGTGTCGTTGGCGACCTCGATTGGCATAATGTAGGTTTTGAGACTATCGCCACAGATGCCATGAAAAACATACCCGTGAGAATGGTGAGCTACGGAGGCTCCAACTACAACATCTCATTCCTTATCAAGGAATCTGACAAGAAGCGAGCCCTGCAGAATCTCAGCGACACATTATTTAAATAACATAACAAGAAAAGTGGCTTAAAAGCCAATTTAAATCATGGAGAATCTCTTTCCAGTTGAAAAGTTTCGCGTGACGCGAACCCCATTCTACTATTACGATACGGCACTTCTTAGGGAGACTATAGAGGCTGTTAAAAACGAAGCGGCAAAGTATGACAACTTTGTTGTACACTATGCCGTAAAAGCCAACGCCAACCCAAAGGTATTAAAAATAATTTCCCACAGTGGCCTTGGAGCCGACTGCGTGAGTGGTGGCGAGATAGAAGCTTCTTTACAGGCCGGTTTCCCAAGCGATGGCATTGTCTTCGCTGGCGTAGGAAAGGCGGATTGGGAAATAAACACAGCTCTTGACGCAAATATTTTCTGCTTCAACGTAGAGAGCGTGCCCGAACTTGAGGTAATCAATGAACTCGCGAAAGCCAAGGGCAAGATAGCCAATGTCTGCTTCAGAATCAACCCGGAAGTTGGCGCACACACACATGCCAATATCACTACGGGGCTTGCGGAAAACAAGTTTGGAATAGCCATGATTGACATGGTGCCTGTGATAGAGAGGGCTTTAAGCCTGAAAAACATCAAGTTCACGGGATTGCACTTCCATATCGGCAGCCAGATTCTCGACATGAGCGACTTTGAACAGTTGTGTATCCGCATAAACGAACTTCAAGATATCCTTGAGGCAAAAGGCATAAAGGTGGAGAACATAAACGTGGGCGGTGGACTTGGGATTGACTATGATAATCCCGAGGGAAATCCTCTGCCTGACTTCAAGTCATATTTCAAGACTTTCGCAAATGGTCTTCGGTTGCGGCCTGGGCAAAAGGTTCACTTTGAGCTTGGACGTTCCATCGTAGCGCAAATGGGCAGCTTGATAACAAAAGTGTTGTATGTGAAGAAAGGTGTCAACAAGCTTTTCTGCATCGTTGACGCAGGAATGACAGACTTGATACGCCCTGCCCTTTATCACGCTTCCCATAAGATAGAGAATATCACAAGCAGAGAGATGCCGGAGACCTATGATGTAGTAGGCCCAATTTGCGAGTCAAGTGATGTCTTTGCCAAAGACATACCCGTGAACGGATGTAAACGTGGTGACCTTATCGCCATGCGCTCGGCTGGTGCCTATGGTGAAATCATGGCAAGCCAATACAACTGCCGCAAACTGCCTGTGGGCTATGTAAGCGAAGACTTTAAGTAGAATTGGAGCTTTAATAAGGCTTTCAAGAGAAATGATATTGATTACAAACATAGATAACTTCACTATCATCAGTGGTGCCATATTGCTGTTCGTGGCAATCGTCTCATCCTTCATCTGCCCATACCTAAGGTTCAATAGAGGCAGGTGGGAAAGGAAAGGTAAAGCAAGTGGAGGCTCTCTTCCTCCACTTTCCGTTATCCTTACCCCACACGACGAGCCCGAGGCTCTGGAGAGGAACCTGCCAAGTTTGATAGCCCAAAAATATGATCCTGGCTTTCAGGTAATCGTCATAATAGAGGAAGGTGAGAGCGAGACGGAAGAAGTATTAAAGCGCTTCCAGCATTCGCTGGATGAAACGTCATCCAATTATAGTATTTATGTTACCTACATTCCACAATCTTCACGCTATGTGAGCAGGAAGAAACTTGCTATGACACTGGGCATCAAGGCGGCGAAGACCGAATGGCTACTATTGACCGAACCGACAGCCAAGCCTGCCAGCGACACGTGGCTTCAGACCATGGCGGAGAACTGTACCGATGACCATAGCCTTGTCATCGGCTATGGTAAATTTGACGATGAGGCATCTGCGTTTAAGCGATTCGAGCATCTCAATTCATCATATTACCTCATGCGAGAAGCGGCCAATGGCAACGCTTATGCGGCCATGGCTCCAAACATAATGATTCGCAAGTCGGAGTTCATGGAGCAAGATGGCTTCCGTGGCAACCTTAACCTAATTCATGGGGAATACGACTTTCTCGTAAACAAGTATTCTGTACAAGGCCGTGTGGCTTTGGAAACGAGAGGCGAGGCGTGGACAATAGAGGACTCTCCTTCACATCTGGCATGGAGGGCGCGACATATTATCTACGCGGAGACACGCAAATGGCTTGCTCGCAGCCTTAGCCATCGCTTTTGGTTTGACCTTGATCAATTAGCATTGCACATACCATTTCTCATGACCATTGTGGGCATGACATGGGGTGGGGTGACATCCAACATTATCCTGCTTGCTATTTCAGCGCTTGCTTTTATTGTTGGATATATTATTCACACTGTGCTCGCGAAAATGGCCATGTCAGCTTTTGACGAACAAGTACCGTTACTGTTAGTATATCCATTTCAGCTAACTATAATTTGGAAAAATCTATTATATTTGCTTCGTCATAGGTTCTCAAACAAACTCGACTTTACCACCCATAAACAATAGGTCGCCTTTATAATAAGTTGCCATGTTGAAGGTTCTTCTTTTTGTGCCCCACCACATTGATGCGGTTGCCATAAATCATGACCTTGTCTGCGGGTTAGCCAAGAGCTGTCCCGAAGGTGTAGACGTGCGACTCTTCGTAAGTGGAGAGCGTCATCAGACCTTGCAACTTGAAGAATTTGATCTCATCCATTTCTTTGGAAGTTGGAGCCACGCTGCAAGCATTTTAGCTTTAAAGGCCTATTCGCGTGGAATACCTTACATAGTCACGCCGCTTGGGGGGGTGCAACCATGGGAGATATCAAAGCATAAACATACAATATTACTAAGAAGGCAGCGGCATTTGGTTGAGCATGCAGCCGCCATACACATTTGTGGAAAACTTGAGCATGACAATTTCGTAAGTCTTGGATGGAACAAACGCATTGCAATTGTAAAGAATCCTGTTCTCACAAGCCAGATTACATTTGGGGAGGCATCAAATCAAATCGGAAGACTATACCGAAAGGTTATCGACTCAAATTGCCAACTCTCCTTGAAACCAGAAATACAAAATATCATTGGCTTCTTGCTGCAGATCGGCACAGACCCATATGCCACAAGCCTCAACCCTGCCTTTCAAGATGGTGCAAAAGAAAAGTTCGTAAACAAATTAACTCAACTCTCGACGGAAGACTGGAGACGCTTGCTGATTTATTCTGATCAAGAGCATATCACTGACAATGTGTTACATGCTTTTGATGCCCTGGAAATAAAATGCCCCACATTAGACATATCAAAGGTCGACCGCTTCGAGCCTAAGTCAAAGTATTCAGAGGGGAAACTAAATACGGATTCCTTGCTGTCTAAAAACATTCTCTTAAAAAACAAGGTCAAGGAGGTGTTCGATAATAATGGAAATGGTGAGTGTAAGCAATGTTTGGCATTGCTCAACCTTCATTATGAATTGAATCATCACTCACTGCCATTGTCACATTTCATAGATTTATATTCTTTGACGAGGTTTCACGATGTTGACGAGGACTTGGTAAGAGACATGGTCGCAAGGCTCAAAATTAATGACTTCGCGGAGCGCCTAACTTATGCCATGTCAACATTTTTTGGTCTGCCAGACGGTTTTTGGATATTCAAGCCAAAGAAAGGTAAGAGAACAAGAAAAATAATTAAAGAAATGACCAAATTCGGCTTATACAACTATTAGATGATAAAAAACGAAATCTAATTTAGCCAAACGAATCTAATTTATGACCATGAACAAGAAAAAATACGATGTAACCAACGACATGAGATATATCAGGCTGCTTTCTAACACTTTCCCGACGATTGCGGCCGCAAGTACAGAGATTATAAACCTGCAGGCCATTCTCAACCTGCCAAAAGCCACAGAACATTTCGTGGCCGACGTACATGGCGAGTACGAGGCTTTTCAGCATATTCTGAAGAACGCTTCAGGAAACATCAAACGAAAGGTCAATGAACTGTTTGGCAATACGTTGCGTGAGGTTGAGAAGCGTGAGTTGTGCACATTGATTTACTATCCCGAGCAAAAACTGGAATTGGTAAAGGCATCAGAACCAGACATAAACGACTGGTATCACATAACACTTCATCATCTCGTGGCCGTCTGCAGGGACGTGTCAAGTAAATACACGCGCTCGAAAGTTCGTAAGTCCTTGCCAAAGGACTTCTCGTATATTATTCAGGAATTGCTGCACGAGCGCCCAGAAGACAAGAACAAGACGGACTATGTTAATGTAATTGTGGACACCATAATTTCGACAGGGCGCGCCGATGATTTCATTGTTGCAATATCAAACGTAATCCAGAGACTTGCAATAGACCAGTTGCATATACTTGGCGACGTTTATGATCGTGGGCCAGGTGCGCACCGCATCATGGACTTGCTTGAGACCTACCATTCATGGGACATAACGTGGGGTAATCACGATATCATTTGGATGGGGGCTACAGCAGGCAACGACGCTTGCATGTGTTCTGTCATACGACTATCTTTGAGATACGCCAACCTTATGACTCTTGAAGATGGTTATGGCATCAATCTCGTGCCTTTGGCCACATTCGCCATGGAAGCCTACGGTGATGACCCATGCACGGAGTTCATGCCAAAAACCGATGCCGGAACAGGAGCAATAGACGAGAAGACACGCCATTTGATAGCCAAGGAACACAAAGCTATCGCCATAATTCAGTTCAAACTCGAAGGGCAACTTTATAATAGACACTCAGAATGGAAGATGCAGGACCGAGCCATGCTCGAACGCATCAACTACGAAAAAGGCACAATCAATGTTGACGGAAAAGAGTACAAGTTAAGCAGCTGCAATTTCCCGACGGTTGACCCCAAGAATCCGAATAAGCTCACTAAGGAAGAGGTAAAACTCGTGGAAAAACTTCATCACAGCTTTGAGGTCAGCGAAAAACTTCACAAGCATATCAAGTTGATGTTGTCGCATGGCAGCATGTACTCCATTTGGAACAATAATCTACTCTTCCATGCCTCTATCCCACTTTGCGAAGATGGAGCGATGAAAAACGTCGAGATATATCCAGGCCACACCGTAAGTGGACAGAGGCTAATGACCGATGTTGGCATGCTCATAAGGTGCGCGTTCCAAAACGACACGGCGCAAGAGATGAAAGCCTACGCCATTGATTACTTCATGTACCTGTGGTGTGGTCCAGATAGCCCATTGTTCGACAAGTCTAAAATGGCAACCTTCGAACGATACTTCATCAAGGAAAAAGAGACCCATGAGGAGAAGAAAGGCTACTACTTCATCTTGCGCAACAATGAGGACATTTGCGACAATATTCTCAAGGCTTTTGGCGTGACAGACCAAAATCGTCATATAATCAACGGCCACGTGCCAGTGAAGGCCGTCAAAGGCGAAAGTCCTATCAAGGCTAATGGCAGGCTAATGGTTATCGATGGTGGTTTCTCACAGGCATACCATCACGAAACAGGCATAGCCGGATACACGCTCGTATACCACAGCAGAGGATTCCAACTCGTACAGCACGAACCATTTACGAGCACAGAAGATGCCATACTAAGAGGGACGGACATCAAATCCACGACTCAAATCGTAGAGATGTCGTCTCGCCGCATGCTTGTGGCAGACACAGACAAGGGCAAGGAACTAAACGCGCAAATCAATGACCTCCAGGAGCTCCTCTACGCTTACAGACACGGCTTCATAAGCGAGAGAGATGTCAACGGAAAATAATTGTCAGAACTGCTTGCCAACCATGTTAATACCAGTTAAACATTCGTATATTGGCCATTCATTTAGTAACTTTGCAAGGAGTATGCATTAATAGTGGTAATTATATAATGAAGAAAAAACATATTAAGAGCACCAGACGTTCTGGGCGTCTGCAGATGGTAACACTTTGCATTAGTACGGCTTTGGTGCTTATCCTTTTGGGATTGGTGGTCTTCTCCACGCTGACAGGACGTAACCTGTCGTCTTATGTTAAGGAGAATCTTACCGTGACCATGATGCTTGAGCAAGACATGGCGGATAATGAGGCTCAAACCATAACTCGCAGTCTTGCCGCGAGACCGTATATAAAGACCATTCACTTTATCAGCAAGAAAACCGCTCTTCGTGATGCGGCAAGACAGATGGGTACCGACCCTTCCACTTTTACAGATGGCGTAAATCCATTCTCTTCGTCAATAGAATTGACACTTAAAAGCGATTATGCCAACAACGACTCATTGACGTGGATTTCCAAAGAATTGAAGAAATACCCAAAGGTCTCTGACATAACCTATCAAAAGGATTTGGTAGACGCGGTAAACCGCAACTTGGCCAAAATCGGCATGGCCATGATGGTGCTTGCGCTCCTGCTTACTTTCGTCTCGTTCTCCCTTATCAACAACACGGTGCGTCTTGGCATATACGCACGGCGATTCTCCATACACACAATGAAGCTCGTTGGAGCATCTTGGGGCTTTATACGGAGACCGTTTGTCTTGAATGCCGTACTGATAGGGATCGTGGCAGCCTTACTGGCGTGCATTGCCTTAGGCGTGGGCATGTATGCGCTGTATTGCTATGAGCCTGAGATCCTAACCATCGTCACATGGCGCGAGATGGCTATTACTGGAGCCACAGTATTGCTTTGCGGTATTATAATAACGGTGATTTGCGCGAATATCTCTGTCAACAGATTCCTGCGTATGAAAGCCGGAGACTTATATAAGATTTAAATAACTTTATTCAATTTGTCGTATGTCAGACAACAATAATTCCAATCAAATGCCTGTTTCATCAAAAGAACATGAGGGTGGGGGACGCAACTATGCCTTCGATCGTACCAATTTCTTGCTTATGGCAATTGGTTTCGCAATAGTAATAATAGGCTTTGTCCTAATGAGCGGTGCTGGCTCTAATGAGCAAGTCTACAATCCCGACATATTCAGTGTGCGCCGCATAAAAATCGCGCCTGTTGTTTGTTTCATTGGCTTCATATCATTGATATATGCCGTAATACGTAAACCGAAGCACTAATGACCCTTTTACAGACCATTATAATCTCAATTGTAGAAGGACTTACTGAGTTTCTTCCCGTTTCATCAACTGGTCACATGCTGATCGCAGAGAACTTGTTGGGTGTCGAGAACTCCGACTTTGTCAAGGCGTTTACCATCATCATCCAGTTTGGAGCCATACTCTCTGTAGTCGTGCTTTATTGGAATAAGTTTTTCCGCCTTGACCATACACCTGCACCTGCCGGCAGCAATAGTTGGCAGAAATTCATTCACAAGTGGCGCTTCTATTGGCTTTTGCTCATAGCTTTCATCCCAACAGGTGCAATTGGCTTGATCGTAAAAAAGTCTGGCATGATAGACTTCATGCTCACGCCTTCAAACGCGATATGGATTGTTCCGATAATGCTTGTCATTGGAGGTATATTCATGCTATTCTGCGACAATATCTTCAACAAGGGGACAGAACAAAACAAGATAACAGAGAGAAGGGCTTTCTGGATTGGCCTCATTCAATGCCTTTCAATGATCCCAGGAACAAGCCGCTCAATGGCTACTATAGTTGGCGGTATGAGCCAGAAGTTGACACGCCGCCGAGCCGCTGAGTTTTCTTTCTTCCTCGCTGTTCCTACCATGGCCGCCGCGACAGGACTCGACGTTCTTGAACTTTTCGTTGGCAGCGATGCTGTTGGCACAGGCTGGGCTACATCGGAGAATCTTGTCATGCTCCTCATAGGATGTGTCGTAGCTTTCATAGTGGCCCTAATCGCCATGAAATGGTTTGTGAATTTCCTCTCCAAATATGGTTTCAGGTTGTTTGGCTGGTATCGAATCGCCGTGGGAGCGTTTATTCTTATATGGATGCTTACTGGCCATAGCATGGTAATGTTTGAGTAAGGCATTCTATGATGGATTTCATTAAGGGTGAAATAATAGCCATTGACAAGCCTTACCGCATGAGTAGCTTTGGCGCGTTAGCACACTGCAGATATTTGTTGTCTCAGGCCGTTGGACAGAAGGTTAAGGTTGGCCATGCCGGAACCCTTGACCCATTGGCGACAGGGGTGCTCATTCTCTGTACGGGCAGGTGTACGAAGCAAATAGAGGAATTGCAGAGTCACACAAAAGAGTATACAGCAACCTTGCAGCTTGGGGCGACAACTGACAGTTACGACATGGAACACGAGGTTAACAATACGTACCCCCATGAACACATCACAAAAGACTTAGTGCTGGAGACACTCTCGAAGTTCGTGGGCGACATAGAGCAGGTGCCACCAACATACAGTGCGGTAAAGATAGATGGAGCAAGGGCGTATAGACTTCGTAGGCAAGGCGAGGAAGTAAAACTCAAACCAAAGCATATCCACATTGACAATATCGAGCTGACAGGTTTTGATAAAGAAAACGCACGTATATCCATAAGAGTCGTATGCGGTAAAGGCACATACATTCGAGCTCTCGCCAGAGACATTGGTCGGGCACTCAACAGCGGCGCGTATCTTACCTCCCTTAGAAGAACAAGGGTAGGAAACATCACAGTTAACGATTGCATAAATTTCGATCACTTCAACGAGTGGCTAAACGATAAATTATGAAATTATCTCAATTTAATTTCAATTTGCCACAAGAACTCGTGGCATTATACCCTCATAGCATCAAGCGTGAGTTTATTAATGATAAAGGAGAAAAAGAGACATTCAGCGTCTACCGTCGTGACGAGTCACGTCTGATGGTTCTTCATCGCAGAAGTGGAGAGATAGAACTCTTCAAGAAGGACAGCGATGGCAATCCAATAGAAGGGCAGTATCTTGATTTCCGCAATGTTCTCGATTACTTTGGCGAAGGTGACACATTTGTCCTTAACGACACCAAGGTGTTCCCTGCTCGCTTGTATGGTACCAAAGAAAAGACCGACGCTAAGATTGAGGTCTTCGTGCTGCGCGAACTAAATGAGGAAACTCATCTTTGGGACGTGCTCGTTGAGCCAGCCCGAAAGATAAGAATTGGCAACAAGCTCTTTTTTGACGATGCTGGTGTCATGGTGGCTGAGGTATACGATAACACTACAAGCCGTGGTCGCTCTTTGCGTTTCTTATACGATTGCCCTCACGACCAGTTTGTTCATGACCTTTATGCACTTGGTGAATGTCCTTTGCCGACTTATGTCTTGAACAATCGCCCTGCCGAGCCTGGCATGGAGAATATGCATGTGCATTCTCATGCGACAAAGGAAGACATGGAGAATTTCCAGACCATCTACGCTAAAAACATCGGTGCCGTCACAGCTCCTGCAACAGGACTTCACTTCAGCAGGGAATTGATGAAACGCATGGAAATTAAGGGCATCAACACCGCGTTCCTCACACTGCATTGCAGCTTGAGCAATTTTTCGCAAATTGAGGTCGAGGACTTGTCAAAACACAAGATGGACTCTGAGGCAATGGTGGTAAACAGAGCTTGCTGCGACATTGTCAATAAGACAAAAAATGAAGGTCACCACATCTGCGCAGTTGGATGCAGTGTGGCGAAAGCCACAGAAACGGCAACAGGAACAGATGGCTACTTGAAGGAATACTACGGATGGACATCAAAGTTCATTTTCCCACCTTATGATTATCAGCTTGCCGACTCCATGATTGCAAACTTCTATCATCCAGAGTCAACACTTGTCATGTCAACTGCCGCTTTTGGCGGATACGACAACGTGATGGAATGCTATAGGCTCGCAGTGGAGCACGGTTACAAGTTCGGTTGCTTTGGTGATAGTCTGTTGATTGTCGACTAAACCCAATATTTTAATGCATACCGTTTATTTTAGCCTTGGCTCAAACATAGGCAACAGAAAACGACTAATAAGGACTGCAATAGACATGATTGACCGGAAGGTCGGTCATGTCATTAAGCAATCCAAACTTTATGAAACAGAGCCATGGGGATTTTATTCTCCAAACAAATTCATAAACGCATGCATTTGTTGTGAAACCAAACTTACGCCAAGGGGATTGCTTGTAGCAACACAAGATATAGAACAAGCACTTGGCAGGACTGGAAAGAGTTTGGGCGGAAAATACCACGACAGGGTTATCGACATCGACATTCTACTTTACGATGACATTCATGTTGATGAACCAGACCTAAAGATTCCACATCCCCTGATGCATGAAAGAGACTTTGTCATGAATCCATTGGCAGAGATATACAATGCTAAAGAATAGGTGAGTTTTAATATAGTATAGCATATCTTTATTTATCATAAGCTTACTAATGCCAAGATAGAGCTTAAAGCATTTGCCTAATCATTTGCAAGGCATTATGATTCAAGCGTAAAGCCGATGCGATTCAAGTGTAAAGCCGATGCGATTCAAGCGTGAAGCCAACGCGATTCAAGTGTAAAGCCGACAAGATCTAAAATGGTTCCACAGTGTAAAGTTGGTGAAGAAAGATCGGCATTAAAAAAGGGCAACCACTGAGTATTAAGCTCAATGGTTGCCCTTTTTGAATGCCATAAAAGTGTATTTATATTCATATTAGGGCTTAGATGTCCTATATTCTTTATGAGGCATGACTAATGCGTTATCATCTGATTCTTGACATAGACCTTATTAGCTCTTCGTCGGCCTTGATTCCAGAACGAGCGAGAGCAAGCAAGATTATCGCTATTAAAGGCAAACAAACCGCAAAACTCATTGAGAACGTGCCAATACCCTTGAACATCGAAAGAGCCATGAATGCATAGTATGCGTACCAAACAAGGCACAAAACGATATTCACGACACATATTTTCATCTGCAATTTACGCTTGTTGTAGAGAAAAACGTTAATGAATGAGAGCGTGGCCACGACAACAATGTCGACAAACAGTATGGGATGAGCGTTCATGCCAGAGCTTGTGTATAGGCCTATATTATATACTCCCACTTCAGTTCCCAACGACGCACCATTTGTCAGTTTGCCAATTGGAAGGCAAAGGCAAACGATAAGCGCGGCCAAAGCGAGGAGCAAATAGATAGTTTGTTTACGCTGAATCATGGCTTACAAATCCGTATCAGAAACCACGTCAGTTGTCTTTGACGGATCCCTCCAGTAGATGTTGCCCTCAATAAACTCTTGTGTAGCGAGAAGAGTTGGCTTTGGGAGCTTCTCATAGTAACGGCTGATTTCTATCTGCTCACGGTTCTCAAACACTTCTTCAAGCGAGTCGTTGTAAGACGCGAATTCCTGGAGTTTCTTGCTCAAGTCAGACTTGATTTCAACAGCGATTTGGTTAGCGCGTTTGCCAATAATCACCACGCTCTCATAGATGTTGCCTGTCTCCGTGCACAAGTCCATGATATTACGTGTGACGGTGTTTACTGGAGCCTTTGATTTTCTGTAATCCATCTTAATACAGTATGTTATTGTAATCTTTTATTGTTAATCCTTAGCGTTTGCGGTCACTTCCTTGCATTTAGCTATGAAGTGCTCAGCCGTTTTCTTTTCCTTTGAATCAGGAAACTCGTTCAAGAAGCCATAACACTCGTCCTCAGCGTCTTGGTAACGTTCAAGCTTCTTCTCCTCAACGCTCTGCTCAGCGAGGTGAAACTTGCTTTTCATTATGAGGGTTGCAAATTCCTCACGTTTTTTCGTGTAAGGATAATCCTTGAGCGCGTTTTGCGATGTCACGATACACGCTTGATAGTTATTGCCGCCATCGTCACCCCCACTGTTGTTACCAAAATAAGTGCCGAGATTATAATAAAGCTCAGCCGAGTACAGTTCCTTTTGCACGAGCTTGTCCTGCAATTCAAAAAGCTTGTTCTGCGCATCCTCTTTATGCTTAGCGTCCGGGTATAAATCCATATACTCCTGAAAAGCGTTGATTGCTGCCACTGTCTCCGTTTGGTCAAGGCGTGGCTCCGGAGTGCTCATGAAGAGGCTTTGTCCCACATTATATTTGGCCATTTCGGAATAGTCGCCACGCGGATAAGACTTAACATACTTCTTGAATGTCTCTGCCGCTGTCTCGTAATCCATGTTCTTATATTCAGCCATACCGAGCATATACAAGCACTCCTGCGCATCCTGACTTCCTTTTTCGGGTACAATCAAGTCTTGCAGGAGAGATGCCGCACGCTGGTTTTTGCCCAACGCATAGCACTCTTTGGCATACTCATACTTATATTTGATGTCGCTCGACTTGTACACGCTGTTAAATTCCTTGGCGCAGCCGCTGAGGAGCACCAATGGGACAAGCGCAACTAAAGCTTGTTTTATCATACTCTCTTTTTATTGAGCCTTTAAATATGAATTGCAAATTTACACAGATTTATCTGGTAAACCAAACTTGTAGTGATTTTTTTAGCAAAATTTCGAGATTATATATTCATAACTGACATAAAATAACTAACTTTGTCAAGCATGAAGTTTCAAATATCATCCAAGTATAAACCAACTGGCGACCAGCCACAGGCCATCGCACAGCTTACCGAAGGCGTGAAAAGGGGCGACCCGGCGCAGGTGTTATTGGGCGTGACTGGATCAGGCAAAACGTTTACCGTGGCCAACGTCATAGCCAATGTCAACAAGCCCACACTTGTGCTGAGCCACAACAAGACATTGGCAGCACAGTTGTACGAGGAGATGAAAGGATTTTTTCCTGACAACGCGGTCGACTACTACGTAAGCTACTACGATTATTACCAGCCAGAGGCATACCTCCCATCCACCGACACTTACATAGAAAAAGACCTCGCCATAAACGATGAGATAGACAAGCTCCGCCTTGCGGCGGTGAGCGACTTGCTGTCTGGCAGGAAAGACGTGGTCATCGTGTCCTCGGTGTCGTGCATCTACGGCATGGGCGCGCCTGTGGCGATGCAAGAGAATATAATAAAGGTAAGGCAGGGACAGAAGCTGGACCGCAACGAGTTCTTGCGCAAGCTCGTCGGTTCGCTATACGTCAGGAACGACATCGACTTGCAACGTGGCTGCTTCTCCGTCAAGGGCGACACTGTCACCATAGCCATGGCCTACTCCGACTCCCTGCTCAGGGTGACGTGGTGGGATGATGAGGTTGACAGTATCGACGAGGTTGACGCCATCACCATGCACACCATTCAGCGCTTCGCCGAATACGACCTCTACCCCGCCAACCTTTTCGTCACGTCGAAGGAGCAAACTGATAACGCCATCCGCATGATCCAGGACGACCTCGTAAAGCAAGAAGCTTACTTTCACGAGATTGGCGACGACATCAAGGCCCAGAGAATAAAGGAGCGCGTGGAATACGACATGGAAATGATCAAAGAGTTGGGTCATTGCTCGGGCATAGAAAACTATTCGCGATATTTCGACGGACGTGAGCCTGGAGAGCGTCCTTATTGCCTGCTCGACTTCTTCCCAAAGGACTATTTGATGGTCATTGACGAAAGCCACGTCACCGTGCCACAAATCAACGCCATGTATGGAGGTGACCGTGCCCGCAAGCGCAACCTCGTGGAATATGGTTTCCGTCTGCCCGCGGCTTTCGACAACCGCCCATTGCGCTTTGATGAGTTTCACGATATGCTCCATCAGGTAATCTATGTCTCGGCGACACCAGCCAACTATGAGCTCCAAGAGTCGGAAGGCGTTGTCGTAGAACAGCTTATACGTCCCACAGGCCTGCTCGACCCTGAGATAGAGGTCAGGCCTTCGGAAAACCAGATTGACGATTTGCTCGACGAGATTCTCACGCGCAGCCATAAACACGAACGTGTCTTGGTGACCACGCTCACGAAACGCATGGCCGAGGAGCTGACCGAATACTTGCTTAACCACAACATAAAGGCGAACTACATACACAGCGACGTGGCCACGCTCGACAGGGTGAAGATAATGAACGACCTCAGGGCTGGTGTCTACGATGTCTTGGTAGGCGTCAACCTCCTTCGCGAGGGTCTTGACCTGCCAGAAGTCTCGCTTGTCGCAATACTCGATGCCGACAAGGAAGGGTTCTTGCGCAGCCACAGAAGCCTCACCCAGACCGCGGGGCGCGCGGCGAGAAACGTCAATGGCAAGGTGATAATGTATGCCGACACCATAACGGAAAGCATGCAAAAAACGATAGACGAGACCACGAGGCGAAGGATGATACAGATGAAATACAATGAGGAACATCACATCACGCCAAAGCAAATCGTCAAGGAAATAAAGGGCTCGCTGCCAGAGTCTGACGGCTCACAGAAGCAAAAGACGAAGCCAGGAATGGCATACAGCTACGTAGAGCCCGATAAGGCCGCATTCGCCGCTGACCCAATAATAAAGGAGATGACACGCCCTGAACTTGAGAAAAGCATTGACAACACCAAGCGACTAATGGAAGAGGCGGCGAAGAAGCTCGACTTCATCCAGGCGGCTCAATATCGCGACGAAATGCTCAGGTTGCAAAAGATGATTGAACTCAAAAAAAGTTAAATCACGAGCATGTCTACGGATTGACAACGTTAATTTGTAATTTTGCCTTTTATAAAACGGCAATTTAACAAGAATTTTTAAACACTATGAAAATGAAGAAACTGATAGCCTCCGTCCTTGCTCTCATTCCCATGTTGGGCATGGCGCAAAATAATGTTTGGGAAATTCCAGACCAGCCACAGCAACAAGCCAAAGTGACCCAAAAGAAAGTAGTCCCCAAGATTGACCGGAAATATCTTGAGGGCGCCGTGCCAGAGGTGAATGGCGAGGTTATATTCACCCTTGACAAGGACGTGCCTGGAATGTCAGCCGACAGTATTTACGACAAGGTCTACTCCGTCATTTCCAGCATAGTGGAAGAAGGCAAGAGTTCCGGCTTGCAACCGCAGGCACGAATAGCGGCCGTCAACAAGGCCGAACACACCATTGCCGCTCGCGTGAAAGAATGGCTCGTGTTCACTTCGAATTTCATCTCGCTCGACAGGACAGAATTCAACTACACGCTCATCGCGACGGCCTCAGACGGTCATGTCAACGTGAAGATGCAACGGATAAGTTACGCTTACGAAACTAACCGCAAAGATGCCTCGGGCATAAAGGAAAAGGCGGAAAACTGGATTACGGACAAGAATGCCCTAAACAAGAAGAAAAACAAGCTTTCGCCTATCAGCGGGAAGTTCAGGCGCAAGACCATTGACCGCAAGGACAATATCTTCCAGCGTATCTGCCAGGCTTTGAACGTGACATATTAAAACGGATGATGCGCCATAAGCGAAAAAAACGAACAACATGTTAGCAAAAAACTCATACAGGGACAAGCTGCAACTGCCAAAGGAAGACCATTTCCGCAATGTCCGCCAATGGCTTAACATTATCTTCATGGTGGGTGCCATCGCCGGTGTCCTGACATACTTGTTTCACACTCCACAGACCGTGGGAATAATAATAATCCTTGCTTCCATGGTCTTCAAAATAGTTGAATGCGCTTTACGCTTTATTAAATGAAGAAAATCCTTTCCTTCATCCTACTCGCATTCTTGTCGACTACTCCCATGTGGGCGCAGTTTGATGCAGACGATTACAATTCCATGGGACCAGACGGCGTGGTCACCAGCCAACGTAACCGTTCAAGCAAGCCCGACTCGCTCGGGACCGACAAGGAGATTCCCGAAGGCATACACGTTTGGACTGTTGACCCTCGATTTGGCGATCGCGTAGAGGCCAAGCCAGACACGGCCTCACACATGTTCATGAACTCCATCTTCACGACAGGCATGCGCTCAGAGTATAACAGCACCGGCAACCTTGGCGCGCCACGTCAGGCGAGGCTCTTCATTGACAGGATGGAGAACAATAATTTCATATTTGTCAATCCATACGATTTCGTGGTGACGCCTGTGGAGAAGTTCCAATTCACCAATACCCTGTCGCCACTCACGAACATCTCATACAACAATTGTGGCAACCGCACTAACGGTGAGGACCATTTCAAGACAAAGTTTGCCGTGAATGCTGGCAAGCGTTTAGGTGTCGGCTTCCTCATAGACTACATCTATGGCCGGGGATACTACAACGCACAGTCAACCTCACACTTCAAGGCTTCCCTTTATGGCAGCTACATAGGCGACCGTTATCAAGCTCACCTACTCTTCAACACCCTCCACGAGAAAGTCACGGAGAATGGCGGCATAACCAGCGATCTCTACATAACGCATCCAGAGTCGTTCAACGAGAACTTCGCGACATCGGAGATTCCAACAATGCTTGAGCAAAACTGGAATCGCAACGACAATCAACACATCTTCTTCACGCAGCGCTACAGCGTCGGTTTCAACCGGAAGGTTCCGATGACACCAGAGGAAATAAAGGCCAAGAAGTTTGCCATGGAGTCGCAAAAGGAAAAAGAGGAGAAAAAGGCGAAGGAGAAGGCCGAAAAAGAAGCGATGGACGCTGGCATGGAATTTGACAAGAAGAATGCCAAGTTGCCCAAGTCATACTCGGGTCGCCCGGACAATGCCAAGGTCGCGACCAAGACAGCTCCTGCCGACTCCGCTGCCGCGTCTGGTAGGGTGAAAGTCAATGGCAAGAACATGGCAGACAGCCTCTTGGCCGCATCCAACAAGGCGAGAGAGGACACGTCGTGGCTCAAGGATGAGTATGTGCCAGTGACAAGTTTCATCCACACTGCCGACTTTACCACTTATCGACGCATCTACGAGGCTTATGCCACTCCCGAGAATTATTACCTCAACACCTACAATGTGAAAGAACGGCTCGACGGAGACTCCATCTACGACAAGACAAGCAACTGGAACTTGCGCAACACCTTTGCCATAGCATTGCTCGAAGGCTTCAACAAATGGATAAAGGCTGGTGCCAAGATTTTTGCGACACACACGTTGAGCCATTATGTGTTGCCCGATTCAGTGGGCACCACGTCATGGAATGAGCACAGCGTCACCGTGGGCGCGCAGCTCAGCAAGACACAAGGTAAGAGCCTCCACTTCAACGTCACGGGCGGCGTGGCGGTCGTGGGATACAATGTCGGCGAGATAAAGATCGACGGTGGCGTTGACCTCAACTTCCCGCTGCTTGGAGACACCATGACGCTTGCCGCGTCTGGGTTCTACCACCACGTGAAACCCTCATTCTATTTCCGCCATTACCAGTCGCGCCATCTATGGTGGGACAATGACGACTTGTCCATGATAGACCATTTTCGCGCTCAAGGCGTGTTGAACTATGCCAAGACACGCACACGCTTCCGCTTCGCGTTCGATGAGATAAGGAACTACGCCTATTTCGCCAGTTCGTTCACTAACTCTGACGATAATGGACGACTGCAAAACATGGCTTTCTCGCGGCAGGCAAGTAGCCCTATAACGGTGCTTACGGCAGAAATAGCGCAAGATTTGGCATTCGGCCCACTGCATTGGGAGACAACGCTGACATGGCAAAAGTCGACAAGCCAGGACGTTTTGCCCTTGCCTGCCATCAATGCCTACACCAATCTGTACCTGCGCTTCAAGATAGCCCGTGTGCTGAATTGCGACTTCGGGGCAGACGCGAGATATTTCACGAAATATGCGGCACCCAACTATTTCCCGTCTCTCGGGCAGTATACGGTGCAAGAGAATGAGAACAAGCAAAAAACTGGAGGTTATCCCATAATAAACGCTTACTTCAATTTCAAGTTGAGCCGCGCTCGTTTCTTCGTGATGATGAGTCACGTAAACTGTGGGACAGGCAACAAGGAATATTTCTTCACGCCAAACTATCCATTGAACGGACGAGTGCTGAGATTTGGCATCAGTTGGAATTTCGCCAACTGACATTGCTATACATACAATGACAGAGAACGAACAGATAAAGACAAATTCTTTAAAGGCGTGGTTGCTTGCCACACGCCCCAAGACCCTCGCAGGAGCCGCGGTGCCCGTGATGATTGGCGTGACACTCGCGTTGAAAGCCACGGGTTGGCAACACTTCCGCTTAGTGCCAGCGATATTGTGTTTCTTGTTCGCTTTCCTCATGCAGATCGACTCTAATCTCATAAACGACTATTTCGACTTTCGCCATGGCAACGATGACCCTGCCACTCGCCTTGGGCCGAAACGTGCATGCTCCGAAGGCTGGATAACGCCTCGTGCCATGGCAGTTGGCCTCGTAATCGTTTCCGCATTGGCTTGTGCCGTAGGACTGCCACTTATATGGTATGGAGGATGGCAGATGACAATAGTTGGCCTGACATGCGTGCTTTTCGCCTTTCTGTATACCACGTTCTTCTCTTATAAAGGCTTGGGTGACGTGCTCGTGCTGGTATTCTTTGGAATCGTGCCGGTCTGTTTCACCTATCATGTCATAATACCAGAGGCATTGCGCGTCATGTCGTGGCAAGTTTTAGCCATTTCCATCGGATGCGGATTGGTAATAGACACATTGTTGTGTGTCAACAACTTCCGAGACCGTGAGAACGACAAGAAAGACGGCAAGTTCACTCTCATCGTAAGATTAGGTGAGGCACGTGGGGCTATGCTTTACAATGCGGTCGGCTCCTTGGGCGCCGCTGTCACCATGGTCGCGATAATGTCTCAGACACGCCACGCCCAGTTAGCGGCCGTGTGTGTCTTCCCGTTTCTTGTCTACGTCTACAAGCATTCACAGAGCTATGCCAAGTTGCGTGAAATTTGGAAAGGCCGAGAGCTGAACAAGGTGCTTGGCACGACAGCACGAGACATGTTCGTCTATGGCCTGATGACCGTAGTGGCTACATTCCTTTCTTCTTTATGACATCACATTTCTATACATTAAGATTTTGCCTATGAATGTCAACCTCGACATAATGAGCTTCGTGGAGCGACAGATATTGCCACGCTACAATGCTTTTGGACAATCGCATGGAATCGTCCATGCGCAGCGAGTGATCAAAAACTCGCTTGAGCTTGCCAACATGCTTGGTGCCGATGTCGACATGGCTTATGTCATAGCGGCTTATCACGACCTTGGCATGGAAGGGCCACGGGCCATTCACCACATCACCGGAGGCAAGATTCTTGCAGCCGACGCCCGTCTTCGCAAATGGTTCTCGCCAGAGCAGATAAAGATAATGAAGGAAGCAGTGGAGGATCACCGAGCGTCCTCATCCCACGCGCCACGCTCCATATATGGAAAGATAGTGGCAGAGGCAGACAGGGACCTTGACCCAGAAGTCATATTTACACGCGCCATTGAATATGGGCTGGAGCATGAGCCGCAACTTAGCAAGGAGCAGCAATGGCGAAGGTTTTGCGAGCACATGGAAGATAAATACAGTGCTAATGGCTACATACACCTTTGGATTAATGGCTCGCCCAATGAGACTCGTTTAAAGCAAGTGCGCGAGGTCATTGCCGATAAGACCAAGCTTAGACAAACTTTCGAGCGAATATACGACCAACAAGTTTCGCGTTAAGCCAAGGCCAGCTATCCCACAAATTGATATTCTAAAAACAAAACACGACATGAAGAAACTTACATTAACCCTTGTGTTTGCCGCCATCACAATGATGGTCAGCGCACAGACCCAGCTAAAGAAAGTTTACGACGAGACCGTTAACCCAATAGAGCAAATAGACAAGGCACTCGACACGGTAAAGTCGCAACAAGAAAAGAAGTTCATCATATGCCAAGTCGGTGGCAACTGGTGCCCTTGGTGCCTTCGTTTTGCCGACTTCATAGGCAAGGACGCAGACATAATGAAAGTGGTGAACGACAACTTCGTGTACCTTCATGTAAACTATAATCCACGGAAAGGCAACAACGCCACGGCAGAGGCCTTGATGAAACGTCTCGGCAATCCACAACGGTTTGGCTTCCCCGTGTTTGTCGTGCTTGACAATAACGGAAAGGTTCTCCATATCCAAGACTCCAGCTTTCTTGAGGAAGGACAAGGCTACAACAAAAATAAGGTACTGCGTTTCCTGAACAACTGGACACCGAAGGCTGTAAACAAATAATCAGTCCGTATTTTCGCTGTTTAATACTTTTTATAACTATCTTTTAATGATTTATAGTTAATTATGCTTATATTTGCAACTGATTAGAAGACAATTGCTAAAAAGGTCTGAAATGAAAAACAAGAAATATACCCGGATTCTAACCATCTTCATTCTTATATTTCCTTTTTTCATTAGTAGCGCACGGGCAGCCGTTGTTACTGGTGCAGAGCAAACTGGCGCTTACCTCAGATTGCTTAATGGCAAACGCGTGGCACTTTTCTCAAACCAGTCAGGAGTGGTAGGCAACAAGTTGACCTTGGATGTCTTGTTGGAGAACCATGTCAATGTTGTAGAGATATTTTCTCCCGAACACGGTTTCCGTGGCAAGGCAGACGCTGGCGAAAAAGTGAGTTCTTCGGTTGACAGCAAGACTGGCATTCATGTGTTCTCATTGTACGGTGCTCCAAAGGACGCTCCCGACAAGGGCGAAATGGCGAAGTTCGACATTCTCGTCACAGACATCCAAGACGTAGGTCTCAGGTTCTATACCTATTATATTACGATGATGCGTTTGATGGCTCGCTGCGCGGAATACGGCAAGCGCATGATAATCCTCGATCGTCCCAATCCCAACGGCTTCTATGTAGACGGCCCACTTCTGGACATGAAATACGCCTCAGGCGTTGGAGCACTGCCCATTCCCGTCGTACACGGCATGACTCTCGGAGAACTGGCAAGGATGATCAACGGAGAACGCTGGTTAAAGTCGGGGAAGACCTGCAAGTTGACAGTCATTCCCTGCAAGAACTACACCCACCAAACGAGATACGACCTGCCTGTAGCACCATCGCCTAACCTTCCAAACATGAAGTCGGTTTACCTTTACCCGTCGTTGTGCTATTTCGAGGCCACTCCTGTTAGCTTAGGGCGAGGCACCGACAAGCCTTTCCAGATGTTCGGACACCCCGAAATGAAGATTTATGGTTTCAGCTTTACGCCGGAAAGTCGTCCAGGTGCGAAGAATCCACCACAGATGGGCAAGACTTGCTATGGAAAAGATCTCAGCCAAATGAGAGATTCCGACATTTGGGCGCGGAAGATAGACCTCAGCTATCTGATAGAGGCATACAACGCCGTGAATATGGGTGACAGCTTCTTCACCTCATTTTTCGAGAAACTCATTGGCGTTGGCTATGTGCGCAAGATGATAGAGCAGGGAAAGAGTGCCGCAGAAATAAGCCGAATGTGGCAAGGCGACGTGGAGAAGTTCAAGAGACAGCGGCGCAAATACCTCTTGTATAAGGAGTAACTGCAAGCATGAGCGAGTATAAGATACTATTATTCACCAAGGGAAACAAGCTGCCACAACTGCATTGTCACAGCTTCTTCCACTCCACGGAATTGTTCCATATCGTGGAGAAATCTCAAGGACAGCGACCTTACATGGCCGTTGCCTATAAAGAGAACGGTGAGATTGTGGCTCACATGCTCGCTTTCATACGTTACCGCAAGACGTGGCTGCCACCGTTTCTCTACTCCCAAGGCAGGATATATGGCGAGGGAGAATACGAGGAGGATACCGACAAGGAACTGTTGTTCAGCTTAATGCTACACGAGATTACTCACAAGCTGCGCAGAAGACTTTGCCTCTACATAGAGTTCAGCGACCTCTCCATGAAGATGTTTGGCTACAAATATTTCCGCAAGGAGAATTACTTTCCCGTGAACTGGCAGGAGGTGCACAATTCGCTCCACTCCATCCCGCCAATCGAGCGACTATCTGAAAAGATGAAAGAGCGCATAAGAAAGAGTTATGATGCCGGCGTGGAGACTCGTGAGGCAAAGACCAACGAGGAAGTGCACAGCTTCTACAAACTCATGCACGGCTTTTATCGATTGAAACTTCGAAGAATAATACCAGAGGAAAGTCATATCCGACAGCTTTACGATAGTGACAATGGCAGAATATTCATAACATTATTCAAGGGCAAGGTCATCGGTGGTTGCGTATGCGTGTTCAGTAACGGTAACTCCTATTTGTGGTATCTTGCCTCCAAACGCAAGCGCTACGCCCTACTCCACCCCAATCTCATGACCGTTTGGGAAGCCATAACCTGGTCGTGGAAACACAACTACGCCCACATCAATTTCCTCGACGTAGGCTTGCCTTTTCACAGGAACCCTTTTCGCGAATTCATACTGTCGTTTGGTGGCAAGCCTGTCGGGAAATACAGATGGTTCAGAATCAACATTCCGTGGGTAAACGCCCTGTTTGGCTATCTTTACAGGGAGTAGCCCCAAAATAGCCACAAGCAATGCGAATTATTTTAAATAGTGATGATATGAAAAAGAAAATACTTTTAACGCTTATGCTCGCGCTGTCATTGGGCAGTGTCATCGCGCAAACCTTGTCGGAGGAAGACACCACTAAATGGGCAATCATCAACGTGTCTTGTTGCAACCTTCGCACCACTGGCGATTATGACGCAGGCATGGAATCGCAAGCGTTGCTTGGGATGCCAGCTAAAATTCTTGAAGGCGGCACATGGGTCAAGATTGAGACCCCTGATGAATATCCGGCCTGGGTGCTGAAGTCGTCGCTCGTCGTTGTCAATAAGAAACAATTGGAAGCATGGAACCAGGCTCCGCAAGTAGTAGTGACGTCTATTTACGGCTTTGTTTACGAAAAGCCAAGCACACTTTCGCAACATGTCAGCGATATTGTGGCAAGCAACCGTTTCAAGCTCTTGGGAAAGACCAAGGCCTTTTACAAGGTGGAGTATCCTGACGGCCGACAAGGATACGTTTCCGTAAAAGACGCACAAGAAGTAACCGACTGGAGGAAAAGCATAAAACAAGACGCCAGCAGCATCATAGCTACTGGCATGAAGCTCAACGGCGTGCCGTATATGTGGGGAGGAATGAGCACCAAGGGAGTTGATTGCAGCGGTTTTATTCGCACAATCTTATATCAGCACGACATCGTCATTCCGCGCAATGCCTCACAGCAGGCCAAGAAAGGCCTGCATTTGGAGATAGCCCCAGACTTTAGCAACCTCATACCTGGCGACCTCGTGTTCTTTGGCAGGAAAGCAACGGAGGACAAGCCTGCCCACGTCTCTCATGTGGGCATGTATATTGGCAACAAGAAGTTCATCCATTCCCTTGGGTGGGTTCATGTGAGCAGCTTTAATCCAGCGGATCCAGAATATGACGAATATGACCTCAACCGCTTGCTGTGGGCGCAAAGGGTTTTGCCATATATCAACCAAGAAGACGGATTGACCACGACGGATAAAAACGAGTTTTACAAATAGAGTTTTTATAATAAAGTGGCATCATAAACGGAAAAAACATCTAAGACATGACAACAAGGAGAGATTTTATTAAAAAAGCCGCGCTGACAACGGTTGGCTCGGCATTGGCTTTGTCAAACATCGACGCACTCAACATTACTGGTTCCAAAACCAAGAATGTGAACATCAACAGGAAAGGACTGTCCCATAAATTGGAGATGAAGTTCTTCCCCTACGAGTTGAAACTGCGCCATGTCTTCACTGTGGCTACATATTCGCGCACCACTACTCCTGACGTGCAGGTAGAAATCACATACGACGGCGTGACAGGATATGGCGAGGCCTCAATGCCTCAGTATTTGGGGCAAACGGTTCAGAGCGTCACGGCGTTCTTGCAAAAGGTCGACTTGAGCCAGTTTAGTGATCCTTTCCAGTTAGAAGACATCTTGGCTTATGTGGACAGCCTTTCACCCGGCGACACGGCAGCAAAGGCGGCTGTGGACATTGCCCTCCACGACCTCGTGGGCAAACTCCTTGGGGCTCCATGGTATAAGATCTGGGGGCTGAACAAAGACAAGGCACCATCAACCACGTTCACCATAGGCATAGACACGGCAGATGTGGTGAAGCAGAAGACAAGGGAATGCGCAAACCAATTCAACATTCTAAAGGTTAAACTCGGCCGCGACAACGACAAGGAGATGATAGAGACCATAAGAAGTGTCACCGACCTGCCTATCGCCGTGGACATCAACCAGGGATGGAAAGACAAGCAGAAGGCCATCGACGAGATTTACTGGCTGAAAGAGCATGGCATCGTGATGGTTGAACAACCAATGCCTAAGGAGATGAAAGACGACATAGCCTGGGTTACAGAGAAGAGCCCATTGCCTATCTTCGCCGACGAGGCCATACAACGATTGAAAGACATCAAGGACATTGAGGGAGCTTATACAGGTATCAACATCAAATTGATGAAATGCACCGGTATGCGCGAGGCATGGAAAATGCTCAACTACGCACGTGCCATAGGCATGAAAGTGATGGTGGGTTGCATGACAGAGACTTCTTGTGCTGTCAGTGCCGCAGCTCAATTGTCCCCAGCCGTCGACTTCGCTGACCTTGATGGCAACCTCCTTATATCCAACGACAGGTTCAAGGGCATGGAGGTTGTTAAGGGAAAAATAACCTTACCAGATCGTCCAGGCATTGGAGTCGTAAAGCTCTAAAATAAACTGGCTCACCTGCAAAAACAGCCTTTCGTCCACAAAAGTTGAACAACGAGGAGACAAGTGCGGAAATTCTTGCACGCAGTAAGTACATCTTGATGATGTGAGACCTTTGCCGAACTGCATTAAAACGAACAGCAATAATGTTATGCGGAAGAAGATAAAATTCACACGCCAGTTTGACCAAATGGACTGCGGACCGTCATGCGTGCGCATGGTGGCATCTGCATACGGCAAGGACTATTCTCTGAGCTATCTGCGTGCGTTGAGTCACCTGACGCGCGAGGGGGTGAGCATATCGGGCATACGCGATGCCATGCTGCACATAGGCTTGGCATCGGCATCGTTCATGATGACGACAGAGCAACTACGTGAGAAATGTCCACTCCCGGCCGTGCTGCATTGGGAACAGAATCATTTTGTGGTGCTATATGGGACAAGGCGCTCATGGCCGTCCGCCAAGTCTACGAGCTTGTAAGAAACCAACTTGAACTTGAAAAATGAAACAGGATATCACAGGCTGCCAGAAGTCGGCTTTCTTCCGCTACGGTACGATGACATTGCTCTTGGTCATGGCAACTTTCATGTTGCTGATAGTATATAATGTGAGAATAGGCAGCCGTATGCCTGCTTTACGTGGTGTTCAAAAAGTGAATCATTTGAGCACTACAACTAAGCAGCTGGGCCTATGCTTACTTCTTTTTCGGTTTGAAATGCAGTTTGTACATTATGTGCAGCATGGCATAGCGCGGCACTGTGTTGTACCATGTCTCTGTCCTGCCCTGAGCGTTGATTACCTTGCGCACGTTTGAGAGTTTGCCGAACAGGTCGAAGCCATCGGCAATGACAGTGAACTTGCCGAAAGTGCGCTCCAGGCGTGCGTTCCACACCAGGTTGTTGGTGTTCATCGACCGGTCTGAGTAGCCGTAGCGGCTGTAGAGGGTCAGGTCGGTGGATAGCTTCAGCTTAAGTGGCAGCTCCACGGTGGCGTTGACACCATAGTCCACGTCGGCGGTGTTGATGGTCTGGAAGTCAGTGCGCGGGCTCTCTGCGTGCAGGTAGGCGCAGCGCAGCTTCGTCCCGAATGCATACTTGCCGAGGCTATAGTCGAGTGTCAGTGTCTCGTTGGCGATGGTGGAGCGGACGGACGAGCGCGGACTTGCCGCCGACTCCGCCTCAACCGTAGTGTAGTCAACGCTGTTGGTGTAGCCCGCCTCCGTCTTTGTGGAGAGCATGAGCCGCTTCTTCTTGTCAACGGTGCCGGTGAACTCAAACGACGCCCCGGCGTTCCAGTTGCCGTCGATGTTCATCGGCGTTGAGTGTGTGACGCCGGTATGGCGGTCATAGGTGACGCTCTGGCCTATTGCGTTGCGCATCACCTGCCAGTAGGCGTTAATGTTCATCCGGCGGGTACACGACCAGTTCTCATCGAAGTTGGCAGACTCCTTGCCGAATTCCACGCGGTGTATGTCCGTGTTTCTCAGGTTCGGGTTGCCGCTCCAGATGTTCAGCGGATTGTCGGTGGTGGTGAAGTCGAGGATGTCGGTCAGTTCGGGCTGCACTTTCCTCACGCTGTAGGTAAGATGAGTGTCCTTGCCCTCAAATTGTATCTTCGGTTCCCATGCCCACTGGTCGCGCGTCAAGCTCTTTCTGAATGCTCCACGCGTATATTCAATGCGGTCGTGACGGAAGTTCAATCCAGGCTCAAGGCAAACGTTCATACCAAGCAGCGGCAGTTTCACACGCGGAGTCTGTCCCGTCAAGTCATATCTGTTCTTGTATATTCGTGAGTAGTAAGTGTTTTCTGCATCCACTGCACGCTGCAGGGAGTCGCGCGTAGACGGCAGATACCCCACCACGGCATTGCTTCCCGCCCCATACTCGGCATACTTGTCGAGGCGGAACAGGTCACTGTTGTCCTTCTTGTATTCATAGGTAAAACGCAAGCCTACCATAAAACGGTTTTTGTAGTTTACATCACCATTATAACTGTATGAAGCCTCCCACTGAGTATCGAAGTCAGTACTCCAGCGGTCATAGTGCTTGTTGCGGAAATCGCGCGTGCCGTCGTTGTATGCAAGATCGTATATTGACGAGCCATCCAGCTTGCAGTTATTGATATGAGTCACTGTTTCCCATAGCATATAATCAGGACTGGATAGCAGACGTACAGCTCCAGACGCTTTTAAACGGCCGTCATAGTAATGTTGGCGGTCGAGAGTTGTGTTGCCCAGCCTGTTTGTCATTGCGTCCTGAAGCCGTTTACTTGCCGGTGAGGCAAACAGGGAGTCGAGAGCTGCCCCACGGTAACTGTCATTGGGGTCTGCGTTGAACATGGCGTTCTGCGACATCCCGATAATATTACTTTTATAATATGTGAAGTCTGGGAATAGGTATATTTTGCCGTTGCTCCACATTGTGTTGATCATATTAGTTGTCTGTAAATATGTCGTTGCGGCGTGGCTATTGTCGCGGCTGCGCTCGAAAATATTGCCTCCGCTCAGAAACCGTTCGCCCGACTGGATTTGCTCTTTGGCTGTATTGTTGTGTGCGTATACAGTGTTGCCAAACATGCGGAAAGTCTTTTCTTTGTTCGCAACCTGATAGTCCAGTCCGAGCGACCTCTGCGTTGTGACCCCATCAGACATTTGCGACGGCGACCATTCGCCGTTTGTTCCCGGCGACCGTGTATCGTTGACATTGTTCATGTTGGCAAATATGCCTATCCGCGACGCCTTTGTGTATCTTAACGCGAAAAGGCGCGCCATCCATCTGTCATGCGTGCCATAGCCGAGGTCGGCGTTGGCGAGCATTCCCTCCATGTATTGTCTTTTAAGACTTACGTCCATCACAAGCGGGTTTTCTCCCTTTTTCTTCTCTTTCCCCACAAACGCCGCCAGCTCGTCCTGCTTCTCATACACCTTAAGATTCTTCACCGTGTATGATGGCAGGTTTTGCAAGGCAACCGCCGGGTTGCCCTTGAAGAATTCGGAGCCATTGACAAGGAGCGAACTTACGAAGCGGCCATTCACGGTTATTTGGCTCCCTTTAAGTTGTACGCCAGGCAGGCGACGTATCAACTCATCGAGCATAGAGCCGTTTGAGAGTTGAAATGCGTCGGCATTGTAAACAATTGTGTCGCCGTGCATAACCATTTTTACCTTTGACGCAGTAACGGCCACGTCATCAAGAGTCACCTCCTTTATTTTCTTGCCGTGTTTTGTCAAGTGTATGTTGGGTAATGAATAGTATCTTTCGCGTGAGCTTACTTTTATGCTATATGTATTTGCGAAATCGTCATATCCGTCTGCGGATATTTTGACCAATATGTCCTTGTTCTTCCGTGGAATACAAATCGTAAGATTACTAAGACGATTATTGTTGAAGCTTGCAAAACTGCGTGTTTTGCCACGTCCAACAACATTATTCTGTGTATCATATACACATACATCAACATTGCCAATGGCTTCGCCCGTAAAGTCATCATCGACAAGTCCCATTATACCTAAGGTGTCTTTGAAGTTCGACACTCTCTGAGCTGTTGTACAAAGTGAAACACAGAAGAGTACAAAACACACAAGAAAACACTTCTTCATAGTATAATAGTATAATATTTATTGCAAAACGACTGGAACCTTACTTTCCGCATGAACAAGGAACTTGCTTGTTAAGCTGCAGGATGCCGTCGCTTGCAATGTTGTAGAGTATTACGCCATTGCTTTCAGCAAATGTTATGTTGTATATGCTAAATGTCATTTCGATTTTCCATCGTTAAATTTCATTATGCAAAAGTATGTTTTTTTTCTCTTACCAACAAAATTTTTATTGATGATGTTTTCAATTTAGCATGAAATTGAAAACATTTACAGATAATACTTGCATATATGCCTAATATCGGGTATGTCATGACAGACGACATGCCGCTGATTTTCGACATGAAATTCAATATTCCACACTTTATCCCACGTAACCCCATACGATGGACATATTCCATGGATGGAGTGATTGGCACTTCGTTACAGATGATAAAGGCGCTTACTGCATTTCAAGCCAAAGTGTTTAAAACAACCCCTTCACGCAAATAAAAAGTCGTCTTTTGTTTCTAATTTGTAAATATTTGTTTACCTTTGCGCGCAATTATTATAATATTGAGGATTATTTACGACAATTAGATTGTGCAGTAATGGGCAAAGGTCGCTGTGCCCACTTCACAAGAAATAACAGTTAGCGGCCAAAACAAAAAGCACGTATATGCATAAATCCTTTTTTGACGCCAGGCTTCTTATGCTGTCAGCATTGCTTTCGGGCGGTCTGGGGGGGGTAATCCCATCTTCTGCCGAATCAAGCGCAAGTACACACAAGACGACCGCGCCACAATCTGTTAATCAGCAGAAACAAACCATCAAGGGGTTGGTGAAAGATACCAACGGCGAGGCCGTCATTGGTGCCACCATCAAAGTGAAAGGCTCGACAGTCGGCGCTGTTACCGACGTTGACGGCAATTTCACGATTGAAGCCCCCATCGGCGCAGAACTCGAAATCAGCTCTATAGGCTACACTAAACAGTTTGTCAAGGCTAAGAACGACCTCGTTGTCACATTGAAAGACGACTCGCAGACACTCGACGAACTCGTCGTGGTGGGCTACGGCGTACAAAAAAAGGAAAACCTCACGGGTGCCGTGTCATCCGTAAACGCTGAGCAACTCGCTTCGCGTCCCGTGTCAAGCATTTCCTCAGCATTGGCAGGTGAAATGCCTGGCGTCACGGCCGTACAGACCACAGGCGCTCCTGGTAGTCAGAACGCGACCATCACCGTGCGTGGTAAAAACTCCATCAACTCAGCATCACCACTCGTAATTGTCGATGGTGTGCCAGGTTCGATGAATGTCATCAACCCCTCTGAAATAGAATCGGTGACAGTGCTGAAGGATGCCGCCTCTGCAGCCATCTATGGTGTTCAGGCAGCCAACGGTGTCATTCTTATCACAACAAAGAAAGGCAAGACGGGTAAGACGACTGTTTCTTACAACGCCACATTCTCATGGTCTTCACTTCTTTCCAAACTCGACCTCGTTGACGCTTACGGCTACGCTTATCTTTACAACGAGGCTTATCTCAACGACCATCCGGGCGCGACAAAGCCGTTCTCCGATGAGACTGTCGAGAAATACCGCACTGGCGAACTGCCAAGTACCGATTGGTACAAGGAAGCCTTGACTGGCAGCGGATTTGAGCACCAGCACAACCTGACGCTGAGCGGTGGCAACGACAAGACCACATACAATCTTTACCTTGGCTACCTTGGCCAAGACGGTGTCACGAAGGACATTGACTACAAACGCATCAATGCCCGCATGAACATCACGTCGCAAATCAACAAGTACATCACCCTCGGGCTCAACGCCTCTGGCTACCGCGGCACGAAGCGCGACGCGTGGAGCGGATTCACGCAGGTGATCCAGGGCATCACGCGCTCTCACCCCACAGACCCTGTATACGACGAGGACGGCAACTTCAAGTTCGTAGGTGTCGACAACCCTGTCGCCGTGCAAGGACGCGACAAGACCGGCTGGACCAAGGACATCAACCAAGAGGTGTTCCTCATCGGCTCAGCGGAAATCAAGCCCATCAAAGACCTCAGCATCAAGGGCGTTTACTCTTGGCGCAACTGGACTGACGACAAGCTTGGATTCAAGAAGAACTGGGGATATGGCACATACAACTCCGGCTTGCGCGAGGGTTATGTGCGCAACTACAACTACGACTATCTCACGGGCCAGATTCTTGTAAACTACAACAAGTCGTTCGGCGACCACAACCTCGCCGTGCTCGCTGGTATGGAGTCGTATGACGTGAAATCGCGCTATGTCACAGCCACTCGCAAAGGCGGAGGCAACAACAATCTCGACGAGTCGCTCAACACGCTCGATGCCTCGTCACAGAAGAACACGAGCGGCGGCACGGAGATGACGCGTTTGTCATATTTCGGCCGTCTGCAATACAACTATGCCGGCAAGTACCTCTTCGAGGCCAACATCCGCCGCGACGCTTCCTCACGCTTCCCGAAGGCGAGCCGTTGGGGTACATTCCCGGCGTTCTCGGCAGGCTGGCGCATATCCGAGGAGAAATTCATGAAGAATGTCGATTGGCTGAGCAACCTCAAGTTGCGTCTCGGCTGGGGTAAGACCGGTAACGAGGAGCTGAAGTCAGACGACCTCTATCCGTCTGTGCCTACATACGCCTACGGTTCGACAATGTTCGGCAACACTCTCTATTCCACGGCATACGAGAGCCGCCTCGTGAACGACAAGCTCAAGTGGGCCACTGTCACCAACAACGAGCTTGGCCTGGATGCTGGTTTCCTTGACAACAAGATCACCATAGAGCTTTCAGCCTACAAGAAGAAGACCAACGGCATGCTCCTCTACTTGCCTCTTCAGGGCGTTATCGGCCTGTCGGCACCGGCGCAAAACGTGGGTAGCGTGCAGAACACTGGTTTTGAGCTGACGCTTGGCCACAACAACCGCATCGGCAAGGACTGGAAATACAACGTGTCGCTCAACATGGCATACAACAAGAATAAGATCATTGACATGGCAGGCACGGAAGGCCCGACAAGCGATTCCAACATCTGGAACCTTGATGGCTACGCAATCAACTCTTACTATGGCTATGTGGCCGATGGCCTGTTCCGCACACAGGAAGAACTCGACAAGGGGCCGAAGCGCACCGGCAACGAGAAGCTCGGTGACATTCGCTACAAGGACCTTGACGGCGACAACAAAATCACGGCAGCTGGCGACCGCCAAATCATCGGCAACCAGTTCCCCAACTGGACTGGTGGCTTCAACTTCAGCGTAAGCTACAAGAACTTTGAACTGAGCGGACTTCTCCAGGGAGCGTTCGACTGCAAGCGCTACTTCAACGGTGAGGCTTCTTACGCCTTCTACAACAGCGCGTCATGCCAGAACAAGCACTGGAACCGCTGGAGCGAGGAGAACCCAGATGGCACTTTCCCACGCCTGTCGCTTTCATCGCAAACAAACTACGTGCTGTCCACATTTTGGCTGCAGGACGCTTCTTACGTTCGCCTGAAGAACCTCATGCTTTCTTATACATTGCCGACAGAGTTGATTAGGCACATTGGCATGTCTTATGCACAGGTTTACGTGACGGGTGAGAACCTCTTTACCATCACGGGGCTCGACAAGGGTCTTGACCCAGAGTCAGACAACACGCGTGGCTGGTCATACAGCAACGTGAGAAAGATTTCACTCGGTCTCAAACTCACATTCTAAATAATACAGCAAAAACATGAAACATACGATATTCAAAATAGCATTGGCTTTTGTCGGAATGGCTGCCTTGACATCGTGCAGCGACTTCCTTGACAAGACGCCCAAGGAAGAACTTTCCGACGCAAGTTTCTGGAAAGACAGCAACGATGCTGAGATGTATGTCAGCGACATGTACAACTATCTCGGATGGTCCGCCGATGAGGCCATCAACACCGATGATGCCACCATGGGTATCAAGTGGGCTGCCGGCAACGAGGCTAAGGGTGTTTACGATCCTTCCGACTACGCATGGAGCACCGAATACACTTACATACGCGAGGCAAACCTGGCACTGGAAAAGATGCCTACAGTGGAGATGGACGATGCCACACGCAAGAAGCTCGAAGGACAGGCTTATTTCTTCCGTGGTTACATCTACTGGAACCTCATACAGAATTTCGGTTCCGTGCCTTATGTTGACAAGCCTCTGGCCCTTAGCGACCTGCATGACATTGAGCAGTCGTCGCGCGAGGACGTTTACGCCAAGGTCATGGCCGACCTTGACAAGGCCATAGAAGACTTGCCTGAAGAGTGGGACGCCACTAAATATGGACGTATCACAAAGGGAGCGGCACGCGCCGTGAAGATGCGCGCGGCCATGTACTACGGCGACAACCAGACTGCCGCTAACGAAGCAAAGGCCATCATGCAATCGGGCAAGTACGAACTATGGGACAAGGACAACACCGGCAAGTATGCCAACCTGTTTTGGGAAGAGGCCGACGGATGCAAGGAGAACATTCTCGTGGAGCAGTACAACGCCCCAGACAAGACCAACTATCTCATTGGCTGGGAGTGCTTCCCGACGCTCGGCTGGGGTGGCATGGACCCCACGCAAGACCTTGTTGACGCGTTCGAGGACAAGGACGGCAGCCCGATATACAAGACCAACGACGCAGGCGTGGTCGATCGCGACGACAATGGCAACCCTACCGCCAAGAGTCCGCAAATATCTAAAATCTTCAACCCTGCCGACCCATTCAAGAACCGTGACCCTCGACTTGAGGCATGCATCCTGCACGACGGCGAGACAATGTATGGCGTGAAAATACAGGTGGCACCTTTGACAAGCAGCGGAAACACGGGCATAGGGCGCCACGGAGACGCCACGGAGACTGGCTACTACCAGCAGAAGTGGCTCGACCCATCGATAGATCCAGCGTCAACGGGTTGGGACATGGGCAAGGACTATGTCATCATACGATATGCCGAGGTGCTTTTGACCTACGCTGAGGCCATGAACAACCTCAATCCGCTCTGCGCCGAGGCTTTCGACGCCGTGAACCAGGTGCGCGCGCGCGTCGGCATGCCACCATTGCAAAACACAGATTCGAGCAAGCCAACCTATTGCGGCACACAGGCCGAGCTCTTGAAGCGCATCAAGAACGAGTGGCGCGTGGAGTTCGCTCTCGAAGGACCTATACGCAAATGGAACCTGCGCCGCTGGGGTGATGCCAAGGCCGTGCTCAACCGCAAGTATCACAGCATGGTGTGGACGCTAAATGGCGACAATTTCACGCCGTATGTCGGTACGGAGCATGTAGACCTGCCAGGCAGCAAGTACAGCGACAACAACTATATATTCCCGATTCCTCAGGAAGAGATGGATCTCAACTCCAAGCTCAAGCAGAATCCTGGATATAGCAAGGAATAATACAATCCCTTGAATAATAAACAAATAAAAGAAGTGTACTGTTTATGGATTGCGCAAGCAATGCATTCTCGGTACATTTCTTTTTATCTTTCCAAAACACAAGCCTTTCCAAAATAGCAAGCAATGAGAGCTCGTTCACAATATTTGTTGGCCATCGTGCTGTTTGTTGTCGTCTTCGCGTCGTATGGCGATCTGCTGTCGCACGTGCTCTACTACAACGAGCAACACCAATTGTTCCTCTATACCGCCGACTATTTCAGCAGCCACACGCTGACCGAGTGGCTCACGGCTTTCATGGTGCAATTCTTCTACTATCCCATGTTGGGTGCCGCGGTCATGAGCACATTGATTACGTGCATCTACCTTATGTCTTGGCGCATACTCACGGCTCTCACGTCGCGTGAAGACATATTGCGTCTCTCGCTCATACCAGCTATCGCCATTTGGGTGTGGACAGCCGCCCTGTCACACACGTTGGCAGCCGTGGTATGGGCATTCATCGTGCTTGGAATCTTGACATTAGCCGCGTGCCTTTGGGCTAAAGGCAAGGACACGAGGCCTTCATCTCTGAAAGGCTGGAAATATGTCGCTGTCAACATCGCCTCTCTCCTGGTCATCACCATTATCTCGGGCTATAGCTTCATGCGCTCTTTTTCAATGAGCGAGTTTCGCATGATCAAGGCGCAGCAAGCCATAGACCACCACGACTGGGACGCGGCATTGCACCACACCGAACGCTATCTCAGCAACAGCCACCAGCCAAACCCCTTGATTTTCTATTTCCACAATATCGCGCTCTACAATAAGGGCATGCTGCTCGACCACCTTTTCGACTTCCAGCCTGTCGTGGGAGTCAACTCCCTCTACTTCCCATGGCAAAGCCGCACGCGCGAAACCGAATTTGGCCACTATCTGCCCGAACAGCTCGGCTGCGTCAACGACGCGCAGCACTGGGAGTTTGAGGCCATGGTGGTATGGGGCGAGACGGCTCCGCGACTCATAAACCTTGCCCGATACAACATCGTCAACGGTCGCAAGGCCATAGCGCGAAAATATATCGCGAGATTGCGACAGAGCCTGTTTTACCGCGGCGAGGCCAAGCGCCTTGAAGCGTGCGTGGAGAGCGGCAAGGTGCCAGGGTTGCACGCTTTCAGCACAAGCGAACCACGGGAAGCCAACTTCATAAACGTGGAGAACATAGGGCCAAACCTGCAATACGTGCTTGAGCACGACCCGCGAAACGGCATGGCATACGACTATCTGATGTGCGACCTGCTGCTATCAAACAACCTGACGCGATTCGTAGAGAACCTGCCACTGTGCAAGCGCTACCATCCTGGCCGAATGCCACGCATCTTCGACGAGGCACTGCTCGTATACCAGCTTGGAGGCAACGACACCAAGGGCTTGCAACCATCAGAAGAAACGCGCGGTAGGTTCCAACGATATGCTCAACTCGCGCAGATGGGCGACATGGCCGCGTTGCAAGCCGAGTTTGGCAACACCTACTGGTTCTACCTCAACTATGTGAGCCCCTACGGCAACAAGCTGAAGAAATAAAACAGTGAAACAATGAATATAAAGCACACAATATTTTTCGTGACCGCTATCGCGTTGCTCGCCGCTTGCGACAATGGCTATAAGCGTCCTGATGCCTATGCCAAGTCGCAACCACACATATCGCCCGACTATGCCGGAGTGACACTGCCATGCAATATCGCCCCTGCCAATTTTCGCGTGGCGCAGACTGGCGACGCTTACCAAGTTGTGATAGCAGCCGGTGGCAAGGAATACTTCCGCTCTGTTTCGACCGATGCCGACGTGGTGATACCAGAGGACAAGTGGCACGACATGCTCAATGCCAACAAGGGCGGAAAGATGACTGTCACCATAGGCGTGAAACACGACGGCAAATGGACTGAGTACCGTCCAATAACAAACATCATAAGCTGCGACACCATCGACTCGTATCTCGCCTATCGCCTGCTGTATCCGGGCTACGAGCTATGGAACGAGATGGGTATCTATCAGCGCAATCTGACAAACTTCGACGAGACAACGATACTCGACAATCGCTCCTTCGGCAAGCAATGTATAAACTGTCACACGTTTCGCCAAAACTCCACGCGCGACTTCATGATACACGTGCGCGGCAAAAACGGTGGCACGCTCATCAGTCAAGACGGCTCCGTGCGCAAGGTCACGCCACGTTGCGCCACCGTGAAAAACGGAGCCACCTATGCCCGATGGCATACGAGCGGACAGTTCATAGCCTTCTCGATGAACGACATACAACAGTTTTTCCATTCGAGCGGGCAGAAGCCCATCGAGGTGAGCGACCTCGCAGCCGACCTCGGCGTGTACGACATACGGCATGACGAAATCATCACATCGCCCGCGCTGAGCGGCAGCAACGCCATGGAGACATTCCCTGAGTGGAGCCCGGACGGCAAGACATTGTATTTCTGCCGTGGCAACGCCTACGCCAAGGGCACGCCTCTCGACAGCTTGCGCTACGACCTGTGGTGTGTGTCTTTCGACGCCAGGACGCGGCAATTTGGCACGCCCAAGTGCCTGTACAAGGCAAGTGCCACACGACACACCGTCAGCCTGCCACGCGTGTCGCCCAATGGACGATATGTGGTGTTCGTGATATTCAACTACGGCAATTTCTCGATATGGCATCCCGAGGCCGACCTTGCAATGCTCGACTTGAAGACTGGTCGCGTGCGCCGTCTCGACGAGCTGAACAGCCACGACGTGGAGAGCTTCCACACGTGGTCGTCTACCGGTAGATGGATGGTATTCAGCAGCAAGCGCATGGACGGCGGCTGGGCACGCCCCTACTTCGCCCACTTCGACAAACACACGGGGCGCTTCTCAAAGCCATTCGTGTTGCCGCAAAAGTCGCCCACGTTCTACGACACGTTCATGAAGACATACAACCTGCCCGAGCTGATAACCACGCCAGTGGTGAATCAAAAGGATCTGCTCAAGGCCATTGGATATTAGCAATCTTTTTCGGCAATGCACTCCGTCTCTATCAGCCATTCGGGTCGGCACACCTTGGCGTGCACGATGATGTAAGGCGTGCTGGGGAAGTGCTGGCGGAAAATGGTATCCACGGCATGGTAATCGCTGATGTCGCGCAGGTAAACTATAAGATAGCGTATGTCAGACAACTTGGCGTCGCCGTCGGCAAGGAGCGCCCTTATGTTCTCTATGAGCCTTTCGGCCTGTAGCTTCACGTCGCCGAGGTGCAACACGTTGCCATGGCGGTCGATGCTTGCCGTGCCCGACACGTAATAGTGCTTGGCGCAGCCAGTGTCGAGCCGCGTGGCACGCTCAAAGGCCACGCCATAATCGTGGGTGGGATCGAGATGGTCGAGAGCTTGCAGATACTTCTTCTGGTTCTCGACAATATTAGGATAAGTAAGGAAATCCATGGCCACGCAAGCGTGGCGCGATTGGCTTTCGCCACCTATGCCTGTAGAGGCTATGTAGTGGGTATCGGCTGTAAGCCCGTAATGAGCGAAGATGTCGTTGCGCGCCTTCACCACCCCACCGTAATTGACATCAATGTCGCTAATGTAAATCCACGTACGCACGAGGTGCGTCTTCATGTCGAGCCCATGCTCGTCGAGATAGTCGATATATTTCTTGAAGAGCGCGAGAGTTTGCAGATAAGATGTCTCGCTCGAAGCCTCGTCGTCGCTGAGGCGGAAGCTGTGAAACACAAGTGTTTCCGTGAGGTTGGTCGTCTTCACGAGCACCGCCACCTTGCATCCCTTGAGCGGAGCCTGGCCAATGATGCTGCACGGAGCCTTCGACAAAGTGTCGCAGTAGGTGGATGAACTCTCAAAAGCGGCGTATTGGTTTTGTATGTCACTCAAAAACACCTTGGAATAAGCGATGCGCCTTCCCCCTAAAGACTCTTCAGAAAGGTATCTTTTCAATGTCACACCCAATTCTGACAATTGGTCTTGAAACAAGCCTCTACCTTCGGGGTAGATGATGTCATATTTTTCCATATTATTTCTTGTGTTTTATGCCTCTTTAATCTGCAAAATTATTCATTATTCGACAAACAAGAGCGTCTTCACAAGCCATGGCACTCAAAAATACCAATTATTAGGTATGTTGCCATGCCTCGGATTGGACCCAT
>ERZ808240.581-NODE-581-length-46900-cov-15.636589_pt1 | contig 46900 bp, 52 predicted proteins | sample MGYA00521084_ERZ808240 | MGnify/ENA primary metagenome ERZ808240 (study PRJEB31516, sample SAMN03275571) | gut metagenome | biome: mammalia-associated habitat; material: feces | host: Papio cynocephalus | place: Kenya | collected 2012-08-06 ...
CTATTATACCACTCCTTTCCAAATTTCGTGTCTATATATCTATACTAACACCAAATGTTTATTCTTCATAATATAAAACTCCCTTCAAAAAAGAAGAATAAGCATCATCGACTGACTATTATAAACTATTGAAGAATTAAATTCCACTGTTTTATTTGTATAAGTAAATTCCATATTTGTAAAAATAAGGGTAGAATTTACTTTTGCAAGTCAAGTAGTTACTAATTTTAGGGAAAATTTCTTATATTTTATTGTAAATAAAATATAATATGTTATACTATTGTATGTATTGTTATTGGTTTTAATAATAATATATAAAAGATAATGATGAAAGGATAAATGATTGTAATGGAATTAAAAGGAAGTAAAACAGAACAAAATTTAATGACAGCATTTGCTGGAGAGAGTCAAGCTAGAAATAAGTATACATATTATGCTAACAAGGCTAGAAAGGATGGATACGAGCAAATAGCCGCTATATTTGAAGAAACTGCAGAAAATGAGAAAGAACATGCTAAAATGTGGTTTAAAGAATTACATGGTGGTGCTATTCCTGATACTGCAGAGAATTTATTAGATGCTGCAGAGGGTGAAAATTACGAATGGACTGATATGTATCAAAAATTTGCTAAAACTGCAAGAGAAGAAGGATTTACAAGATTAGCATATTTATTTGAAGGAGTAGCTGCTATAGAGAAAGAACATGAAGAAAGATATAGAAAATTACTTAAGAATGTTGGAGATGGAATAGTATTTTCTAGAGATGGTGATAAAATATGGCAATGTCGCAATTGTGGTCATATAGTAATAGGTAAAGAGGCACCAAAGGTATGTCCTATATGTAGTCATCCTCAATCATTTTTTGAAATTAAGAAAGAAAATTATTAAAAGTAATTTTCTTTTTTTTCTTTTTATGATATAATCTTGATAGAATAGAGGGTGTAGATAGTGACTGTAGATTTTAATACTGTAAAGAAATTGATTGCTTTTTGTAATGAATTATGTGATGAGAATTATTCTGTTGATGATTTATCTGAGGATAATGTAAAATCTGTTTATCGTACTTTATTAAACAAATATCATTCTGATCTTCATACTTCGGATACTATTGAGGGAAGAAGATTGTTGCAAGAGGCTTTAAAAGTTTTTCCTGATTTGATTTATAATGATGACTTTAAGGGGAATTTTGATAAGGTTACAAAAAAGTTGAATGCTGTTTTTGAATTTAATAAAAGAAATAATGGTAAAGATCCTAAGACGGTAGAATATGAATCTAAACTTGTAACTTGTAAGGGATTAGATAATCAAATAGAACAGATGTTAGGAGAAAATCCAGAACTTGGGGGAATATTAAGTAAATTCTATAATGAAACTTTAAGTTTAAATTCTGAAATTAATGTGGAAAATATTAAAAGAATTTTAGATTTTAAGTCTGCTTATAAAGCAAGATGCTCTATAATTGTAAAGATGAAAAAAAAATTGGATAATTTTAACTTAAAGATTAAAGAGTTAACTGATTATGATTTGGAAAAACAGGAGGAGAGTTTATTAAGATTAAAAGAGATTCTTACTTCGTTTTTGAAAAAAATTAATCAATTACAAAATTTGCCTGAGAATAATGATATTTCTAGCATATATTTTGAGGCATATAGAAAGGTTAATTTATTAATAGCACCTTTAGTAATTGATAAAGAAATACATGAAAGTATTTCAAGAAGTCATCTTGGTACTGTAAATGATTATTCTAGGGTTAGAAGTTATTTTGGATGGGATTTGGATGATATTAAATTAAAACGTAGTTTTACTTCAGGTGATGATGACTCTATTGATGGAATTTTTACTAATTTAATTGCAAAATATAAAGTTATGATTGATTGTACTACTAGAGGATTATCTTACTGTAAGGAATTAGAAGATAAAATTGGTAAAGAGGGATTTACTGTTTCGGAAGTTGGGGTTGATTTAGAACAGTTGTTGTCTTTTAGTAATATTGATAGTCTTAATAGATGTAAATTAAAAGTTAGTGATGATGTAGATTTAAATTTGCTTAAGTTGAAACTTATAAAAGAGATAAAGGATAAAGCAAGTAGATTACCTGATGGTGTGGTACCTAATGATATTGAAAAGGTAATAAAAAATATAGAAAATTTTAGAATAGTTGATGAGAAAACTAATATTGAAAAACCAGTATATGGAATAACAAATCTACGTGCTATAGCAGATCCTTTATTAAATAGGCTTGATTATTCATTATATGTAAATATGTGTATTGATGAATATTTGGAAAAAATTAAGAAAGATCCTAAATATAGTTTTTCTTATGGCGATATTAAGGCGGAGTTAGAACAAAAAAGAGGATATTATTTTCCATTGGATGTTGATTATAGAAGGTTTATGACTGATTTTAGAGTTGATAAAGATAAGTTTAAAGAAAAAGCAATAAGTGATTATAAAAAAGGTAATCAGAAAAAGAAGGATTTGTATAAGAAAATTTCAGGATGGGTTCAAGATGAAATATTCTTATTTAGTTCTGGGGATGAATTGATAAAAAGAGTAGATTCTGTAAAGTCTTTTGGGGAATTTGCAAAACCTGCTAATGGTGATTTTTCTAAGATTGAAACAGATATAATAAATTCTGAATTTTTAAGACAAAAATCACTTTTAGAAATTAAACTTAGTTCTTCTTTAAGACAGATAAATGATAGAATATCAAAAGAAAAGAAGGGAATAAAACCTAGAGTTGAAGCTTTTGCATCTATTTCTGATATGGATAATGATTTGATTAAAGAATATGAGACCAGAAAAAGAAGTATTATTAAGGCAATTGAATGTTATGATACTTTGAGTAAGATGTTTGAAAATTCGTCAGGTAATTTTAATAATATGGTAATTCAACCAGAATTAAAGAAATTTAATACTCAAAAAAATGTTGAAGACTTTAAGAAGGCTTTTAAACAAATGATTGAGTTGATAAGTTTGGATTATGAAAGTGATAGTTTAAAAAGAATTGATAGTGTCGTAGATAAAGTTTATGATGAATTACTTTTTGATGAACTTGGGTTAGAAAATCTTTTTAAAAATGATAAAAATAGAAAGGGGAGAAGATAAATGATAAATATATATAAGACTAGGATTAAGTCTTCATTAAGTTCTAAGAGTAAATATTATATTGAAGATAGTATAAAAGATAATTTATTATATTTAAGACAATATGTTGATGTTAGAGATGCTAACTCTATTAGTTTATATAATGAGTTGTTGGATAAACTAATTGTTACAGATACTTATAGTGAGGTAGAGAATTTATTTAAGAAATATAGTGATATGTTAGAAAAAAATGCTTATAAGTTTATTGTTATCGATAATTTGACTTCTTTGTGTGATGGATATTGGGATAGTTATCTTGAAAAAATGTTTAAAGATGTTAATGATAAGTTAGATGATATTGATTTTGAGGATAGTAATAAATTATTAAAGTTATATTCTTATTATGTTAGTAAAATAGTTTTAAGGAAAAATATAATTACATATAAAATGAAATTACAAAAAATTATTACTTCTAATCCTAATGTATATGTTGGAGGGTTAGAGATTGATAATTTAGATAAATGTGAGACTGAAGAAGAAGCAAGAGAAATGTATATTGATATATATAATAAATTAAAAAGTAGAGTTGAATATAGTTTATTAGTTAGTAGTAAGATTGATAATTTTATTGATAATTGTATGAAAGATAGTAAAAACTCTTATACTATTCCTTATATCAAGAGTAGGACAAAAGATTTGTATAAATATTATAATGCTGATGATAATAGTTTGTATGTTTTTGATAATTGTTTAAAGAATTTGGAGAGAGAAGTAAAATATCAAAGACAAAGGGATCAAATAAAAGCAGCTTTGAAGAAATTTAAGATAGAACATCAATTGTTAGAGGCTAGAGATGAAGGAATAATACCACGTGATGTTTTAAATGATTTAAGAATTGAACTAAGAAAAATTAATACTTTTGGTGGCTTTGCAAGTTTAAAGAATAAGATTGCTGAGGAAGAACTATTAGAAAGTATAAATTCTACAAGTAATATTTTAAAGCATAATAATAGTGTTTTGAAAAAGGATAAAACAATTAAAAATAGAAAGTTAAGACAATCATTAGTAGATCAGGCTTTTGTTGCTTTGGATAGAATAAGAAAACAAGTTAATACTAAAATGGATAGGGATCTTTTAAGATCAGAATTAATGTATTTGAGTATGATTGATTATGTTAATGATGATGTTGATGATATTGTTATATCAATACTTGTTTAAAATATATCTGAATTGGATATATTTTTTTCTTTTGGGGCATATAATTTTCTGAAAGGATGATTATATGAAACAGATAATACCATTTAAAAAAGATTTATTATTTAAGACTAAGATCAGTGAAATAACTTCAATTTCTTTAGAGCATCATTATAAAGTAAATGAAAATGATATAACTGGTGAGTTTTTTATAACAGGGGATTATAAGATGACAGATGGAAGTATAAAAAGGGAGATATTTGATTTTAAAATACCTTTTGATATAACAATAGATTCTGATTATAAGAAAGATACTATAGTAGTGGATATTGATAATTTTTATTATAAAATAATAAATAATGATACGCTTGAGGTAAATATTGATTTATATATTGATGGAGAAAAAGAGGTAAAAAAAGAGGTAATAAATACTAAAGAGGATAAGAAAGAGGAAATCAAATTTGAGGATTTAGTAGAGGAGATGGATGATAAAAAAGAGAGTAGGGATATAATAGAAAATAATGATATAGGTTTTGATACGCCTGTTAGGAAAGAAGAAATAATGGATAATAAGATAGTGGAAAGTGATGATTTAGAGAACGCTAAAAATATTAGTCAAAATGTTAATAAAAATATTAATGTCAATAATGAAAAGCCAGAAAAAGAATTTAATATTTTTTCTTCAGTAGATGATAGCGAAACTTATGCATCATATTATGTATATATTTTAAAAGAAAATGATACTATGGATAAGGTGTTAGAAAAATATCAAGTATCAAAAGAAGAATTAAGTGCATATAATGATTTGGAAAATTTAAAACCTTATGATAAGGTAATAATACCATCTAAAAATGAATAAAGAGATAAGGCAGATTTTAGAGAATAATAATATTAACATAAAAAAAATAACATTAAAGGGTAATGTTAAGATTATAGAGTCTAATGATGATAGATATGTAATAAAGCGTAAGAAAGATAGTTTATCTTCTTTATTTAAATATTTATCATCAAGGTCATTTGAAAATTATCCTAGGAAATTATTTGAGAGTATCAATTATGACGTTTATGAATATATTGAGGATATAGAGCAACCTTTTGAGCAAAAGATATTAGATATAGTTAAATTAGTTAGTGTTTTGCATAGTAAAACTACTTTTTATAAAACTATTGATAGTGATGAGTATAAAGATCTGTATGAGAGTATAGTAAATAGAATTGATTATTTGTATGATTATTATAATAATATTGTGGTATTGTTTGAAAAGGAAGAGTTTATGTCTCCTGCAGTTTATTTGATGCTTAGAAATATATCTTTGGTTTTTCAAACTTTAAATTTTTGCAAGACAAATATTAATAAGTGGTATGAGATAATAAATGAAAAGAAGAGGGTAAGAATAGTTCAGCTTCATAATAATTTGAATGTTGATCATTATATGAAAAATAAATATTCTTACTTTATAAGTTGGGAAAAGTCAAAGAGAGATTTACCTATATATGATTTATTACATCTTTTTGATTTATATTATTATCAAGTTGATTTTTGTGATATTATTCATATTTATGAGATGAATTATCCGTTACTTGAGGAAGAAAAAAATCTTTTGTTTGTTATGATTTCTTTACCTGATAAAATAATTTTTGACGATCAAGAATATTTACAGACTATTAAAGTAAAGAGATTTTATGATAAGTTGAAATCTGCTAATATAGTAGTATCTGATTATATGTCTAAGGAAAAGAAGGTATCACATTGATGATATCTTCTTTATTTTGCTTCTGAAAATATTGACTTATTATAATAGTGGTTTCCATCGTCTAAGGCTTCTAGAGTTTTAGTAGTGATTAGAAAATAATTATCTCTTGTGACATTGTTTTCGCTAATTGGATCATCCCAGGTTAAATCTAGGTGTAACCATTCTCCGTCTAGATATACTAAATTCCAAATATGTTGGTCGTTAGAAATTTTGTAATTAATAACATTTAATTTGTCTAAGAATATTGCCATTGCATCTGAATAACCGCTACAAATACCATATCCTTGAACTAATACTCCATAGGCAGTGTTTGATTTATAGGTTTCGTCATTTTTATTTTTTGTTTTTAATATATCATAGTCTGCATTATTAATAATATAGTCATGAATTATTTTTATTTTTTCTTTAATACTCATTGAGTTATTGATATTATTATTGATAAAATCGTTTATGATGTTGTTTATAGTATTAATGTCATCTTCAGAGTAGATATGATTTATTGTAAATTCAACTATACCATTTTTGTAATTAATAGAGATATTATCAAAACTATTATAAGGATGGACGAAACTATTTAAATTTGTTAATAGTTCGGCATCACTGGTTATGCTATTGACGTCTTGATAGCAACTTTCATAATTTTTAGAGCAATATCTTATTGAGTGATTAGTTCCACTATTGATTAAAAAATAAATAGTATTAATTATATCTTGTTTAGAGATTAAAACTGCATCTTCGGCATTGTCTACATAATTAAAGTTATCTTCTAAAAAGTATATATTCTCACTTGTGTTTCCGTATAGGCGATCGATGTTTTTAATAGTTACAAAGTACTCAATGTCTTTTTTGAAAAAAGCGCACAGTGTTAGTACGACTATAATAAAGCATCCTATAAAAATAATGAATTTTCCACTTTTAGACATTTTCCACGCATCCAATCTATTTCACTTACTGTTAATATCATTATATTATAATAATTTATTTTTTGTCAATAGAATATTGAAGATTTTTGTTAACTATTAGTTTTTCTTATATAAATAAAAAAGAAGTAATTATTTTACTTCCATTGTATTTACTTTTTTAGTTAAACGAGATTTTTCCCTATCAACTTTATTTCTATGCACTAGTCCCTTATTTTTAGCATTATCTAAACTTTTAATTGCTTTCTTTAAACTCTTTTCAGCAAGTTCTTTATTTCCCATAGCAACTGCTTTATCAGTTTCTTTTATAGCGTTTTTAAAAGTTGATTTTGCTTGTTGATGAGCTAAAGTTGTTTTTCTAATTTGTATAATTTTTTTCTTTGCATTTTTAACGTTTGCCATATAAATTCATCTCCTTCCAAAACAACTATATATAATTCTATCAAAAAAAAATGAATAATGCAAATAATTTCTTATATTTTGTAAAAAATATTTATGGTGAAAGATATGGATAATAGGATAAATTTAAATAATTTTGATATAAGAACTGATTTGATAATAGATTCTTATAATAATATTTTAGATGATGTTAAGTTAAATAAGCAAGTATATGATAAAAAAGATATACATGTAACAAGGATAGAAGTGAGTGATGATAATTATAAATATTTTAATAAAGATAAGGGAAAATATATAACTATTGAGTTTCCTGATATTACTAATTATGAGGATAGAGAGTTGCTAGGAAATGTATTGGAGGAGGAGTTGAAATGGTTATATAAAAGTTTAGGAATTAATGATAATGATGAGTGTTTGATAGTGGGGCTAGGTAATGAGAATTCTACTCCTGATAGTTTAGGGCCAAAGGCATTAAAAAATATTTTAGTAACTAGGCATTTATTTTTATTATCTAAAGAGAATGTAAAGAAAGGAATGAGAAATGTTTCGATTTTTGCTCCAAATGTGATGGGCAATACTGGTCTTGAGAGCGCTGATATAATTTTAGGAATAGCTAGGGATATAAAGCCTAAGTTTATTATAGCGATTGATGCTTTGGCTTCTAATTCAATAAGTAGGATAAATCGAACTATACAGATTACTGATAGTGGAATTCATCCTGGAAGTGGGATTGGTAATAATAGAAAAGAGATTAGTAAAAATACAATTGGTATTCCTGTAATAGCAATAGGTATTCCTACTGTTGTTGATGTTAGTACTGTAATAGGGGATACAATAAATTATTTATATAAACATATATCTTATATTAAAAATAATTATAATGAGAATAAATTGGTTGTTACTAGAAAAAATTATTTGAAAAAAATTGAAAATAATGATTTATCAATTGATGAGAGAAAGGCTTTGGGGGGATTGTTGGGAGAATTAGATGAAAATGAGTTGAAAGAATTATTTAATGAGGTTTTAACCAGTATTGATTATAATATGATGGTAACTGTAAAGGAGATAGATTTTATTATAGAAAAATTGGCTATTGTTGTTAGTAGCGCTATTAATAATTCATTGCATTTGGAGGTAGATAACTATTAAGTTGTTATAAGATATTATTATAAAAGTAATTGCAAATTTAATCTTTGTTTGCTATAATCATTATAGTAGGTGAAAGATATGAGTACTATAGTAAAGATAAAAGATTATTTGAGTAAAATTAAAAATAGATGTGAGAATAAAAATGTTACGATAGTAGATTATAAGTTTGATGATTATGAATGTTATATAACTTTTGAATATCAAAAGGATAATATGTATATAAATAATCTTTTTACTTTACGAGAGAATGAATATATTTATACTATAGATAAGACTGATGATAGCATATTTATTACTATAAGTGGTGATAATAAATTATATGAGTCTATAGCAGATATTGATGACGATAATCAGATAATTAATAAGGATATAGATGAGATAATTAAACTTATGAAAAGGATAGAGGATTTGAATAAAGTTACTCTTTATTATAATGGAATTAGTTATATATATGAGATAGATAATAATAAGTATGATTTTGCTTTTGATTATTATAATTTTGGTTATAATGCTTCTAGACATTTATATAGGGTTAGTAATATTTCTTCTTTTTATGATGTTATGTCTGGTCTTAATAGATCTCTTAGTTTGTATAAGACTAAGATGTATAATGATATTGGTGATAAATACAGTTATGATAAAGATGTTTATTTAACGGAGATAAGGGATATATTAGAGAATAAGAATAGTAAGAAAATATATATTGTATTTTATGATGGAGATTATTATCTTATAATAAATATTGGTTCAAAGGAATATAAATACAGATATGATAATATAAATTATTTTAAGAATATAGTTCCAGAGATATTGGAGATGTATTGTTCTTGCATTGGATCTAAATATGAAGAAGAAAGAAGTTCTTGTATGGATAGGGGATTTTATATAAATAGGGATAAAGAAAATGAACTTGCTTTTTATAATGTGTATGATAATGAATTAGATACTTTTTTGTCATATATGAATGGGCTTTTAAATAGATTTAAATTAAATGATGGTAAAAAGATAATTGAGAGAGATAATTCTGGTTATGTTAGTACTTTTTTACTTTTGATAGGTGTATTGTTACTTGGAATATTTACTGTTATTATAACGTTAAATATTTTAAAATAATGTGTAAACTTTCTGTATATTGTTGTTGTTTTTAGTAATAATAATAAAAAGTATGTTATTATTGTAAGTGGAGATGTATATTTATGAAAGTTAAGAAACAAAAGAAAAAAAATAAATTAATTTATAAAATTATTGTAAGTATTCTATTTATAGCATCTATTTTATTTGTAATAGGACTTATGTGTTTAAATGTCTTATCAATAAAATGGTTTATGTTAGTTCTAGGAGTATTACTTATAATTGATTTTTTACTATGGTTATTTATAATCAAAAGTAAAAAGAAAAAAACAAGTAGTTTTATAGCAATATTATTTACTTTAATACTATCCTTAGGAAGCTTTTATATATTTAAAACTAACGGATTATTAACTGATGTAGTTTCGAATTATAAAACTTATAATTATAGTGTGTTAGTATTAAATGACATTGGTTATACCAAAATAAAAGAATTAGATAATAAAGTAATGGGTTATCTAGATAATGATTCCAAAGAAGAAAAACAATCATTAGAGCATATAAAAAATAAAATAACCCCTGATTTAAAAGATTATGAGGATATAGAACAGATGGGAAATGATTTACTTGCTCAAAATGTTGATTCAATCTTAATAGAAGATAGTTATCTAAGTATGTTGAAAGAAGAAAATTCAAAATATGAAACTGATTGTAAAGTAATATATACATTTAAAGTAAGAGTAAAAATAGAAAACTTTTCTAAAGATGTAGATGTAACTAAAAAGGCATTTAGTATATATGTATCTGGAATAGATACATATGGAACTGTTGATTCAGTATCAAGAAGTGATGTTAATATGGTAGTAACAGTAAATCCCAAAACAAAGCAAATATTGTTAACATCAATACCAAGAGACTACTATGTATCATTACCAGGAAAAACAGGATATAAAGATAAATTAACACATGCTGGATTATATGGAATAGATATGTCGGTTAAGACAATTGAAAATTTGTTAGATATAGATATAAACTATTATGTTAAAGTTAATTTTACTAGTGTGATGGAGATAGTGGATGCTTTGGGGGGTGTTTCTGTATATTCTGATTATGATTTTACTTCAATAGATGGATATCATTATAGTAAGGGATATAATAAAGTAAATGGCGAACAGGCTTTATCATTTGCTAGAGAGAGAAAAGCGTTTGCAGCAGGAGATAACCAAAGAATCAAAGATCAGCAAGCTTTGTTACAAGCAATGTTTCAAAAATGCATAAGTAAAGAAATAATATATAAGTATAGCAAATTATTAAATAGTTTAAATGGAAGCTTTGTTACAAACATGAAGACAAACAAATTAACATCTTTAATAAGAATGCAATTAGACGATATGGCCAAATGGACTATAACATCTAATAATTTAACTGGTACTGATAGTTCTAATTATACATATTCATACTCAAGTAGTAAATTATATGTAATGGAACCTAATGAAGACTCTATAACTGAAGCTCATGACTTAATAGAATCAGTTTATAATGGAGAAATATTAGAAGATAGTTATAAAGAAAATACTGGCACGTCTCATACAGTAACCAAAACAAATCCAAATCAATCAACCACAACTACTCCTAAGAAAGATGATGTAAAGAAAGATGATGATAATCCCAAAAATATTGATACATCTAAAACAATAACTAGCAGTACTATAGATAATAATAGTAATACTAGTACAGTAACCCCACCTGAAGATGACAATAAAACAGATTCCAAGGATGATAAAAAAGATACTGATAATAAGCAGGATTATGTAACTAGTAGTACTATAGAAGAAGATAACAAAGATAAAGAGCAGACTGAAAATAATTAGTCTGTTTTTTTATATGCAAAAAGTTAATTTATGATAATAAAAAAACTACTTTTCTTTTTTTCCTTAATAGTGTATAATACTTATAGAAATAGGTGATTTTATGGCAATAAAAGACAATATGAGAAAACAAGATAAGTTAGATAGTCCTATAGATATAGGAGACTTTACAATAGACTTTGGCAACATTAATAAAAAAAAGGTAGTATTTATGGGAACTCCCCAATTTGCAGTACCAATACTAGAAATGTTAATAGAAAATTATGATGTAGTTTTAGTAGTATGTCAACCAGACAAGGAAAAAGATAGAAAAGGTAAAATAATTATTCCTCCAGTAAAACAATTAGCACTTGGTAACAATATAGAGGTGTTTCAACCATTAAAAATTAAGGATGATTATAAAAAAGTATTAGATGCTAATCCAGATATTATAATCACTTGTGCATATGGACAAATAATACCTAAAGAATTACTAGAATATCCAAAATATGGCTGCATAAATGTTCATGGGTCATTGCTTCCTAAATATAGAGGGGGAGCACCAATTCATTGGGCATTAATAAATGGTGAAAAGGAAACAGGAATAACTATTATGTATATGAGTGAAAAAATGGATGCTGGTGACATAATAAGTCAAGAGACTATTAAAATTACAAATGATACAATACTAGATACTTTATTTAATGATATGTCTTTATTAGGAGCAAAACTTTTAAAAGAGACATTACCCAATATAATTAATGGTACTGTCAATAGAATTAAACAAGATGAAAATAAAGTAACATTTGGATTTAATATAAATAAACAAGATGAAATAATAGATTTTTCTAAAAGTGTAGAAGATGTATTCAATCTAATAAGAGGTCTTAATTCAAATCCAGGAGCATACACATACTATAATAATAAAAGAATGAAGATATATAGAGTAGAAAAGATAGAAGATAATAATCTAAAAGATAAATCTTATGGAAAAATAGTCAAATTAGATAAAGAATCTTTCTATATAGAATGTAATGGTGGTTATATTAGAGTTTTAGAGCTTGCTCTAGAAGGAAAAAAGAAATGTTTAACTAAAGATTTTTTGAATGGGGTTAATAAAAAAGAATTAATAGGAAGTGTATTGAAAAATGAAAAAGAATAATAGTAATGAAGAACAAAAAATATCTTTTAGAGAAAAGATGAAAGATAAAAAGTATAGTGCTAAAGTACAATTGATCGGATATGGAATATTCATATTAATAATAATTATATATGCAAATGTTTCTAGTAAAAATTATAATTATAATAATAAAAATACAATAGAAAATTCTAAAGATAATCCTAATATTACTAGTAATGTAGAAGAAAAAAGTTTATTAGAGACTATAAAAGATAATTATAATTATGATATAGATGTAACTATAATTAATAATGATGATACTACTAGTAATTATAAATATACTGGTTTTTCTACTGAAGATGTAATACAGATAAATACAAATGATAAAGTTTATTATGGAAAGAATAATGAATATTATGAGTTAGTTGATAATACTTATACATTAGTAAGTGATGATACTATATATAGTATAGATAAAAAATATATTACTTTAGATGATATATTAAATTATATTAAAAAGTCTACTTTAGATCATACAACTAATTATAGTACAGGTAGAACTACCAGCACTTATTACTTATATTTAAAAAATATATTACCTAATTATATGGAAACTGATTATGTAGAAATAGATGTAGAAGAAACTGAAGATACTTTAAGTATTAGTATAGATTATACTAATTTAATGAAGTATAAAGATAAAAATATCAAATCTTATAAAGCAAAATTAATATATAATAATATTGGTAAAGTAGATAATGTTGATATAAATACTAATACTAGTATTGTAGAATAAATATAGAAAGTAAAATTTCTATATTTTTTTCATATAATTTAATGGTGATAATAATATGGAAAGAGCTACAAAAAAAATAGTTATTGATCCTAAAGGTGGGGGAGAAGATATAGGAAATGTTGGCAATGGAATAACAGAGAAGGATTTTAATTTAGAGATAAGTAAATATATTTTATCAAGATTAGGTGATCTTGGTATAGAAGCATCTATTACTAGAGATAGTGATATAACGTTAGATAATGATGAAAGAATAAATAAGATTAAAGAATTTTATGGAACTGGTAATGATGTAATAGTAATATCAAATGCTCTAACTTCAAATGATGAGGGAACAGAGATAGTGTATGCTTTAAGAAATTCAAGTGGTTTATCTGAAAATATATCTAGTGAATTAAAAAAAGTTGGTATTCCAATAAATAAATATTATCAAAGAAGATTGCCAACTGATACTAGTAAAGATTATAATCAAATAATAAGAGATACTAAAAATAATCAGACTATAATTATATATTATGGAAATGTTGATAGTGATACGGATTCTAAGTATTTAAAAAATAATCTAGAAGAATTAGGCGAGGCTGTAGTAATAGGACTTACTAATTATTTAAATGTTAATTATGTTCCAAAAGAATCTGGAAATTATTATAAAGTACAAAAAGGTGATAGTCTATATTCTATAGCAAAAAAATACAATACATCAGTATCAGAATTAGTTAGTTTAAATAAGTTATCATCTACAAATCTAAAAATAGGTCAAATTTTAAAAGTTCCTACTATAGAAGAAAATAATAATAATAATAGTAATATATCATCTAATACTTATATAGTAAAAAAGGGAGATAGTTTATATAGTATTGCTAAAGAATATAATACTACAGTAGATAATATAAAGAAGTTAAACAATCTAACTAGTAATTTGCTAAGTATCGGTCAAATATTAAAAATACCTAGTACAATTAAAGAAGATACTATAACTTATACAGTTAAATCAGGAGATAGTCTATATTCTATAGCAAGAAAGTATAATACTACAGTAGATAATATAAAGAAATTAAATAATCTAACTAGTAATTTATTGAGTATTGGTCAAGTATTAAAAATACCAAATAATGAAGAAAATTATATTACATATACAGTTAAATCAGGGGATAGTCTATATTCTATAGCAAGAAAGTACAATACTACAGTAGATAATATAAAAAAATTAAATAATTTAACTAGTAACCTATTAAGTATTAATCAAGTATTAAAAATACCAGCAACAAACAATTAAAATCTATTTAATATAGTAAAAATATAATAATTGTGATAGATTAATGCATGGAGGTTAATTGCAGTGATAGGAGAATATACGTTAAAGATATTATGTGATAAATATAATATATCATCAGATAAAATAGTAAATAAAAATAATAATATATTAACCCAAGGAGAATATATAGATATTGATAAAACATTAGATTATCTAATAAATAAATTAAATATAAGTGCAAGTAATATAGAGAAGTGTCCTAGTATTTTATATAGAAATGTTATTGAGATAGAGAAGAATGTATCTTTTTTAAAACAACAAAAAATATCTTTTTCATCAATAGAAAATTGTTTACATGTTTTAAGTACTAACTCAGAAGATCTAGTAGGGACATATAAATATATAGAAGAAAATTATGGGGTGTCAGCATTAAATAAAAACACATCGGCATTATCTTGTAATAAAGAGTTAATAATCGAAGTAGAAAAATTAAATTTAAATAAAGATTGGAATTTGACAATAGCAAGTTCAATTGAATTTGGTTATACAACTATAGAGAATGTTAAAGCAATGATAAATAGCGTTGAATATAAAGAATATCCAAAATTGTTTACTTCAACGACATTAGCTCAATCAAATGTAGAAAAAATAAGAGAAATGTTAAATAGTAAAGAGTTTAAAAAATATCCAAAATTATTTACTTCACAGACATTAGCCAAATCAAATGTAGAAAAAATAAGAGAAATGTTAAATAGTAAAGAGTTTAAAAAATATCCAAAATTATTTACTTCACAGACATTAGCCAAATCAAATGTAGAAAAAATAAGAGAAATGTTAAATAGTGAAGAGTTTAAAGAACATCCAGAATTATTTACTTCAACGACATTAGCCAAATCAAATGTAGAAAAAATAAGAGAAATGTTAAATAGTGAAGAGTTTAAGGAACATCGAGAATTATTTACTTCACAAGTTTTGGCTCACGCCAAAATAGAAGATATTTCTGAATTACTAAAAATGCCATATTGGAGTGATGAGAGATATAAAAAATTATTATCATCTTCTATTGTTGCAAGTTCAAAGCAAATGCTAAAGAGATTACCAATTTTATTTGAAATGGCTGAAGAATATCAAATAGAAAATTATATTAATACATCATTTTTGTTATTTTCACCAAGTCAAAATTATGCCTTAATAAATTATTTGATAGATAATAATCTTCCTCTAGTGATAGATAATAAATTAAACACAATATTTGGTAAACAACCAAATGTCTTAAAGAAAAAATATGGAATAGATATAAAAGAATTAATAAAAAGGTATCCATATGAAAATAATATAGGAGGTATAAAAAGAAATGGAATTAGATGAGATAGATATTAAAGTATTAAGAGAAAATTTTGATGACGAAACTATAAGTGAAATAGATAGCGAAAATGTATCCAAAATCATGAAATACTTAAAAGATAATGGAGTATATTATGCTAAAGATTTATTTATATCGTCATTAGATTTATTCCTATTACCATCTGATAATTTTATAAATCAATTTGAAAAATTAAAAACTAAATTAGGCAGTAATTATGTAGAAGAGTTAGGAGAAGATACTTCTTTAATAGAATTGATGTATGAAGACTAGATTATTAATAAATTAAGCATTCATAGTTATATATGGATGTTTTTTTATATAAAATAATTCATAATAAATCATCTTCGACATAATAATTAGTAGTAGTTATATATAATAATTATGGTGAGTGATATGACTAAGATGAACTTGAAAAATCCTACTAAAAAGAAGAGAAAAATTAGATTTAAAATATTTATAATATTAGTAATAATCTATTTTTGGTTTTGCTATGGATTTTACTATACCATGAAAGATAATAAAAAAATAAGTAATACTGAATTTATTAAAATGTTATTAAGTGGTAATGATTATTCATACTTAAAAAAATATAAAACAGTTAATCTAGTTAATGAGACTATGAAAATATTTTTTAGTATTGATCTTAAAAATCCAACTACAATATTAAATAATACAATATTTAAAAATAATAAGGAAAAAGATAATACTTCTTCAATAAGTCTAGATTATATGGATGATTATAGTAATATGGAAGAATTAAAAGATGTATCTTCATATATTAGTGATCCAAATGATAATAAAATAGATAATCCAATAGTATACATTTATAACTCTCACCAATTAGAAAATTATAAAGCAGAAAATCTAGATATATATGGTATTACACCAAATGTTTTAATGGCATCTTATTTATTAAAAGAAAAACTAAATAATTTAGGCATACCATCAATAGTAGAAGATACTAATATGAGTGAAATGTTAAGTGTAAATGGTTGGGATTATACTTACTCATATAAAGCTTCTAGATTATTAATTCTATCTAAAAAAAGTGAATATCCAAGTTTAAAATATTTTATAGATATTCACAGAGATTCAGTATCTAAAGATATGTCAACAGCTACTATTAATGGTAAAAATTATGCTAAGATATTATTTGTAGTAGGTCAGGATTATACAGGATGGGAAACAAATTATCAAGAAGCAGTTAAAGTAAATAATATACTAGAAAAAAAGATGCCTAATATTTCTAGAGGAATACTTAAAAAGACTGGGATGAATGTTAATGGAGTATATAATCAAGATTTAAGTAATAATAGTTTATTAATAGAGTTAGGAGCAACAGATAATACTATAGAAGAAGTATTAAATACACTGAATGTTATAGCAGAGGTATTAAAGGAATATATAAAGGGATAAAATATGAAAAAGAAAAAAGGAATATATTTAATATTTATGTTAATAACAATAACTTTTATATGTAGTTATGTTGTAAGTCAAAGTGGTTATTATGAATATAATTTACAGAGTAAAAAGAATTTAACTGAAAAAGAAATAAAACAATTTGAAAATGATGTTAAAGAGGGGAAAGATGTAGATATAACAGATTATATGAAGGATAAAACAGTTGATTATTCAAATACTCTAACTAGAACAACAGTAAAGGTTAGTACAACTATAAATAAATATTTGAAAAAGGGAATAGAGTCGGTATTTAAAATATTAAATAGTTTAGTAGAGAGTTAAGTAAAAGATAATTGAATTGTTGTTGACATTAAAATATCATTATGTTATATTCATTAAAGGAATTTTGTGATTATTGTAGGGATGTGAAAATATGACAGATGAATATTTTATGGATAAGGCTTTGATAGAGGCAAGAAAGGCATTCGAAAAAAAAGAGGTACCAATAGGTGCGGTTATAGTAAAAGATAATAAGATAATTGCAGCTTCTTATAATACAAAGGAATTGAGTAAAATTGCTACACATCATGCTGAAATAAATGTTATAAATATTGCTTGTAAAAAGTTAAAAACTTGGCATTTGGAAGATTGTGTTTTATATACTACTGTAGAACCTTGTTTAATGTGTACTGGTGCTATAATACAATCTAGAATAAAAAAAGTAGTTTATGGAACTGATAATGAAGCGTTTGGCTATTTGAGAAATATAAAAGATAAAATAGAAATAATATCTGGGATAAAAGAAACAGAATGTAGAATAATATTGTCTGATTTTTTTAAAGAAAAAAGGAATAAGTAATGGTATTATATGTAAGTGGGAGAACAGATATAGTAGCATTTTATTCTGAGTGGTTTCTAAATAGAATAAAAGAAGGATATGTAGATGTTAGAAATCCATTTAATAAATCTTTGATAAGTAGAATAAATTTTGATAATGTAGATTTAATATTATTTTGTACTAAAAATCCAATCCCTATATTAGATAAAATTAAATATATTAATAAAAAAATGATATTTCATATTACTATAACACCATATAAAAAAGATATAGAACCATTTGTTCCAAATAAGAAAAATGTTATAGACACTACTAAGAGAATATCAGATATTATTGGCAAAGATAATGTTGTAGTAAGATATGATCCGATATTCTTAAGTGAAAAATATACAATAGAATATCATATAAAAGCATTTACAAGACTATGTTCTCTTTTAGATGGATATATAAATAAAATAATAGTTTCTTTTATAGATGATTATAAAAATGTAAGGAAAAATATAAAATATTTAAAGGTAAGAGAATTTACTGAAATAGATTATAAATTAATAGGAGAAAATTTTTCTAAAATAGCAAAAAAACATAATATAACAGTACAAACTTGTTTCGAAGAAAGAAATTTACAAGAGTATGGTTTCATAAAAGGCGAATGTCTTTCTCATGAGTTAGCATATAAATTGACAGAAAAATTATATAAAACAAGTAAAGTAAGGAAAGGTAATATATGTAATTGTGTAGAAATGGTTGATATAGGAGTATATAATACTTGTAGACATTTTTGTAAGTATTGTTATGCTAATTATGATGAAAAAATAGTAATAAAAAATTCTAAGGAACATAATCCTAATTCTTCTTTGTTAATAGGAAATATTAATGATGATGATATAATAAAAGAAAGAATAAGATAGCACTTTAAAAATTTTAAAGTGCTTTTATAATAATCATTAAAAGTCATATAACATAATCTATAATAGAGAAAGGAGAAAAAAATGAATAGAGATAATTGCAATTACAATGATTGTTTTGAAGATGCTAGAAAAAAAGTAAGAGAAGCTCAATCAAAACAAAGATATATATGCATAACAGGACCGACAGGTCCAACTGGACCAACTGGTCCATCTACAGGGGCAACAGGTCCAACAGGTCCGACTGGCCCACAAGGTATTCAGGGAATGCAAGGACCTCAAGGATTACAAGGAGTGCAAGGAGTAACTGGTCCACAAGGAGTAGCAGGTACCCAAGGGTTGCAAGGAGTGACAGGTCCAACCGGACCAGCACCAACATTAACAATTGGAACAGTAGCAACTGGTGAGCCAGGTAGTCAAGCAACAGCATCAATAACAGGGACTTCACCTAATTATTTCTTAAATCTTACTCTTCCAAGAGGAGCAACCGGCCCAACAGGACCTCAAGGACTTAAGGGCGATGATGGCGAGGCTGGAGCAACAGGTCCGACAGGCCCAACAGGCCCAACAGGTCCAACTGCCCGATGTAATAAATCATCTATATATATTTTTAAATGGTAAAGTTCCATATTATTTTAATATCCCTTGAATTTGTTGTTTCGTCATAGTTCCCTATGAGAATTTTATCAATAAAATCTTCAACAATTTCAATAGATAATTCTTCTATATGTCTGTACTTTTTAAAGATATTCTTTTTAGTTTTTACTGTTTCTTTTTTTGCTAGTGTAGATGATATTTCTTTCTTCACTATTTTTTGTCGTTCTTCTAACTTTTCGTTATCATCTTTATACTTATTCATTAATATTAAAAACTCTTTTTCTGGAAGTATCCCATTTGTACGATCTTCATATAGCTTTTGAAAGTATGTACTTTTACCTTGTAATTCCTTATTAATACTTTGTAATTCTTTTTCTAATGAATTTAATTTATCTTTGTATAAATCTTGTTCTATTACTTCGTTTTGCATTTCTTTAAGATCATCTTCTTCATAAAATTTCTTTAACATTTCATTCATTTTTTCTAATATGAATTGATGTAGCCCGTCTTCTCTAATAGAAGCTTTATTATCACAATTAGACCAGTTTGTCTTTTTATCTTTACAACATAAATATCCAGTACCGTCAGATCTACGATTACCTGTTTTGGTAAATATTTGATTGCAATTAGAACAATACACTTTATTACATAGTGGGTGTACTGTACCACCTTTGCAACTTCTAGCGGTATTTTCTAATCTTTCTTGAACTGTGTACCATATATCTTTAGCAATGATTGGCTCGTGTGTATTATCCTTTCTAATTCTTGTTTCATCATCATTCCATACTACCGTGTGATTTTTGTAGCTAACTGTTGTTGATTTGAATTGTACCATATTACCTATATAAACTTCATCAGTAAGTAATGTTCTAATAGTAGAACTAGACCACTTAAACTTTTTTCTTATATTATGAATAAAGTCTGATTTTTTTATTTCATCTGTTGCTTTACTACAGATATTTATATAATAATCTTCGTGTTCTCTGTTTTCTTTTAGAGTAATTTCAAACTGATAATTAATAGTGTGAGTACGATCAAGTTCTTTGGTATATGAAATAATCACTTTAGCTGTCTTTGGTATAACATCATTTTCATTTAATAAAATACAATCATCTATATTAAAGTTATTAATATCAATATTATCATTTTCACTATAATATATTTTTGTTCTATTATTAGTGTATTTCTTTAATACAATATCACATTTATTATTAAAGTTTTTCATATCGGTAGTTATGTAATTAAAACTTACTAAATCTTTTAAGATATATTCTTCTTTATTAGTAAAACTTACATCTAACATATAAGTACCAGTTTTCTCAATATATCCATAATTCACATAATCCTTAATTACTGGTATTTTCAATTTACTACCATTAAGTAATTTGTATTCATAAGGACTTAATATTTTATCTTCATTTAATCTTCTTGCAATTTTATCAAGTCCAGTTCCTGACAAATACTCATCATAAATTCTTTTAATAACTTCAGCAGATATAGGATCAATTATTAAATGATTTTTATTTTCTGGATCTTTCATATAACCATAAGTTGCAAAACTTGAAGTAAGTTGACCGTCTTTTCTTTTTGACTTTAATGTTTCACGAATGTTTAAAGATGTATCTTCTAAATACCATTGATCCGTTAATCCTAGAATTTGACTTGTCTTTTTAGTTTCTTTTCTAGCATTATCAATTCTATCAACTACTGTTATAAATCTTACATTCCATTCGTGAAATAAGTTATGAACGTACTTTTCTACAAGTTCCATATCACGAGCAAATCTAGCTTGTGTTTTGCATAAAACAATATCAACATTACCATTTTTACATTCTTCAATCATTCTGTTAAAATCAGGCCTTGTAGCGTCAGATCCAGACCAATCATCATCATTGTAAACACCAACAACTTCCCAGCCTTGTTCTTCAGCATAATCCCTTAACATTATTTCTTGATTCTTGATACTTTGTGATAATTCTTCTTTTGATAGTTTGTTTTTATCTTCATCAGATAATCTTAAATATAACACCACCCTTATAATAGTTTTAATAGTTTGTAATATACTCATAAAAATAACACTTCCTTTTTGATTATTTTTAATCGTAATTCCAAGCTAACTAAATTATAACGCGCTTTATTCATTTATACAGCCCCCTAAAGAGCGATTTTCCAATCTTCTTATATAATTAAAATATTTTTTATTAAATATATTTTTTAAATCTTCTTTAGTGGGGTTTTCTATATTAGTGATAAATTCTTCACTATAATTGAATTTTGTATAATTAATTTTTTTCCCTTTTTTATTCTTTTTTTCTTCCAAATTAACCCCCCTTAATATAAATAAAAAAAACTATAATTAATAGTTCCTAATTTAACTTATGAGATAAAATTAAATTTGATAACTAAATCATAGTTTTAATATTGTTTATACATTATTATCATAATGATAATTTAATTTATTAAATAAGTCATTATATTTTAAAAATAAATCAAAATAATCTTTCTTATGAAATTTTTGATTATTTTTATATCTTTTATCAACTTTATTTTTCAATGTTTCTATATTGTTATTACAATTATCATACATTAAAATTATTTGTACCAGATAGTTTTCGTCATCATCAATAACAACTTCAAGTTTATTAATTAAATCAGATGTACCATTTTTACTTTGAAGTTTTTTAACTATGTCGTTAATTGCTTTTTCTTTATCACTTTTTAAAAAGCAAAACATAGTTCCATTGATATAATATTCATTTAGTATTTCAGCAACAGCATTTACCTTTTCATCACTTCTTGTTTTTTCTTTTTCAATAAATGTTTTAACATTAAACATATTTGAATAATCATTTACAAAATCATAATACATAGTAGCTAGTTCCATATTTTCATCACTCACTTTCTTATTTTTTAAATACAAATGGATTGTCTTGCAAAACTATAACATCATATTTTAACTCTAATAACTTTATTGCTTTTTCATAAATAGTTTTTACTTGAATAGGTTTTAATTCTCTAATTCCCGGTAGTTCTTTCAAAACATCAGCTTTACTAATATTATCATATACATATTCATACCTTAATAGTATTAATTCGCATAAAGTATCAGCATAAATTGCATTTATTCTTAATTCTTTAGCTTTGTTATAGTATTTATCCCAAGGATCTTTTTTCATATCAACACCGCCTTACAAAAAAATTATAACGCGCTATAAATATGTTTGTCAGCGCCTAAAGTGATAAATTATAATCTTCATATAAACCGATAGGTATGTACTCAAAGTTTTTCTTTTCAATACTAAAAAACTTATTAAAGTTATTAATAAATTTTCTTCCTTTTGATGATATTAATTTAAAAGATTTTTCAACATCATTAAAATCTGTTTTTTTATACCAATCATATAAATCAAATCTATCATCAAAGTCAGTATCTATTCCTATGCCTTTACAAATAGAATATTTTAAAAGTTCTTTCTCAAAATCATTATTTGCATTATCAGATGTATAAATATCTAGCATAGACAAAACTTTAATTCTATCATTGATACCTTTTTTCAAATTAATAGTTTTATTATCTTTATCATAATGAAATTTATTTTCTAAATTATTACAATAGTTAATTTTATATCCGTCAGCATATAATGCCTTTACAAAAGAATTATATATATCTTGATAATCAAAAAGAAGTAATGCAGGTAATTCTAAACTTTTATAATCTTTTTGTTCCATAGTAGTATCTTTACAATCATACAATTCTATAATATTCATTCCTTTTAGTTCTTTATGATCTAATGTAATACTTTTATCATTAGGATTATTAAGTTTTTCCTTTTCTTCATCAGTTAGTGAAGTATAAGGTAATATTTCTTCTTTATCATCATTTTTAACTTTTACAAATACATCATTATCTGGTGATAGTATATTAATCTTTTTAGCATTATTTAAAATAGTAAATCCATTTTTCTTAAATTTATTTTCAGTACCAAGATCCAAAAAGAAAGGATATTGATAATCAATTAATAAAGTATTAAAAAAAGAATAATCACTATATAGCACAATGGTATCAATTAATCTTTTAAAATCATTATGACTATGGTAATTATTCAAAATACTTTTTTCTATATTTAAAGTTGTATCTTTAATTTTTTCAAAGTCTTTTTTTGATGTATATTCTTTAATCAAATTAAGACTATTAATTATGTCTATAATTTCAACCCCCTTTAAAAGTATAAAAAAAAAGACTAACTTTCGCTAGTCAATTTCTCATACTTATTTTTTAAATTATTTATATTTTTATCAACATCAATTATCATTTTATTAAATATATAATCAATCGTATTATTTGATATATCATTTTTTAATTTATCAAAATATGTTAAAGCAGAATTTTCATCATCAGTTTTATATCCATATATATTATGAATACAATCTGTTTCATCTAAATTCTTTAAAGATAAATAAGTAATATATTTGTCATTATTCTTATAACTATAAATATAAAAGAAATAATTATCTTTAGTGGTTTTATAGTCTTTTAAAATTGTATTATTATCAGTATCAGTATTATCATCTAATACAAATTCAAAATCGCCATTTATAACTTTTTTTTCAAATTCTTTCATTTCTTCAACTGATTCAAATTTTGGACCGTCATCTTTGTTCCATTCGATTAAATTAATCTTATCATTCAAATCATTTAAAATATTTATTTTGCTTTTTAAGAGCTTAAAACTTTCTGACTTCATAAAAACATTTCCCCTAAATCAGCTAATGATTTCATTATTGCTATTATCTTACATTAAATATAGGTTAAAGTCAATCAAACAGCTATAATTTGATATATTTTTTCTTAAAAAAACAAAGCCCCGTACTAGCGGCTTTAGTGAGCTACTTTTACTACAAACACTACTAGAAGTAAGGTGTAGCGTATGCAAGTCAAAGTAAAATGGTTTAATAGTCAGTATCTTACTGACAATATTAATATAACACATTTTGATTAGTCTTGCAAGACTAATTGAGTGATTTGTCGTATTTTGTCATATTTTGTAAAATTATTCTTCTTTTTTAATCATTCTATTTATATAACATTTAACCTTATAGAATAGAACATCTAAATCAGATATATTAATTATTTTTTCGTTAGTTAAAGTATTTCTTATAACATCAATTATCTCATTCATTTCACATTCAAAGTAGTTGTCTGTTTTTTCTAAATTCTTTCTAACTTTATTTAAAAATATTTCATATTCCATTAATTAACACCCCCTTAAAATAAATTTTTCAATATGTAATAAATAACATTTGTTGCTATACTATTACCGGCCTGTTTAAATAGTTGTCTATTAGACATACCAGTACTTTTAGCTTTATAAAAATCATCATCTGAAAATCCCATAAATCGCCAACTTTCAAGTGGACTAATTTTCTTAACAAAAAAACAATTATCTTTGTAGATAATCATTTTACTTGTATCTTCAGTAGAGTTAGCGGTTAAAGTAGGACAATACCCATTCATAGACCATAACCTTGCAGTCTGATTATATTTTGATGAGGTATCACGTCCACAATGATTTTTACCGTCAACAAATCTATATAAATTTATAACATATCTTTTTCTTTTGTCTTTCAAATTCTTACATATCAATTTACTGTTTTTAGAATAGTTTTTATTTTTAACAAATTTCTCTAAATCAAATTTTACTTTTTCTGATAATACCAAGTTAGGATCAATATCTTTTTCTAATAAATCTTTAAGTCTTAATTTAAGTTTTATTCTTTCTGGAAAGTGATAGATATATTTACCTTTAATTGCAACTAAAAAATATCTTTCTCTATTTTGAGGTGTACCATAATCAAGTGCAGTTAAAACGTGATCGTATAATGAATACCCTAGATTTTCTAAATCTTGCTTAAAAAGACTTAAAGTTTTTCTCATTTTAGAATTAGTAATAGCAGCTACATTTTCAAAGATAACAACCTTTGGTGGATTATCCATTTCTCTTATAAATTGTATCATCTTCCAACCTAGAGATGATCTAGTATTACTATTAAAATCAAATCCGCGTCTTATACCAGCCATAGATATATCTTGACAAGGAAAGCCACCAATCCAAATGTCGCAGTAAGGAAGATCTTTACCATTTATTTTTGTAATATCCCCAAGATTATCTTTTTCAGTTTTATTATGAATAGCACAATAACTTTTTACCGCCCATTTATCTATTTCACAAAAAAATACTGATTCATAATTATTAATAATACCATTATCTTTTAATCTCTTAAAAGCCATTTCAGGACTACCAATACCAGAAAAGAAAGTACCAACCTTAACATTATCTTTATTTAATTTTATAACCGGATAATTAAAATTAAAAAGATTTATACTAGGATTGTTTATCCCCATTATTCCTTTTCTTCCTAGTAGGGTTAGCTCTTTTAGTAGGTGTAGTCTTTTTAGTTTCTTCCGGTTTAAATAATTCTTTTTCTATTCTAAAAGTGTCTAAATCAAAAAGTTCTAATTTTTGAAATTCTGGATTATCAATTTTTATTTCATCAACAATTTTATATTTTATAGGATAATCACTTATTTGTTTTAATTTAGTTTTGATAGGATCCATACGAGCTCTTAAAAATAATGCGTCGCCAACTTTAAAATTAATTAATTCATCAGTAGTAAGCAAATCTCTACCAGTTAAAGAAGTATCACTTGATAAATTAAAATCAGCTTTACCATATCTATTAGAAGATGATGTCCTAGTAGTTTTTATTGTATATTTTCCTAGTCGGTTTGATATTTCTCTAGCAGTATTATAATCATTTGTAAGAAGATAACATAAATTCATATTTGCTTTAATAGTAGTAGCTTGATCTCTATAATGTTCTTGTATCATTCCAAAATCTTGAACGACACCATATATTCTAATTTTTCTGGATCTTGCAACAGTTAGTTTTTTTGATAATTCGTTGATATGTATAGTATTACAAAGTTCTTCCAAGATTAAATTAACTCTAACATCTAATTCGCCATTAGGACTTTTTTGAGCTTCTTCTACTAAAGTCTGATAGACTTGATTCACAAATAAGCCACCTATAAAATGACGAGATAACTTTTCATCAGGTACTACCAAAAATATTGCAGTTTTTTTCTTGCCAATATCACGCATATTAAAGGAAGTTTTACTTGTTATATAACTTATACCAGTATCGCCAAATACTTTTAATTTTGAAGCCAATATAGAGAAGATAGTAGCCCTTGTTTCCCCACGAGCAAAATTACCAGCAGAATACAAATTTTTAGCAGTATTGCCGAAAGGCCTATCATCAAAATATTTGTCTAATGAGTTTTGATCCCCATACTTTTTAGCACCGTGTTCTACTAACAAATTATAAATAGAATGAAAATGTATTTGATTTTCATTTTTACAATCTTCAATTAAAGCAAGACATAAAGCACTTAATACAGAAGAAGATGATTCTTGCCAATACTTATCACGACTATTAACTTCTTCACATATTGCATTCGATAAGTCATTAACTGTTTCAACTTCTTTTTCAAAATTGTTTTCTTTATAATATTGATATGCTAAAGTAAGAGGATTCCAAAAATCACTATTTTTAGTATCTCTTAAATTAATAACCTTAACATCATAATCTTTTTTCTTTAAATAATCATAAGTATATTTATATAATTCGCCCTTGACATCATTAATAATCATTGACTCATTACTATCAGCTAGATTAAAAATTAGTGGTAATATGACACTAACAGTTTTACCAGATCCAGTACTACCAACAATTAAGTTATGATTAGAGCTTGTATCAATATAGTATTTATTATTTTCTATTGCAACAACCATACCACCTGATTTATTTTCTTTTCCAAATTTCCAAGTAGTAAAGTTATCTTTAATTTCTTTTATACTAGCAAATTTACTACTACCAAATTCATTAGAACTTACACGTTCTGGAATACCATTAGTAGAGTGAGAGTTCTTAACCTTAAAATTATATTTATAATAAGTTATAAGCAAAATGAAAAGGATCTCTAAAAGCAAGATCCCCATAATCATTTTTTTATCATTTAATATTATCTTAATTAATTCTATTAAACTAAAATTAAAACTTAATTTAAAATTATTTTGAACTATGTTTATAAAATTCGGTAGAAAAAAGATAATTAATAATAGAGAAATAATAACTACTAAACAATAGTTAAATTTCTTTATTTTAACAACCCCCTTAAATTTCTTTTCCTTGTAATTCTTTTTCTAAAATCTCTTGTAAATATCTTTCTTCATTTTTACTTTCAGATTCTAAAAAATAATTAGCTTTCTTAATAAACTGTTTAAATCTAATATTTTTATAAAAAGATTTATTTTTATAATTAGTATATTTTTCTTTTGTATAACCAAAGTGAGATAGTGATTTATAAAAATCAGTAGCATTTATATCTTCACTTGTCATTCTAACAGCAGTAAATATATTATCAACATTAACATCTAAATTTGATCTTCTAATCCAATCGCTTAATAACTTTTTTATATCACTATCAGACAATTCAGCAAGACAACCAAGTTTATATAATTCTTTAGCATACTTTAAAATAGTAGAGTTCTTTTTTACAGGACGACTTTTAAAATTCATATTCATTATATTAACTTTTAAAAATTCTTTCTGTCTTTTGATAAAGTCAGTAGAGTTATAAACTTTAAAGTTATGTAAAATATCATTTCCTATTTTAGAATATAAACGTTTCATTTTATTTTCTATATATTTATTATTTGCATTATTACCATATAACTTTTTTTGTTCTCTTTGTATTTCTTCTAAACTATGATAGTATTTTTCAAATTCATACTTGATAGTGTCGTGATATAAAATTCTTTCTATAATTTTATCAATATCTTTTCTACAATAATCTAAATTCTTTGAGTTATATTGAAGTCGGCCCTTTTTTGGTAGCTTATCATATAGATTCAATAAATCTTTATTTAATGCTTTTCTATATTTACTACTAAAAAATAATTCTTTATCAACTTTTGTAAAATTGTTTTTTCTTATCTTATATTCCAAACCTAAAAATAAATAATCTTGTTCCTGATAAAAAGATTTATTATCTACTAAATAAGAAGCAATATTACTTTTTAGATATTTTATAGACGACTTTTCTAATGTATCTTTTTTTCTTCTGATTTCTTTTTCAAAAATAGTAATATGAAGATGTGGATTATCAGTATCATTATGTTTACTTGCATACCACCGTGTATTAGTTAAGTCAAAATCATTATCTAATAAAAATCTAGGCATAATAGCTTTAGTCATCATATAATAATCTTGTTTAGTTTTAAGTCCAGATTCTAAAGCAAAATCTGGTGGGAATGAAATAACTAAATTCCACATTCTACCTGATTCATCTTTTGGCAAATCTTTTAATATATCTTCTTTTTTTACATCTCCGTTTTTATCCCAAATGTAATTAACATCATTATCAATAGTGTCATCATATATTCCAAATTCTTTGTCAAACAATTCATCACTAGAAGAAAAGTCTTTTAAACTTTTTCCGTCAGCACCGTCTTTTGAAACATACTTACACCAACCACCAACTAACTTTTGAAAATTAACATCTTTCTTATAACGAACGATAGCTACTATATTACTACTCATCAGTTAGTTCCTTTTTATTTCTTAATTCACGAATATTTTTTAATACTTGTTCTCTTGCAACTTCTGTTATAGGGTGATTTACTAAATGGGTATTTAATTCAGATCTTGTCTGTGGTATATCAAAATATTTATAAGTCATATCATTTTGTAATATTATAGTTTCTATTCCTATATTATTTTTATTTAGCATAGTAAGTATTTTATAGAATTGTTTTTCATTAGCATTTTGTACTGTTTCTGTAATTAGTTCGACCAACTTTTTTTGTGTATCTAATAACATTGACTGTTCTAAATAATCTAATAAAACTAATTTACAATACTCACTTAATTTCATATTATTTTTATCAGCTTGATCTTGTAATAATTTTTTCTTATGTGGATCTAGTCTGAAAGCAACAATATTTGAATTTTTATTTTCATTCATTATTTACTATTCAATATACAATCCAAGTTTTCAAGTATATAATTTTTAATTATAATTTCTAAAGCAGTTTGAATTGATAATCCTTTTTTCTCAATAATCTTTCTAAATGCTTCTTCCATTTTTTGATCCACTTGTACTTTTAAATAATTATTTTTTTTATCATTCATTTATATAACCCCCTTTTATAAAATAATAAAATTTTAATATAACAACTTAAATATCTTTATTTATTTTTTCCATTTCTTTATCACATAAACTTGCAACCTTACAAGCACAGAAAACAAATACAATTAAAAATATTAGAATATTAATTCCTAAAATAATCAAAAATAATTTCATAAAATCCTTTCTATCTTCGGCCAAGAGTTCGGCCAAAAAAATGTACTAACTTTTAAGTTCTATTTAAAGCAGGATAAATCCTGTTTACAAACAATTCGCCAGTGGCGAATTTTCCCTTATTTCATAAGGGTTTCTAAAAAACACAAGTGTTTACATTTCATCTTTTTGTTATACAATCGTTAACTTCTTACCCTTTGAAAAATAAGGTGTGTATAACAATCGTACACACTTTTTGAATATATATTTTTTAGAAAATCGCCACTTTTTGAATTGCTTTTTTGCCAAAAGTTCGGCCATTAATTATTAAGATTAGGTAATGGATTAAACTCTGGTGTAGTGGGTAGATTACCGAATGGCTTATTAAAACTTTTAGAATTATAATCATATAAGATATAATCTTTAGCAGTTATTTTATTTTTAATAATAGTAGTGGGATCGGTATATTCAAACTGATTTGTTTTAGCATTATATACTTGTAGTACTAAATGCAAGTGAACCCCTGTTGCTCTACCAGTCATTCCCATAATACCAACTTGTTGACCTTGCTTAACTTCGTCGCCAACATTGACAGTTCTTGAATTTTCTTCTAAATGCCAATATCCAGATCTATAAGTAGTTCCATTTATTTTATGTTCTATTAAAACATATTCAGCACCAGCACTATCAAGCGTACTAGCAACAACTTTACCGTCAGCTATTGCAACTATATTTTTTGTATTTACTGGGACAACATCTATACCATTATGTTTTGATTTTTCATTAGTAAATGGATCATCACGTAGTCCATAATCAGATGTGATAGTAAAGTTATTTGTATCAAATGGAAGTACAAAAGAAGTTTTATAAGTCATCTCTTGATTACCAAATAATGAAGTAAGTAAAGCTACAATTATTAAAACAATAAAAATGATAAATGCAACTGGAAGTAGTGCAATTATCATTTTACCTTTCATTATAGTTGATACAATATCTTTAATTATCTACCGCCACCTTTACCAAATAATTCTTTTTCTTCTGGTCTTAAATGGACGAAGATAGGTATTCGTTTGTCGTGAGTAATAACAAATAGTGCTTGACCTTTACCCGCAGTTTGTAAAAATCTTCTTTCATTTTCACTTAATCTTAATACTTTTTGAAGTGAAATAATTTCTTCACTTCCTTGCGCCATAATAATTTGATAGTCAGAATTATCAACAATAACTTGACCGTACCTAACTACTTCTGGTGAAGTAAAGTCAATCATATTTTGAGTACACACAATTAAGCTACCATTATATTTACGAATCCTTTTAGAAGTTCTTTTTAAAAATTCTAGTCCGTCTTTATTTTCAGGATCAATTAATAAATGAGCTTCATCTACAATTAAAATAACTTGTTCGTCTCTATTTTGACTAATAATGTGCCAACATAAAGATAAGATATTAAAGAATTGAGTTCTTAATATAGTGTCATCACTATCAAGTAAAGTATGAATATCAAATACTATAAAATCAGAATTTAAATCTAAATTAGAATAATTATTCCATAATTTACTATCAACACCGGTAGCCATTCTTCTAACAATAGCTTCTATTTTTTCTAAAGACTTAACTGTGTCATCATTAATCCTTTTATCATTTTTTGCATTTTCTAATTCGTTTTTTATTTCATTATGAAAATCAGTAATAATAGGATAATCTTTTGAAGATAACTTACTAACATCAGTATCTAAATCTATGTTTTTCTTTTTATATGTTTTTAAAAGTAATTCTTCAATTTTAGTAAGCTCTAATTCTGTTAAGTCTTTAAAATAATATTTTATAAAAGTTCTAAATGTTTGTAAGTGTTTTATTACAGCTACATTATTATCTTCATCATTAGCAGAATTTTTAATTTCTAGTGGATTAATAACAAATCCCGATCCGCTACCGCAGTCTATCCAATTCCCATTAAGAGTATTACATAAGTCTTTATACTCACGTTCTGGATCTACACACAAAATACGAGTTCGTTTTTTACCACCACCACGAGCAAAATTACCACGTAATAACTTTTTGATTAAAGTAGATTTACCACTACCACTTTTACCTATAATACACATATTTGAGTTTGTTCTTTTGTTAGTTCTTTTCCACAAATCAAACAGTGTAAGACCGCCGTTTATGTCGTCGCCAAGTATTATAGAATTACCGTCATCTTGTATAGATTCAAAGACAAAAGGAAATGAAGCAGCTACTGTTGTTGTAGGCATAGGTAGTCCAAAATTTTCTTGAAGTGGCATATCAAGAGTTGGTAAACAAGTTTTTAAACCTTGTTCTTGCTCGAATATCAACTGTGATCCACGAAGATTTAAACTACTTAAAGCAGACTTTATTTCTTTTATTCTTTTTTGTAATTCTTCTAAACTTTCAGCATAAGTAAAAAACACTACTGACATCAGTAGCATTTTTTCATTTTCACGATCCATTTTATTTGTTAGTTTCTCATAATCTTCTAATTGATTTTTGAGTACTATTTGATCGTTTCTATCTTTAGAATTAATAAACTTACTTCTAGTTTCTGTCATTCCTTTTTTTAGAGTTTTATTAACTTCTATATTATCCATAGGATTAACAGAAATCATCATACGAGTATTTTTAATGTTAGATAACATACCTAACCAACTTCCCCTAGCATAAGAGGGGAAAGTGTCAATTATAATACTTGTAGCATATATATCTCCAAGTAATATGTCCTTTTCATTAAACTTCATTGCAATAGGTGCAATTTTTTCTTTTAATGTTTTTAAACTACTGTCTTGTCTAAATACTTCAAGTGATGAAGTAGGATTAAGATAGACAAATAGTAATTCTTTTATTTCATCAGTTTTAGCTTGAGATGAAGATAGACCTATATTAGATAATTGAGATACAATATCATTTATTTTAGATTTTAACAATTTAACATTGTCTTTATCTTCATCAATTAATAAATAAAATTCACGATTGTTTACTAAATTATTATTCATTATTGTATCAGCATATTTTATATCTTCTTCCAATAATTCTTTTTTAATTTTATCATCAGTATTTTTAGATAAATATAATAAGTTTTCTATGTGTTCTGATAAACTAATCGGCTTATCAAGAGCAAGTATTTTAAAAGGATATTCTAAACTTAATAATACTTTTCTAAATTGAAATATTTTAGATGTTTGTTCTTCATTAGAATATAGTTGAAGATTAATGCTATTTACTTTTATAATACCAACAACTTTGTCATTATCAAGATATAATAAATCATTCCAAACTTCTTTAAAAGGCAACCATTCAAGAATAGATTTATCAATCTTTTTCTTTTTATTATTATTCAAAATAACCCCCAGATATTATGAATTACATATTTATTTTCATAGTGTTATAAGTATCATAGAAAATACTATCTTTATTATCAGCACCAACCTCAAATAAGCAATCTAAAATTTCTTCACTAGACATCTTTGTAGCTATTGAATAATCTACTATAATATTATCTATATTTTCTACAATTCCATTATAATATGGTCGCCAATTTTCATTCTTAACTTTGTTTTTGGTATATTCGTATATTTTTTCTTTTGCTTTTAGAAGTGTTATATACACTTCATCAAGATTCTTATTCATAAATTTTATAACCCCCTTAAATTTTCATTTGTTTTGTTTCTTCAAATTCCTTGTTGGAAGTAGGAACAGAAGTTTTAATATTATGATTAATAGATAGATCCTTATTATTAGTTATATTTATATTTTCTTGTTTTTCTTTATCTAAAACCTTATCATCATTAACTTTATTTTGACTATCTAATTTATCTTGTTTAATCATTTCTTTTAGTTTATCCTTAACTAAACTTTCTATTTCTTTTTCATATTGTTTTTTAGTTTCTTTTTTTTTATGATTTTCAATTATTTTTTCTTTGGTATTTTTGATATGTTTAGTTATATTTAAGAAATCTTTAACCTTATCTAAAAATGTTTTTTCAACTTCAATATCATACAAAGAAAAAGTAATATCTAAAATTTCTTTACGAGACATTTTATTATTCATAGTATAATCAACAATAATATTATGCAATCCTTTAATAGTGTTCTCATAAGAAGTATTACTATTATCATTTAAAGCCGCTTTTGCTATGAATTTTTTTGTTTCTACAAGTTTATAAAGTACATCATCAACTTTATTATTCAATTACATACCCCCTTAATTTATTCCACAAAAAAACTCTATCATTATAATAGAGTTAATTATTATTTATTTGAAGTTTCTAATTCTTCAAACATTAAGTTTTTAATATAATCAATATCCGTAAAAAATAAATTTAATCCACTTGCTTTTAAAGATAGCATATATTCAAAGTCATCAATTATTTCTCTTTCAACAGCAGAAGAAATTTTAACTATTTTTCCATCAACAGTATGTCTGCTTTGAATATATTTTTCTAAAGTAGGAAAAGCATTTTGAATTAATATAGCTTGTTCTCGTCCAGCTATTTTTTTAATTAGTATTGTTTTACAAGATCCATACTTTTTTTCTTTCTTTTCTACAATAGATTTATATTTATCTATTTTTGTACTTAAAGGTATAAACCACAAGATTTCTTCATCTTTAATTGCTAAATATGAAGGCCTAGAATGACCGTTTTCGTGATTTATCATTAAACCTTTATTATTGATTCGATTAAAGAACTCATCTTTAATATGGTATAAGTATCCAGTTTGAACTTTCACAGTATCACCCCATAACAACATTATACCAAATATAAAAAGAAAACTCTATCAAAAGATAGAAGTTTTCCAACATTTACAACCGAGATCATTTATTGCTCGCACCACTCGGAAGCGATTAACATTTCACGACTAGGATCATTTATTGCTCGCACCACCTAGAAGCGATTAACATTTACATAATTATTGCACTCTTTCAATGCAATAATAATATACTATATTTTATGCGAAAAGTCAATACTTTGGCATAAAACAGGCAAATTCTCATTTGCATTAATATTATACACACTTTTTAAGCAATTAGACATATTTCTTATATTTTTTTTGACTTGTTCTAAATTTTAACATTTTAATTAGAATACTTAAAATATTACCATTACCATTAGGCATAGGTAGAGTTATTAAAAATGTAAGTATAGGAAAAAATGAGAATAAAAACACTTTTAATAAACCCTTACCAAATAATCTAGCTAATAAATAACCAACAAAAATTGATATTCCTAAAAAGATAATTTCTTTAACACCATAACCTTTAAAAATCTCTCTTTTAACTCTTATGTTCTTTGGTATTAGATACATTTATATTCCCCCAATCAACATTAGTTTTATATGTAGGTGTATCATCATTTAATGATGAATAACGATTATCCATAAAGTCTTTATATGTATCAATTCTTTCTGATAAAGATGTAGTAGTATCCATATTGATATTATCACTTATATTACCAGATAAATCACTTACTTCAGGATCAGAATAAGATATATCACTAGAACTATTATCAGGACTTTCATTATTAAGATTACTATTAGAATTATTATCTTCATTACTAGAAGCACTATTTGAAGCACTTTCTAAATTTGAAGATGAATTATCCATATTAGTATCAGCACCAGCTCCAGAACTATCACTATTTGAATTATCAGTATTAGAGTTTGAACTTGTAGAATTATCTACTGTCTTACCATATTTTGACATAGCGACCATACTTGTACCTACAGCAGCTAGTGTATGTAATTCACTCATATTTGCACCAGCACCAGTATTTGCATTAAGTAATGCAGAAACTAATTGAGGAGAAGCTATTATAAATAATAAAGCACCTATGACAATTAAAATGACTGACATTACATAATTTGTTCCAGATGATACTTGACCGAAAACATTAAATAAGATACCTATACATAAGTATTGAACTGTCGTGACTAAAAAAGTACCCATAACACCCTTGCACCAAACTTCAAAAGCGTGTGATTTGGTTGACACTAAAGAAGTACATACAAAAGGTGCTATGGCCTTATAGAGAGCTAACTCTATAATCCTTTTAGCAACTTGTATTCCTATAAAGAAAAGAAGTACTACAACTACTAAACCTACCAGAAATATTGGAAAAGTACTAAAGCTATACTTATAAACACCACTATCAAATAAACCGTCATCTTCAACTTCGTTATAATCAGCGGTAAACCAGTTTTCTATAAAATATTTTTTATGTTCTTCTTTCATCTTGTCATCATCAGCAAAAGCATTAAGTATCATTGATGACATACTAGATTCAAAAGAAGTAGCACTAGCAGTATTATTTGATGATACAGAGACAACATACTGTGTCATTTTAGAAGATAAATCATAACCCCAATTAAATATAGGTGGAATTAAAAACATCATAACGACACAGAAAACAATACCTTTAAACACCCTAGTAGGTGAGCTATTATCATCTTGATCTACAAAGTATCTCATAATCAGTTCTAATATAACTTTTAATATTAACCAAGTACAAGCAACAATAATAGCAGATGAATAGATTTTATTTACATAAGGATTATCAAAAAATTTAAACTTCCATATATCATCAATTATTAAAAACATTCCGTCTAGTAGAAGTAATACACCTTTAGCAAGAAACCAGAAGATAGAACGGACAGCGTCCATTAACCAACTTGCCGATTCTTGTTGAACGACTAATACTTGTAGCATAATATTACCTATATAGTTTTAGTATAATCATTAACTAATTTGATTTCTAAACTTCCAATATCTTTAAACATTCTTTTAGTTATATAAATAGCGTTTGGTGTTAGTTTTCTTTGCCAAGCAGAATTTTTTGGAGACCATTTGAAACCACGAGATTTTAATTCATCTCTTGTTTTTTCATCTGGCTTTTCATCAAAGAAAACTTTTACTCTCATATCTTCTTTATCAAAACTAACTTCGCCATTATCAAAATAATAGCGACCTGTTTCTATATTATCTATTTTATCTAGTGTTTGTAATCTATCTTTAACAGCTTTCATATTTTGATTAGAATTAGCAAGAACATAAGGCGGTAATTGTTCCGTTTTATTAAGTCTTGCTTTTTTATTAAAATCTAAATACGATTGATGTTTAGTTTGTAAGTATTCTAATTTTGCTTCTAGTTTTTCTCTAGCTAATGGATCATCAGAACTTATTGGCTCATTATATCCATTCTTATATTTTAATATTATTTCATCTTTTGAATAAGCATTTTTCAACATACTTTCTGTATTATCATAGAACTTATTTATTTTATCATTTATTTCTTCCATTTTTTTATCCATTCTATCAGCAACTTTTTTAAACTTATTAGAATTATATTTTGCTGGTCCAGCAACATTAACAGGAACAAAATTAGCAGATATACTTAAATACTCATTATAAATATTTGTTATTAATTCTTTAAATTGTTCTGTCCTTTTTTTAACAATTTCTAATTGCTGTGGATTAAGAGTACGACTACTAAAAGTATCTATAAACCTTTTATAATCACTTTCAGCACTTTCTTTGATATGTGTACCACGATTATACATACTTAGATTATTACAACGCTCAATCAATTCATTATTTAATTCTATATTCATAAAACCCCCTTAAATTTTTATAAACCTTTATAATAACCAGATAACTTTTTATTTATATTTTCAATTTCAAATGTTTGTCGATCTATAATAGAATTAACAAAAGCAATATCATTTAACTTTAAATCTTGTTTTATTAAAGTTCTTATATAATCAGACATAGAAATATCTAACTCTTGAGATCTTTTTTCTAACTTCTTTTTCAAGTCTTTTGAAATATAAAAAATAAATTTTGTATTATATCTTCTCATTTTTTTACCCCCCTTAATTTTGCGACTACAATTAGTCTTTTATTACCATTATTTTTACAAGTAATTAATGTCAATATTTTTTCATTATCCACACTTTTAAAATAAGACATATCATCATCATTAATCGTATGTTTTTCTACTATTTCATAAATATATGTAGCTTTATGAGATACAATTTTAATTTTATCGCCTATACTGGAGTAGTGCAAACTTTGAAATGTATTATAAACACTATGACCGGCAATTATGAGATTACCAAATTCATCATCAATTCCAGCAGAAGTACTTAATGTTCCAACTAAACCCTTATCAAGTGTTTTCTTATCTGTTCCAGAAGTTATTAATCTTTGAATACCAGATTTTAATTCTATATAACCAAGATAATTGTTAGTTAAATGTACTTCTTGTTTTTTAGGATTTTCTACAATTTCTTCTGTTTGTTCTTCTTCAATGGTAGGTGGTGGAGTATCTTCTTCAAACATTGTTTCAATTACTTGTTTTGTTTCTTTATCTACTTTGTAATTACAATATATATTTTTAAAACAAATAAGGGCTGATATTAAAATCAATATCAACCCTAAAATTTGTATAATCTTATTTATTTTTCTTTTTTGCATATACTAATAATCCAAAACCAATAACAGCAGTACTAATTATAATAATTGAGCTAGTTAAATCAGTATTAAATGTTTTTGGCATTTCTACTTTTTCATTAGTCATAGTAGCTTTAACAACTTCGCCATTTTCTCTAATTTCAAAATACAATTTTTCAGTATTTAAAATATAGTCAGGTGAAGCAGTTTCAACTTCTTTAATATAGTAGCGTCCATATTCTAAATTATCAATAATGATTTTACCGTTTTTGTCAGTTAATCCAGAATAGATTAATTCGTCAGTATCAGCATTATAAATTTCAATTTTAGTATTAGGAATAGGATTACTTGTTGATAAATCTACTTTAGTAAATTCTAAACTACCTTTGATTTTTTCATTTTTCATAGTAGCTTTAACAACTTCGCCATTCTCATTAATTTCAAAATACATTTTTTCTTCATTTAATAAGTATGATGAATCAGAAGTTTGTTTTTCTAAAATATAGTATCTTTTACCATTAGATAAAGGTAAATCTTTAATAATAACCATTCCTTTATCATCTGTTGTATAAGTACCCATTAAAACATCATCTTCTGTATAAATTTCTATGACTGTGTTAGGTAGTGCTTTATCAGTAGAATAATCAGTTTTAGTAAATTCTAGTGTTCCTTTTGGTAGATAATTTTTTAATGTAAATGTTTTAGTGATAGTAGGAGTATATTGATCCTTATATACTAATTCAAATTCATAAACATTATTATCTATTAAATGAGATAGAGAACTAGATACTTCTTTCAAAGTATATTTTTGAAGTTTCAAATTATCTAGTCTAGCATAACCGTTTTCGTCAGTAGTAATATTTCCAACTAAATTATTGTTTTCGTCATATACTTCAAATACTACATTAGGAAGTGGTATTGTTTCATAGGTGTATTTACCATTTTCAATAACTAACTTTTCGCCAGTTTTCTTTATTTCAATAGCACCTTTAACTTCTTTATTTGTAAATCTTAATTCTAGTATTTTATCAAAGTCATCACTACTAATAATGTTAGATTTCTCATTAATGCTAAATCTTAATGGCTCACTATTCCATAGATAACCATTAATTTTTTGATCTACTTCTTCAAGTTCATAATCGCCACTATTAAGTGGATATGGTGTAATTAGCATACCAGTATCATCAGTTTCAAATTCACAATAAGTTTTACTATTAGGGTAAGCTACTTTTTGACATACATACTTACCAGTAGATAATTCTTTAATTTTGAATTTTATACCAGCTATAGCAATTCTATTACCTGAATCATCAACTTTAATAATTTTTACTTTTGAAGTTATTTCAGCATTACTAAATACTTTATTAATAGTAGGACCACTTTCTGTTATAGAGAATTTATAATCATCAATCTTTTCAAAACCACTAGGTGTTGATAATTGTCTTAAAATATAATCTCCAAATGGTAAAGTGAAGTAAATTTTACCGTCGCTATCTGTTTTTAAAGTTTTGATTAAATTATTATTGTAGTCATATATACCAAATTCAACATTTACTTCTGGTGTCATTATTTGAGTTTTATTAGAAGCTACAACTTTTGTTATTTCATATTTTCTTTCAATAACTTTATTACTAATATTTATACTAGCAAGTAAATTGTCTTTATCTAATTTAAAATAATATTTTTCAGTATTTAGAACATAACCTTTTGGAGCTTCAAGTTCTTTAATATAAAATACATTTAAACTAGGAAGATAATCACTTATTGCATAAGAATTACTATCAGTAGTTAAAGTAGTAATTAAATTATCATTAACATCATAAACACCAAATTTAGCACCAACTAAACTAGCTTGACCGCTTGGTGTAGTTGTACCAGTATCAGCGTCAGTCTTAATAATTTCAACACGACCACCTTTAACATTTAATTTAACTTTTGCTACTACTGGATCGTGTACGCCAAACATTCCCATTTTTTGACTTTTACTATCTTTACCTACAAAAATCATTGTAGGGTCAGAAGTATAAGTCTTTTTAATTAATGATACAGTAATCTCGCCAACAGCATTAGGAGTTATATTTAATGTATTTCCATTAATACTAGAAGTAGCATTATCACTTCTATAAATTTCATATCCAGATAATACACCAGTATTATCAGTAAATGATACTGTTTGACCTATGATAGCGTCTTTTGTTTCATTGTTAAAAGAAGGCATTGTATAATGTGAGTTTACTAAAGACATTATGGCATTTCTTTCTTTATTAAGATTTATAAAACTACCATTACCATATTTTGCTGTCCAGAACTCTACGATTTGACCGCCTGTTGTTTCCCAAATTAGAGATTGAGCCGCAGCTCTATATCTTAAAGTTTGGTGTCCCGGATAGTTATATCCATAGTATCCAATTAATCCAATCTTTTGATTTATTTCATCAGAGTATGGTGAGTTGATATAACCAACCGCTCCGTCATAATCGTGAATAGTAATATCTACACCTGGTTCTATACAATAAGCAACTTTTCCGTCAATATCATATAGATTCCATTGAGCTGACATATAAGGTTTTCCACCACCACGACGAGTATAAAAGTAATCATCAACCGGTGTTTGAACCAATGTAGCAGCAAAGACATTTGTAAAACCTACTAAAAATGAAAATGCACCAACTACTAAAGCTAGCACACTTTTTAAGTTTAATTTCAATTTTCATTCCCCCTTTAATTAATATAAAAAAGCGACCAAAATTAATTGATCGCTTTAAAAATTTTATTTGTAATATTTATAAGTACCGTCGTTATAAAAAATTTGTATTTTATAACCAACCAATTTACCATTATATGCAAATTGCTTACAAGAAGTATTTCTAATATTATCTGTATCAGATAAAGCAACATCAATACTATCAGTATGACATTTGTTAAATTCATCAGCTTTATAATCTACAAAATTAACTAGATTATTATATTCGTCATCAATTTCAGGTACTTGTTCTATTACATCATTTGTTTTAGTTTCATTTTTATTTGAAATATTATTTATTTGTTTTTCTTCATTTTGATTGGATTCTTGTTTTTGTTCTGGAATAGTATTTTTTATTTCTTCATTTTTATTATTTATTACTTTGTTATTTGAAGTGTTATTTTCTTTAACTTCTTCTTTAGATTCATTATCATTTATTATAGATGATATTAATTCTTCATCAATAATATTTTGCTTTTCTGTTTCTATATTTTCTTGCGCTACTGATTTATCACTTTTGAGTTTATTACTATTGTAATGAATACCCCTTACATAAGCACTTATAAAACCTATAAAAACAATTACTAAAAATACTTTTAAAATTTTTCTTAACATAAGACACGTCCTTTCTTTACAAACACTATAACGCGCTTTTAAAAAAAATACAGCGCCTAAAATGAAATTTTTATATATTTTTTTATACTTTTAGTTCTTTTTCTGTTGAAATGTCATCTTTTATTGACTTTGAAGATAAAAAAGTTATCCTTTCGGCAATTATAGAAATAACATTATCTTTACTTTGCAATCTACCTTTAACACCAATTAAATCGCCCTTACGACAATATTGTGATGTAGTTTCAGCAATGCTATTCCATATTGCAACTGGGAAGAAGTCTGTTTCATATTCGCCATTAGCATTTTTAAATGGTCTTTGCACTGCTAGCGTAATATTTGATACTTTTCCTTTTTCAGTTTCTTTAAGTTCTGGATCATTAGCAATTCTACCTATAATTAAAGATTGATTCATCATTCATATACCCCCTTAAATTCTAAATTTAATCTTATTTTTTCTAATTCAATTAGAAGCTTCTTTAATCTATTTTGATCTAAAGAATTTCTATATCTTTTTAATTTCATTTTTTTATAAAATATGTTAAGCAAATTTTCTACAAAGATAATATCATCTAACCCGTCGATTATCTTTTTTTCAACAAAGTAGTTATCAATATCTCTTTCCACTATTTTAAAGTACTGACAAGTTTTTATAATTTCTTTTACAAGCTTGTATTGATCCATAATCTTTTATTTGAAGTAAGCTAGAAGCCAATTAACAAATTGAACTACAACAAAAACACATACACCAGCTATTAGTGTTGTACGTATCTTACGAAGTGAAGCAGCTTTTTGATGATCTTCTGATGAGACCATATACATAATGCAATCTTTTAAAACAAAAAAGCCCGTAGCACCAGCCACGAACATTTTTAAGTAATTAGTTGCGTCCCCAATTAGACGCAGAATATCATTTAAAATACTATCCATTTAATTATATAACCCCCTTTAAAATTTATAAGTTTACTAAATTTTTAATATATATTTTTGTTTTGTTGTAATTCATAAAATTAAATAGTTTAGTCAATATTTCTATATGTGCTTTCTTCAAAGATATTAATTATGATTCTAACTATATTTATAAAAACCAACCCCCTTAATTCTTTAAATCAGTACTTTAATTTTTTCTAACACCTCCAATCTAAATTAGTGCATTAAAAAAAGTGTCATTAACGACACCTTATTTAAAACACCTATCATCAAGACCAAGAGCGGATACGAATTTGATACAAGCACTTTTTTTAATATATCTAACTTTATCTTTACCATAAGATATTATATCCATAATTTCATCTTCATCTTTACATTTGTAAAAAGTAAGATCAAATACTTGTAATTCAATATCATTAAGTTTTCTTAAAGCTAAAGTTATTTTAGACAATAATTTTTTTCTTCTATTTTCAAGTTTTGTTTCTAACATCATATTTCTTAATACACAGTTTTCTACAACTGAATTATTAACAGGTACAAATTGTTCGTACCTTACACGATAGTCAGCTGTTATTTTTGGCAAAGAAATTTTGTCATCAGTTCTTTTTAGATACTTAAATAACTTGAAAATATCCGTGATTATGTTTTTAAGTTTAACATAATCATACATTAATAGTTCGTCCTTTCCTAAAAGTGTATTCTTCATATACTCATTCCCCCTGATCTAAATGTGTATCCAAAGTAAAAGAGCAACAGATACCGAAAGACATAGTCTTGTTAATACCTATTGCTCTAACATCAATTTTTTTATTGCTTGATTTATTATTATGGAATTTTGGGGATACAAACCCTACATTTTTATTTCTACTAAATAAGTTAGTTTGATAATAAATGTAAGAAAATGCAACCATATATCCAATCCCCCCTTAATTGAAAAGGAAGCAGTGCGCGTTAAGGTTATAGAAACAACCAAAACAAAGGATACGTACTACTTCCTTAACATCATAAATCAAAAATTAATTTAATTGTTGTTTATGATATACCAAAATTTACCAAAAATCAAGCGTTTTCAATGAATTTTGCTTGAAAAATCAAGAAAAATGACTGAAACAATTAAAAATTGATATTTAGATATGAAAAAACATTACTTCAAACATCAAAGTATTTCACTTGATATTTAAAAATAATGTCTCTCTGGATACATTTATTTCATATCTTAACATAATTATATCACAGCATTGTTTATAGTCAATAAGGATAATTTGTCTTAAAAAAAGCGATAAAAATGTCTTGTTAAAATCTCGTAAGCACTTGTAAACACTGATATTAATAAAAAAGATACTTTTGGTAATAATAACATATTGACAGGTATAGATATTTTTTTAGCACAAAAAACATAGTCTTGCAATACTAATTTAGTCTTGTGTGATTAACAGTTTCAAAGGATTAACCATTAAAATTATTATAGGTGGTGGTAATATGAAGATAAATGACGCGATTGCTAAAAGAATTAACGATTTATGTAATGATAAAGATTTAGCATACAAATTAAATAAATCTGATAATCTATCAACAAATAAATTAGCAAGTTTAAGTTATATAACTCAAAGCACAGCTCAACACTTAACTGACGGTAGAAGTAAAAATCCAAAAATGCTAACTATTGCTAGAATAAGCAATGGATTTGGACTTAAATTAAAAGATTTTTTTGACGATCCAGTATTTGATGATATTGATTTAGAAGATTAGAACTTTTGATTGATGTGAACCCCATTTTGGAGACATCATAAAAAGAACTATTTTACAAATAAAAAATCAAGGGCGAACGCAAGTGAGTTCATCTAGACCCTTGATTTTTATTATGTAATTATAATATTTATTCAAATAAAGCTTGTCTTTATTTGTTATCAATTAATAAATTAATCATATACAGAACATCTTCTGCATATTCAACAATATTTGAATCTGGTTTTCCCATATCTGGACATAATCTATTATATAATTCATAATCATATCCACCATTATTTTTAAGATACTTGATTATTGCTTCTAATTTATATATTAATTCATCTTTATTTATCATTTTTCTTATATCCTTTCTTCTTATTAATTTTTTTGCCCTTAATTCTAATTGTATTATAAAATTCTATCCAATTTTCAACTAATTCTATGTAATTTTCCAAAGATGTGATATTATTATTGTACAAAGTTTCTTTTTTAAGAAGAGAGTGCCAACTCTCAATTGGTGAGTCATCTATTGGAGTACCTTTTCTGGCCATAGAAATAGTAATACCATTAGATTCACAAATTGCTTTGTATTCATAAGATGTATACTGGAAGCCTTGATCCGAATGCAAGATTAATCCAGATACATCTTTTCTTTTGGCTAATGCGTTATTTAAGGTATCCATAACTAATTTATTATCATTATGTTTTGATATTTTATAAGCAACCACTTTTCTATCATATAAATCGATTATCGTTGATAAATAAGCTCTAGAACCTTTAAATATAAGATAAGTTACATCTGTATCCCATACTTTATTTGGCGCATCAGTAGTAAAATTTCTATTTAATAAATTTGGTTTAACATTATCTTCAATTCTTTCATTTTTATTTTTCTTCTTTGCCTTTCTTATATATTCAGGCATTAAATTATATTTTTTCATTATTCTTAAAACCTTCTTTCCATTCATCACAACCCCATATTTGATTTTTAGGCCTTCCACAATTCTACGATAACCATATGTGCCTCTAGAATCATCAAATATTTCTTTAATTATTAGATAATCATAATAATCAGGATCTTCCTTATTTCGATATTTATAATAAGTTTTAGAACTTATTTCTAATACGGCACACATATTATATAACTTATAATTATCTCTATATAGATTAATAAAAGTTACTTTCTCTCTCGTTGTACCTTGAGGAAGGCTTGGTATTTTTTTAGTATTTCATATCTTTCTTTGTAATCTTCCAATGTGACTGGATTCTTATGGTGACCTCTTTTATTTTTAATATCATTTAATTGATTTCCTTGTGTCCTATCTTTTATAATCCAATGCCAAATTGTATTGCGACTAATTCCATAATGTTTAGCTAATTTATCTCTACCACCATAGGTCCCAGCATTATAATCATCTATAACTTTTTGTTTAAATTCAACTGAAAAATGTTTCATGATAAAATACACCTCCTTTCGATGATATGAACCCCGTTTCTTGGACAAAATAGAAACGAGGTTTTTATATGTCAAAATTAAGTTATGAAGATAAAATAAATATATATCAAGAAAGAAAAAATGGAAATACAATAAGTAATATTTCCAAAAAATATAATATTAGAAAAAATGTAATTAAATATTTAGTAAAATTAATTGCTAAACATGGCTATGATGTTTTAAGGACAAGTAAGAATAGAAAATTTACTTCTTATGAAAAAGAAAAAATTATTAATAGAGTTCTGCTTAACAATGAGTCTGCACGTTCTGTGGCTATAGATGAGGGATTATTAAGCCAAGGAATGTTACAAAATTGGATTAAAAAATATAAAGAAATGGGTTATAATATAGTTGAACGAAAGCGAGGACGGTCAACTATGCCTAAAGTAACAAAGAAAAAAGAAAATGAAACAGATAAAGAAAAAATAAAAAGATTAGAAGAAGAAAATTTATATTTAAAAGCTGAGCTAGAATACTCAAAAAAATTGAGAGCCGTTGTTCAAGCAAGGAAGAATCAACAACAGAAGAAAAAGTAAATGTTGTAAGTGAACTTCGGCTAACATATCCATTAATGATTCTTCTAAAAGTATCTGGTTTAGCTAAATCAGTATATTATTATACTTTATCTAAAATAGATAAAGATGATAAAAATAAAGAGATAATAGAACAAATAAAAGAGATATTTATAAGTAATAAAGAAAGATATGGTTATCGTAGGATTACATTAGAATTAAGAAATCAAGGCTATAATATTAATCATAAGAAAGTTTATAGAATAATGGTTAAATTAGGCTTAAAACCACTAAAAAGAAATAAAAGAAAATATTCATC
>ERZ808240.582-NODE-582-length-46873-cov-4.505746_pt1 | contig 46873 bp, 38 predicted proteins | sample MGYA00521084_ERZ808240 | MGnify/ENA primary metagenome ERZ808240 (study PRJEB31516, sample SAMN03275571) | gut metagenome | biome: mammalia-associated habitat; material: feces | host: Papio cynocephalus | place: Kenya | collected 2012-08-06 ...
ATGGGGAGCTGCACCCCATTTTATCAAAAATATTACAAGTTGCGGATTTTAGGGTTTATACAACCCATTGGCGGAATTAATTAAGTATGCACTAAATTAATTCCGCCAACAGGTTTATGTAAATATTTTATGCTTGTTTTTTCTAAATCTTGATATTTCAAAATTATTAATTTTTATCAAGAAAACCATATATAGGGAAAAACAAAGTACAAATATATTTGTGTATTCTATATTTTTTAATATCTTTGCGCTCGTTATACAGAAAAAATATGGCAACAAAACTACTATTACCAGATTATATCTTTGAGTCCAGTTGGGAAGTGTGTAACAAGGTGGGTGGCATCTATACAGTCTTGTCAACAAGGGCCAAAACGCTGCAAATCAAATTTAGAGATAGAATAATATTTATTGGTCCTGATGTTTTTAAGGAGGATAATCCTTATTTTATAGAAGACAAGAGCCTTTTTGCTGATTGGAAGAAGGCTGCTGTAGGACAAGGATTGAAAGTAAGGACCGGACGTTGGGATATACCAGAAAAACCAATAACCATTCTTGTCAAGTTTGAACAGTTCTATGCAGAAAAAAATGAACTGTATGGTTGGCTGTGGGAACATTATCAAGTGGATAGCTTGCATGCGTATGGCGATTATGATGAAGCATCCATGTTTTCCTATGCTGCAGCTAAAGTGTTAGAAAGCTATTATCATTTCTATCTTGATGATACAAAGAAAGTTATTTATCACGGCAATGAGTGGATGACAGGCTTAGGACTGTTATATGTTAATAATAAGTTACCTCAAATAGCTACAATATTTACGACACATGCCACCAGTATAGGCAGAAGCATTGCGGGTAACAATAAGCCTCTTTATGATTATTTGTTTGCTTATAATGGCGATCAGATGGCAGTAGAACTTAATATGCAGAGTAAACATTCTATCGAGAAGCAGACAGCAAAATATGTTGATTGCTTTACGACTGTTAGTGATATTACTGCTACAGAATGTAAGGAATTACTTGATAAACCTGTAGATGTAGTTCTGCCTAATGGCTTTGAAAATGATTTTGTGCCAAAGGGTGATACTTTCACTAAAAAACGTAAATTGGCGCGTAAACGTGTGCTGGATGTAGCAAATGCACTATTAGGTTCCAATTTAGGGGATGATACATTGATTGTATCTACTAGTGGACGCTATGAATTTAGAAATAAGGGCGTAGATGTTTATATTGAAGCGATGAATAGACTGCTTCGAGACAATGACCTAAAGAAAAATGTACTGGCTTTTATAGAAGTTCCAGGTTGGGTAGGTGAGCCAAGGCAGGATTTACTTGAACGTCTAAATTCAGGTAAGCAATATGATACACCGTTATATGTGCCTTTGCTTACACATTGGCTGAAAGATATGAGTCATGACAATGTGTTGGGTATGCTAAAATATCTTGATATGCACAATAGAAAGGAAGATAAAGTAAAACTTATTTTCATTCCTTGCTATTTGAATGGTAATGATGGCATTTTCAATATGATTTATTATGATTTGGTGCTTGGAAATGATCTTTGCATTTATCCTTCTTATTATGAGCCTTGGGGATATACTCCACTTGAGGCTATTGCATTTAAAGTGCCTTGCATAACTTCAGATTTATCAGGCTTTGGCTTGTGGGTAAACAAGGAATTGGGACATGAAGGAAAACTTATAGATGGTGTAAAGGTCGTACATCGCACTGACTATAACTATTCTGAGGTAGCTGATAGCATCAAAGATACTGTAGCAGAGTATTCTACATTTGCACCTAACCAAGTAAAAGCCATATCTGACAAAGCTTCAGATTTATCAAAGAAAGCCTTATGGAGTCAATTTATTAAGTACTATTATGAAGCTTATGATTTTGCGCTTAAGCATGCAGCAGAGAGAATGGAAAAAATAAAGAAAATTAATATCATTAATATATAGTGTTATGAAAATAAAAGCTGATTATGTCAATGCTCCACAATGGAAGGAATTGGCTGTAAAATCAAGATTGCCTAAGCAACTTGAATGTCTCGATGAGTTGGCTCACAATCTTTGGTGGGCTTGGAACTATGAGGCGAGAGACCTTTGGAAAAGTTTGGATGAAGATCTTTATGAGGAAGTTGGGCGTAATCCTGTATTACTGTTGGAGCGTTTGAGCTATGACCGTAAAGAGGAAATCGTAAAAGATAAGATTATCATGAAGAGAGTAAAAGACGTTTACTCTCAGTTCCGTAACTATATGGATGTAAAGCCTGACACTACTCGTCCTTCTGTAGCTTACTTCTGCATGGAATATGGTCTGAACCAAGTGCTGAAGATTTATTCTGGAGGCTTGGGTATGTTGGCTGGCGACTATATAAAAGAAGCTTCAGACAGTAATGTTGACATGTGTGCAGTAGGCTTCTTATATCGTTATGGATATTTCAAGCAATCTTTAAGCATGGATGGTCAGCAAATAGCCAACTATGAAGCTCAGAATTTTAATTCACTTCCTATTGTGCGCCAACTTGACGCAGATGGAAAACCGATGGTTGTAGATGTGCCCTATATGAATTATCAGGTGCATGCCTATGTGTGGAGAGTAAATGTGGGTCGTGTATCTCTTTATTTGTTGGATACTGATAATGAGATGAACTCAGACTTTGATAAACCGATTACTCACTCTCTCTATGGTGGGGATTGGGAAAACCGCTTAAAGCAGGAAATATTGCTTGGTATAGGTGGTATGCTCATGTTGAAGAAGTTAGGTATTAAGAAGCAGATATATCATTGTAATGAGGGACATGCTGCATTATGTAACTTGGAGCGTCTTTGCGATTATGTTCAGAGTGGACTTACTTTCAACCAAGCTCTTGAACTTGTCCGTGCATCATCTCTTTATACTGTTCATACTCCTGTACCTGCAGGCCATGATTATTTTGATGAGGGTCTTTTCGGCAAATATATGGGTGGCTATCCTGCGATGTTAGGTATTTCTTGGGATGAGTTTATTGGTATGGGTCGTACAAATCCTGATGATCATGGAGAGAAATTCTGTATGTCAACCTTTGCTTGTAACACTTGTCAAGAGGTGAATGGTGTGAGCAAGCTTCATGGTTGGGTAAGCCAAAAGATGTTTGCAGACATATGGAAGGGATATTATCCAGAAGAAAATCATGTGGGCTATGTAACCAATGGTGTTCATTTTCCAACCTGGGCTGCAACAGAATGGCGTAAGCTTTATGCTGCTAATTTTGATGAAAACTTTATGTATGATCAAAGTAATGAAAAAATTTGGCATGCAATTTACAATGTCCCTGATAATGTTATTTGGGACACTCGTATGGCATTAAAGAAAAAGCTTACAGACTATATACGTACGAAGTTCCGTGAAACATGGTTGAAGAATCAAGGTGATCCGTCACGTGTGGTATCCTTACTTGAAAAGATCAATCCCAATGCTTTGATGATAGGTTTCTGCCGTCGTTTTGCTACGTATAAACGTGCACACTTGCTCTTTACAGATTTGGAGCGTTTATCTAAAATAGTGAATGATCCGAAGCACCCAGTACAGTTTCTGTTCTCAGGAAAAGCACATCCTGCCGATGGTGCAGGACAAGGATTGATAAAGAAAATTTATGAAATCAGTCAGCGCCCTGAGTTCTTAGGTAAGATTATATTCCTTGAGGATTATGATATGCAGTTGGCTCGTCGTCTTGTCTCTGGTGTTGATATTTGGATGAATACACCAACTCGCCCCTTGGAAGCATCTGGTACTTCTGGCGAGAAAGCTGAGATGAATGGTGTAGTAAACCTTTCTGTTCTTGATGGTTGGTGGCTTGAGGGTTATCGTGAAGGAGCAGGATGGGCTCTTACAGAAAAACGTACTTATAAGAATCAAGGTTATCAAGACCAGTTGGATGCAGCCACTATTTATAGTTTACTTGAAAATGAGATAATTCCTCTTTATTATGATAAGAATAATGATGGTTATAGTGAAGGTTGGATAAAGGTAATAAAGAATTCTATTGCCACTATTGCGCCTCATTATACAATGAAGCGTCAATTGGATGACTATTATGACAAATTCTATATTAAAGAGGCTACACGTTTTGCAAAGTTATCTGCTGATAATAATCGTCTTGCCAAAGAGATTGCCCAATGGAAAGAAGCTGTTGCAGAACGTTGGGATAATATACATGTGGTATCTAAAGAGTCTGAGATTCCTTCTACGGGTGCAGAGACAGGTGTATCATATAAGATTAAATATGTTATAGACGAGCAAGGTCTTAATGATGCTGTAGGTATTGAATTTATATCTGTCAAGAAAGATAATGATGGCGAAGAGCGTATTTCTAATGTATTTCCATTTAAAGTTACTGGTCATGAGGGCAATCTTTATACCTTTGAAGGTACAATAGAAGCTTCTGAAGCAGGTACTTATAAAACAGGAATAAGAATGTATCCAAAGAATGAGATCTTAGCTCATCGTCAGGATTTCTGCTATGTAAAATGGCTTGAATAGAAATCAAAGCCAAAGTGGTAATTGATATGATACCACTTTATGAAATTGTAGAGAGAAGTGGCATGTGTTTAATAATAAATAAGCAGTGCCACTTTTCTGTTTTAATAAAATATTTCTGTAAGTATAATAGAAAATGGTTTTTTTTGAATTTAAACCCAAATCGGTAATTAGAGATTTTTCCATGCAAAAAGTTAGACTATAGCAGGTTATACTCTCGTTATAGTATCTGTATGCTAACATAATATGTGACTTTTGCTCTATTTTGAGACAAAATGGAAACGAAATTTTCTAATGACCGATTTGGGTTAAAATAGAATAACGATTGTAAATTATTCCTTACACACCAGAAAAACAATAGGAGTGGGTTTGTGTATATTCTCAGAAAGCAATTGATATATGTGGCATTTACAACCAAGAATAAAATGTTTCGAAAGCGTATAAATGCAAAAACTATATAGCCTACATATTGAATATGCGCATAAAATGAATTGTCGCTATATCTATAAGTGTTGGATTACCTTTTGAGAAAAATAAATTTAGAGAATTTATCTTAAGCTTAGTGGTAAACTATTTAGGAATATCATTGATTTTGTATTTCTATAAAGTGGTTAAACTTTTTGTTGCCTTGGCTTTATAGAGAATAATATGTAAATATATTGCTTGAGGCAATTACGAGTATTTATTTTTTGAATTTGTGATAGAGTTTCCATGCCAGTAAAAATCCGTCAACTAAACCTGCTCCAGTATTCATTAGGGTTGATACATTGAAACCTCTTTTTTTTTCGGAAGGTTCTTGAAATAAACTGTGCCACTTTTTATTTATTTGTGTACTATTATTTCTTATTTCAGAAAGAATATACTCTTTGCGTTCTTCTATTTCTGAGAGTGAACGTAATGAAGTTTTGGATTGTGAAGTCTTATTCATCTTTTATAGTCTATAATTTATGAAATACCAGTGTGACAAAATCATTTGTTATATACAAGTAAATTTGCAAGAAATTTCACTAATGGTTTCTCTATCCATCTTTTTTTGAAAAAAAGAAACAATAAGAATATAATGAAATAGAATGCAGCAATTAATGTGAATGCTAATGGGTAACCCAAATGAGGTGCTAAAGCAAAAAATACAGCAAAAGATATATAGGTCAGTACAGTTAAGGCTATCATAGAGAGAATAACAAGAAGTATCAATGCAGTAATGAGACGAACGGTTTTATCTATGATATCAAGTTTTACATATTCTTTTTGAAGGCCTATGTAATGCGTTATCAATTCAACCAACTGGCCTATTGTTTCTATATTCTTGTCGGAAGAGAACATGGTAATAATTTTATATTAAATGATTATATAAAACAAAAACAAGAATTAATCGTAAAAAACTATGTGTCATGGAATTATGAATATAGCTTTTATTAAATTTATTTGAAATATTTGTTATATAAACTTTAAATCTCGTTCTTTATTTGAAATGGGTTCTAAATTTATAATATCAATCAATGTGCTTAGTGAATTCAGCATTGTTTAGTTTACTTTTATGCTGTTTCTTAGAACCCATTTCAAAAATAGCTTAAACCTCTTCTTGGTTAGTTGCCGCATCCTTAATGTCGTCTGCCAAATCTCCCATTTCCTTACGGCTCAATTTAATGTTATGTTTTTGGCAGAAGTCATCAATAGCATCTGTGATTTTTTCTCTTGTGTCTTTCCCTCTTTCAGGAGCCAGTAATAAGCCTAATGCTGTACCTGCTATAGCACCGCCTACAAATGCTCCAATGTAACCTAATGTTTTCATAATTCTTCAATATTTAAGTTATACAATAATGGTTGCAATCTTATATAGAGTTTGCGTATCGTAAAAACTATTAAAATAAGTTTGCTTATCCATTTCGATAGCAAATGTACTTAATATTTCTTTTATATGCAATAGCTTTGGATTCTTTTTTAGTATATCCAAGCCTATTTTATGCATTTAACAAACTTTATGTAGATATTGTAAATGTATTTGGCTGAATTTGTGTAACTTCGCAAAATAAACATAAAGAAGAATGTTTAATAAAAAATATAGAAGAATGAGAAAGTATATGATATTAGGCGCAAGTCTTTGCATCGCAGTTGCGTTCACTGGCTGTAAGTCTTCAGAAAGTGCATATAGAAAAATGTATGAAAAAGCACAGGCACAGGACAATAATAATCAATCTCAAGGAGCCGAGAATGTTGCAGTAGTAGCTCCTGTTGTTGAAAAGCCTGCAACAGAAACTACCGTTGTTGACAATGCAGATAATGTGCCTGTACGTCAAGAAAGTCTTTCTGTAGTTAGTGGCGATGGCTTGAAAAACTTTAGTGTTATTGTAGGGTCTTATAGTGTTCGTGCCAATGCTGAGGGTATGCAAACTACCCTTAAAAACAAGGGATATGCTGCTCAGATTGCCTATAATTCATCTAACAGCATGTATCGTGTAGTGGCTGCTACTTATGACAGTAAAACAGATGCTATACGTAGCCGTAATGAATTGCGTGCTCAATATCCTGATGCATGGTTACTTTATAATAAAAAATAAAAAGTGGCACGTATACTCTCAATCGATTATGGCAAAAAACGTACTGGTTTAGCCGTTACAGATCCTTTGCAAATTATAGCAGGCGGACTGACAACAGTGGCAACCCATACGTTATTCGATTTTTTGAAAGATTATATATCAAAAGAATCAGTAGAGCTTATTGTAGTTGGAGAGCCAAAACAAACAAATGGCATGCCAAGCGAAAATTTAGCACGTGTAATGCATTTTGTTAATAGATGGCGTAAATTATATCCCAATGTACCAATGCAGTTGTATGATGAACGTTATACTTCTGTATTAGCCCACCAAACTATACTTGATAGTGGATTAAGGAAAAAAGCCCGTCAGAAAAAAGCTTTGGTTGATGAGATTAGTGCTACAATTATTTTACAAAGTTATTTGGAATCGAAAAGAAAATGATATTACCTATTTATATATACGGTCAACCCGTATTACGTAAGATATCGGAAGATATAACCCCTCAGTATCCAGAATTGGAACAGTTGGTAAAAAATATGTTTGCCACACTTACAGAATCGAATGGAGTAGGTTTGGCCGCACCACAAATAGGATTGAATGTTCGTTTGGTAGTTATAGATTTGGATGTTCTATCAGAAGATTTTCCTGAATATAAAGGATTCAGGAAAGTATATTATAACCCTTATATACTTGAGTATGATGAAGCAAAAATGAGTTCTTCAGAAGAGGGATGCTTGTCTTTGCCCGGTATTCAAGAAAATGTTAAGCGTCCTACAAGAATACGGGTAAAATATTTAGATGCTGACTTTAATGAACATGAAGAGTGGGTTGATGGATATTTGGCGCGTGTTATGCAACATGAGTTTGATCATCTTGACGCAAAGCTCTTTATTGACAGGGTGTCGCCTTTGAGACGGCAACTTATTAGTGGTAAGTTAAAAGCTATTAAAGCTGGTAGATTTCGTTGTAGCTATCGAACCAAAGTGGTTCGTAAATAATATACGGGTGTGTCTGTGAACCTTTTATGTTCTTAGATACACCTTATTATCATTAATTACGTAGTTTTATTAAATGCTTAAATTTAAGCGTATATCAACTTGTATTAGTAATGAGATACTTTGAAGCAATTCCGTACTTTATTTTCGCTTGTAGGTATTAATTGTAATCTGTAGCTCGCTAACCTTTTCAAACAATTGGTACATACTGTTTGAAATTTGAGCGTAATTTTATTTTAAATAAGTCAAAACATCTATTGTTAGGTGAGTTTTGTAAGTGTTAATCGTTTGATTTTCTATGCGTAAATTTTTCTTGCTGTTATTAGCTTGTATAGTGCCTTTATTCACTTTTGCTCAATATCTTACAGAACGCTTACTTGATGTAGGTCGGAGTGCTTTATTCTACGAAGATTATGTACTTTCCATTCAATATTTTAATCAAGCTATTGCTGCAAAACCTTATTTATATGAGCCGTGGTTCTATCGTGGTGTTGCTAAGTTTTATTTGGATGATTATGTCGGTGCAGAAGCTGACTGTAGTAAAGCTATGGAATTAAATCCTTTTATTCCGGATATATATGAATTAAGGGCTTTGTGCCGTATACGCGAAAAAAAATATGAAGGTGCTATTAAAGACTATGATAAGTCTATAAGTTTTAATCCTTATGGGAAAAACTTATGGTATAATAGAGTCTTGTGCAAAATAGAGGAGAAAGATTTTTTAGATGCGCATCATGACCTTGATACAATGATGGTAATGTGGAAAAATTATCCTAAAATTTATTCCTTAAAAGCAGATGTATATCTGCAACAAAAAGATACGGTTAATGGAGCGAAATTTTTAGACAAGAGTTTGGAACTTGACCCTTATGATGGAGGTGCATGGTCAATGAGAGCTATGATTAGTTTGGCTAAGAGAAAATGGAGAGATGCAGATACTCAATTATCCAGGGCAATACATTTAAAGCCAACGACTGTAAGCTATTATATAAATAGAGCATTGGCTCGTTATAATATAAACAATCTTAGAGGCGCTTTGGCTGATTACGATAAAGCGATAGAATTGGATCCTAATAATTTTTTAGCTCACTATAATCGTGGACAGCTTCGTGTTCAGGTTGGAGATGATAATCGGGCTATTACTGATTTTAATTATGTAATAAAAATGGAGCCACAGAATATTATGGCAATTTATAATCGGGCAATATTGTTAGAACGTATAGGTGATTTGCGTGGTGCCATAAGAGACTATACTACAATAATCAAACAATTTCCAAATTTTTGGATAGGATTGAATAGTCGTGCTCGTTGTTATAGACGATTGGGGATGGTGACAAAAGCTGGACTTGACGAGTTCCGAATTTTTAAAGCTCAAATGAATAAGCACAATGGTATTCAGCCTCGTTGGAGCAAAAGCATGAAGCATAGTGTGAGAAAACGCAGTGAAATTAATTTTGATAAATACAACCAGTTAGTGGTAGATGATGAACCAACTGTAACCCATGAATACTCTACGGCTTATCGAGGTAGGGTGCAAGACCGTAAAATAGATGTAGAAATGATGCCAATGTATATGCTTTCATTTTCACCATATACCAATGGAATAAGAACTATTTCTGTTTATAATGCAGATGTAGAACGCTTTAATATGGAAGAGCATCCTATATCTAAACTTTATGTTAATTGCAATGGAAAAAATATAACAGAGGCACAAACCAAGCATCTATTTATGCTTATAGATAGTCTCAATCATGACATAAATACGATCAAAAATGTAAATAAAGACAAGACTTATATTATGCAAAGAGCCATAGCGCATACAGAAGTGCAGAATTATCTTGATGCCATTAATGATCTTACTGCTTATTTGCAGATAGACAGCACATCTACATTAGCTTATTGGCAGCGAGCGGTATGTCAATGTAGAATATCTATGTACGAGACATCTAAGGGCATGGATGCAAAATTGCGTATAGCCAGTGCATTATCTGATTTTGAAAAGGCTCTAAAAAAAGACAATAAAAATGCGTATCTTTATTATAATATAGGAAATATCTATGCCCAAAATAAAGATTATACTAAAGCTATAACTTTTTATGATAAGGCTTTGAAAATAGATTCGCGCTTGGCAGAAGCTTACTATAATCGTGGATTAGCAAATATTTATAATAAGAAAACCACAATTGGTATAAGCGATTTGAGCAAAGCTGGAGAATTAGGCATATATGATGCTTATAGTGCGATAAAGAAGTTTAAATAAAAACACTTTTTGTAAAAAGTTGTAAATATATATTCTTCTTGCTATTTATAACGGAAGTTATTAGGGCATAGTTCACAATTTTTTTGTGATAATATTATAGAGTTAAGAAAGAAATAGTTAATTTTGCGTTTAAAATAGAATTAAAGATAAAGTAGTTATGATAAAAATTACATTCCCAGATGGTTCTGTTCGCGAATATGAGCAGGGCGTTACTGGCTTGCAGATTGCAGAAAGCATTTCACCTGCTTTAGCTCGTAATGTATTAGCATGCAGCATAAATGGTGAAACAGTAGAGTTAAACCGTCCAATCAATCAAGATGCTACTATCGCTCTTTATAAATGGGATGATGAAGAAGGAAAACATGCTTTTTGGCATACATCAGCTCACTTGTTGGCAGAAGCTTTGCAAGAGCTTTATCCTGGTATACAGTTTGGTTTCGGTCCGGCTATAGAAAATGGATTTTTTTATGATGTGATGCCAAAAGATGGTGAAGTCATAAAGGAAAGCGATTTTGAGAAAATTGAAAAGAAAATGAAGGAGTTGGCTTCAAAGGATGAGCCACTTGTTCGAAAAGAAATATCTAAGGCTGACGCACTTAAAGAATTTAAGGCAGCCGGTCAGGAATATAAATGTGAACATATTGAGCAAGATCTTGAAGATGGCACAATAACAACCTATACACAAGGCAATTTTACCGATTTGTGTAAGGGTCCGCATTTGATGAGTACTGGTGCTATTAAGGCTATTAAAATTACAAGTGTTGCAGGTGCATTTTGGCGTGGAGATGCAAAGCGTGAGCAAATGACACGTATTTACGGTATCAGTTTCCCAAAGAAAAAAATGCTTGATGAGTATCTTGTAATGCTTGAAGAAGCTAAAAAGCGCGACCATCGCAAAATAGGAAAAGAGATGGAACTCTTTATGTTTTCAGAGCGTGTGGGTAAAGGCTTGCCTATTTGGCTACCGAAAGGAACACAGCTTCGTTTACGTTTGCAGGAGTTGTTGAGAAAGCTGTTGCGCCCTTACAATTATCAGGAAGTAATAACACCAGGTATTGGTGGTAAGAGCCTTTATGTCACTTCTGGCCATTATGCTCACTATGGTAAAGATTCTTTTCAGCCTATTCATACTCCTGAGGAGGATGAGGAATATATGTTAAAACCAATGAACTGTCCTCATCACTGTGAGGTTTATGCTCGCAAACCACGTTCTTATAAGGATTTGCCTTTGCGTATAGCAGAGTTTGGTACTGTATTCCGCTATGAAAAAAGTGGTGAACTTCATGGACTTACCCGTGTTCGTACCTTTACTCAAGATGATGCTCATATCTTTGTACGTCCAGATCAAGTGAAAAAAGAATTTGAGAATATCATTGATATTATTCTGAAAGTATTCAGCATCTTTGGCTTTAATAATTATGAAGCACAGATTTCTTTACGTGACCCTAAAGATACTGAAAAGTATATAGGTAGCGATGAAATTTGGGAGGAAAGTCAAAATGCTATTCGTGAAGCTTGTCGTGAGAAAGGTCTACATTGTCATGAGGAAGAAGGTGAAGCTGCTTTCTATGGCCCTAAGCTTGACTTTATGGTGAAGGATGCTATTGGTCGTAAGTGGCAATTGGGAACTATCCAAGTGGATTATAACCTACCTGCAAGATTTAAATTGGAATATACAGATGAGGATAATACCAAAAAAACTCCAGTGATGATTCACCGTGCGCCATTTGGTTCATTAGAGCGTTTTACAGCTGTCCTCATCGAACATACAGCTGGTCATTTTCCATTGTGGCTGACACCAGATCAAGTTGCTATTCTTCCTATTTCAGAAAAATACAATGAATATGCACAGCAATTGTCAAGATACTTTGATAGCGTAGGTGTGCGTTCAAAGATTGATGACCGTAATGAGAAGATTGGTCGTAAAATCCGTGACAACGAGATGAAGCGTATACCTTACATGCTTGTAGTTGGCGAAAAAGAGCAAGCTGAGGGCACTGTTGCAGTTCGTAAGCAAGGTGGAGGCGACCAAGGCGTAATGAGTAAAGAAGAATTTGCTGAAAGAATTAATGCTGAAGTAGCAGAACAACTTAAAGATACTGAGGCACTTTAAATGATATAGCTATTCTTTTGAAGAATCCAATAATAAGGAGTAACCAATTGATAAATGAGCTATCTGCTTATTATCAGTTGGTTATTTTATTTTTAAATAAATATTTTGTGATAATGAAATTGCAACATGCTCAACTTATTAAAGCTATGATTGCTTATGATAGTGGTGATGCATTGCGCATACAGCACTTTTTAAAAGTTCACAGCTTCGCAGTTACGATAGCTCGTCTGGAAGGGCTTGATGAGGAATCCATATTCATCTTGGAAGCTGCGGCTATATTGCATGATATAGGCATTCATATAAGTGAAATCAAATATGGCAATTGTGCAGGCAAACATCAAGAAGAAGAAGGACCTGCAGAAGCAGAGAAGTTATTGCATGCAATAGGTGGCTACTCTGTACACCAAATAGAGCGTATATGTTATTTAATAGCTCATCATCATACATATACAAATGTTGATGGCATGGATTATCAAATATTGCTTGAAGCAGATTTCTTGGTAAATGCTTTTGAAGATAATCTGAACATCGAAAGTATTTTGAATTTTGAGAGACGAGTATTTAAAACAAATTCAGGAAAATTTTTATTAGAAACTATGTTTCACGTATAAAGTATAGTGAGTGAGCAGGATATTTACTGTTGATATTTTTACAGAGATACACTATCAACGAGTTATCTTGTGGAATGTGTTTTGCCAAACATGTCAAAACAGAATGTACTGAAAGTTTTACGTATACACGACTATATTTCTATGGTCTACCATTACAAATAAGAGGATGTATCACGCAATCAATTTGACACATCCTCTTGTTTGAGTATTTTATTTTGCGAAGCCCTTAAAAATGGTATCCTAATGTAAGCAGCAATTGGTGTCGCTTGTTATCAACTTTTACAGCATCGCATACATTGTTGTGCTCTGGAGTAGAATCACCGCTATAAGAGCAGAAAGGATAAAAATCGCCACTTTGTACAGCATATTGATATGCAAGGTCTAAAGAGAGATTGCCAACATTGTAACCAACGCCACAAGTTATTCTATTTGTAGCTTTCCAGTTTGTATAATCTGTGGCAGATGCATAAAACGAGCCAGGTGAAGAAATAGAACCGTCTTTTATACCCGATTCATTATACATGGGCGATACATAATTATAACCTAATCGTACGGATAAGTTCTTGTCGGGAATCAATTCCATACCGACTCTGAATGCGCTAACACCTTTCAATGTATTTTGTGTATGAGCATTCATTGCTTTATCGCTTTCGCTATTCTGATAATAGTCGCCATACCAATCGTATCCATCGTCAGTATTGATACGACTGTCAAGAGTACTATAATCAGCATATTCATAACCAGCTCCAATGGCCAAACAATTGTTGACTATGGTTCCTAAGCTAAGCCCGAACTTCCAAGGTGTATACAGTTTAAAGTCATAACTTTCCTGAACGTAGCCAGAATTTGCAGCCCCTTCTATATTGGTCTTGTTGACCAATGTAGTATAGTTAGATGTAGTGAGGTCGTACCAGGTAGGAGTAGCTATTGACAGACCGATACGAAAAGGCGAGTATTCTAAGGGACGAATGATAACGCCAGCTTTAATGTTGAATCCTGTACCCGTAATTTTTCGCTCATCAGCTATTGTTACATCACCTATGTTCTTGTTAGTCTGGTCTACTAATGATTCTGTATATTCGCTGTATCCTCTGTAGTGTACATCATTAATACCCACAGTCATACCAAGATAAATTCGGTCATTGATATTTCCACTGATGTTAAAATCATATTCACCTATATATCCGCTGTTGGCCCTGTTAAACATGTAAGCATTGGCATCATTGTAATATAGTGAGATTCTGCCATCCTTATCTTGTTGCACCATGCCTAAACCATTCAGATACAGATAATCTAATTGTGTGAAAGCATTAGACTGATAATTTCCATTTGTGCCATACCATGTGCCATCATTGCCTTTAGAAAGCCCATATACGCCTAAATTTGGTTTCAAATAAGACAGCTTGTTTTGAGATGCTCCGTTTAAACGGTCTGAAGCTGAAAGTATATAATCGAAGTTGCGACTTTTTTTGTAGTTGAACGCAACATTCAAAAACGAGTGGCGATTTGTGCGCATGGAATAAACAAAACCCACTTGATCAAAGCTCATATTTGTGGCATTGCCATTTGCAAATTTTTGAGCGTCTTGTTGATTAACCATACCAAATGATACATTGGCAGAAGAATGTCTGAATAATCCGATGCCAGCAGGGTTGGTGGAAATGGTTGAGATATCTGCACCTAAAGCATCAAGTGCACCTCCCATTCCAACATATCGAGCTGTACCATTTAAATCTTCTGTAGCTATTTTTGCATTTTCGTATGTCTCCTGTGCTATTCCATTAAGCGACATGGATGCTGCTGTTAACAAAAATAATATACGTTTCATATCTATTCTAAATCTAATGTTTCTTATATTTCAATTTCATGTATTAAGTATGGGCTCAAAATTAATCATGGATGAAGCCGTTATGATTACCGAGATACTTTTAAGCAATATTGCCTTTCTTCTTGTCTGTATGTCCAGTTGGCATCGGTAGTGTAGTCCACTACACGCTCTCTCTTTCAACTGATACATGCAATTGAAAATAAAGCACAATATTATTTAAATTAGAACATCTACTTATCGACGACCGCCACCAAATCCTCCACGACTTCCGCCACCGAATCCGCCACGAGAACCACCTCCAAAGGAGCCGCCTCCAAATGAGCCACCGCGGCTATTTCCAAAGGAACCATTAAAGGTTGATGTGGAGTTCATATTGTTGTTATTGTTAAACCGCGAGTTGTCGTTATTGCGTCTGTTGTTCATATTATTGGTCTGGTTGTCAAAGCGAGCACGTCTATTGGAGTTGGAATATGTGAAACCACTATTGCGGTAGCTGCTGTTTCCACCTTGATAGCCGTGGTTGTTGGTACCCGTAAACCCTGTGTAAGAGCGATGGACAGCAACGGGCCATCCGTACCAATTCCAACCACCCCATGGGCGATACCAGCTTCCATAATATCCATAGTACCAAGGTGAATACCATCCCCAATCATATAAAGAGGCATACCAATATGGGCTTCCATAAAACCAATTATAATACCATAATGGGCTGTCATACCAATAAGGATAATACCAATAGAAGTCATCAAAGCGATTCATTCTACGGCTATAAAGGTAGTCATTGTCATCATAGTAATTATAAGCATTTATAGAATCAGATGGCTGCATTATTATAACATCATTACCCAATGAGTCGCCTTCTACGGGCTGATATTGACTCATGAATTGACCTCTGTGGTTATAATCATCAACAGCTATGTTACGTCTATATCGCAATTGCTCTTGCTCTATGGCATGTTTTTCAGCTTCGCGCATCTTTTTTGACGGAGTGAAATACATATCATTCTGAGCCCATGTTGCAGAAGAAACCAGACTCAACATCACAGAAAGCATCAATAACTTTTTCATGTGTAAATCTCCTATTTATTTACTTTGTCATCTTTTTAATACAAATATATGCTTTTTTTACCTGCAAAAATAAGGAAAAACCCTAAACCGTGGGAGGCTTTTCCCTATTTTTTATATATTTGCATACAAATTTAACACGTTATGAAATATTATAGAGTAAAATTTGACATTCATGACAATGTGAAGGAAAGAGACAGCAAAGATATATTGCAAGCAGCAAAAGATTTATTGTGCGCTCTTGTTGGCGATAGCGGATTTGAATCATTTGAAGAATATGATACTGGTGTGATTGGCTATGTGCAGCATGAATTGGCTGATTTTGCGACTTTGGATGCAACAATAGCTAATTTTCCAATACCAAACATCGATATCAGCTATGAGAAGGAAGATGCAGAATACCAAGATTGGAACAAGGTTTGGGAAGAAGAAGGCTTTGCCCCTATTGAGATAGGTCATGACTGCATCATACATGACACATTGCATCCATCAGACAACCATACTTCTTTTCCTGTAAACATTACGATAGATGCAAAAATGGCTTTTGGTACAGGCACTCATGAAACCACATATATGATAGTTAACCAGCTGTTGAAACTTTCTCTAAAAGAAAAAAAGGTTTTGGACTGTGGATGTGGTACAGGCATTCTTTCTATTGCAGCATCTAAAATGGGAGCCAGTCAGGTGGTAGGCTATGACATTGACGAATGGAGTGTTGACAATACATTGCATAATGCAACCATCAATAATACTTCAAATATAATGGCGTTAAAAGGCAATTCGAATGTTATTAGTGCATTGGGCAAAAAGTTCGATTTGGTAATTGCCAATATCAATCGTAACATATTATTGGAGGATATGTCGCAATTCAAGAAGGCAATGAACGATACAGCCATGCTTATATTGAGCGGATTTTATACTGAGGATGTTCCTCTTTTAGAGGATAAGGCACAAGAATATGGATTGGTGTGTGTGCATGAAGATATTAAGAACAATTGGTGTATGCTCATGTTTGAAGTCAAGAATTAGAAGAAAGGTGCTAAAAATAATAAGATGTAGTATTTTCAGTTATATTTTTATTACCTTTGCAAATGGTTTTGTTGCAGTAAGAGTAGATTATGGCGTGTTATAAAGAGCAACAGTAAGGGAATAGTTAGCTTTGTCACCTCTTGACTTAGTGATGATGCAGAATGTTGCCTTGCTGTGTAGACAGTCTGATATGGCGAATATTTTAACATCGGACTCATTTAGAGTCTGCTTACTTAAAATCACGAAACAACAGAAATATAAACAATACAAATAAAAATGGAATTAGCAAGTAAATACGATCCACAAGCAGTGGAGTCTAAATGGTATCAGTATTGGCTTGACAACAAAATGTTCAGTAGCAAGCCTGATGGAAGAGAACCATATACAATTGTTATCCCACCACCAAACGTTACAGGTGTTTTGCATATGGGGCACATGCTCAACAATACTATTCAAGATATATTGGTAAGAAGAGCACGCATGAAAGGCAAAAATGCTTGTTGGGTTCCTGGCACCGACCATGCTTCAATAGCAACAGAGGCTAAAGTGGTGAACAAGTTGGCACAACAAGGCATCAAAAAAACAGACCTTACACGTGAAGAGTTTCTTAAACATGCTTGGAATTGGACAGAAGAGCATGGCGGAATTATATTAAAGCAATTAAGAAAATTAGGTGCGAGTTGTGATTGGGACCGTACTGCATTCACCATGGATGAAAAACGTTCTAAAGGAGTAATCAAGGTTTTTTGCGATTTATATGCAAAAGGGCTTATTTACCGTGGCGCAAGAATGGTGAACTGGGATCCAAAGGCTCAAACTGCACTGAGCGATGAGGAGGTAATATACAAAGACGAACACTCTAAACTTTATTATCTTAAATATCGTGTTGTAGAGAAGGATGTAAAGAAAGTAGACGATGGCAATGTGATGCATAAAGATGAGAAAGGCTATTATGCTGTTGTTGCCACTACGCGCCCTGAAACGATTATGGGTGATAGCGCCATGTGCATCAATCCCAATGACGTTAAGAATACATGGTTAAAAGGCAAGCATGTGATAGTGCCTTTGGTAAATAGGGAAATTCCCGTTATAGAAGACGATTATGTAGATATAGAGTTCGGTACGGGATGCTTGAAAGTTACTCCTGCCCATGATATTAATGACCATGCTTTAGGTCTGAAACATCATCTTGAGACGATTGATATATTCAATGACAATGGAACTATCAGCGAAGCTGCTGGCATGTATGTAGGCATGGACCGTATGGATGTGCGCAAGCAGATAGAGAAAGATCTTGAAGCTGCGTCGCTCATGGAGAAAGTGGAAGACTACAATAATAAAGTAGGCTTCTCTGAGCGTACAAATGTGCCTATTGAACCAAAGTTGTCAACACAATGGTTCCTTTCTATGCAGCATTTTGCAGACATCGCACTGCCTCCAGTAATGAATGATGACATCATGTTCTATCCAACAAAATACAAGAACACTTATCGTCATTGGCTGGAAAATATAAAAGATTGGTGTATCAGCCGCCAACTTTGGTGGGGACACCGAATACCTGCCTATTATTTTACTACTGCTGATGGCAAAAGAGATGTTGTAGTGGCTGAAACAGCAGAAAAGGCTTTGCAGTTAGCTCAGGAGAAAAACAATAACTTAAAAGCCGAAGATTTGGAGCAAGACAGTGATTGCCTTGATACGTGGTTCTCAAGTTGGTTGTGGCCTATATCAGTCTTTGATGGTATCAATCATCCTGATAATGAAGAAATCCAATACTATTATCCTACAAGCGATTTGGTAACAGGTCCTGATATAATCTTCTTCTGGGTAGCCCGTATGATTATGGCTGGCTATGAGTATCGTGGTGTCATGCCATTCAAGCATGTCTATTTTACAGGTATTGTAAGAGATAAGTTAGGACGTAAGATGTCCAAGAGTCTTGGCAATTCACCAGATCCTTTGATGCTGATAGACAAGTATGGCGCTGATGGTGTAAGAATGGGCATGATGTTGGCTGCCCCGGCTGGAAATGATATATTGTTTGATGAGAGCTTATGTGAGCAAGGACGCAACTTCAACAACAAGATATGGAATGCTTTCCGATTGGTGAACGGCTGGCAAATAGCAGACATAGAGCAGACCAATGCAAATAAAGTTGCCATTACTTGGTTTGATGCCAAACTGAAGAAAGTCAATGCAGAAGTAGATGACTTGTTCGGAAAATATCGTATTTCAGAAGCGCTGATGGCCGTCTATCGTCTATTCTGGGATGAATTTTCAAGTTGGTATCTTGAGATGGTTAAGCCTGCATACGGTGAACCTATCGACAGAAAAACGTATGATGCTACCTTACGCTTCTTTGAAACTTTGCTCAAGATGTTGCATCCATTTATGCCATTTATAACAGAAGAGCTTTGGCAGCATATCTATCAGCGTAAGGAAGGTGAGTCTATCATGCAAGCTCAGCTGTCGGTAGAAAATCCTTCAGAAGCAGACATTCAGACAGTAAATGCCATTGAGAATGTAAAACAGATTGTCAGCAATGTAAGAACTGTTCGCAATCAACGGAATATTTCTCCAAAGGAATCTCTTGAATTACAAGTAGTAAATAGCAATCCATACGCAGGTTACACTGATATCATAAAGAAAATGGCCAATTTGAGCGCCATATCTGTTGTGAAAGAGAAATCTGCAGATACCGCTCAATTTATGGTAGATACAGATGAGTTTGCTGTTCCGATAGGAAATCTTATTGATATAGATGCTGAAATAGAAAAGCAAGAAGCACAGTTAAAGCATCTTGAAGGCTTCTTGTCGGGAGTAAAGAAAAAACTCGCCAATGAAAAATTTGTAGCTCATGCTCCAGAAGCTGTAGTTGCTCTTGAGCGCAAGAAGCAAAAAGACTCAGAAGAAAAGATTGCGGCATTGAAAGAATCTCTTGCTGAGTTGAAAAACAAGAAGAAATAATACTACCGTATAGCATTATTATTCTTTTAATCAATTACCCTTGCAAAAGACGAATTTCTGAAAATTGGATATTCTTTTTTGCAGGGGTTTTATTTTTTTATAGCGTTTTTAGAACCCTTCTAAAACCGTTTGTCTTGAAACTTTAACAAAACATTATACTATTATGGTTTATTTCTCAAAAAATATTATTGCTTACTTAATTGTATTAGGCTGCGTTGCATTTATGGGTTTGTTGCAGTCTTGTAAGGAAGAAGGTAATGACGAGCCTACACTGGGTATAGCTCAGCAAACAGTCTTTATGTATTTGCCTTGGAGTGATAACTTGCATGACGCTTTAGAGGCAGGAGAGAAAAACTTTGAAAGCTCAATTGTTAAGAACAGAGGACTTGACGGCAGGCGCTTTATCGTATTTTTATCAAGAGATGCAGCTACGAGCTTTTTAATCAATGTAACATACAAAAATGGAAAGTGTGTAAAAGATACCGTAAAGAGATATTCATTTACACAGACAAATTATACTACAGAAGAAGGGTTGTCTACCATTCTTACTGATATGAAAAAAGCGGCACCGGCACAAGACTATGCCATGATAATTGGGTGCCATGGCACGGGATGGCTGCCCAAGGGCGTGAATCCTTTATCAGCAGAATTTACCACCAATGCAACTGGATATAGTAACTGCAAGAAATCTTTTGGTCATGAGAGCAAAACGAGTTATATGACCGATATATCAACACTTGTGGCAGCATTGAAAGCAGCAAGCATTAAAATGAAATATATTCTTTTTGATGACTGCTATATGTCTAATATAGAAGTTGCCTATGATTTGAGAGATGTTACACAGTATTATATTGCAACTTGCACGGAAATGCAAGAAGAAGGATTGCCTTATCAAGAAGTAGGGTATTATTTACTTCATAATGATTTTGAAAAACTGTGTAATTGGTTTTATGCCTATTATAACAACAGTTCTTTGCCGTATTGTAATATTGCAGTTACAGATTGTTCGCAGTTGGAGACTATGGCTGCAATAGTCAGACAAATAAATATGTCCTATCCTAATGAAATAGAACGCTTGGGAACCCTGCAAAAGTTAGATGGATACTATCCGACCGTTTTCTATGATTTTGGCGATTATATCAATAAAATTTGCAGTAATAACCAATTGAAGGAAAATTTTAACAGTCAGTTGGAAAAACTTGTTGTGTACAAGAAATATACAAGCCAATTCTATTCTGTACTTTACAACGAATTTACTGCTTATGACATCTCTGCATATTCAGGACTTACCACTTCAGAACCTACTGTCAATAGTGTGGTAAAACCTTATGTATCAACTACCAATTGGTATAAGGCAACTCATTAATATTGCATTTGTTGGGTAAATAAAGGCTATCAGTCGTGTAAAAGCTCCGCTTTATTGTCTCGTACCGTTCGATATGAATGTTCACACCGTTCGATACACATGCTCATATCGAACGAAATGAGCGCGCGTATCGAACGGTGTGAGTGAATAACGCAGCCATTTAGCATGACTATAGCTTTGGCATGGCTTGATTCTTCTTTGCCTTTTAGTATGTCCGATGGATTCACAATCTGTTATTAAAAGAGAGAGCTTTTGGTTTGTCGCATATTTACAACAATTTATTCGTACATGAACTATGTTTAGTGGGAGTTGTTGAAATATCTGATGTACATGCTCGTGTAAAGCATCACTTAATTCTTGTAATACTTCTCAGTTACGAATTTTCCATTACTATAAAAGCTTTTCTTGATAAAGACCCCCTTTTGCATAGGCTCTGAAGTCAATCTTAGTCCATTAAGCGAATACCAGACATGACAAACTACTGTTTCGTTGTCATTGCAGACAGTAGTTATTCCTGTGGAGTGCTCTTTAGTATGCTCGAATACCCATGCAAGGCGTTCGTTCGTATAACTTTTCTTACATACATCTTCATGCGTCCATCCATCTTCGATGTTAAATTCATATTCTGCATGATAAACATCCATTTCTGTAAGAAACGTTTCGACATTAGATATTTTCATAAGTTTGTCGGCTGTTCCCATCACAGTGAAAACGGGAGTTTTAGCTACTTCTTCTGCATTTAATCCTGTTGGGTTTCCTGCAACAGGCATAGCTGCGGCAAACATCTCCGGGTGCGTTGAAAGCATACCCCATGTACCCGTTCCACCCATTGAACCACCAAATATATACACTTTATCTGCGTCAGCCACTCCTCGGTTTATGTAGGTGTTGAGCAGGGCAGCCAAAACATCTTGGGTCGTTCCGAGCCATGTCTTGTCTGTCGGACATTGGGGTACGAGTATAATAGCTTTGCGATTGTTTTTTAACAGCCACGTGGCAATAGCGTTTATCCCGGGCTCCTGCATTTGTGTCTCATTGTCATCACCTCTGCTGGAACCTCCATGTAGATAGATTACAAGTGAAGCCTTGTCGCCATAACCTGGAATTGTAGCCTTGCGATAGGGTAGGGTCATATTCGCATCAGAAAAAGTCTCTTTGGGAAATTCAATTTCTTGTGCCAACATTTCGCTCCTACTGAGGAAGCTCAGCAGGGCGAAAAGAAAAATCAATCTGTATTTCATGAGTTGCGTTGTGGTTTGTTTATTCGTCTCTGTCCTCGTTTAGCCTGACGGTTTTTAATTTTGCGCTCTTGCTCATATACTTTTTCTATTTGAGTTTGAGTAAGAAATTCGGAATACTCCTTATAGTATTTTCGGCGGATATTGAGGATTTTCTCGCTTATAGCAAAGCGTTGTTTGATGAGTCTCTCGTTATCCTGTTCCGATGCCTCTTGCTTGTTTGGGCGATGACGAGGGCCTAAAGCCCAAATCTCCTTTTGATAATTGCAATATGTTGTGACAAATTTTTCGGTAACAGCATCACTGAAAGCCAACTTTTGCGCAATGTATTTGGCTTCTGTTTCTGCAAGTTGTTCACGAGACATACGCTGTTGACGGTTGGGCTGTTGTGCAAATGCATTTGCACAAGAAATGGTGATGATGACAGCCATTAATAAAGTTCTAATAAATCGTGTCATAATTTTCTGTTTTTAGGTTTAACTTTTATAATAAATGTGATAAAATTCATTCGTTGATGAAGACATCACTTTGACAGATATTGAGCAAATATGCCTGATCATCGCTATTAAGCTGATTAAAAGCCTGATCTATGTCATTAAGAGATACCGTGCTTTGTTTGGATGAATTTGTAGTGAAGAAAAGTATCAAGGCTACAGACGCAGCCACAGCAATGGCACTCCTCATTACAATGCGTAACTTGGAAGGATTGCGATGAGCACAACTGTCATACGAAGTTGCCTTATTGGTATTTTCCACAAGATAACCATCTTTCACCTCTTTCCAAATGTTGTCTTCCAGTTTATCGAAGAAATGATCAGAAGACAGGGTATAAGGCATACGTTTGCCTACATTGTCCAAATCAAATTGATTATTCTTTACTGTTTTCATTTAAGTTCATATATTTAATGATTTTCTCTTTGGCGATGTGGAAATTTGTTTTTGCCGAGGAAGGCGAAGAATCTGTTGCCTCTGCAATTTCCTCATAGCTCAACTCATCATAGTAGCGCAGATTGAATGCCAACTGTTGCTTGGTAGGCAGAGTGAGAATTGCTTTTTGCAGTTTCACGGCTTCCAGATAGCTGTAGTCAACATAGCTGTCTGCCATGATGTGGCTGGCATCATGGCTCGCCGCATCCAAAGAAACTTGAACGTGTCTTCGGGAATCTATCACTCGAAGAGCCTCATTGGTCGCTATGCGGAAAAGCCATCCTTTGAAAGATTGCTCATTTTTCAATAGGCTGAAAGAGCGGAATATCCTGACAAAAGCTTCTTGTGTGGCATCTTGTGCATCGTCATGTGACACAACCAACCGGCGGATATGCCAGTATATAGGCTGTTTGTATTTCTGCATCAAGAGTCTGAAGCCCAATTCTGTCCTGTTCCTGATTGCTTGAATGATTGTTTTGTCATCAATATTCATGTGCGGGGCTGCTTTATTGTTTGTTCTTCAGATGTTGAAGTTAATGAACATTATACATCATGCGCTGACATAATGCTTGCTTTTACCGTTTATCACTATTCTAATGGGACTCTTTTTATCCAAAGCAAAGGCATCGAGTTCTGCTTCAGCCACAGCTTTGCACAATCCTGTCATTTTGCTGTATTTGGAAATGGTAAGCAATGGATTGGCTTTTAAATAGGCCAATGCCATTTCCAAACGGTCTTGTTTGCTCAGTCTGTTGCTGATGCGTGTTGTTACAACAGGCCTTGCTACAACAGTTGTGACAATAGGACGATGATAACCATGATAATGTCTGTGCTGTGCAAAAGCGGTAGTACAAGCCCATGCCATTAAGGCTATAAGCAAACCTTTCTTTATTTTTATACTTGTCTTCATATATAAATTTGTTTATTGTTAAACTTGCTGTCAAATATCAGTGTCAACTTCTATTTGCTTGTTCCGTCATTATCATTGTTGAGCTCTTTTCAATAGACGTTACAATAAAATGACCCGATGAAGGCTGAAAAGTAAAATAGAAAGCGAGATTTTTTGGTTCTTTTTCATTGTAGAAAGCTATTTGAACGATATTAGAACACCATTCAAATGCCGTTTAAAGGTAATAGAATAATGTGTTAGAGAAATTTAGCAAAAGGGCTTTCTGTCTGCTAAAATTCTGCATTGAAACGGCAACTCCAATTTTGCATTCATTTCAATGATGTAGGCACCTAATAATCATATAGTTTAATAGAATAAAGAGTGCAATATAGAAAGTTGGAGAATAAAGAGGACGGAGTTTGGATAATAGCCAAACTCCGTCCTTGTGATAAATCTTGAAGTGAGGGTAGGAAAATCTCCTCTTGCCTATTCAACTTTATGGATTACAAATGCGTACTGAACAGAGAATCGGTAGCCGAAAGATTAGAACTTTGAATAGTGCTGTCTGCACAACCTTTATTTTGAATATTTTTCTACCAAACTTTTGGCTTGTTCATTTCCCATATCCTGAGCTTTTCTCATATTTGACAAGCCTTCCGTCTTATTGCCTTTATATATTTGCACGAGACCTAATATTAATATTCCATCGGAATAATCAGGAAAGCGTTTTACACATTCCTGCGCTGTAACTAAAGCATTGTCAAGCATATTGATTTTAATCTCCAAATTTGCTTTTTCGGCTATATACGCAGGTTCTTGAGGTGCTAAAAGTACAGCACGGGTTATATCAGCCAATGCCTGCTGAAATAATTTTCCCTTTTTCTCTGCTTGTTCACGGGTATAATAAAAGTCAGCTCCAACTCTATGGTTCATTACAATTTCATATCGTGTAAAATCAAAAACAGCTTGCCTGTACTGGCCATCTGCATTGTATGCATTAGCCCTTGCCCAAAAATAGGGGGCTGCCTCTTGCAACCTCAATGTGTCTGTATGGCTAATGGCACTATCCAATAAGGCTATGATTTCTTTTTGGCTGGCATTGAGCATTTGCCTGCATTGGGCCATTTGATAATAGATTTCACCATTCTTTGAATAGCTTGTAGTCAAGCTGTTAAATAGTGTATAAGCGGCAGAATAATCGCCTTTGGCAAAGAGTATTTGACCTTCTAAAAACTTATAGGCAGGTTGGGAATTTATGTTGCCCGCACTTTTAACCTCTTTCAATGCCTTGTTTAAAGTCCAGGGCTTATAATCATATTGCTTTTTATATATTTGCTTCCAATATATCAGTTTGCTGTATTTAAAATGTGCTTCATCTTTGTTTGCTGCTTTCTTTATGGCAGTTTCCATAATAGATGATGCTTCGTCAAACTGATTGTTTTCGGCTAAATATTGTGCTTTGGAAGAATATCCGTCAACAGCTGTTGGAAATGAGCTTATAAAGTCATTGATAGCATTAATCCTTTTAATAGAGTCGTTGCTGTTTTCGCTCATCATCATAAACAATAAAGCTTGATCTTGATTGGCGGGTAAAGCTACAGGGAGATGTATTTGCTTGAAAGCAAGATCATTATATGACAGTGCAGAAGCCCTAAGGCTTGCAGCAAATTGAGCATCTACAGCATGGACATTAGAAGATGTAATAGAGGGCTGTAACAATCCTAATACTTCACCTTCTGCATTGACAAATGGACATGCATTGGCATCATTAGGGATGTTGGCATTAAAGATGTAGTAGCTATATTTGTCTTGTATTTTTTCTGTTCTGCTGATAGAAGCCGAAGTGATAGTCAACTTGTTGTTTTCATTGCTTACTAACCATATTTGTGAGCCTTCTTTGGACGAGGCACTGGCTAACTGAGCGGCAGGAGTTTTGGCTTGAACTGTAAAATGAGCAACATCGTAAATCTCATTTATTCCAATGATACGCTTCACTTCCGTTACTTTGCCTTTACTGTCTGTTATTGTTGCTTTTGAGGCGCCTAAAAATGGCTTTAAGTCGCTAATGGCTTCACCATTGTCTTTTATAAAAACACCATGGCTTGTGCCAATTAATTCATTTTTGGCATTATAAGTGTTTAATGTAAAAATTGCCTTGTAGGCATTCTTAACCTTAGATGGTTGAGCAAAGCTGCCTGTTACTATTAAAGTTAGTAAGATGAGTATAAAACTTATTCGTTTCATCTGTGTAAAAATTGGTTTATATTGTCTGTTGTTGAATTATATGTTTAATAGTTCTCGTGCATTGTTAATGGCTGCTTCAGATATTTCAGAGCCACTCAACATTTGGGCAATTTCATGTATGCGTTGTTGAGTATCTAATTCTATCATTTGACTTACGGTTCCCTCTGGTGTTTCTTGCTTATAAACTTTATAGTGAACACTGCCTTTCGCTGCAATTTGAGGCAAATGGGTGATGCTGATCACTTGACGTTTTGATTTGCCCATTTCTTGCATGATGTCAGCCATCTTCTCAGCTATTTTTCCACTTACGCCAGTATCTATTTCATCAAATATAATGGTTGGTAACTTAACAGCGCCACTTATCATTGCCTTTAGAGACAACATGACACGCGCTATCTCACCGCCTGATGCTACTTGAGATATGGGTTGCATAGGCGTACTTGTATTTGCACTAAACAGAAATGCTACTCTATCACATCCATTACAAGATAAAGGTTTCTGTTGGATATTTATATGAAACCTTACGTTAGGTATTCCCAAAGGTATTAGTCGTTCTCTCATTTCTTTTTCTACACGTTGGGCAGCAGCTTGTCGTATCTTTGTCAATTGCGATGCTTTCTCTTTGCATTTATCCAATCGTATATTTTCTTCTTTTTCAAGTTCTGCCAACTCTGTATCGCTATTGTTGAGATGTTCTAACTGAGCTTCTATTTGATTCTTGATATTTATTAAATCTTCGACAGTGGCAACGTGATGTTTCTGTTCTAGAGTATAGATTTTATCAAGTTGTCGATTGATATTTTCCAATCTTTGAGGGTCAAAATCTATATCTTCTGCATAAGAATTAACTTCTTGTGCTATGTCCTTCATTTCAATGTAGCAGCTGTCCAGACGTGATGCAAGTTCATTTGCTTCAGTAAATACATTTGTAATATTGATTAAAGAACGAGATGCATTCTTTAATTTATTCAAAACACTTGTTTCATTCGTGTCCGCATTCAGTATGCTGTCTACTTCAAATAATGTGCTTTTGATTTCTTCTACATGACTAAGCTTTTCACTTTCTTGTTCAAGCTCATTTTGCAGGTTTTCCTTCAAGTTTGCATCACTTAGTTCTTTAAATTGGAAGCGTAAGAAATCTTCATTTCTCTTGCTTTCTTCTATCTGAGCCTTTACCTTAGCAACTGTTTTCTTTGCTTCTAAATAAGACTTGAATTCTTCGCTGTATTCAAGTATAAGTTTTTTATTATTGGCAATAATATCAACAACATTGAGTTGAAAGTCCTCCTCATTGAGCAATAAATTTTGGTGTTGACTATGAATATCTATTAACTGTTGTCCTAATGCTTTTATAGTGATGAGAGAGACAGGAGTATCATTGATAAAAGCTCTGCTTTTTCCTGTAATGCTTAACTCGCGTCGCAAGATGCAATCATCTGGATCATAATCTATGTCTTTCTCAATAAAGAAGTCTTCCATGTGGTATCTGCTTAAGTCGAAATGTGCCTCTATGGAACACTTTTTGCACCCTGTTTTTATGTTCTTTATATCAGCCCTTTGGCCTAATAATAAATTTATAGCACCGAGGATAATACTCTTTCCCGCTCCTGTTTCACCTGTTATGACAGAAAATCCAGAATAAAAGTGTATATCCAAAGTGTCGATGAGTGTAAAATTTTTGATATATAGTTGTTTCAGCATAATCGTAATGATGTGTTATAGTTAGGAACCGTTTGAATAATTGTCTCGTTATATATTCTGCAGGATTATAGAATCCATCAAGGAAATGGTAACGCATGATAAAATACTATAAGTGTGTGAAATTCATCGCCTCATAGATTTAACTGCACAAAGATATAAAAAAATGGTTGAACAGCCAAAGATAATAAGGTATGTCCAGTTGCTGATTATTTAAGAGGATGATTTGTAGAAAAACAATTGACTTTCTATTTTAGTATTTGCCATTGATAATGGCTATTTTTAAAAGGGAAAAGTAGACATTTTACATTCACATTTTAATTGCTATGTGTTTTATTTAAAATGAATGTAGAATATCTACTCGTAATGTAATATGCTTTTTGCTGCTAATATTGTCTTAGTGCTGCCAACAACTCATTATTTTCTGATTTAGAGCCAATAGTTATGCGTAAGCAGTTATGGCACAATTGCACATTAGTCCGATTTCTGACAATGATACCTTTTTCAACTAAATAATTGTAAATGGCTTGGGCGTCATTCATTTCAACCAATATAAAGTTTGCATTAGAGGGATATATTTTTTTGCAGATAGGCAACAACTTGAAAGCTTCAGTCATTCTACTTCGTTCCAACAGCAATGTTTTAACCCATTTATCTACTTCATAGGGGTCTTTTAATATCTGTAGTGCTTGCTGTTGCGTTAGTGAGTTTATGTTATAGGGATATTTTACCTTATTAAATATATCAATAATATTTTTTTGCGCAAAAGCCATACCTAATCGTATTGCTGCACATCCCCAGGCCTTGCTAAAGGTATTTAATACAATGAGATTGGGATATTTATTTAGTTCAAGTCTTAATGGGGAAATAGCAGAGAAGTCTGAATAGGCTTCGTCTACTACAACAAGACCTTCAAACCGTTGCAACAGTGCAGTTATCTCTTTTCTGTTAATTTCGTTGCCAGTTGGGTTATTGGGTGAACAAATCCATATAACCTTGGTATGGCTGTCACAAGCGTTTAAAAGGTGATTGGCTGTTGTTTGAAAATGTTCATCCAATAAGACCGGGCGATAAGCCACATCATTAATGTCTGCGCATACCTTGTACATACCATAAGTTGGTTCTATGGCTACAACATTGTCCTGACCTGGGCGTGTAAAGCATCTATATATTAAATCTATTGCTTCATCTGATCCATTCCCTAAGAAAATCTGCTCAGGATTAACACTTTTTACAATAGCTAATTTAGCTTTAACCTCTTCTTGTAGCGGATCTGGATATCTGTTGTAGGGCTTATTGTATGGATTTTCATTGGCATCCAAAAATACATGTGCCACATGTCCGCTATATTCATTACGTGCACTACTGTATGGCTTAAGATTCCAAATATTAGGCCGTGTAAGTTCTTTTAATGGTTTCATGTCTTTATAATATTATTGAACAATGCACTTCTATTTTTGCAAACTTTTAATTCTTACCGACATGGCATTTTTATGCGCAAACAGCTGTTCGTTTTCGGCCATTATTTCTACAGTTTTCCCTATGCTTCTGATACCCTCTTCATTAAGATGCTGGAATGTTATTTTGCGGTAAAAACTATCAAGATTTACACCACTGTAGGCTACAGCATATCCATGTGTAGGTAATGTATGATTTGTTCCACTGGCATAATCGCCGACGCTTTCACACGCATATTTTCCTAAAAACACGCTGCCGGCATTTATTATTTTTTCAGATAGTTCCTCGTAGTTGTCTGTAGCTATTATCAAGTGTTCGGGAGCATAAGCATTGCATAGGTCTATGGCTTCCGTATAAGTTTTCACTACTACAAACTTGCTGTTTTTCAGTGCTTTTGAAGCAATGTCCTTTCTTGGCAATTGTGCTAATTGTTTCTCAGTTTCAGTGCTTACCTTATTCAGCATATCCTCTGATGTAGTAATCAGCACTACCTGTGAATCTGCACCATGTTCAGCTTGAGACAACAAATCCGCTGCTACAAAAATAGGATTACTGTTATCATCGGCAATTACGCATACTTCAGAAGGACCTGCAGGCATATCTATGGCTACATCATGTAAAGACACTATTTGTTTGGCTGCCATTACATATTGATTGCCAGGTCCGAATATTTTGAAAACCTTAGGTATACTTTCTGTTCCATACGCCATGCTGCCAATAGCTTGTACGCCCCCGATTTTATAAATCTTATTGACACCAGCTATATGTGCCGCTGCTAAGATAGCTGGATTTACTTTTCCTTGTTTGTTAGGTGGAGTACAAAGCACAATCTCTTGGCAACCAGCTATGTTGGCCGGTGTGGCCAACATCAGTACAGTGCTGAATAACGGTGCAGTACCTCCAGGAATGTATAGTCCTACACGTTGTATAGCTACAGCTTTCTGCCAGCATACAACACCAGGTTTTGTTTCTATGTTTTGCGATAGAAATTTTTGAGATGTATGGAACTTATAAATATTGTCATGGGCTAACAGCAGTGCATCATGCAGATCTTCTGAAATGTTATGGTAGGCCTCTTCTATTTCTGAGGAAGTTACTTGCAAATGATCAAGATGCGTTCCGTCAAACATTTCTTCGTATTTAATTACTGCCTTATCACCATGTTTCTGAATGTCTTTCAATATAGTATTCACTTTTTCATATAGAGCGGTGGTATCTAAATGAGGGCGAGTCATAATGTCTTTCCAATCGCTTCTTGTCGGATATTTAAAATATTTCATATATGCAAATTCCTCTATTTGTTTTAAATTCTAAAGTTCATTTTAATAGTACTTATTTTATAATATCATTTTTTCGATAGGTGTAACTAAAATTCCTTGTGCGCCCATTTCTTTTAGTTTTCCTATTATTTCCCAAAATCGTTGTTCATCTAATACGGTGTGTACAGAGCACCATTCTGGGTCTGCTAATGGAATGATAGTAGGGCTCTTTAAACCAGGCAAGACTTTTATAATGTCATCTAATTTTGCTTTGGGGGCATTCATTCGGACATATTTCTTGTCTTCTGCATTTCTTACGGCATTGATTCTAAACAATATCTCATTGAGAATTTTCCTTTTATCTTCTGTTATGTTTTTGTTAGCAATAAGTAATGCCTCACTTTTAATTACTACCTCTACTTCTTTAAGATTATTGCTAATAAGTGTAGAACCACTGCTTACAATGTCGAAGATTGCATCAGCTAAACCAATACCAGGACTTATTTCCACACTACCTGTTATGATGTGTGTCTCAGCATTAACGTTGTTATCCTTTAGAAACCTTTTGAGAATATTAGGATAAGATGTAGCTATTTTTTTCCCCTTAAACCATTCTACACCTTTGTAATCTACATTTTTTGGGATAGCTAAAGAGAGACGACATTTGCTGAATCCTAATCTGTAGATTATTTCAGCATCTTCATCTTTTTCTAAATATTCATTTTCACCCACTATTCCAACATCTGCCACACCCGTAGCTACACTTTCAGGAATGTCATCATCGCGTAAATAAAGAACTTCAAGAGGAAAATTTGACGATTTAACCAATAATGTACGCTTGTTAGTACTAACCTTGATGTCGGCTTCTGAAATAAGATTCATAGTGTCTTCATACAGACGGCCTTTTGATTGAACAGCAATTCTTAACATATAAAATATTGTGTTTGTTATTTAAAATAAGATTAAGCGGTTGTTATTTTTCCAAATAATGCATAGTTTTTAATTATTACCTAAGCAAATATATAGGGCTTATGCTTTGGACTCCACAACTTTTGGGAAAGGCAGTAAAAAATACTGATATTGCAAATGTACACTTTTTTATGCGTTTCTGCAAGAATTATTGTACTTTTGTAGTCGCAAATATGAAATACTGATATTTTATGCTGTATATATGCATATTAAAGTGTTATTTGTATTGCGAAGAGTAAAAATATGATTAATATATGAATAAATTAACAGTAATATTTGTTGTATTGTTAGTTTTAGAAACTGTGGCATGTTCCAAGCAACATAAAGACAAGGTTGTAGCCCCATGGGGAGAAGTTGTGTCTGATACAGTTAGTGAAGGCAATAATCTTTCTGTAGCAGATTTAATCAGTAATGGCGAATTGATTATTTTAACAATGTATGGACCTGACACTTATTATGATTATCATGGGCATGGTATGGGCACACAATATTTGTTAAGTGAAAAGTTTGCTAAGAAGTTAGGCGTTTCTTTGCGAGTAGAAGTTTGCAAAGATACAACAGAGATGATAAAACGATTAATGCAAGGTGATGGAGACCTAATAGCCTTTCCTCTGCCAAAGAACAAAAAGCTAAGTCGGAATTTGTTGTATTGTGGCGCAAGCATTGATTCACTTCATGTTCAATGGGCTGTATCTCAGCAAAATCATGAGCTGGCCGATAGTTTAAATGCTTGGTTTAAGCCCAGAATGATTGATGATATGCAGAAAGAACAGAAGTTCCTGCTTTCTTCGCGTAGTGTAACACGTCATGTCTTTGCCCCGTTTATTGATAGGGGCAAAGGTGTTATTTCTGCTTATGATTATTTGTTTAAGAGATATGCTCCTGCAGCTCGTATGGATTGGCGTATGATGGCTGCTCAATGTTATCAAGAATCATGCTTTGATCCTCAAGCTATATCGTGGGCTGGCGCTCGTGGCTTGATGCAAATTATGCCTTCTACGGCAGCTCACCTCGGATTGTCTATGGACGATATCCATACGCCTGAACATAACATAATGGCCGCAGCTAAATATATGCTTGAGTTACAAAGCAAGTTTCGGAGTGTACCCAGTGCAACAGAGCGTCAACTTTTTGCATTAGCTGCTTATAATGGTGGCTTCAATCATGTGCAAGATGCAATGGCACTAACTCGTAAGAATGGTGGAAATCCTTATAAATGGGCACATGTGGCTCGCTATATTTTAGCATTACAACAATCTACTTACTATAATGACCCAGTAGTGCGCTATGGCTATATGCGGGGTTCTGAAACAGTGGATTATGTGGATCGTATAAGGCAGCGTTATGCACAATATAGAGGAGTGCCTTACGGAGGCTCTTCTGTCAATATTAGTGAAAATGAAACGACTCTGAAGAACTTTACTATAGATTTTTATAATTCAATGACTCCTCATAGAGCTAAAAAGAAACATCGTTTCCATATCTAAGTGCAAATTTGAAAATTCCAGCGTCTTTTGCTTAATAATGCTTAAAAGCTTTGCACTTTCATGCAAAGAGTGCTCTTAGGAGAAAAAAAAGTGTTAATTTAGCGGACATTTAAAATAGGCAAAACGCCTTAAACGGAAAATAAATGGCATTAAAAGGCATTTTTGGAATTTTTAATATAACAAAATAATAGATGGACAATAGTAACACAATTGATCAGGACAGAATAATCAAAATCAATATTGAAGAAGAGATGAAATCTTCATACATTGATTATTCTATGTCAGTAATTGTTGCACGAGCTTTGCCTGATGTGCGTGATGGTTTCAAACCTGTACATCGTCGCATACTTTATGGTATGATGGGTATAGGTAATACAAGTGATAAACCATATAAAAAATGTGCACGTGTAGTAGGTGAAGTACTTGGTAAATATCACCCACATGGTGATAGCTCTGTATATGGAGCCTTAGTTAGAATGGCTCAAGATTGGAATATGAGATATACCTTAGTTGATGGTCAAGGTAACTTTGGTAGTGTAGATGGAGATTCTGCCGCTGCCATGCGTTATACAGAGTGCCGTTTGTCAAAGATGGGTGAACATATCATGGATGACTTGGACAAGGACACAGTTGACATGATGAATAACTTTGACGATTCGTTGCAAGAACCAACAGTAATGCCTACAAAAGTACCAAACTTATTGGTAAATGGTGCAAATGGTATAGCTGTTGGTATGGCAACAAATATTCCTACTCATAATTTGGGAGAAGTCATTGATGGATGTTGTGCTTATATTGATAATCCAGACATTGATATAGATGGATTAATGCATTATATTAAGGCTCCAGATTTTCCTACGGGTGCTTATATATATGGCATACAGGGCGTAAAGGATGCATACGAAACAGGACGAGGTCGTGTCGTAATGCGTGCTAAGGCGGAAATAGAAAGTGGCGAGTCTCATGATAAAATAGTAATTACAGAAATACCTTATGGCGTTAATAAAGCGCAACTGATTGAATATATAGCGGATTTAGTAAAAGAGGGTAAGCTTGATGGTATCAGCAATGCTAATGATGAGTCAGGCCGTCAGGGCATGCGTATAGTAATTGATATTAAAAGAGATGCTAATGCAAATGTTATTTTAAATAAGTTATTTAAGATGACTGCATTACAGAGTTCTTTCTCAGTTAACTGTATAGCATTGGTTAATGGAAGGCCACGTGTACTTACATTAAAAGATTGCATTAGATACTTTGTTGAACACCGTCATGAGGTAACAATAAGGCGCACAAAATATGATTTGAAAAAAGCTCAAGATAGGGCCCATATCTTAGAAGGCTTGATTATAGCATGTGATAATATTGACGAAGTAGTACATATCATACGTGCCTCAAAAACTCCTTCTGATGCGCAACGTAAATTGGAAGTACGATTTGAACTTGATGAAATTCAATCCAAGGCTATTGTTGATATGCGCTTAAGTCAGTTAACTGGTCTCCGAATGGATCAGTTACATGCTGAGTATGAAGAGCTTGAAAAGCAAATAGCCTACTTGCAGTCCATTCTTAATGATTCAGAATTGTGTAAAAAGGTAATGAAAGATGAACTGTTAGAAGTTAAAAATAAATATGGTGATGCCCGTAGAACTGAAATTAAATATTCAAGCGAAGAATTTAATCCAGAAGATTTTTATCCAAATGATCCAGTGGTTATTACCATTAGCCATCTTGGATATATAAAGCGTACACCATTGTCTGAGTTTAGAGAACAAGCTCGTGGTGGAGTAGGTAGTAAAGGGGCACATAGCCGTGAACAAGATTTTACGGAATTTATATATCCTGCTACAATGCATAACACAATGATGTTCTTTACTAAGAAAGGCAAATGTTATTGGCTAAAATGTTATGAAATACCTGAAGGAGCAAAAAATTCTAAAGGTAGGGCAATACAGAATTTACTAAATATAGAGAACGATGATAGTGTAAATGCCTTTTTGCGTTTAAGAGGATTGGATGACCAAGAATTTGTGAATAGTCATTATGTTGTATTTGCTACTAAAAATGGTCTCATTAAGAAAACTTCATTGGAGGCATATAGTCGCCCACGTGCGAATGGTGTAATTGCCATAAATGTACTTAATGGTGATGAAGTTGTTGGCGTAAGACTTACCAATGGGCATAATGAACTTTTGCTGGCAGATCGCAATGGACGAGCAGTACGCTTTAATGAGGATGCAGTACGTGCAATGGGACGTGTGTCTACAGGCGTCAGAGGTATGCGTCTTGATGAAGGAGATGATGAAGTTGTTGGCATGGTTGTTGTCAATGATACAGAAAAAGAAACTATTATGGTCGTAAGTGAGAATGGCTACGGAAAACGTAGTGATGTAAACGACTATCGTATAACAAATCGAGGTGGTAAAGGCGTAAAGACTCTTAATATAACTGAAAAAACAGGTCGATTAGTTGCAATAAAGACGGTAACCGATGAAAATGATTTAATGATAATCAATAAGAGCGGTATTTTAATACGTTTAAAAGTATCAGATTGTAGAGTAATGGGACGAGCAACGCAAGGTGTGCGCCTTATTAATTTGGCAAAGAAAAATGATGTGATTTCCAGTGTATGTAAAGTAATGACTTCTAACATAGAAGCATTGGCTGAAGAAGAGAGCAAAAATGATTGGAACCAGACCAATGAGGTGATAATAAAAGGTACTTTAGCCACTCAAGGTCCTGAAGAATTTAGTGATAATGAAGAAAAATAGATTAATATTAAAAAATAAATTTATTATGAAGAAAGTAGTAGTGTTTGCGTTGACTGTCTTATGCAGTTCAACCACATTTGCGCAGGATGTATTCAAGCAGATTTCAAAAATCAAAAATTATGATGAAGCTTCAACAGCTTTAAAAGCTAATCTTTCAAGCATGTCGGCAGAACAAAAAGCTAAATGTTATAATGCATTAGTAGATTTAGCATATAGCAAAGTTGTAAAAGAACAAGCGACTGTAACAAGCAATCAAATGGCTGCACAACTTGGTACAAAAGTTGAACCGTATGATACAGTGGGACTTTATACCGCAGCTCTTAAGTCTATTGAAGATGGTGTTCTTTGTGATGAGTTTGATAATCTGCCTAATGATAAGGGAAAAGTAAAACCTAAATTTCACAAATCGAATGCTTCACGTTTGTATCCTATTCGCTTTCATTTAATTAATGCTGGAATATATTTTCAAAATCATGGCGATGAAGCTCAATCATATAAGTATTTAGCTGCATATGTAGAAAGTGCGTCTTATCCATTGTTTAATGAACAAGATAAGTCAAAAGACACCAATCTTGGGCAAATTGCATATTATGCAGGACGTTCTGCATATATCGCTAAAGATTATGATAAGGCAGAAAAATATGCAGATATAGCATTAAAGGATACTGCTTATGCAAAAGATGCAATGCAACTGAAATTAGCTGTTATGCAGTCTATGCTGAAAACCCATTCAGATTCTGTTAATTATGTAAATAAGTTAAAAGATTTATATGCTAAAGATGAAAATAATGATGCTTTGTTTTCAACTCTTAGCTCAATGTTTTTATCTTTAAATCAAGCAACAGAACTTAATGCTTTAGTTGAAGCAAAATTGGCAAAAGATCCAAATAATTTTGCAGCTCTTACAATATTAGGACAGGCTGATATGAATACTCATAAATGGGATGATGCCATTTCATATTTAAAAAAAGCGGAACGAGTACAGCCTAAGAATGTAGCTGTAGTTGGCTCAATAGGTAACTGTTATATGTATAAGGCTCAAGAAGCTGCAGCAAAGGCCTCAGGAAAAACTGGACGTCTTGCTCCTGCGGCCGAAAAGGTTATTATAGATGTATATAAAACGGCTATAGAATACCTTGAAAAGGCAAAGGAGCTTGATAAAGATATGCAGTTTAAAAATGTATGGGCTTATTCTCTTTATACTTGTTGTTATAGAATATATGGTCAAGATGATGCAAAAACAAAAGAGTATGAGTCTTTTGTAAAATAAATACTAATATAGGTGAATAGCTAATTATGTGTATAAGTAATTAACTATTCACCTATTACACTTTGCTAAAGTATTTTATATGACTTATATAAATGAATAGTAGGATTTAGTATTACTAATTTTATGCATATTTTTAGGAATATAGTTTTATGGGCTTTTATATTCGTATCATTTTATTAAGTTTTTGTCTATTTACACTTAGTATAAGTTCTTATGCTCAAAAAAAAGAAATAAGTCAGGCACGAGCTTATATTAAGAGTAGAACTAATTTAGATAAAGCAGAATCATCAATGAGAGCACTATTGACTGATAGCGCAAATATAAAAAATATAAAGATATATACAACATTAGTAGATATAGTGCGAACTCAATATGAGATGATGAATGAAAAAATGTATTTAAAACAGAGTGTGGATACGGCAGATATGTTTATCACTGCACGCAGGATGTTTTCTGTATATGAGGCATTAGATAGCATAGAGATGCTTAATTCTCAGCTGAAAAATAGAAAGAAAAATTCTGCGTATCTTGCTTGTTATAGACCTAATTTATATAATGGTGGTATCTATTTTTTGAATAAGAACAGATTTGCTGATGCATACGACATGTTTGATACCTATATAAAATGTATCCATCAGCCAATTTTTTCAGGTAAGCAATATAAAATAGATAAATTGACAAATTTAGCAGGTTATTGGGCAACTTATTCAGGATTCAAATTGAAATCTTTTGAAAAGGTATTTAGATATTCAGATATGGCCTTGAATGTTCCTCAGTATAAGGAACGTGTGATGTTTTATTTATCAGAAAGCTATCTATTGAAAAAAGATACGGCTAATTATTATAATATGTTAAAGAAGGGCTTTAATAGTTTTAAAAAGTCAGAATATTTTTTTACACGATTAGTTGATTATTACAATGAAGCAAATGATTATGATTCTGCTATGGTTGTAGTCAATTGTGCTTTAAAGGAAGATGCAAATAATAAGTTATTCCTTTTTGCAAAGAGTAATATACTCTTAAATTTAGGTCAATATGATGCTTGTATAGCTGTTTGTGATACATTAATAGGAAGACAACAGGCATCTTCAGAAGTATATTTTAATGCTGGAGTATCTTATATAAACAAAGCATTACTATTAGAGAAAGATATAAAAAATTTAAAAGCAAATAATGAAAAAATATTGGCTTTGTATAAAAAAGCGCTACCCTATATGGAAAATTTTAGGGTATTGGAACCTGTGCAAAAAAAACGATGGGCACCTTCTCTCTATAATATATATTTGAAGCTGAATATGGGTAAGCAGTTTGAGGAAATGAGCAACATTCTTAACAAATTGAGAACCTAGGATGAATCATAATTATTTTAGATAATCTGCATTTAAAAAGACAAAAGAATAACTTTCAAAATTAAATATTTGCACTATCTTTGTAGTAGCTAAGACATATACGAAAAGACATAAAAAGCTATTTAGAAGTTAATATTACAATCAAAAAAATGAATATGAATATAAAAATCCGTCTATCAATTATGAATTTCCTTGAATTTGCTATTTGGGGAGCATATTTAACATGCATGAGTAACTATTTAGGCACTGTAGGCTTAGGCAATATGATACCATGGTTTTATTCTATTCAGGGAATAGTCTCAATATTTATGCCTACAATTATAGGTATAGTTGCAGATAAGTATGTCCAACCTCAGCGAATGCTTGCTATATGCCATTTCTTGGCTGCTACATTTATGGCTTGCTGTTGGATGTTAGGATATCAAGCTGGTTTAGGATGCGAGATACAAAATAAATCATTGTTTATTTTGTCGTATACACTAAGCGTGGCTTTCTATATGCCAACTTTAGCCTTGTCTAATACTGTTGCATTTTCGGTTTTAAAGCATTACCATTATGATACTATTCAAAACTTTCCTCCAATAAGAGTATTGGGAACTATTGGTTTCATTGCATCTATGTGGTTCGTAAATTGTGCTGCATATACAGATGAAGGGGGCTTTTTCTTTAGTATTACTGATGAAAATAGGTTTCAATATACATATATGCAATTTTTAGTGTCTTCAATCCTTGGACTTCTATTGACTTTATATTCTTTTACATTACCGGCATGCTCTATTGTTAAGTGCCATAAAAATGTTTCTTTATCAGAATCCTTAGGGCTGAATGCTTTTAAATTATTTGGTGAAAAGCGAATGGCTCTATTTTTTATATTTTCTATGCTGTTAGGCATGTCTTTGCAAGTAACAAATGGCTATGCAACACCTTTTATAACAAGTTTTAGTGGCATTAAAGAATATGCAAATACTTTTGGCGCTCATAATGCAACTTTATTAACGTCATTATCACAAGTTTCAGAAGCATTATGTATATTGCTAATTCCATTTTTTTTGAAACGATTTGGCATAAAGATGGTTATGCTAATAGCTATGATAGCATGGGTATTAAGATTTGCATTATTTGGACTGGGAAATCCTGGAGAGGACTTATGGATGTTTGTTTTATCTATGATTGTATATGGAGTAGCTTTTGATTTCTTTAATGTATCAGGCGCATTGTTTGTGGAAAAGGAAACAGATGCCTCTATTCAAGCTTCAGCTCAAGGATTATTCATGTTGATGACTAATGGAATAGGTGCTTCTATAGGGACTTTGGCTGCAGGAAGGGTTGTGGAACATTACTGTCATTGGGAAGGCAAATATTTGATAGGAAACTGGTCTACCACATGGCTTATATTTGCAGGTTATGCTTTATTAGTAGCAATTTTATTTTTGATTTTTTTTAAGCAGAAAAATATTAAAAGGTAATTAGTGTTTCGTTAATTACAATGCAAAATATCCAATAATTTATATTGCTTTATCTTTGGCTTTTTAGCATAAAATTCGTACACTTTATAGTGCTAAATCATAATTGAGATGAAATATACTTCACATTTGAAACAGCTGTCTCTTGATACGTTCTGCTCATCTTTTGATGACTTGGACAAGAATAATCGTTGGGTAAAACTTGGCGATCTTCTTCCATGGACAGAATTAGAAAAGGTATATAACTCCTGTGTCGATGAAGCTCAAAGTGCAGCAGGTAACAAGCTTGCCTGCATAATTATCGGTGTATGTATTATCAAGCATAAGTTTTCTCGTTCAGATAAAGAAACCGTCTCGATGATTCAGAAGAATCCATACATACAGTATTTGCATTGTCTGTCAAATTTCACTGATAAGTCGCTTTTCGACCAGTCCCTGTTTACAACTATTCGTAAGCGTATTGCCATTGAGGAGATTAATCGGTTTACTACAGAACTTTTCAATAAGGGGCTTGCATCCAAGGAGGCATGCCAGATAGAAAAACAAAAGTGCAAGGATGACAATGAAGAGCTACCAATAACCTGTACAGGAGACAATGGCGTAGGGTTTATGGACAGTCAGAAACGAACACATAAAGGTGTACTGAAGATTAATGCGACCTGTGATGATGCCGAAGTTCGCTATCCAGTTGCTGTCGACATCATCCATAACGGATATAAGATTGCCGACCGTTACATCAGAAAAATCTATAAATGGCTTCATATCAAGAATATTAGAAGCTTTTACTGTGACGCATGTAGTTTTTATATAGAACTTATCAAACGCAAGAAGAAAGAAACAATACTCATTCGCTCCACAACATCAGCCATGTTGAACCATATGAAAAAAGTTCTCCGTAAACTTGTAGAACTTTTTGTAGAGTTCAGAAGTAGCCAAGACATATTGCAACCTCATGAGCAATGTATTCTCAGAACCACCTTCGGCATGTGTTCACAACAGTCGGAGATGTTTGAAGAAAAAAAGCATCAATGCAAAGACCGAATACTCTGTATTTTTCAGCCACATGTGCCGTCTATAGTCAGAAGCAAGTCAGAAACTCCGACAGAGTTCGGGGAAAAGGCAGGTGTTGTTGCTAATGAAGAATACACCTTTATAGAACATTACAGTGGGAATACCTGCAACGAAAATTCAAAATTCTTATTGCAGATTCAGTCCTTCAAAGAACGCTTTGGACACGTTCCTGCTACTATTCTTGCAGACAAAATCTACATAAGTAAGGCATACAAAACAATTCTCAAAGAGTATGAGATAAAGGCTTATTGTAAACCGTTAGACCGACTGACAAAGAAGATCAAAAGTTCTGAATATATCGAGAAAATAGGCGAGGTTGTCGAAGAACGAAATGAAGTTGAATGCTCTTTCGGCTTGGGCAAGAGAATATATCGAGCCAGCAACATAAGAGCCAAGTTTCCAGAAACAGTAGGATGCTGGACTGGAATGTGCTACTTTGTCAAGAGCATGATGAAAGTCCTTAGGGGACTTCGTCTTGCTATTTTCGAATTTTGGCTCAATTTATGGATAGATACCATTGCAAATATAGGGCTGCAGCTTTGAGTTTGTGGTAATTTGTTTTCAGTGGACACTTTAATTGTTTTTTGAGGAGTTTATTATGAAAAAAGAAAAATTGATATTTGGTGGAATCTCAGAAATTAGAGGATCTGATGGTATGGGTCTTATTATATTGTTAGACGAAAAGAAACAGCGCCAATTATCTATAGTTTGTGATAAAACAATATTATTACAAATTCAACTTCGCATAGAAAAATCATCAGTTACAAAAATTCTATTGCCAGAAGTGTTGGCAAGGCAATTTAAAAATAATGCAGAATTGCAGTATGAACTTATAATAGATGGAATTGTTGATGAGCAATATCGTACACTATTATACAATACTAAGACTATAGAGTCAACCTTAATAAGAACTTCAGATGCCGTCTTATTATCGTTGATAATGAGTATACCTATATATATTGAATCTTCTTTAATGTCGAGGCAATCCGCTGCCTATAAAAAGGATATCAAGGGCGTTTCTATACCAATAAATACTATTAGTGATACAATGTTGAGTAAGGCTTTAGATAAGGCTATAAAAGAGGAAAATTATGAATTAGCGTCTCGTTTGCGAGACGAAATATTGCGTCGAAAAAATAGGCAACACTTTTAATTTGATTAGCTATGAAAGAAACAAGATTTTTTTATGTGCCAAATGCGGGCAAACTTACGGAGTTGCCTTTAGATGAAGCTATGCATGCTTTGCGTGTGTTAAGGCTAAAAAGTGGGGATGAGATGTTTCTAATGGATGGGAGTGGCACATTCTATAAGGCTGAGGTTACAATAGCAGCAACTAAGCGTTGTATGTACAGAATAATAGAAACTTTGCCACAGGAAAAAAACTGGAGGGGACATTTGCATTTAGCGGTGGCTCCAACAAAGATGATGGATCGTATCGAATGGCTGTGTGAAAAAGCAACAGAGGTGGGAGTAGATGAATTTAGTTTTTTGAATTGCAAATTTTCGGAGCGTAAAGTAATGCGAACTGTAAGATTGGATAAAATTATCGTTTCTGCAGTTAAGCAAAGTCGAAAGCCTTGGAAACCCCAACTAAACTCGCTTATATCTTTCAAGGATTTTATTGATACACCTCGTGTGGGCTTAAAGTTTATAGCTCATTGTTATGATGAAGTAAAGCGAATAGATTTTTTCGATGCGATTTATAATTCAGAAAAATCGAAAAGCATATCTGATATAACGGTGTTAATAGGCCCAGAGGGTGATTTTTCAATAGATGAAGTTAAATATGCTATAAATAATGGGTATATCTCAGTGTCTTTAGGAAACAGTAGGTTGCGAACGGAGACAGCAGCTCTTTCTGCTGTCTTGATGGGACATTTGGCTTTACGTAAATGAGATTGGTATAATCTATAAGATTATCCTTAATAGAGAGGTATTCTTGTTCTGTATTTTATTAATAGGTAGTAAAATGATGAAAAAAACAATTAAAATTATTCAAAGATTATATTTTATAATAATCCTTGTATGCTTATTTTCGTCTTGTTCAGATGACAATAGTTTGACTATTATACCGCAAAATAGTACAGCTATATTGGCTATTGATGGCAAGGAAATTTTAAATAATTTTCAATCTGGTAATATTAGCTCAATAAAATCATTGTTGAAGATAAAAAAAATTGAAGATTGTGGCATAGATTTTGAATCAAATCTTTATGTATTTGAATCTGTAGACGGCAATATAGGATTTACAGCTAACATTGCGGACAAGAATAGTTTTGAAGAATGGGTGGAAAAATTGTCAACTCATTCCATTTGCACAAAGCCAACAAAGTTTGGCGATTTGAATTTTTGTGTTTTGAAAAACATGTGGCTTATGGGTTATTCTTCAAATGCAATGCTTATAATGGGACCTATTGTCGCTTCGCAGCAAGCCATAATGCAGCGACAAATTCAAAAATATTTTAAACAAGATGAAGATAATAGTATTAAAGCTTCCCCATTATATGAAAAATTATATGGTTTAGATAGTCCATTGTCTTTTGTTGCGTTAGCTTCATCATTGCCACAAAAAGTGGTGGCTCCATTTATCATTGGGGCTCCCAAGGAGGCAGATCCTTCTCAAATAGTATTGGCAGCAGAAATAAATAAGGTTGATAACAATATATTACAAATCTCAGGTGAGACATTTTCTTTTAATAACATGATAAATACGTATATTAAAAAAGCTTATTCCTTATATCGGCCTATCCAAGGACGTTATCTTAAGAGTATGCCTACAACGAGTATGGTGGGAACTTTTTTGAATGTAAGAGGAAAAGATTTTATAAAGGTACTTAACAATAATAAATCTTTGCAAGTAATTTTGGCAGGTATAAATACAGCTATTGATATGAATAAAATTATAGAAAGTGTTGATGGTGATATGGGAATTGTATTATATAATACAGCAGAAAATGTTATGAATTTGCAGCTCAGTGCAAAACTTTCTAATAAAAATTTTCTTGATGATGTTGAATATTGGAAAAAATCTTGTCCAAAAGGTGGCGTAATAAAAAAATGGGGCAAAGATTCTTATATTTATAGTGATCCCTCGATGACTTATTATTTTGGCGTTACGCCAGATTTACAATATTATTCAGGAAGTAATCCAAATATGGCTTGTAATTCTATCAAAGATATACCATCTCCCTTGTCTGAGAATATTATAGATTTAGTAAAAGGTCAACGCTTTTGTATGATTGTAAATATGAAAACAGTATTGTATGGCAATAAGGTAGGGGCATTAATGCCCTTGCTTATAAAACCAATATTTGGAGACATCTCTACAATTATTTATACACTAAAATAGTTTAATTTTCTATTAATATCTTATCTGTAAAATGGAAAAAATAGAATTTCATTCAGTAATACCTTCTGTCTTTTCGCAACGAAAAGATTTAGAATCTGAGATATGGAATACAGATGTATCTTTTGAAAAAAACAAGCTTTATCTCGTAGAAGCAGATAGTGGAAAAGGTAAAAGTACTTTTTGTAGTTATATTCTTGGATATCGGCGAGACTATTCAGGAAATATTGTGTTTGACAATTTACCAATTACATTGAAGAAAATATCAGATTGGGTAGATTTACGCAGCCGCCATTTAAGTTATTTATTTCAAGAGCTTCGTTTATTTCCAGAGTTAACTGCATACGAAAATATTGAAATAAAGAATAAGTTGACCAATTTTAAGAATCGAAAGCAAATAGTAGAGTGGTTTGAAATGCTTGGTATTGGGGATAAATTAGAATCTAAGGTTGCCCAAATGTCATTTGGGCAGCAGCAGCGAGTGGCAATGATTCGCGCATTGGTTCAACCTTTCGATTTCATTTTGGCAGATGAACCTATTAGTCACCTGGATGACAGAAATTCGGCCATTATGGCGCACATTATGATGCAGGAGGCTCGCCGGCAAGGAGCGGGTGTTATTGTTACAAGTATAGGTAAACATATGAACTTAAATTACGATAAAATATATAAATTATGAATTTAGTTTGGAAGTTATTGCGCCAACATATTAGTGTACCTCAATTTATAGGTTTTGCATTTGCTAATCTTTTTGGAATGTTGATAGTGCTTCTTGGCTATCAATTTTATAGCGATGTTTTGCCTGTTTTTACCGCACAAGATAGTTTTATGAAGGCAGATTATCTGATAGTAAGTAAAAAAATCGGTACTGCAAGTGTATTGTCTGGAAATAGTAATGCTTTTAATGCAGCAGAATACGATGATTTTGCTGCCCAAAAATTTACAAAAAAAATAGGAAAATTTACATCTACAGAATATAAAGTCGATGCTAATATGGGAGTTAACGGTCAATCTGTATTAAGCTCTGAATTGTTTTTTGAAAGTGTGCCTGACAAATTTGTTGATGTATCTCTTGATGATTGGAAATATGTTCCTGATAGTCATGAAGTTCCTATTATATTGCCTAGAACATATATCAATATGTATAATTTTGGTTTTGCTCAGTCTCATTCATTACCTAAAATAAGTGATGGACTTGTTGGTATGATAGATTTTAATATATATATTCATGGAAATGGCCATCAAGACAGTTATAAAGGACGAGTAATTGGATTTTCCAGCAGATTAAATACCATATTAGTTCCACAATCTTTTATGGATTGGAGTAATAAATATTATGCACCAATGAGTAAGTCGAACCCAACGCGTTTAATTGTAGAAGTAGCAAATCCAGCAGATGAAACAATTACAACATACATTGATAAAAAGGGCTATGAAGTTGATGATGATAAGCTACAAAGTGAAAAAACTACTTATTTTTTAAAGATGATAGTTTCTGTTGTCATGATTATTGGAATCATTATCAGTGGTTTGAGCTTTTATATATTGATGCTAAGCATTTATCTTTTAGTGCAGAAGAATTCAAGTAAATTAGAAAATTTATTGTTAATAGGGTATAGTCCATTTAAAGTAACTTTACCTTATGGAATATTAACATTAAGTTTAAATGCTACAGTTCTGCTTATTGCACTGACAATAATATTCTTTGCTAGAAACTATTATATGAGTGTAATAGAAACTCTATTTCCTCAAATAGAAAATGGCTCATTGCTGCCTGCTATTTTGTTAGGAATATTATTATTTGTTTTGGTTTCTGTATTTAATCAATTTGCTATCTATAGAAAGATTATGAGAATTTGGTGGCGTAAAGATTAATACTAAAATATTTATGAAATCGATAGCTGAAGTGTGTACGTGGAAATAAAAGTTTTAATATTTATGTAAGAATGTTTAATTGAGTATAATTATAGCCTTTTTAAGGCTTAATTTTTTCAAGTACGCATGGTTTTTATCTTTATCGCCCATTCCATGTATTTACTTATGATAGTGAATACGAGATAATAGATTGTGTAATTAATTGGTGATAATTATTAAACAATAGTTCGTTAAAATTTGAGATAAATGCTAAGCGGCTTTCCGCTGCCAGCC
>ERZ808240.583-NODE-583-length-46846-cov-49.462653_pt1 | contig 46846 bp, 37 predicted proteins | sample MGYA00521084_ERZ808240 | MGnify/ENA primary metagenome ERZ808240 (study PRJEB31516, sample SAMN03275571) | gut metagenome | biome: mammalia-associated habitat; material: feces | host: Papio cynocephalus | place: Kenya | collected 2012-08-06 ...
ATACTATTTGAGAAATTAAGCTACATTTTACCCACACGAATCAACATAGACCCATTTTATAGACTGCATGTAAATACATGAATGAACTATTATCAGAGAAATTAATGCAGGGGATAATCGTCATACTTGGCGTAATCTATTTCGAACATCCCATCCCAACATTAGCCTACACAATAATTATAGGCTTAATTATCAATATAGCATGCATTTTAAATAAGTGCATGTTACACTCTAAATGTCCAAAGGATTCGCCCAAGCAAAATTTTAGTTTATTTTTAATAACTAATCTTTTGTTGTTAATTATATTTATTATCCATCTTTATGTATAGGTGGATTCTATAAATTACCACCATAACGATATAAAAAACAGTGGATTACGTTTTGCCATCTTTTGGTCTCTTTTTGGCCCATTCCGTCAGCTTGTTCGGTCACATAGCCCGCTATGCTCCCTCACGCGCTAACGAAATGACCTCAAAAAGAGCCTCAAAATCTGACAAAGCTAATTTATAGAATCGACCTATCAGTAATATATACGCAATTAACCTCAGCCACCCTATACCATGTTCATCAAATTTTCAAAAGGCGTAATGAGTTTAACTTGTCTTCTATTATTACATGGATGCACTGCTCACAATTCAAGAAAAGACTCAACCTTGATTGATGACAAAAGCCCTGTTAAAGCTACATTTATCGAATATAATGATTTGAATTTTGGAAAACTCAAAAGCTCAACCAGGAAGTATTCAAAAATATTAGTTCTTAAAAACAAAAGCCGTAAGAATGTATTGCTGAACTCTGTATCAGCAGGGTGTAGCTGTTTGTCATTTAACCATCATGGCAACATAATAAATGCAAATGACTCCATCTACATCCAAGTCATATACACGCCAAGAAATAGAAAGGGGTATTTTAGCAAAATGATTTTCATAAACCTTAATAACAGCAGAAACTATGTAATTCCTTGCGTTTATGGGTATATAGAGTAACTTCTTGCATGACAATAAGGGTTATAAAGAACATCTAAAACAATACAAAGGCTCACCCGGCAACCGTCGGGCGAACCTTTCCTGTTGTGGTTGCCAAAATGGGGGAAAACCTTACTTTTTCTTGTTCTTGCTCTCCTTGGCGTCGAAGCGATAGGTGAACTTCAGGTAGGCATAGTGGTGCATATAGTCGGACGACGACTCCATGCGCTGGTAGGAGGTGTAGTCGCTGTCATAATCGACATCCTTGTTGAAGAGATCCTGGCCGTAGAGCATCAGGCTACACTTGTTCTTGCAGAACTTATACTGCACGTAAGCATCGGTCAGGATGCGATGGCCGTTCATGGCCGTGGTCTGAAAACCAGAGCCGAACAGGTCATACATGTTGATCCAGAACTCGAAGGGGCCAAGGTCGACGGTGGCATTGAAGCCCACCCTGTTGTCCAGCGGATGGCTGTCGTATGCCGTGGCGTCATATCGGTAACGCTTCCACGACAAGTTATTGAACAGTTCGAATTGCACTTTTTCCACCTCATAGGAGAACGAGAAGGCGTCGTCCAATCCGAAACATTTCTGGTGGTTGAGAGCGGGAAGTGTCGCGTTGTCGACCAGCGTCAGGTAGCCATAGGCCTGCGAGCGGGTGACATCCAGCTTGTTCTGCAAGCGGAAGTCCACCCCGATGCCCTGGTCATAGTTGACCGTGGCCTGCCATTGGTCACCCCCCTTCACGTTGACAGGCTTCGAAGAGTAGACACCAGTCTGGCTGTTGTAGCTGAAGAGCGAGCCCAGCGGATTGATGTTCTTCGTGTAGGAGACGTTGAGTCCCAACACGATCTGCTTGCGGAGCCACATGCGGTGATAGCCGAAGGTGGTGGTGTGGCTATGCGTGTTGCGGAGGTTGGCGTTGCCCATGGCGATATTGAGCGGGTCGATGGTGTTGCGGTAGCCGAAGGTACTGGTCAGCTCAGGCACCGTGGTGGCGTAGGCAAACTGCAGGTCCATGCTGCGTGTGCGGCCGAGCTTCCATTTCATGAAAAGGGAGGGTGAGAGCATGTGACTGTTGCGCACGGTCGCCGTGTCAAGCTGTCCATACCGATAGTCAGCATCCTCGTGTTGCGCTGTCCATGCAAACTGGGGCATGATGGTCAGCTGCTTGGTAGGCGTGATGGTCGACTTCAGCGTGAGCTGGTTGGTCCACGTCCTGACGGTGGCATCCATGCGGTTGTCAGCATCGGGCGTGATGGCCACGCCACCGGCCGCCGTGGCCTCATCCGCATCGGCAAAGACATTGCGGCGCGAGCGGTCGCGTCCATAGGTCACATTGTCACTCAGGTTGACATAAAGGTCACTGGCCAGCCAGTAGTCGAACATGGCGCCCAGCGTCGACTGGGCCTTGTGCTGCAGGAAGTCGAAGTGCTGCCACAGGTTCTCCGTGCGTCCCTCACGCAGGTATTCCAGCGTGCGGTTGTTGTAGGTGTCGCTGTTCTCGCCGCTGGCCTTGGTGTAGCCACTGAGCGAGAACGACCCCTTCTTGCCCAGATAGTGTGTCCACGAATAGTTGAGCGTGAGGTCTCGCTGCTTGCCGTCGCGGCTCTGGTAGTTGCGGTTGCGGGTCACCAGGTGTTCATAGAGCGCATCGCCAGGCTTCGCGCCCATGGCCACGGCCAGCGGGTAATACTGGAACAGGTCGGGCTGGTAACTGTACGAGGCACCCTCATCCTTGTTGAGTCCGCGCGTCTTCTCATAGCCTGCGTTGACGCTCACCTTGAAGGAGTTGACCGAGTCGGCATAGACGAAGAGGTTGGAGGTGAGACGCGGATTGAGCGTGTGGTTGTTGTGGTAGCTCTTGGTGAGCGCCATCGTGCGGTCCTCGTTGGGGAAGAACGTCTCTGTGGACCGCCAATCGGTGTTCCAGCCGTCGCGGTGCCCGAGGCTGGCACCCACATCCACACGGCTGGTTGACAGTTTCTCCGTGCCCTTCGGCTGCCAGTTGTGTTGGTAGTTGTAGGAGCCATACTGGCTTTTGCCGTCACCGTCGATGTTGGAGTCCATCGACATGCGCATGGTCTTGTCGATGTATCGGTTGCGGTTGTTGGCCTGGGCGTAGACCATTTGCGGGTCGTGGTCGCTAAGCTTGTTGGCTGTCAGGTCAAACATATATCGGTCGGTGGTCTGGTAGTAGGCATCCATGATGCCATACCACTTGTCGAGGAAGCCCGGTTTCACCTGTATGTCGAGCACATTGTCCTCCTCGCCGTCGTCCTTGCCCGTGTGTCGCGCCAGCTCCGACTTACGGTTGTAGAGCTTGAGCTTCTTGGCCACCTCGGCCGGCAGTTCGCCGACAATCTGGTCACCACCGAAGAGATCCTTTCCGTTCATCATCAGGCGGATGGGCTTGTTGTTCCAGTAGAACTTGCCGTCGCGGTTCTCCACACCCGGCAGTTTCTTGATGAGTTCGTCGAGACGTGCCCCGTCCTTGAGCTTGAAGGCCTCAGGGTTGAACACGATGGTGTCGCCCCGCATGGTGACACGCGGTATCCTGGCCGTCACCTCCACCTCCCGCAGCATCAGCTCGGTGGGCTGCAGCTTGATGATGCCGAGGTCGGTGGTGTCTTTCACCTCCTTGCCATACGAATAGTCAACCTTGCGAAATTTCTTGAAGCCTATGGAACTGAAGGTGAAGAGGATGCGTCCTTCCCAGTTGCTGTGGATGATGAAGGCACCGGTGCTGTCGGCCTCGGCCGAGTTCTGGATGGACCATGAGGGCTGCGGGTTGACCTCGCTCTGGATGCTCGCCCCTGCGAGTGGCTCGCCCGTCTCGGCATTGATGATGCGGCCCTTGAACCAGTCGGCATGGCAAGCCAAGGTTTGAAACAGGAAGACCATCAACAACACACCCACTCTCTTTACAAAATGACTCATAAGCTAAGAAATCTTTATGCGACAACAAATGTCAAATCATTAATGATATGCAAAGGTAGTATTTAATCTTTGAAAACGAGCAGATCTTCTCTTTTTTTGTCGCAATATCACCAAATTGTAACCTTAACCTGCATTATCACGACTATAAGTCACTTGCAAGTCACTTCAGCAATTGGGGCAACGCCCGGCTGATATCCTCGTAGGTCTTCTCAAAATTGTCGGTGTACCAGGGGTCGGCCACGTCACGCTCCTCACCCACGAGCGACATGAGCAGGCTCACCTTGTGTTCAGTGTCACGAAAGCCCAGCATCTGCAACCAGCGTAGGTTGTTGCGGTCCATGACGAAGATGCGGTCATAGTGGTCGTAGTCAGCCTGGGTAATCTGTCGCGCCCGGCGCCGCCCGAAAGGCACGCCGTGGCCCCGCAGGCACCGCCTGGCCGGCGGATACATGTCGTTGCCTATCTCCTCAGTGGAGGTGGCCACACTGTCAATCTCAAAGTCGGCCTCACGGCCCGCGTCCTTCACGAGCTTCTTCATCATGAATTCGGCCATCGGGCTACGACAGATGTTGCCGTGGCACACAAAGAGTATGTTCTGTTTCATGGTTGTCTGTACCATTCCTTGATATACATGTAGTGTTCGGCGTACGCTCCGGCCTGTTCGGGCCGGGCTACCTTCACCCTGCGCGCCGGCACCCCCGCCCATATCTCGCAGGGTCCCACACGCGTCCCGGCCAGCACCACGGCACCCGCCGCCACGATGGCATGCTCGCCGATGTCGGCGCCGTCGAGCACCACGGCGTTCATGCCGATAAGTGCCCCTTGCCGCACGGTACAGGCGTGCACCACCGCGCCATGGCCCACTGACACGTCATCGCCCAACACCACGGGGAAGCCAGCGGTCTGGTGGATGCACGCACAGTCTTGCACGTTGACCCGGTTGCCGATGACCACCGCATCGACATCCGCACGGATGACGGCACCATACCACACGGAACAGTCGTCGCCCATCGTGATGTCGCCGGCCAACGTGGCGTTGTCGGCAAGGAAGCAACGCTCACCCCAATGGGGTGTCTTGCCTTGTACAGTCTGAAGGAATGGCATACTTATAATATTATAATAGGTGTAACGATATGTGCTTTAGCACTTGTGCAAAGTTACGAATAATCAGACTAACAACAGGGCTTCGCGGCGCACAAATCCGCAAAAAGATGGCACACTTGTTTTTGGGGAATGTAAACCGATATAAACCCCATCCCTACGTGGGGAAGCCCTGGCGGGCTCGGGCACCCTGCGAGTCGTCGGGTCTGGTGAGCGGAGCTCACGACCCGCCAACACGCAGGGCACCCGGCGGCTATCGCCGCCTTCCCCACGATGGGATGGCCATAAACCGAGTTAAACCGCTCACGCCATAAGAGGGGAACTGATAAAACCGCTCACGAGAAATGCCTGTCGGCCTCGCGACAGGCCAACAGGCATGAAAAAAAGGATTGTCTCGTCGGCAATAGCACCGTCACTTCACCGCCTCTGCCGTGAGGTGGGTGATGCGGCTGCGGAACTGACCAGCCTGCTTGAGCGGGAAGACCAGCGTGCGGATGTAGTACATCGTGCCGCGCTGACCGAAGCTCAGCTGCTTCACGCCCAGCGTCTCCACAGCCTTGCCGTTGACAAGCAGCGTCGTCTGCTCCTTGTCGCCGCGGATGGCCACATGAGCCTTCTCGCCCGGATAGAACTGATAGTTGAAGTGGTGCAAGTATCCGTCACGACTGTAGCCCATCAAACCCGACACAGGGTCGGCGAGATAGAACGTGGTGGCACCATCGGTGAAGAGCACGGTGCCCTTCGCCTCGGGCTGCGCCACGATGTCGAAGCCCACCTCATAGTTCCAACCGATGTTGTCGACGGGCAGCGTGTCACCGGGCTTCACCTCAGCCACTTGCAACTTGCCCTCAGGATGATAGCCGGCATAGTTGACACCCGGAGCCTCGCGCACCTCCTTCGCCTGACGCTCAAAGTCGGCCCAAGGCAGCTTGGTGGCCGAAGCCGTCCACATCTTCGTGGCCAGCGTGCGGATGGCAGGCATGCAGCGGTAGTGGATGTCCTGGTCGGTGATGCCGTTGCCCACGATGTCGTTCCAGACAGCGAAGGAGCCACCCTTGATCTGCGGGAGGCGCTCGGCAAACTGCTTGCCGTTCACATTGGCCGGCGTCCAGCCCTCATACAGCCACTTGCAGTTGAGATAGTCGTAGTAGTAGCCCGCCTTCGGCACGATGTAGACGTAGCCATCGGGGATGGACACCACGTCGTAGCCCAACTTGATCATGGAGTCGGGGTCAGCATAGCCATTGCTCCAGAGATCCATCAGCACATCCTTGACCTTGACAGGCGTCTTGCCCTTGGCATGTGTCAGCGAGCCCCATATCTTGGCCTTCTTGCCATAGCCCTCCACCATGCGGATGTAACGGTCGGTCAAGGCACGGAACTTCTCCACCACAGCGGTGTCGGCATTGGAATACTCGTCGGTGCCGATGTGCACATACTTGCCACGGAACACGGGGTCGGGACCGCCGAGATACTCCTTGAAGAGGCCATCCAGAAACTTGTAGGTCTCGGGGTTGAAGAGGTCGAGGTGGTCCATGCCATACTTCTTGCTGCCAATCTCAGGCTTGTAATGCGTGAAGGCGAGCACGTGGGCCGGCATGTCAATCTCGGGAATGATGTCTACACCGAGGCTGTCAGCCAGTTCCTGCAACTGGATGAACTCACGCTTGGTGTAGTAGCCGTCGCGAGCCGCAAGCCCCGGATAGGTGTCACACTCCATGCGGAACGCGGCGTAGGTCTTGTCCCACGACCCGTCGAAGAACTGCTTGAAGCCATTGTCGTTGAGATGGATCTGCAAGGCGTTCATCTTGTAATAGGACAGGATGCGGACATAGTCGCGCAACATCGACATGGGCAGGAACTTGCGCCCCGCATCGAGGAAAGCCCCGCGATAACTGTAGTCGGGCCAGTCGCGCACGGTGCCCTTAGGCAGGCTCTTGCCCTTCGACTGGTCGAGCATCTGCAGCAAGGTGCGTGTGCCCCAGTAGAGACCCTTGACCGTGGGTGCGGTGATCGTGACACGGTCGGTCACAGAGAGGGTGTAGCCCTCCGTGCCCAGCGCCTTGTCCCTCTTGATCTCGAGACAGATGTCGCCAGCCTGCGCCTTGCTCCGCTGCGGCAGCTGCGCCTCGACGCCCAGCGACTTGCGCAGGTCGCCGGCCAGGATGCGCGCCACCTCCAGCACCTTGGCGCTATGGGCCTCTTTCTTGATGACGATGCAGGGCTTGAGCGATGACACTTGTCCCTCGGCAGTGGCGAAGGTCAGCAGGCCCTCGCCACCCTTCCAGCTCTTGAGCTCGGGGATGACGAACGGCTTGTCGTTGGCCGCCGACGCACGATGCGGCGCAAGCGATGCCAACAGGCAACAGGCCGCAATAATGGTTTTCTTAATCATGTATTAGGTATTAGTGTGTGTGTAAGTCTTCATTCCACCTATTTCACTTGCAGCTTGCCATCCAGGAAGCAGACGACCGCCGTCTTGCCCTTCTTCAGCGCGACGGAGAGCGTCTGCCGCCGGTAACGCACGAGGCAAGGCGCACCGCTGTTGGAACGGATGCGGGCCTCGGTGAGCTGGCCGCCGCGCCAAGTGATGTCAACCACAAAATTGCCACGGGCACGCAAGCCCTTCACCTGGCCATCGGCCCATGCGTCGGGCAAGGCGGGCAGGAGATGGACGTCGCCGTCCTGGCTCTGCAGCAACATCTCCGTCACACCCGCCGTGCCACCGAAGTTGCCGTCGATCTGGAAGGGCGGATGCTGGTCCCAGAGGTTGTCGCCCGTGCCGTTCTTGAGCAGGTTGCCGTAGAGCTTGTAGGCATGGTTGCCGTCGAGGAGGCGTGCCCAGAAGTTGAGCTTCCACCCCATGCTCCATCCTGTGGCCCCGTCGCCACGATGCTCCAGCACCACGCGCGCCGCCTGGGCCAGCTCCGGCGTGTGCGCCCAACTGACCGTATGGCCCGGATGAAGTCCAAAGAGCTGGTTGACATGGCGGTGCTCGTCCTTCGGGTCGTCGATGTCACGGCTCCACTCCATGAGTTGTCCGTAACGGCCTATGCGGTAAGGAGGCAAGTGGCCGAGGATCTCTTGCCACTGGCGCGCCTCGTCGGCATCGACGCCCAGCGTGCGGGCAGCCTCCACAGCATCAGTGAGCAGCTCGCGCACCACAGCCTGGCAGAACGTGGCACCATCGTCGACGATGCCGTGCTCGGGCGACGTGCTGGGTGCCACAGTGTAGGTGCCGTCGGCCTTGTGCCAGAGGAAGTCCTGGCAGAACAGGGCCGCGCCCTTGATGATGGGATAAGCCTCCCGGCGTAGCCAGGTGGTATCACGGCTGAAGGTGTAGAGGTCATAGACCTGGGCCGCCAGCCACGGCCCGGCCACAGGCGACAAGTTCCACGCCATGTCCCTGTCGCGCAAGGGCGCCGTGAAGCCAAAGGGATTGGCCGAGATGGAGGCTGTCCATCCCCGTGCGCCATAATAGGCGCGCGCGGTGACGGCGCCGGGCTTCACCAGTGAGCGCACATAGTCGACAAAGGGTTGCGCACACTCCTCCAAGCCGTCTTGCATCACGGGCCAGTAGTTCATCTGTATGTTGATGTTGTTGTGGTAGTCGGCATGCCAAGGTGCGTCGTTGTTGGCCAGCCACAGGCCTTGCAGGTTGGCAGGGAGGTTGCCTGCCCGCGATGAGGCGATGAGCAGGTAACGGCCATACTGGAAGTAGAGCGCCTCCAGATAGGGGTCGGGGCTGCCCTTGCGATAGTTGGCCAGGCGCTGGGGAGTGGTCTTGCCGTCTGCCGACGAAGGCGATGACGACGGGGCGGCCTCACCGTTCAGCGCCAGGCTGACACGCGAGAAGATGGGACGGTAGTCGGCCAGGTGGCGGTCCAGCAGTCGCTTGTAGCTCATGCCCTTGGCCGCCTTCATCCACTGCTGCGTGGTCAGGCTCGGGTTGACTCCCGCATAGGCCTTCGGGTCATTGAAGTCGGGGTTGAAGTTCATCTTGTAGTCGGTGTCGGCCGTGAGGATAAACTCCACCTCGTCGGCTCCCTCCACACGCAGGTAAGGCTGGCCGTCGCGCACGACCCGTCCTCCCTTGTGGCGCATGGCCACACGCACCGTGAGCTTCATGTCGTTGTTGAAGAGTGTGCCAAGGTAGAGCAGTTCGTCGCCCTCGACACGCACCGTGGGGCCATATCCTTCCCACGTGGGCAGATAGCGCAGGGTGAGGTTCTGCATGCCTTTCTTGTCGGCCCTGTAGCGCATGACGAGCACATTGTCGGGATGGGAGCAGAACGTCTCGCGCTCATAACGCACGCCGCCTGAGGTGAACGCCACACGCGCCAGTGCTGAGTCGAGCGACAACGTGCGGCTGTAGCTGCCCTCGTCACAGCGCGTAAGCCCCGTGGCCACACGCAGTTCGCCCAGCGTAGTGTAATTGCCGAAGCGCCACTCAGCCTCGTCACGACGCTCATACGAGGCCGTGCCGTTCATGTTGTTGGCAGTCAGTTGGGCCGCCAGGGCCGAGTCGCCACGGGCGAAAGCGTCGCGAATCCGGCGAAGGGCCTCGGTAGCCTGTTTGTTGACATCCCAATAGTGTGCGGCACCCTTCTTGGTGCCAGGGCCACCGTTCCAGAGCGATATCTCGTTGAGCGCGAGGTGCTCGGTGCCGACGCTGCCGAAGACCGAAGCACCTATGTTGCCGTTGCCGAGTGGCAGGGAGCGCCGTTCCCACTGGGGGTCGACGGCTCCGTCGGGACGATACTCGCCAGGTTCGGGTGCAGGCTGTGTGAAGCGCACGTGCAGGGGTCGCTGTCCCATGGCGCTCATGGCCCCTACCAACAGCAAGAGGCTAATCAAATGTTTACGCATAAATGGTTAATGGATTGAATTTCTGTTTTTGTTTTGTGCAAAGATACGAATATAGATTTGAAAAGGGTATCAGTTCGTCCCGCTTTTTTACCTAAAAAAATAGGCTCTTCCGGAATTTGGCGTGACGGGAGCGTTGCGTTGGGCTTAAATGTCAACCCATCTTGAATGTAAACCCATATAAACCCCAGGGGAGCGGGAAGCCCTGACGGGCTCATGCCGCTGTTTGCGTCCTTGGCCTTGTGAGCAAGCTCACGGCCAAGGACGCAAACAGTAGCATGGCGGCTCTCGCCGCCTTCCCGCCCCTCTGGCCATAAACCGAATTTAACCGCTCACGCAGTAGGATTGCAAACTGATGAAACCGCTCACGCTCCGCTATCGGCCACTTTGTCACGTTTACATCCGTTTTTCGAGCACTGCGCAATCTTGATTTTTAACTAAAATTACAATGTGTAAACTTCGAGTGGTGCATACGTTACAATTTAACACAATTAAGACTGTTATCGCAAACAACTTAAAAGTTGAGCAGAAATAATCAATCAAAAAGAAAGTTAACTATTGTTTTTGCTTTCTTTTTGCACTACCTTTGCATCGTCAAACAAACATAATGCCACTGCATTAACATTTTTGATTGACAAAAGAAAGCAAGAAAGGTCATCATTGACCATCTGCATTGAGAACAGTAACACAGTATTCACATAAAAAGGAGAGATTGAACATGAAAAAGATTGAAGCCATCATCCGCAAGACCAAGTTTGAGGATGTGAAGGAAGCATTGCTTGCCGCCGACATCGAGTGGTTCTCTTACTACGACGTGAGGGGCGAGGGCAAGATGCGTCAGGCCCGCATCTACCGCGGCGTGATGTACGACACGAGCAGCATCGAGCGCGTGCTGCTCAACATCGTAGTACGCGACCTGAACGTGGAGAAGACCATCAAGGCCGTGCAGCAAGCGGCATGCACAGGCGAGATCGGCGACGGCCGCATCTTCGTCATTCCCGTGGAGGACACCATCCGCATCCGCACTGGCGAGCGAGGAGACATCGCCCTCTACAACGCAGAGCTTGAGAAGTAGTGACATCACCCCAAATTGTTGAACTTTAAAGGTAAAGATTATGACTGTACAGGATTTAGGAATATCATTGGACACCGTTTGGATGTTGCTCGCGGCCATGCTGGTCTTCTTCATGCAACCGGGCTTCGCACTGTGCGAGGCGGGCTTCACTCGCAGCAAGAACACGGCCAACATATTGTTTAAGAACTTCGTCGACTTCATGATAGGCTCCATCCTCTTCTGGTTTGTGGGGTTCGGCTTCATGTTTGGCAGCGACGGCGCCGGTTTCATCGGCATGCCCAACTTCGGCGACCTGTCGTTCTACAAGAGCGACCTGCCCGTTGAGGGCTTCCTGATTTTCGAGACGGTGTTCTGCGCCACCAGTGCCACCATCGTGTCGGGCGCCATGGCAGAGCGCACCAAGTTCTCCATGTATTGCGTCTATTCGTTCTTCATCTCCCTGCTCATCTACCCCATCGAGGGCCACTGGACATGGGGTGGCGGCTGGCTGTGCAACGCTGACCCGTCATCGTTCATGATGAGCACCTTCGGCATCACGTTCCACGACTTTGCCGGTTCGGCCATCGTCCACTCCGTGGGTGGCGTGCTGGCCCTGGTGGGTGCCATCTGCCTCGGCCCGCGTATCGGCAAGTATCGTGGCGGCAAGAGCAACGCCATTCCCGGCCACAACCTGATGGCAGCCGCCCTGGGCGTGTTCATCCTCTGGTTCGGTTGGTTCGGCTTCAACCCCGGTTCGCAGCTTGCCGCCTCAGGCGAAGTGAACCGTGTGGCCATCAGCCATGTGTTCCTCACCACCAACCTCGCTGCCGTGGCAGGAGGCCTGGGCACGATGTTCACCTCATGGATCAAGTATGGCAAGCCCTCGTTCTCACTGACGCTCAACGGCGTGCTCGCCGGATTGGTGGCCATCACCGCCGGTTGTGACCTCGTGAGCCCGCTCGGAGCAGTCATCATCGGTCTGCTGGCAGGTGTCATCCTGGTGTTCTCCATCGAGTTCATCGATGTCAAGCTGCACATCGACGATCCTGTGGGTGCCAGTTCGGTGCACGGTGTGTGCGGCATCTTCGGCACGCTCATGACAGGTCTGCTGGCTGTCGACTCAGGTGCCTTCTACGGCCACGGCTTCTCTTTCTTCGGAGCACAGTGCCTCGGCATCGTCTGCATCGACCTCTGGGCTGCCGTGACGGGCATCATCCTCTTCTACGGCATCAAGAAGGTTGCCGGCCTGCGTGTCGACAAGCGCATTGAGGAGGAAGGCCTCGACATCTACGAGCACGGAGAGAGCTGCTACAACTAAGAGACTATCGACAGCAATGTCCAGAGACTTCAGAAAAGCCTACGACTGTCGGGACTTGGGGTCTCTGAACATTACTTACTCATATTGTAAAACCAAAAAGAGAAGGATTATGAGAAAAATGAGAGCTATGATGAGTAAGAGAGCTATGAAGCGTGTGGGTGCCGCGGCACTCGGATTGGCGGCCTTCATGCCGTCAGCCCAGGCGCAAGACAAGGTGGAGACCACCATCGGGGCCGACATTGTGAGCCAGTACTACTGGCGCGGCCAGGATCTCGGAGCCATCTCGCTGCAACCCACGCTCGGCATCGGCTACAAGGGGCTGTCGCTCACCGCATGGGGAAGCGTGGGCATCTCTCAGCCGAGCGACACCAAGGAGTTTGACCTTACGGCAGCCTATGAGACAGGAGGGTTTCATGTCGGCGTGACCGACTACTGGTTCAACACACCCAACGAGCGCTACTTCAGCTATGCTGCCCACAAGACATCACACGTCTTCGAGGCCAACGTGGGCTACGACTTCGGTCCCGTCGCCCTCAACTGGTATACCAACTTCGCCGGTAACGACGGCTTCAACAAAAGTGGCGACCGCGCCTACTCCTCCTACGTGGAGGCTACCGCACCGTTCAAATTGGGCGGGTGTGACTGGGAAGCCGCACTGGGCGCCGTGCCCTACGCCACAAGCTTCTATGCTGACGCACATGGCTTCGCCGTGACCAACGTCAGCCTGAAGGCCACGAAGGACATCAAGGTGACCGACACCTTCAGCGTGCCTGTCTTTGCACAGGTCGCGGCCAACCCGAGCACCGAGAAAGCTTACCTCGTGGTGGGCTTTACCCTGCAACCCTGAAAAGAACTAACACAAGGTGGGGTTTTATAAATTACCACCATAAGGACTAAAGGTAAGAAGATTGTAATTTTTTAAAAATCAGGTTTTAGTCTACTTTGTTCTCATGCAGCCGGCAGCCCAACCGATGGGTTGCCGGCATTTTTTGTGGCTCTTCCTGAATTTGGAGTGATGGAAGCGTTGCGATAGTTTTGAATGTAAACCAATCTTGAATGTAAACCCATATAAACCCCAGGAGTGCGGGAAGCCCTGACGGGCTCGGGCACACTGATATGGAATAGATTTTTAAGACAACAAATACAACCTTCACAACATTGAACAACTTTTGTACCAGTGGTAAGCAACGGACTTAAACAGAGACAACTCTTTGTTGTGCCCTCGGCACAATGACGGGCGCGAGGACATTGCGTGAGCGTCATGTGCATCCGTGAGTGGGATCCGTGGGAGAACAATATCATCTGTGGGAGCGATGAGGACGGGCGCTGGGCGGTTGCGATGGTTTACATTCAAAGCGCACAGCATTGAAGAAAGCGGACAATGTATATAAAAAAACAGGCGTTATTTTCAACTTCGAAATATTTTGGCCGAAATACGCGATTTTACGGCACTTTTCATATTTTATTGATAATCAAGCATTTGCAAGATTTCGAGTTTTATTCGGTTCAAAAAGTAAATACTTTTCATCAAAGAATACCCTTTATCGCGTTGCGATATACCCTTTATCATGACGCGATTAACCCTTTATCGCATCGCGATAAAGGGTTAATCGCAACACAATATACCCTTTATCGCAAAATTACCCCATGCAAATCTCTGCGCAACCGACAAAAAACGCGATTTTCGTGTTCTATTTCATCCGTCATCCGCGACAAACTTTTCGACCAAAAATCATGACAACATGGCACCTACAGATGGCGATCCCCGCAAGTCACGCCAGGAACGAGTCGAGCACCTTTCCTTTTTCAGTCACCCGTATTTCGTTTCTATTTCAGAAAACGTCTTCACCTTATTTTTTAAACAAAGGGCACCAAGCGTTTGGATTATCCTAAAAAAAGTGTTAGATTTGCAACTGAATTGACAACAACCAAAACTGACGACAGGAAATGAAAGACTTCATCAAATCGGTCTGCGCCACCATCGTGGGACTGCTGGCCTTCTTCATCATCGCAGGTGCACTGAGCCTGATGAGCATCGTAGGCATGGTGGCCTCATCGCAATCCACGCAGAGCGTGCCCGACAACTCGGTGCTGGTCATCAAGCTTGACGGGGCGTTGCAGGAGGCCGCTACAGACAACCTATACGACAAGATCAACGGCACGACAACCAATGGCCTCGCCGAAACGCTCGACGCCATCAGCAAGGCCAAGGACAGCAAGGCGGTGAAGGGCATCTACCTCGAGGCGGGCAGTCTCGGCGCCGACATGGCCCAAGCACAGGAGTTGCGCGACGCGCTGGCCGACTTCAAGACGGCTCACAAGTGGATCGTGGCCTATGGCGAGCAATACTCGCTGGGCGCCTACTATGTGGCCACGGTGGCCGACAAGCTCTACCTCAACCCCCAAGGCATGGTGGACTGGCAGGGACTGGGCGGACAGATGATGTTTGTGAAAGACGCCCTGGCCAAGATAGGCGTGAAGATGGTGCCCTTCAAGTGCGGCAAATACAAGAGCGCCACGGAGATGTTCACCGAGGAGCGCATGAGCGAGCCCAACCGCCAGCAGACCGAGCGTTACATCGGAGGCTGGTGGCAGACGGTATGCCAGGCGGTGGCCAAGAGCCGCGGCATAAGTCCCGACTCGCTGCAGGCCTACGCCGACCGCGTCATCTCGCTGGAGGACCCCAAGAACCTCGTCAAATACAAGATGGTGGACGGACTGCTCTACAACGACCAGGTGAAGGGCGTGGTGAGCAGCCGCCTCGGACTGGGCAAGAGTGACCAGGTGGCACAGGTGTCTGTGGCCGACCTCAACGCTGCACCCTCGAAGACTGAGGGCGACCAGATAGCCGTCTACTACGCATGGGGCGACATCGTGCAGGACCGACCGGCGCAAGGTGCCTTCAGCAACGCCCACCTCATCGTGGGACGCGAGATGTGCAAAGACCTGCAAGACCTGGCTGACAACGACGACGTCAAGGCCGTCGTGATACGCATCAACTCGGGAGGCGGCTCCGCCTATGCCTCCGAACAGATATGGCACCAGATAGAGGCGCTCCGCACCAAGAAGCCTGTCGTGGTGTCGATGGGTGGCGCTGCGGCATCGGGCGGATACTACATCAGCGCGGCAGCCGACTACATCGTGGCTGAGCCCACCACCATCACGGGCTCCATCGGCATCTTCGGACTGCAACTCGATAAGTCGAAGTTGCTCACCGAGAAGCTCGGACTGCGCTACGACGAGGTGAAGACCAACCGCAACGCCACCATGGGAGGCGCCATGTCGCCCATGACAGCCGAGCAGATGGGACTGATGCAGGCCAGCGTCAACCGCGGATACGCGCTCTTCAAGAGTCGTGTGGCACGCGGTCGCCGCCTCAACATGCAGCAGGTGGAGGAACGCGCGCAGGGACACGTCTTCTTGGGGACCGACGCTCTCAAGCTCCATCTCGTGGACGAGCTGGGCGGACTGGACAAGGCCGTGGCCAAGGCGGGCAAGTTGGCCAAGCTCGACAAGCACTACACCGTCTCCTACCCCGCACCAGAGAACTGGATGGACCAATTGCTCGACGTCGGCAGTTACAAGGGCACGGCGCTCGACGAGCAGTTGCGCCTCACGCTGGGCTCCTTCTACGAGCCCGTCATGATGTTGCGCACCGTCGAACAGCTTGACCCGCTACAGGCCCGTTGCCCCTTCATCATCACCAATCTCTGATTACAGTAACTGATGGAAGGCGATCTCATCAAAATCAACGAGTGGCTGTTGCCCCTGAGCTGGCTCTACGGCATCGGCGTGGGCGTGCGCAACCACCTCTTCGACCTGGGCGTGCTGCCCCAGCAAGAGTTTTCCATCCCCGTCATTGACGTGGGCAACATCACCGTGGGCGGATCGGGCAAGACGCCACACGTGGAGTATCTCGTGCGTCTCCTGCACGACAAGATGAAGGTGGCCGTGCTGTCACGGGGCTACAAGCGCAAGAGCCGCGGCTATGTGCTGGCCGCTGACGACACGCCCATGCAGACCATCGGCGACGAGCCGTACCAGATGAAACGCAAGTTCCCCGACATATACGTGGCCGTGGACAAGAACCGCCGGCAAGGCATACGCCATCTCACCGACGACGAGCCCACAAGCGACGTGGACGTCATCCTCCTCGACGACGCCTACCAGCACCGATACGTCAAGCCGGGCATCAACATACTGCTGGTCGACTATCACCGGCTCATCATCTACGACAAGCTCTTGCCGGCAGGCCGCCTGCGCGAACCCCTGAAAGGCAAGAACCGCGCCGACATCGTCATCGTGACCAAGTGTCCCAAAGACTTGAAGCCCATGGAGTTTCGCGTGCTGACCAAGGCACTCGACCTATACCCTTACCAGGCACTCTTCTTCACACGCATCGACTATGACGAGCTGCAGCCGGTCTTTGCCGAGGCCCAAGAGCTGCCCCTCCTGAAGTCGGCCAACGTGCTGCTGCTCACGGGCATCGCCTCGCCCCGGCAGATGGAGCTTGACCTCAAAGACCGTTGCCGGTCGATCACCCCACTGTCGTTTGGCGACCACCACCAGTTCACCGAGCGCGATGCGGCACGCATCAGCGAGGCTTTCGCCCGACTGCCCGAACCGCGCGTCATCATCACCACCGAGAAAGACGCGTCACGGCTGGAGGCCACGCCGGCCCTCACGCCCGAAGTGCGGCAAGCACTGTATGTGCTGCCCATCCGCATCCGCTTCATGCTCGACCAAGAAGAAAATTTCAACCATAAAATCATAAGCTATGTACGCAAAAATTCAAGAAACAGCATCCTGGCTAAAAGAAAGGATGACGGCAAGCCCAAAGACAGCCATCATTCTGGGAACAGGCCTGGGACAATTAGCTTCAGAGATAACTGACACCACAGAAATACCCTACCGCGACATTCCGAACTTCCCCGTGTCGACCGTGGAGGGACACGCCGGCAAGCTCATCTTCGGCAAGCTGGGCGGCAAGGACATCCTGGCCATGGACGGGCGTTTCCACTTCTATGAGGGCTACTCGATGAAGGAGGTGACGTTTCCCGAGCGTGTCATGTATGAGCTGGGCATCCAGACGCTCTTTGTGAGCAACGCCGCCGGAGGCATGAATCCTGCTTTCCACATCGGCGACCTGATGGTCATCACCGACCACATCAACCTCTTCCCCGAGCACCCGCTCCGCGGAAAGAACTTCCCCACCGGCCCCCGCTTCCCCGACATGCACGAGCCCTACGACCACCAGCTCATCGCCCTGGCCGACCACATCGCCCAGGAGAAGGGCTTCACCCTGCAGCACGGTGTCTACGTGGGCGTGCAGGGCCCCACGTTTGAGACGCCGGCCGAGTACAGGATGTTTCGCGTCATCGGCGGTGACGCCGTGGGCATGTCGACAGTGCCCGAGGTCATCGTCGCGCGCCACTGCGGCATAAAGGTCTTCGGCATGAGCATCATCACCGACCTGGGAGGCTTCGACAACCCGGTCGAGGTGAGCCACGAGGAGGTGCAGCAGGCGGCAGCCACTGCCGAGCCGAAGATGACGGAGATCATGCGCGAGATGATCGCACGCTCCTGACGACAAGACACTGACACATTATTCCACACCGGTGGCAATGGGAAGAACCACCTTTTAGCAACAACCAATTTTCATGGAAATATCCAAGCTGGGTGAGTTTGGTCTCATCAACCGACTCACCGACAACATCAAACTGAAAAACGACAGCTCACGCTACGGCGTGGGCGACGACTGCGCCGTGCTCCACTACCCCGACTCGGAAGTGCTCGTCACCTCGGACATGCTCATGGAGGGTGTCCACTTCGACCTCACCTACGTGTCGCTCATGCAACTGGGATACAAGGCGGCCATGGAGAACATCTCCGACATCTTCGCCATGAACGGCACGCCCCGGCAGATGGTCATCTCCATCGCCCTGGACAAGCGATTCGACGTGGAGGCCGTCGAACAACTCTACGACGGCATACGGCGCGCCTGCGGCAAGTGGGACATCGACATCGTGGGCGGCGACACCACCTCGTCGCTCACCGGACTGGCCATCAGCATCACCTGCATCGGTGAGGCGAAGAAGGAAGACATCGTCTACCGCAACGGAGCCAACGAGACGGATCTCATCTGCGTCAGCGGTGATCTCGGGGCGGCCTACATGGGACTGCAGCTGCTCGAGCGAGAGAAGATGGTCTATTACCAACAGCTCGACGACATCAACAAGAAGATTGCCGAGGCCAAGAAGGCGGGCAACGACGCACTCGTGAAGCACCTCAGGGAGCAGGGGGCCAAGGCCAGTGACTTCCAGCCTGACTTTGCCGGGCACGAGTATCTGCTCGAGAGGCAGCTCCAGCCGGAGGCTCGCGGCGACATCGTCAAGTTGCTGCGCGACAACAACATCAAGCCCACGGCCATGATGGACATCAGCGACGGATTGTCGTCGGAGCTCATCCATATCTGCAAGCAGAGCCACTGCGGGTGCCGTGTCTATGAGAAGAACATCCCCATCGACTACCAGACAGCCGTGCAGGCGGAAGAGTTCAACATGAATGTCACCACCTGCGCCATGAACGGCGGCGAGGACTACGAGCTTCTCTTCACCGTACCCATCGGCGACCACGACAAGCTCAACGCACTGGAGAGCCAAGGCATCCGCCAGATAGGATACATCACCAAGCCCGAACTGGGCACCAAGCTCATCAGCCGCGACAACCAGGAGTTTGACATCACGGCGCAGGGATGGAATCCGCTCAAAGACTGAGGGCTGAACAAGACACACAAAAACAACAAACATTCCACGTTTATGAACTGCAAGAAAATCATATTCACACTCTTTGCCGCCTATGCCTCACTGGCCCAAGCGGCTGACAGAGTGACCATCACCGTGGCCAACACGCTGGGGACGGCACGCACGGAAATGGTCGAGACATCGCTCACTGCCCTGGAGCGCAAGCTCGGGACACGACAAGACATCGTCGTGACCGACGCCGAAGGCAAGGAGCTGCCATCGCAGGTGACCTACGACGGCAAGCTCATCTTCCTCGCCGGTGTGCCCGCAAAGGGCCGCACCGTCTATTACGCCCACAAGGGCACACCGCAGAAATACACCGCAAAGGTGGCGGGCCGACTGTTCACCGAGCGGCAGGACGAGTTCGGATGGGAGAACGACAAGGTGGCCTACCGCATCTACGGGCATGGCGCGGCTGTGGGCTACGACCTCTTCAACAAGAACACCACCGACCTCATGCTCGACTACTGGTATGCCAGCGAACAGGACGCTACCATGCGAAGCACCATCAAGGACCTGGCCAAAAGAGGATACAAGGACCTGGCTGACCAGGTATACAACGCCTACTGCTACCACATCAACCACGGCAAGGGCATGGACTGCTATACCGTGGGACCGACCTTGGGCGGAGGCGCCAGCGCCATCCTTGACGACAAGGACAACCTGGTGATGCCCCATTGCTACAAGACCTACAAGATCCTCGACAAGGGTCCGCTGCGCTTCACCGTGGAGCTGACCTATCCGGAGCAGACCATCAGTGGCGAGAAGGTGACGGAGGTGCGCACCATCCGTCTTGACGCCGGTTCACACTTCAATCAGGTCAGCGTCGTCTACAACGGGCTGACCAAGCCCGTCAGCGTAGCCGCAGGCATCGTCGTCCACCAGCAGAACCCGACGGCCTATGTCATGGATGCCAAGGCTGGCTACATGGCCTATGACGACCTGGGAGACGCCAGCGTCTACAACCCCAACTACCGCAAGCAACTGGCCAAGGAAATGGGGCACATCTACATCGGAGTGCTCTTCCCGCAGACCCATGCCAGCACTTTCTTCCAGGCACGCCCCAACGGCATCGCCACAGGACACATCCTCGCCAAAACGACCGTGAAGCCCCGACTGGCGTTCACCTACTACTTCGGTTCGGGATGGGACCAGAACAAGGCGGAGGGCCTGCACGACTTCGCCGCCTGGCAGTCATTGCTCGGCAAGACGTCACAAGCCTTGAAGGCACCACTGAAAGTGAGCGTCAAATAACAGGAAACAAGCACAGCACATTGTCCCCACAAGAGTCGCGCCCAGCGCAGGGCCACCCTTGTGGGGACTTATTCTGACAACACAAACACTGCATGGACTACAACATGATCGGGACTTGCTGGTCTCTACTTCCGCCCATCGTGGCCATCGCCTTGGCCCTGAAGACCAAGGAGGTCTACTCATCTCTCTTCATCGGCATCGTGCTCGGCGCGGCCCAATACAGCTACTCTGTGGGCACGGGCTTCGAGGGGTTTCTGACCCACCTGCTCAACGACTCGGCAGGCACGGGCGGCGACACCAGGCACTATGGCCTCATCCACTGCCTGTCCGACCCGTGGAACGTGGGCATACTGGTCTTTCTCGTCGTGCTGGGCGCCATCGTGTCGCTCATGAACAAGGCAGGCGGCTCGGCAGCCTTTGGCCTGTGGGCTTCCAAGCATGTCAAGACGAAGCGCGGCGCACAGGTGGCCACCATTCTCCTGGGCATCCTCATCTTCATTGACGACTATTTCAATTGTCTCACCGTGGGATCTGTCATGCGCCCCATCACGCAACGGCATGGCGTGACCAAGGAGAAGCTGGCTTATCTCATCGACTCCACGGCGGCACCCGTGTGTGTCATATCACCCATCTCCAGTTGGGCGGCTGCCGTGTCGGGATTCGTCACCGGCGATGAAAACGGCCTTGCGCTCTTCTGCAAGGCCATACCGTTCAACTTCTATGCGCTGTTCACCATCCTGTTCATGTTTGCCGTGGTGCTTATCGGCTTCGACTTCAAGTCGATGAGCAAGTACGACGCCCGTTGGCGCGAATGGTACGAGCGCACACATGGCGGGCGCATCGATGAAGTGAGCGACACCAAGCTCCACCTGGCCGAACACGGCGTGGGCGCCACCCAAGCGGGCAAGACGGTCAACCACGGGACGGTGGCCGACCTGGTCATCCCCATCCTGCTGCTCATCGTGCTCTGCACCCTCGGCATGGTCTACTCGGGCGGTTTCTTCGACGCTGGCAGCGAGGCGTACCATGATTTCGTGGCATCCTTTGCGGCAAGCAACGCATCCGTGGGTCTCGTCATCGGCTCGCTGGCCGCGCTGATCCTATCGGTGGGCCTCTTCACCCTGCGCAAGACGTTGCCTTTTGACGAAGCCATGAGCAGCCTCATCAAGGGCTTTGAGGCCATGGTACCCGCCATCCTCATCCTCACGCTCGCATGGACGCTGAAGAGCATGACCGACTCGCTGGGCGCAGCCTCCTATGTGGCCGACGTCGTGGCGAGCAGTGCCGGACAACTGCAGATGCTCCTCCCCGCCATCATCTTCGTGGTGGCTGCGCTGCTGGCCTTTGCCACCGGCACGTCATGGGGCACCTTCGGCATCCTCATCCCCATCTGCGTGGCGGTGTTTCCTGCAGCCGCTCCTCTGCGGGTCATCTCCATCTCAGCATGCATGGCCGGTGCCGTCTGCGGCGACCACATCTCACCCATCTCCGACACGACCATCATGGCAAGCGCCGGTGCGGCATGCAAGCATGTGCATCACGTGTCGTCGCAGTTGCCCTATGCGCTCACAGTGGCCTCAGTGGCCTTCCTGACATTCATTGTGGCGGGGTTCACCCAGGGCATGGGCGTCGTCCCCTGCGCCATCATCTCATGGGTCACAGGCATCACCCTGCTGACCATCGTACTTCTGTTCTTGAAGAAGAAGGTGGCGGCAGGCCATTGACACACAGGACAGCCGGCCATGGCACTTCTGTTCTTGCGTGCCGGGCGCTAACTCATGCGGTTCAGCATCTCCACGCAGGCCTCATCATTGTCACACTGAGGGATAATCTCTCTCAGATGCCTTACCAACAGGGCCTTCGACTCTTCGGGCGAGCAAGGGGCCTGGCAGGCACTGCGGCCAAGGAAGCTCTCGGGCGTGGTGAGCAGCGACCAGCCCCAACCATACGGCTTGCCATGCTTGTCATGGGGATAGACAAAGTCTTCTGTCACGATATAGGTCTGCATCTGAAGGCGGGAGACAAAGGTGTCAAACTTGCCGCGCATACCGGGTTCGGTGAAGCCACAGGCCTTGCGCAGCTCACGAGTGGTCATGCTGCCATTGGTCCTCAGAATCTCAAGGATGGTCTCTTCGATGGTACCCTCCGCCGGATAGGGATGAAGATGGCGGCGGTAGTTGCACAGGTGGGGCCACCACTCACGGCTGACAAACGTAGCCTTGCGGAAGATAAACTTACCATAGGCGCAACCCGACTCACGTATCACAGAGCCTTTCCAATCCCACAACGGCCATTCCCAACCACCATCCGGCAAGACCACATACTGACAATCGTCATCCACGCGCTCCTCGGCCGACCATCCCTCGATGCCCAATTTCAACAAAGGAAGGATGCCTATTTGGTTGACCAACTCTATCAAGCCAGCGGCAGAATGTACTTTCTCTTGCATAACAACACATATATTATAAGGTGAAACTCCATCGTCTGCAGGGGGATGACGTGGCCGATGCGGCCACGCCGTTTCCTTTTCATCAACACGATCTTGTCAGGATCTTGTTATCATTACCTGTTATTATAACACCAGCAAGGTACCTCTTATTATTAACGGATTCCATAAATTTAAAAAAAAGATGAACTTTCCCCCAGCAGAAGGAGAAACGGCACGTGGTTGGCAGTAATGATTAAAATAATTAAACATTCGTGACAAATAGACAAGCTTTTCGTGACAGGAAAAGCAGGAATTGGCAAAGCGCATAAAAGCAAGGCATTGGCACACCGATTGCATAAGAACGGGTGAAAGCTGAAGCCGAAAGGCAAGGATGGCAAGAAGCCAAAAACATTGACAACTTGGACTTCTGAAGCAATCCGGACCTCGACGCCGATGCTTCCCTTTGAACTTGCGAAAGCGAGCGAGAAGCCAACAAAAGACAAACAAAGAACAAACAGAAATCCCGACCAAGCCCACAGGCAAGGAGAGGACGAGAAAAACAAAAACGGAGGTTAAACATGATGTTGTTAGCTCGTAGAAATAACTCGAACGTTTCTAATTGGTTGAACAGTTGGTTTGATGACAATCTCTTCGACACAGACTTGATGCCGCGCGTCAACGCCACCGCACCTGCAGTCAACGTGAAGGAGAGCGGCACCGAATACACCATGGAAGTCGCTGCTCCTGGCTTGAAGAAGGAGATGGTGAAGATGAACATCGACAAGGACGGTTACCTTAACGTCTCCATCGAGCACAAGGAGGAGAAGAAAGAGAACAAGAAAGAGGAGCACTACCTGCGCCGCGAGTTCTCTTACTCCAACTACTCACAGAGTTATGCACTTCCTGAGGACGCCAATCAGGAGAAGATTACGGCCGAGGTCAACAACGGTGTCTTGAAGATTGAGATTCCTAAAGTGGCCAAGGAAGAGAAGAAAGACGATGTGAAGCACATTGAAGTGAAATAACCGAACAGCATGCTTGGCAAATGGCCAGGCATAAACAAAAAAAGGCAAGCAAGCCCAGTCGCAATGACTCGGCTTGCTTGCCTTTTTTTGTTTATGGTTCTTGTCAGGCTAAGCCCTACTTCACCCCCGCTTGGGTGGGAACAACGCGCTTGATGGTGCCATCGGCATTGAACTCCATCTTGTCGATGCACACCTCACGGTGCACGCCGGGCTGATAACGAAGATAATCCTTGTTGATGCGGTGGTAGACAATGTACCACTCATCGGTACCGGGCTTCTGGATCACCGAGTTGTGGGCGGTGCCGTAAATCTCGTGCTGCGGGTCTTGGATCAAGACGACAGGGTCTTTCGCCACCTCGATGGGGCCCAGCGGACTCTTGGACGTGCCGTAAGCCACATGATAGTTGGCCGACCCTGTGTCGTCGACTGACCACATGAAGTAGTAGAGGCCATTGCGATAGAACACATAGGGTGCCTCACGATAAGCATAATCCTTCAGGCTACCCCCCTTGGGCGTCAACACCGTGATGGTGCTTTCCTTCACGGCAGTCATGTTGGGTTCCAGCTCGCCTCCGGCCATATAGCCATTGCCCCAGTAGAGGTAAGGTTTCTTGCTCACAGGGTCGACAAACACGTCCACGTCAATCTGCTGGCCGTGGCCCACAGGCGATTTCTCGACGATGGGCTTTCCGAAATCCACAAAAGGTCCGACAGGCGAGTCAGCGATGGCCACACCGATCTTCTTGGGGCCATTCTCATTGGGATTGGCACTATAATAGAGATAATACTTGTAACTACCGTTCTTCTGCTTCACCTCCACGGCGGCAGGAGCCCAGAGGTTACCGTTCGCCCAAGCGATCTGGTCTGTCGCAGCGTTGAGCGCCACGCCCTCGTTCTTCCAATCCTTCATGTCGGCGGAGGAATAGACATAATACTTGTATCCGCCCCATCCCGGCTTACCATCGGTCGTGGAATAGATGTAGTATTTGCCCGTCTTGTTGGAGTAAAGGATCTCCGGATCGGCATGGAAGCCAGGCAGCACCGGGTTGCCCGGTCCGCTCACGCCCTTGGCAGTGGGAGGAATGGACTTGATGGTGCCGTCAGCATTATAAGCCATGGGTTCGATGATGACGCTTCTCTTGTAACTTCCGCCATCGGGGAGCGCACCATTGTGAGAGATGAAGAGCCACTGATCGTTGTAGTTGACGATGGCCGGATGGGTGGTGTTGCTGTTACCAGCTATCTCTGATATGACACCCTTGGCCGTCCAAGGTCCCATGACGTTGTCAGCCATGGCATAAGCGATCTTCTCGGGCCATCCGCTGGCATAGGTGAGATAATACTTGCCATTGTACTTGTGAAGCCATGGTGCCTCGGTGAACGGGAACTCGGTCCCGACATCCAGGCGCTTGATGTCACCATCGATCTCCACCATGTTATCCTTCAGTTTGGCGATGTAACACTCCTTGTTACCCCAAACGATGTAAGGCGTGTTGTCATCATCGATGAAGACGGCAGGGTCGATGCAAGCCCAACTGTGCTTGGAGTCAAAACAATCCTTGTTGGTGAGCATGGGCTTGCCGAGTGCGTCATGGTAAGGTCCTGTAATCTTGTCAGCCACCGCCACACCGATGCCACACCAGTTGGTCGACACATACCAATAGAACTTGCCGTTTCGCTCGACCACGTGTCCGGCGTAAGCCTGCTTGCTCTTGGCCCACGGGAAGTCGGCAACGCGCAGCGGAGTGGGATATTCCGTCCAATGGCGCATGTCGGTCGTGGAGAACACCGCCCACTTGTCCATGGCGTAGCTGCCGTGGTTGCCCGGCTCATCGATGCCCGTGAAGAGCCACAACGTATCGTTGCGCACGAGCGCAGCCGGGTCGGCCGTGTGCTCATGGGTGAAGAGCGGGTTGCCCGTGGCCGTGTAGTCGTGGCCCAGGACATAGCCCCACCGTTGCTGCAGGCGTTCCATCTCATCGGCCGTGATAGGGATGACGGTGCCATGGCGAGGGAAGAAATCCTTGCGGAACGACTGGGGCTTCTGCGTGAACGACTTCAGGTCGGCCGATGTCTGATACTCATACCGGCCCGACCCATAGAGGTCATACATCAGCACATAGCCGCTGCCGTCGTTGAGCGGGAACACGCCCGAGCCCTCCACGCCCGTACGCTGGTTGGCATAGGCGTCGATAAACTTGAAGTCCTCCTTCCACGGACCCTTGAGGCTCTTGGCTGTGGCCTGCTGGATGCCGTTCTGTATCTCCTTGCCCTCAGCGTTCTTGATGTTACCCTTATAGAAAAGGTGGTAAACACCGTTGCGCTCGATGATGTCGTTGTCGATGCTGCCATACTTGGCCGAGAAGAGCACCTTGGGCTCGCCCTCAAATCCCGTGAAGTCGCGGTTGGCATAGGCGTAATAAGTGACAAGGCTCTTGCGGCCGTCGCCCGTGCGCTGGAGCGTGAAATAGACCATGTACTTCTTGGCCTTGCGGTCGTAGATGGTCTGTGGCGCCCACACCCAATAGGCATCGGCGAAGTTTTTGTAAGCCTCCTTGAGCACGATCTTCCCATGAGTCCAGTTGACGAGGTCATTCGACTTCATCATGACGATGCCCGGGTTGTCCTTCCATCCGTTGGCAGCCGTGTTCATGTCGGTTGCGACGATGTAATAGCATCCGTCCTCCCCCCGCAAGATGTGGGGGTCGCGAATGCCGCCACTGGTGGAGATGGTGTCGCTGCCCACCACGGGCCGATTGCCATTGAGCGCATACCAGTCGCGTGCGTCCTTGCTGATGGCAAAGCGCAAGTGCTCTTGTTGTTTGGCGTTGCCTGTCCCCTCAAAGTAGGCAAAGAGGTAACCGGCAAACTTGTTTTTGGTCTTGGCTGTCGCCGGCGCCGAAAATAGCAACACGGCCAGCACGGCCAGCAAAAAGGTTCGTTGTGTCATAAGTAGTTTTTGATATGTTAGCATGATTATAGTTTCGTTGTTTCATCACTTCCGCCCCATCTTTTCCAAGATAGTCCTACCCCCTCTCACCAGCAGGCAGAGCCTGCGCAATCCCAAGAGTTGCAGCAGACAGAGTTTCCATGTGTGGTGATAGGGCATGACAGGCAACAGCAGGTCAGCGTCACTCGCCGAACAACAGTAGGTCATCAGTTGGATGTTGAGCAGATGGGCATAGTAGTGGGGAAAAGCCGTATGGGCCGCCAGGTCATGGTCACGCACGATGCGCAGGTGCCCCTGCAGCAGGTCACGCCATCCCCGTTGGTCCGCCGTCACGGTGATGCCCGAAGGGTTGTAGGTGTAGCGGTAGGTGCCGCGACTGGTGGAGCGCAACCTCCTCACATGTGGCCACAGGTCACCCATGACATAGACATCCTCGAAGAGACGCCCCTTGGCAAAAGCCACGCTCTCGAAGAGTTGGCGCCGGTAAATCTTGTTCCACGCATAAGCATGCCCAAATCCACCGCCATTGAGCCAATAGTCGGCCATGTCGGTATATTCACGCTCGGGCAACCGCGTCGTGACCCGTCCCTTGGGGGTGTCACGGTCAAACGAGAACTCCACGACATCATAATCAGGATGGCGGGCCATCATCTCGAGCAGAGGGGCATAGGTGCCTGGCATGAGGTAGTCGTCGGAATCGACGAAGGTGACATAGCGCCCCTTGGCATACCGCAGCCCCTCATTGCGCGCATCCGAGAGGCCCCCATTGGCCTTGTGGAGAACGCGCACATCAGGACGGGCCACATAGCGGTCGGCCACATAGGGCGTGGCATCCGTCGACCCGTCATCGACCAGTATGATCTCCATGTCGGGCACCTCCTGCATGAGCACACTCTCTATGCAACGGGCAAGTGTTCGCTCCACATTATAGGCAGGGATGATGACCGACAGCATCACGTGTTCACTCATAGGAAAAGAATCGTTTGCGCCAATGACTTATCGTTGCAACAACTTGTGGCCATCCACGATGACGATGCCCTTGTAATCAGTGCCCACGCGCTGTCCGGCCACGTTGTACCGGACTCCTTCCGCGCCCTCATGAGCCGTCACCGCGCGCACCCCCGTAAGGTCTGCGAAGGTGAAGGCATAGCCAGTCGGCGCTGTCCCCCCAGTGAGGAAGGCGCTGTTGGCATCCAGCGTGTCAGCATCGGTCTTGTAGAGGCCGGCCACACCGTTGCCGGTGCCAAGCACATAGCCCGCTCCGTCCCACGCCTTGGCCACGCAGGTACCCTGGAGGATGTTGTCTTCCACCGTCTCACCCGCCATGGCGCTCACCGCCATGGTCTCCGTGCGGCGCGCGCTGATCACCACGACAGGCGTACCCGCCGGAACGGCTGTCCCGATCTCCTTGAGCGAAGCCTCGTCGTCCGATACTGCCGTGCAAGCATACGCCTTGGCCTGTTGCAACTTGACGGGGAAAGGCACACAGAGTGTTCCAAAATATTTGCTGGTGCCATCAGGGGCCATGGCCTGACTCAGCGAGATGCGATAGGCGCGCGACGGCACGTTCTCCACCTGCCAGGTGGAGGGTGATGCCAGCGTGCCCTCTGCCGTCCACCCGATGACGGGGGCCTGTCCGGCCTCGCCCGAAGCCTCGTGAAGGAAGCCATAACGACTGCGCACACTGTCACAGAGGACGGTCACACGCCCCGCATGCGCCAGGATGGGCTTGAAGGTGAAGGTGTGCCCCTCATCTTCCTCAGCCGTGAGGGCAAAGGGTTGCCCCTGCGACTTGGGAGCCACCACGCCTTCTCCCTGTGTGCTGATGCGATAGGTGCCCAAGTGACCATCGACCTGCGTGAGCCTGATGATGGTCGAGGCGTCGGCGATGGCATCGGCCGCCGGCACCGTCTTCAGGCCATAGCCGCGCGAGGCATCACCCGTACCGGCCGCGTTGGGGCCTACGGCCAGATACGTGTCAGCACCCCGTGCGCCCACGCTCCTGATGCGATAATAGCCAGTGGCGGGATAGGAGATATTGTCGAAGATAGCCTCCTGCAAGTCGAAGAACTGCTGTTGCGAGCAACTGTCCACACAGGCCTCATAGGTGCCGATGAGCTTGTCGTATCCCTCATGGGTCAAGGCGAAGTGGCCACCCACATTCTCCGTGAAGAAACTGCCCAGTCGGCTCTCCACATAAGCTCCGTATCCCCGGTGGGGCTGCTGCGGAAGATCGCCCAAGGCCTTCTGCCATCCGAGCACGGTCTGCCGGTCGATGGTGAGGAAATTGGTAATGTATCCGTTGGTGCCATAAGAGGCATCCTCATAGATCATGGCAAGGTCGCCATTCTCCAGCACCTCCAGCGTGGAGTAAGCCGCCCCACCCTCCTGGATGGTCATCACATCGGTCCAGGTCTCGCCTTGGTCAAGGCTCGCGAAGACATGCAGGTCAGCGCGGGTGGTGGGGTCTACGATGAGCGTGTGCAGGAGCAACTGGTCGTTGTAAGCCAGGATGTCGGCGTTGCAGTCGTTGCCGCTGAGCGTGGCCGAGCGCGTCTCGCCCATCCAGCGCGTGCCGTCGGGTGTACCGATGTTGAAGCCCCGCTTTCCGGCCTGACGGATGGAGGCCATGATCGAACCGTCGGCACGCTGCACGAGTTTGCCCTCATTGGAGGCCACGTCCTCGCCGAACACCTGGTCGTGGGCCAGCGTCCAGTGTTCACCCTCATCATCGGTGTAGAGCAGGTAGGTGCGCGAGTGATCGCTACTTACGTTGAGCGCATTGAGCAGGAACATCACGCGTCCGTCCCTTGTGGTGATGCCCCGTCCCGAAGAGGGAAAGGCGCTCCAGAGACCCAGGCCATCGGTGCCGCTCACCTGGTCGGCGAGCACGCCAGGCCGCGTGACATCCTTGGGCTCGCTCCAGGTCAGACCGTTGTCGTCACTGGTGGAGACAAAGAAATGGCGCATGCCAAGGAAGTAGTTGGTGTTGCCTGCGGCCATGGTGCAGATGAGCCTGCCACTGGGCGCCTTGGCGAGCGATGCGTCGCCAAAACCGCAGCGGGCCACACTGCTGCCGTCACCGCGAGCGATGACCACCGGCTCGCCCCACGTCAGTCCGCCGTCTGTGCTGCGCCGCGCCACAAGGTCGACACGATGGTCATTGCCGAGGTCGGCCTGGTTGTCGTAACGCATGTCGCTCACCGCCACCAGGCTGTTGTCATCGGCACGTATCAGGGAGGGTATGCGGTAGTAACGGCAATCGTGGGTAGTGGGCACGAAGACGAAGCTCTGGCGCTTAAAGACCTTGACCGTTCCCTTCGGGTTCACCTGCAGGCCCTGTTCCTTGTGAACGTCACCCGCCGCATCCTTGTAGCTCAGCCCGGTGACGGCAACGCTGAGCGAGGAGCCCACGGGAGCGTCGTCCTTGACCTTGGCCACCACCCAGAGGCGACACGTGGTCCCGGCAGCGAGCGAGGCCTGCCCCGTAAGGGTCAGGGCATGTGCTGCGGCCGATGAGGCGAAGGGGGCGCGTGACTGGGCAAAAAACTCATTGTCGGCCTCGGCCGTCAGGTAGGCGTCGACCACATCCACGGCGTCGACCGTGGCCTGCGGGAGCGTAAGGTCAACAGTTGTCAGCGTTGCATCCTGGTTGGCCGGGACAACAATCTCGCCAGCCAATAGCACGGCCTGACCTCCCCTGCCGGCAGTCTGGTAGGCACGGGTGGCGGTAAGGACGAGTGTATCAACATGACTGGATGTCTGCGCCTCGACGGCGACGGTGAGGGCGCTCAGCAGGGTGAGCAACCACAAGAGGGTTAGCCTTCTCATATCTTTGACCTGTTTAAAAAATTGGTTTCCATTGCAAAATTAAGGCCTATCTTTCGATTTTCCAAACAAATCAACTTAAAATAAGGTATTATCCCGGCAATATAGTTACTAAATGCGGATAAATCTTAAAATACATCAAAAAATGAGCGGAAAGTAACTATTAGCGCGAATAATTTCTATTTTTGCAGCGTTCAACCATTAAAGGTAACAATCATGAAAACAAGAAACATCATCCTCTCGGGTCTCTTCGGCCTTGCCATGGTCGCCACTGTGAGCAGTTGCGGCAACGGAAAAACAGAAGCTTTGCAATCGCAAATCGACTCGCTGAATACAACAGACAGCCTCCACCAGGAGGACATCAAGCAGATGGCCGATTTCGTGAACGTGATGTCGGCCGGCCTCGACAGCATCTCCGCGCAGGAGGGCATCCTCCAGCAGATGGGCAACGGCGAGGGCGGAGCCATCGACAAGGGCAAGATGAAGAGCCAGCTGCAGCAGTTGGCCCAGACCCTGCAACGCCAACGCGACCGCATAGCCGCACTGGAAGCATCGGTCAAGGACAACAAGTCAGCCTACGGCCAGCGCATCAACAAGCTCATCGCCTATTACAAGGCTCAGCTTGGCGACAAGGACAAGAAGATAGCGGATCTCGAGGCACAGCTCAACGAGAAGAACACCAACATCGCCAAGCTCACGGAGAACGTGAACAGCCTCACGACGACCAACACGCAGCTCCAGGGCACCGTGGAAAGCCAGAGCAAGACGATGGAGGCTCAGAAGACAACCATCGCCGAGCAAGATGCTTCGCTCCACACGGGCTTTGTGGCCATCGGCAGTTCCAAGGACCTGAAGGCCAAGGGCATCATCAAGGGTGGCTTCCTGGCCAAGAAGAAGGTGAACGTGGCTGACCTCAACACCAGCAACTTCACACGAGTGGACATCCGCAACTACACCTCCGTGCGCCTCAACTCTAACGATCCGAAGATCATGACTCAGATGCCGGGCGGCTCCTACGAGATGAAGGACAACGGCGACGGCACCACCACGCTCCGCATCAAGGACACACAGCTCTTCTGGAGCGTCAGCAAGTATCTGGTGGTGAAACTGTAAGACACACACGCGTGAGGCGACAACCATCACCACACGACGTACATGAAGAGGACAATCCGGGCGACAACACTCGGGCTGTCCTCTTTCACATTCTTGACAGGAACAGCTGAAATCACAATGACCCAATAACGACAGGAACATGAACGTCAAAGCTAAGATCATCGCATGTGCCGTGATGGCGGCATCCGCCGTCATGGCGTCGGCCAACGACGGTGTCTATTTCACAAGCGGCAACTTCCTGGTGCCCACCCAGGAGACGGACATCTCCGTGGGCAAGGAGGTGCTGACCATCACCATCGGCAAGGACAACTATGCCCGCGTGGACGTCTACTACGAGCTGATGAACCACGGAGCGGACAAGACCGTCACCATGGCCTTTGAGGCCGCGGCACCTTACAACGCGGGGGCGCCGCTCAACGCTACGGGGGCACACCCCTATATCCATGACTTCACGGTCAACATGAACGGCAGCACGCTGGCTCACCGCAACGCTGTCGTGGCGGCTCGCTATCGCGATGGCAAGCCGGAGCTCAACTTCTCCCCACTCGACCTGAACCAGTGGAAAGACGCCTCACAGGCGCCCGACACGATCGACGTGCCTGCCGACGACATGCTCTACAACGCTGCGCTCGACAGCCTCGTGAGCTACGCCTACGCCTACTTCTTTGAAGCCCATTTCCTGCCAGGCCGCAACATCGTGCACCACACCTACCGCTACCGCATGAGCTACAATGTCGGGCAACGGTTCACCATACCCTACTGGCTCACGCCGGCCACACGATGGGCCAACCATCAGATCGACGACTTCACCCTACGCATCACCGCCGACGAGCCCACCTCGTTCTGCCTGACTGACAGCGTCTTTGCCGCCTCACCCTTTGTGGCCGAAGGTCACAGCCAAACCTATCAGCTCACAGACACCTACGGCGAGCGCATGCTCTATGCAAAGGTCAGCAGCGGCGACACCGTGAGGTGGCACGGCGACCACTTCCGCCCGACCGCCGACATGTGTGTGGCGGCACCACAATGGGAGCGCACCAACAGGGCCAGCCAAGACCTGACGGAGGACAAGGTCGTGGTGGACAGCCAAGGCAACGAGTATCGTTATATCGCCGACTGCGGCGACAGCTATTTCGTGGATGTACAAGACTACGGACTGGTGAAAAAGGCCCATGCGCACATCGAGACACGACAAGCAACCAAAGGGCAGGGCTTTCTCACCGTCAATGGCGAGGAAACCAAACGCGTCAACGTGCGCAGACGTCCCACCACACGTAGCAAGGTGGTAGCCCGGTTGACCCTATCGCCCGGCGACCTGCCCAACGCCTATCGCTGCCACGGACTGGTGCAAGGCATCGGCAAAGACAACGAATGGCAATGGTACAAGGTGAAGGTGGGCGGACAGACGGGCTATGTGCGCCAAGACCTCATGCGCTGGGACAGCATCCTCACTGAATAAGTGCATGACAACGGACGGACCATGGACGTTTCGCGCTTTCTCCCGAAGGGACGGACGCGAAACGTCATGCCGGCGCACAGAGAAAAGACCTAACAACATATAGAAAAAACAGGCCTTATTATCCACATGGATAGGCCTTGCCACTCAGGGATGACTATCGTGGGCTTATCGGATGAAGCTGCTTTGTCATTGCAGGACAACCGATATCGATCGCTGACAGCAGAATGTATGCGACTGGCTTGTGTATGGGTACCCTAATGATGGTCAGCGACTGGCCAATACGCACTGGCGGAATCAGTGCAATGACGAGCGCCATCCATAATTTGACGGGAAAAAACTGCGGAATGTCGTCTTTTCGTTGTAACTTTGCAACATAAGAAAGGTGATGCCCACGGCAGGCACCACCATGCAATACAGAAGATACATGAAACGCATCTGTCTCATCCTCACTCTGATGGCCACCATGACCCTGACCGCCTTTGCGTCAGGACACAAAGGCGGCACGTTCACCGTGCTGCAATGGAACATCTGGCAGGAGGGCACGTCGGTCAAGGGCGGCTATGACGCTATTCTCGACGAGCTGGAACGGCTCAAGCCCGACTTCGTGACCTTCAGCGAGGTGCGCAACTATCGCGATGACTTCATCGCCCGCGTCTGCGCGGACATGGCCCGCCGCGGCCTGACCTACTATGGTTTCCGGTCTGACGACACGGGACTGCTCTCGCGTCACCCCATCACGACGCACAAGACCGTGTTCCCCCTGCGCGACGACCATGGATCCATCTACAAGCTCGAGACAGAGGTCTGCGGTCGCAAGGTGGCCGTATACACCAGCCATCTCGACTATCTCAACGACACCTACTATGAGGTGCGCGGCGTCAACGGCAACACATTCGCCGAGATGGAGCCCCTGACCGACCCTGCCGAGATCTTGCGGCGCAATGCCCTCTCGCAGCGCGACGAGGCCATCGCCATGTTTCTGGCTGAGGCCGAGCGCGACCGGCAACGCGGTTACATCACCATCATTGGTGGCGACTTCAACGAGCCATCCGTGGAAGACTGGACGAAGAAGACCCGCGACCTCTATGATCACCATGGTGTCGTGGTGGCCTGGCCGCAGACCGCGTCGCTCCTGAGGGCAGGCTTCAAGGACTGTTACCGCACAGCTCATCCCAATGTGCTGACCCATCCGGGCTTCACCTTCCCGGCAGACAATCCCGACGTGAAGGAAAACCGGTTGACATGGGCACCCAAGAGTGACGAGCGCGACCGCATTGACTACATCTTCTATCGCGGCAAGGGCGTCAGGGTGGTGCGCTGTGAGCTCTTCGGGCCGGCAGGGTGCATGGCCTATGGCCGGCGCGTGCCGCTCGGCACACAGGACCCGCTGGTGCAGCCGCTGGGCGTGTGGCCGTCAGACCACAAGGGTGTGATCGCCACGTTTCAGGTGAAATGACAACTAAACAACAAAGAGATGAAGAAAATCAGATGGGGATTTATCGGTTGTGGCGAGGTCACCGAGAAGAAGTCGGGGCCCGCCTTCGGTGAGGTGCCGGGCTCGCAGGTGGTGGCCGTCATGAGCCGCAACGCTGCCAAGGCGCGCGACTATGCCGAGCGCCACAACATACCCAAGTGGTACACCGATGCCCAGGAGCTCATCGACGACCCGACCGTCGACGCCATCTATATCGCCACGCCGCCCTCGAGCCACGCCACGTTTGCTATCATGTCCATGCGCTCGGGAAAGCCGTGCTACGTAGAGAAACCGCTGGCGGCCAACTATGAGGACTGCCTGCGCATCAACCGCATCTCCGAGCAGACGGGCGTGCCTTGCTTCGTGGCCTACTATCGCCGCTACTTGCCCTATTTCCGCAAGGTGAAGCAGCTGGTGGACGACGGCACGCTGGGCAAGATCATCAACGTGCAGATACGCTTCTCGGTGCCGCCACGCGAACTCGACTATGCGCAAGGCGTCAACCGGCCCTGGCGGCTGCAACCCGACATCGCTGGTGGCGGCGGATACTTCTATGACCTCGCCCCCCACCAGCTCGACCTCTTGCAGCAGCTCTTCGGTGTCATCCTCCGCGCCCATGGTTACTCGGCCAACCGCGCACATCTCTACCAGCCGCAAGACACCATCAGCGCCTCGTTTCTCTTCCAGACGGGCATCCCCGGCAGTGCGTCATGGTGCTTTGTGGGCCACGAGAGCGCCAGGGAAGACCGCATCGTCATCATTGGCGACAAGGGGTCGATGGGCTTCTCCGTCTACAACTACGACCCCATCCAGGTGGTGACCAGCGAAGGCAACCAGAGTTTTGTCATCCCCAATCCCACACATGTGCAGCTGCCCATCATACGCTCCGTCGTGGAGCACCTGCAGGGCATAGGCATCTGTGAGGCCACCAGTGTCAGCGCCACGCCCACCAACTGGGTCATGGACCGCATCTTAGGCAAATTCTGAACCATGAGAGTCTGCGCATTGCTCATCACCCTCCTCACGGCTTTGGCCTGCCAGGCCGGCTCCGTCGTCACTGTCACCACTGACACCACCGTGGTAGCGGAGAAGCAAGTGCGTGCCCGTGTCTCGGGCCACCAGTTGCGCAATCCCATCCTCAACGCCCTGTACCAGTTTGTCAAGGAGTTCTCGCGCGTCGACACGAACTATGTGGAGCCACAGCACTACAGCTTCACCGTGATGCTGCAAAACACCAACACCTACGAAGCCTACTACCTGGCCAACAAGGCCAAGCAGTCCATCATGTTCTCGCCCAAGCCCTCGGTGAAGTTGGGTCCCTACGTAGGGTGGCGCTGGGTGTTCCTGGGCTACACGGTCGACCTGACCCACCTCGGCAGCGACGACAAGAAGCAAGACCTCAACCTCAGCCTTTACAGCAATCAGATCGGCCTCGACCTCTTCTACCGCAAGTCGGGCAACGACTACACCATCACCAGGCTCAACCTGGGCGACGACATCGACACACGGGCCATCAAGGGCGCATCGTTCGACGGGCTCCACTCGAGCATCACGGGCGGCAACCTCTACTACATCTTCAACCACCGCAAGTTCTCCTATCCGGCCGCCTACAGCCAGAGCACCGTGCAGCGGCGCACCGCCGGCAGTCCCATGCTGGGCATAGGCTACACACGCCACTCGCTCGAGGTCGACTGGGAGAAGCTTGGCGAACTCGTGGAGCAGCGCCTCGGCTCGGCTTATGGGGAGACGTCCATCGACTCATCACTGAAATTCTCCAAGGTGAAATACACCGACTACTCCATCTCGGGAGGCTACGGCATCAACTGGGTCTTCGCCTACAACTGGCTCTTCAACGCCTCGCTCATGGGATCGCTGAGCTACAAGCGCTCGACAAGCGACGTGCAACAGCAGTCGAAAGATTTCTTCCGTGACTTCGACTTCAAGAACATCAATCTCGACGGCGTGCTACGCCTCGGGCTGGTGTGGAACAACACGCGCTGGTATGCGGGTGGAAGCGCCGTCTTCCACGCCTACAACTATCGCAAGGAACAATTCCGGACCAACAACATCTTTGGCTCGGTCAACATCTACTTCGGTTACAACTTCGGACGGAGATGACCGCCCACTTTTCCCAGACAATGAAAAAAACTATCATCCTTTTTTTCCTGATCTTCCTCACCAGCCTGACCTCCCAGGCTGCCACCCCCGACTATTGGCGTAGCGACTCGGTGAAGGTGGCGCGCCTGCTGGCCCAGGCGGAACGCCTCCCACGCGAAACCAACCACATGATGTGGTTTGCGCGCAAGCTCTGCGGGCTGCCCTATGTGGCCAAGACGCTGGAGAAAAACACAGACGAGCGACTGGTTGTCAACCTCAGGCAGATGGACTGCACCACCTATGTGGAGACCGTCCTGGCCCTCACGCGCTGCGCCCGCCAGCACAAGGCTACCTTCGCCGACTTCTGCCACAACCTACGCCTCATCCGATACCGCGGCGGCAAGATAGACTATCCCGATCGCCTGCACTATTTCACCTATTGGATACAAGACAACGTGCGCATGGGCATCGTGAAAGACATACAGGGGCCCGTGCCCCCCTTCTCCGCCGTGCAAACCGTCAAGGCCAACTACATGACCACACACACCGCCGTCTATCCCATGTTGCTCAAGCACCCTGAGTGGGTGGATGACATACGCAGGATGGAAGACTCCATCAGCGGACGACGATACCGATACATTCCCAAGACGCAGCTTGCCGACAGCCGCTTGCTCCGCCAGACCATCCATGATGGCGACATCATCGTCATACTCACCTCCAAGAAGGGGCTTGACACCAGCCACATCGGCATCGCCGCCTGGCACGCCGACGGCCTTCACATGCTCAACGCATCATCGGTGCATCACAAGGTGGTGGAGGAGCCCATGCTTCTCTCGACTTACATGGCACGCCATCCTTCGCAGACGGGCATACGCATCGTCAGGCCCTTGTGACGAGACCGGGCTCGCCGAATAACCGCCAGGCAAACATTCCGACATCGTTTAGACAAATCATAAAACACCGATAAGATGAAACAAACCATGAAAAGCATGGCCGCCCTCGCACTGACCCTTGTGCTGGCCCACGGCAGCATGACCGCGCAGACTTATACCGCTCAGTATCCGAAGGACGTGGAGAAAGTGGCAGCCAAGTGGGTGAAACGTGGCGCATGGAAAGGCACGTTCAGCAAGGCTGTGCCCGCTCCGACAGTCAATCTCACCGACTTCTACATCCAGTACACACGCAACCGCCGACAGTGGGACGCACTCTTTGCCTGGCTCCAGGCCAACGACCTCAAGGCACTCAAGCCCGGACGCATACCCATCGGCGACTCGGGCCTCACGGCGTCGGTCGAAGACGGCACCAACTGGTGCAGCGAGGCCGACCTGAAGGCGGGCAAAGGGTCGGAGTCGCATCGCGAGAAGATTGACTTCATGATGGTTGTCGACGGCTCAGAGGGCTTCGCACGGCTCGACCATGACACGTCATCGCCCTTAGGAGACTATAAGCCCGACGTGGAGCACTACCGCTTTGAGGCCGACAGGCTGCAGCGATTCGAAAACATTCCGGGCACGTTCAACATCATGTTCCCCTCCGACTGGCACATCGCCAAGGTGAAGACGGGCAAGGACGGCGAGCACGTCAAGGTCATCGTGGTGAAGGTGGACTACAAGCGGTAGGAGACCTGCATAAGGGCACGGCATCATGAAGCACAAGGCGTCTTACATCGTTTCCTGCCTGTCGGCCTTTTTGTCGCTCTCCCTCGTGGGGTGCGACCGAGGCCAGCGCACAGTTATCGACCAGGCTTTCCAGGTGGTAGAGACACGGCAGGGCAGCGCCTTGCACTTGCCCGACAGCGTTGGCACCAATGACCTGTGCCGTGAGCAGGCGCAGCATGACTCGATTGACGCCATCGCCCAAGACAAGCATGGTGTGAATGTGCGAAGCGATTCGCTGACACGCCCTGCCTACACCTATTATTATTGTAAACTTATCATGTCGATCAAGAGGCATGATGAAAGAAGTGCTTGTGCGTATGCTGATTCAGCATATTCTTATATGGAAAGTATGTATGAAGAAGAGCTAAGCAAGCAGGAAAAGTATTATTCTTCTTATGCCAAAAGCCAATATGATGTAGGCGTAGCAAATGCTAAAAACAAGATTTTGTTGAAGTTTGTTGTTTTTGTGGTTTTATTGGCATTAATCATTACTGGGTTCATCGTTTATTCATATTCTCAATATAAGGATAAAGTTAGGACAAAAATCCAGTCACAAGATAAAGAGAGAAAATTGGAGGAGAAGTTGAGAGACGAAGAGTTGAAACATAAGGAAGTGCAATTGTCCACTATGAGGGGATACATTCTCAAAAAGATTGACGTGGCGCAGAAACTGGCCAAGTTGCGCGAGATGAAGGATGGCCATGTTGAACTGGAGGCTGAGGATTGGGAAGAAATTCGTGTGTTTCTTGATAGTGTGGATGGAGACTTTGTCGAAAGACTCCAGAAAGAATTTCCAAGTCTTAATGAGGAAGATGTCAGACTCATGCTGTTGCTTCGCCTTAAGATGCCTGCAAAGACCATGGCTTTGGTCTATGGCATCAGCGAGAAGTCTATTCGGCAGAAGCTGTTCGTATACAAGTCGAAGGTTGGCATTGAAGACAGTAAGACCTCTTTACGAGAATTTATAGAGGAATTTTAAAGGGTATAGATGCAAAAATAGACATTAAAATTATTTGAATAATTCGTATATAGCTTATATACAGCCTGTTAGCGTTTTCTTCAAAAAAGGCGAAATAGACATAAAAAGTTTGTCCATAACCGCATAAAGGCGTAATTTTGCAGCCGAAATCAAAACAAAAAGATATGAAGAAAATTCTTGTTGTTATTATTTCATTGTTTGCTATGCTCCCTTGTGAAGGTAAAAGCGTAAATGTGATAAGACATTCTTTTTCGCATAGAGGAATGGCACATGCACCTTCTGTCGTGGGGGTTGGTGCAAATTATGATAATGACAAGATTTCTGTTTGTATCAGTAAATACAGTGGAATTTCTAAATCACAGAGTAATATCGGCCAATATTATACACAGACCCCACTGTTAGAAAGGAAAGCAGATAACCGAAAAGCTGTAAAAGAGTAGGCAAGGACTAATAAAATAATTAACAATGAAAAGAATTGCTTTCGTTGGAATGATGATTTTGGCAGTCTGCGCACAGGCAAGTGCTCGTGACACGAAGGACTGCCATGCTGAAAAGGTAGCTTACACTTACGATTTGGGCGACATGACAAACATGTCCGAGAAGGATATCGATGCGGCTTTTGCCGACATTCCCAAGATGGAGGAAGTTGCTGACAACTGCACCGTCACCGTGACGGGCAAGGCAGGCCCCATCACCATCACGGTCTCTTCCACCTCGTCTGATTGCCACAAGGCAGCGAAGAATGTGGTGAAGGGTATGAAGGATACCGTTAAGGATGTCAAGAACATTGTGAAAAAGTAAGCGTTGACAACGCTATTCATTTGATAATGCGTAAGATCATTATCTTTCCATTTGTGATTCTGATGTCATGTTCTGTCTTTGGCAAGTCCACAATGACTTTTTCAAAAACAAGACATGACTTCAGAACCATTCGCAAAGAATCCTTGGTTACTACAGCCTTCCAGTTCTTGAACAGGGGACATGACACGTTGGAAATCTCTAAGATTTACACATCTTGTCATTGTACGACCGCGAAAGTTGTAAATAATAGGGTCGTCCCTAAGCAGTCTGGCACTATTCTTGTGGGATTTAAGGCGATGCACGAAGGTAAGTTTAAGGAGCAAATTATCATTTGCAATAAAGGTCATAAAAAGCCCGTCTTTTTGAAAATCATGGGCGATGCCATTTAAATTGTTTGTGTTATGAGCATTAAAAAGTTAGTAAGCGTTCGTCGCAAGGCTCGCCAGATTGTTCTGAGAGTTCTTCTATTGGTTTGTGCTTGTGGCTTTGGCCAAGCGGCTTGGTCTCAAAACTATCGGGCCACTTACGCTGAATTTGGCACGCTGAACCGTGGAACGGCCGTGCTGACGTTCAACAATGAAGCCTGGTTGTATGAGATGACTTACAAGTTTGACACGAGCATTGAGTCTGCCGATGTCTACATTCCCGATGAGGATCGCAAGAGCTCGTTCGACTACAACCTTTTCAATTACTATTCGCTGAAGCAGAACCAGTGTTATTGGGAGCTCTTGGCTGTCAATGAGCGCGTGGTCGTGAAAGACACCCTAAGCCGTCTCAATTGGCAGATTGTGGCTGACAGCACGCAGACCATCGGTGGGCATCCCTGTGTGATGGCTCGTTGCGACCTGTGCGGTTGGGCTGTCAAGGCCTGGTTTGCCACGGATGTGCCCGTGTCGTGCGGTCCCTGGCGCCTGTGGGGGCTTCCCGGCCTGATCATGAAGGCCTATACCGATGATGGCCAGATTGACATCCAGATGACCTCGCTCAGCACGGTGGCCGATGCGCCCGTGATGCCCGAGATCAGTAAGGACAAGGTGATCAGCCGCGACAAGTTTGTCGCCGTGTCATTGGAAAACGCCAAGAAGTTGGCCCGTACATTCAGCAGCCTGCAAGACCGCGAGAGCTCCATGACCGCTGACGTCAAGCTTAATAACCCCGATAAATGCTTCCAATGATGCTCCCGCTTTCTCGCAGGTTGGTGGCTTTTGTGCTCTGCCTCGGCTTGTCCGTTGTCACAAGCCGTGCGAGCATAGGCGGAACGGTGACCAATGCCGACCGGCAACCCGTGGCGGGAGCGAGCGTAGTGGCCTACAATGCCGACCACAAGATGCTCTGCTTCGCCACGACCGATGGTCAGGGCCGCTTTCTGTTGTCCAGCGAGAAGACAGCCCGCACTGCCTACCTCACCGTCAGCCTCCTGGGCTACAGCTCCCAGACCGTGCGTGTCCACGATGGACAGAATGAGCTCTCCGTGACCCTACCTTATAATAAGGTGGAGCTGCGCGAGGTGGTGGTCAAGGCCAAGCCCATCCACCAGGACAACGATACGACCCGCTATTTCGTCAATGCCTTTGCCGACGGGCACGAGAAGACGGTGGAAGACCTGCTGAAAAAACTCCCCGGCATCGACGTGGGCGATGACGGAAGCATCTCCTTCAAGGGCAAGCCCATCTCCAAGATTCTCCTGGACCACACCGACATGTTCGGCGAGAACTACAAGACCGCCAGCCGGACGCTGTCGCCCCAGATTGTGGGGTCGGTCGAGGCCATCAACCATTTTCAGGAGAACCGGATACTCCACAAGGTGAAACGGTCGGACGACGTGGTGCTCAATCTCACCCTCAAGAATCACCAGGCCCTGCAGAAGCCCAACGGTCGCGTCAGCGTGGGAGGCGGGTTCACCGACCGCTACGACCTGAACGCCAATCTCTTGACGCTCAACAACAAGGTCAAGCTCTATGATGCCGCATCGCTCTCCAATGTGAGCGGTGCCGACCTGCTGTCCACCGACGACCTCGACAATTATGCCCCCCTCGGCGAAGTCGACGACTATACCCACTTGTTTTCCGACCGCGACAACATTCGCTACGCCGAGCGCAAGTCGAAGAGCAACAGCTTGAACCTTGTCCTCCAGCCCACGTCGTCTCTTACCCTCAACGAGCAGTTCATCGCCCAGGGCAACAGCAACCAGTCGTCCAACCAGGAGACCATCAGCTACCTCGTCCAGGACATCACCCATGACCGCTCCACTGGGCTCAAGAACCGCCCCCTGACACTCAACAACAACATCAGCCTCAAGTGGGACGCTGACAAGAATACCCTTGTGGAGCTCCACAATCGCGCGCTCCTCGACAACAGCCATACCGACAACCGTTTCATCGACGATGGGCCTGCCGACTATCGGCTGCGAGACCGCAACACCTATTTGGACAACGACTTGCGCGTCTCCCACTCCCTGACCGACCGCTCTGCCCTTATTGTGGAGGCCGAAAATGTGCTCAACGACGGTCGCGAGTCGTTTGGCTATGGTGCCCCGACGCAACTCGCCGACTGCGATGCCGCCATCAGCCAGACGCTGAAAGGCACCCGCCTGGCCAACAGCGTCTCGGCCAAATACCTGCGGCGCTGTCGTTCGTGGGAGTATGACCTCTCCCTTGGCTATCGCCATCGTGACAACAAAGTGAGCGTCGCCGGAGCCACCGAGACCGACCAGCGCTCCGATGACCGCGAGCAGTTGGCCTATCTCCAGGCCAACGCCACGTGCTCGCTCGGCCTGCTCAAGATTGGGACGGGTGCCTTGCTGGGCTATTGGAGCCAGGACATGGAGACAACCGCGCTGGGCAACCGCACCTTCCGCCGGCTGAAACTGATGCCCCAGGTGACCCTCGACTACGAGTTGAAGCACCACCATTTCTCGGCCTCTTGCACCTATGAGCCACTCTCAATGGATCCCACCGACTACCTGACGCGTCACACCGATGAGCGCCAGACCACCGTTTCCGCCACCAGCTATGCCCCTCACGCAGCCGACCTGACGCTGTCGTCGGCTTACGTCTTCACGCCAACCCTCAGCACATTGCTCATGGCCATGTACGACTTCACGCTCTCCTCCCACCATTTCGTGTACGACTATCAGCTCACTCCCACACAGGAGCGGGCGGTCCCCACATGGCAGATGGACGAGAGACGCCACTTCGCCCTGCTCTCCGTGAGCCATTACGTCGACGCCCTGCGCCACGGGGTGAAGCTCACGGCCAACTACAACGCCCAGCAATACCACAACATCATGGATGAGGGGGGCACCCAGGCCGTGACCTGTGCGACGCTGGCGGCCACCGCCTTGGTGCGCTCTTCGTTTGCCGGGCCAGTCAACTATGTGGTGGGCGGTCGCTATCTCCGCTCTTCCTATCACCGCCAATGGGTGGGCGCCACCCATGCCGACAGCTATTCCCTCTTCCAGGAACTCAACCTCCGCTGGGGCCGGTTCCTGGCCAAGGTCGCACTCGACGAGCATTTCCTGGGCCGTGACCACGACTGCTATCTCTTCCTCACGCCCGACATCCAGTACTCCCTCCCCAAGCGGCGCGTAACCTTCAGCCTGAGCGCCTACAACGCCCTCAACCGCAAGGTCATCAACGAGATGACCCTCTCGGACACCTATTCGCGCGAGTTCCGGCAGGCCATCGTGCCCGCACAATACCTCCTCACCGTCAGTTTCAGGTACTAAGGAGACACCGTTGGGGCCATCAGTCTGCCGGGACAGGCAGGAACGGTGTGACCGATGGACAGGCATCTGTCTTCCTGCGAGAGGTACTCGGACCCATCGTGGGAGACGTCGCGTCGCCAGCCTTGCGGTATGACAAGCGGTTACGTTATCCTGCTCCCCGACGGTTAATCTGCGTTAAATTTGTGGCATGGCTTGGGCGCATGTGCCGCGAAAGCCGTAACTTTGAATGACAAAAGACATCTATTCAGATAACACCATGTCACACATTCTTATCGTAGAAGACGACCTCACCTATGCCACCATGATGCAGACGTGGCTGCGCAAGAAGGGTTTTGATGTAGACCGTTGCAGCTCCGTGGCCAGTGCGGCCCGCTTGCTGACCGACTCCTCCGACTTCGACCTTGTCTTGTCAGACCTCCGTTTGCCCGACCACGACGGTCTGTTCCTGCTCCAGTGGATGAAGAAACGAGACTTGTCGGTGCCCTTCATCATGATGACCAGCTATGCCGAGGTGCAAAACGCTGTGCTGGCCATGAAGTCGGGCGCTGCCGACTATGTGGCCAAGCCCGTGCAACCTGACATCCTGTTGCAGAAGATACGCGACGCGCTAAGCGGGAACGGTGACCAGGCGGCCCCGACGACCGATCCCCGCGAACGGCCACATGACAGGGAGGCTGCCGCCCCGTCGGTGCCCCGATACATCGAGGGCAAGAGTGAGGTGTCGCGCCAGCTCTACAGTTATGTGTCGCTCGTGGCCCCCACGCCCATGTCGGTGCTCATCCTGGGTGCCAGCGGCACGGGCAAGGAGTATGTGGCGCGGCGCATCCATGAGCTCAGCCCCCGTCACGCCAAGCCTTTCTTCGCGCTCGACTGTGGCGCCATACCCAAGGAAGTGGCGGCCTCGGAGTTTTTCGGATACGTGAAGGGTGCCTTCACGGGTGCCACGACCGACAAGACGGGTGCGTTCGTCGAGGCCAATGGCGGGACGCTCTTTCTCGACGAGGTGGGCAACCTCTCTTATGATGTGCAGGTGCAGTTGCTTCGCGCCTTGCAGGAGCGCCGTGTGCGTCCGTTGGGCTCTGCCCACGAGACGGAGGTTGACATACGCTTGGTGTGCGCCACCAACGGCGACCTGGCCAGCCTTGTGGCTGACGGACAGTTTCGCGAGGATCTCTATCATCGCATCAATGAGTTTACCATCTACATGCCTGAGCTCAAGGACCGGGGGGCTGACATCTTTCTCTTTGCCGACCTCTTTATCAAGCAGGCCAACGCACAGCTGGGCCGTGAGGTTTTGGGGCTCGACGACAAGGCAAGCGAACGTCTCATGTCGTATTCATGGCCGGGCAACCTCAGGGAGCTCAACAACGTGATGCGAAGGGCCACCCTTCTCACCAAGGGCAAGCACATCGGCCTGACCGAACTAGAGCAGGCCATGGCACCCACGGCACACGTGGAGTCGATGGTGCTGCACGATGAGCAGACCGAGCGCCAGCGCATCGAGGCTGCCCTACGGGCGGCGGGCGGCAACAAGAGCAAGGCGGCGCGGCTCCTCAGTGTCGACCGAAAGACACTCTACAACAAGATGAAGCGATACGACATGGAGTAAAACATTTCTCTTGCCGGCAATTCTTCCGGCATGCCACAACGGTGGGGAAAGGACATTCCACACTTTTTTGTGGAAATATTCCACACCCTTTCCCCACATTCCACAATTCCACGGTTACGGCCTTTTGAACGTAACCTGCTGATATACAGTTACAAATATCTTTTTCATAGACTTTGGCACGGCCATTGCAACAAGAGTTTGTGAACAACATTCGCAAAACACTTAAAAAACATAAGGATATGAAAAAGATGATTTTCGCAGCCGTGGCTGCATTCGCAATGGTTTCAGTGAGCAACGTCTCCGCCTTCAACGGCGCAACAGTGGCCAACAGCCTGTCTCAGGTCAATGACACGGTCGACACGACCGTTGTGACACCTGCCTCTCCAGCTCCCGCCGACTCCAGCGTGGCTCCTGTCGACACCACAAAGGCACCCGCCGATGCCCCCCAGGCACCGTCCGACACCACAAAGGCTCCTGCCGCAAGCACCAACAACACTGCCGAATAAGGACAACTGAAGCTTACGACTTGGCCTGCATAGTAAGCTGGCAGACATCACCCCGTATCTGTTCCTGCAAGCTGTGCCACATCCATCTTGATGGAAGCCGGTGAAAACATTTACAAACCCTTTAAAAACATTACAGTTATGAAGAAGATGATTTTCGCAGCTGCTGCTGCATTCGCAATGATTTCAGTGAGCAACGTTTTCGCCTTCAACGGCGCAGTGGCTAACGATGGCCTTGCCCAGGTCAACGACACGGTCGATACCGCCGTCGTGACACCCGCCACACCTGTTGACACTCCTGCGGCTCCTGCCGACACCGCAGTGGCTCCTGCCGACACCACGGCCACGCCCAGCGACGCTCCTGCCGCTCCTGCCGACACCGCAGCGGTTCCTGCGGCTCCCGTGGCCGATACGGCCCAAGTGACAAAGTAAGAGAAAGATTTGAGAATAAACATGATTTTGTCCCCCCTCTCATTTAATAGGTGAGTAGTCTTAGGGAAGATTGCTTCAGGATTCCGACGCCCCGCTTGCGATGTTTCGCAGCGGGGTTTTTGCGTTGTTCTCCTGAACTCATTCGTTTCCCAATCTCAACCATTTGCCGAGTTCATCCTTTTACCGACTCAAGTTTAGCGCGAGTCATTTTGCCTAAACCCGAAATTTCTGTTAAACACAAAAGTTGTCTTGGTTGCCTTAAAATCATGGCTCTTCCGGAATTTGGCGTGACGATACCCATGGCTTGAATGTAAACAGCATGGCTTGCAAGACATGCGTGAGCGGTTTGATCAGTTTGCAATCCTACTGCGTGAGCGGTTTACCCAGTTTGTAATTCTACTGCGTGGGCGGTTTAACCTGGTTTATGGCCAGGGGTGCGGGAAGGCGGCGACAGCCGCCATG
>ERZ808240.584-NODE-584-length-46825-cov-12.967351_pt1 | contig 46825 bp, 37 predicted proteins | sample MGYA00521084_ERZ808240 | MGnify/ENA primary metagenome ERZ808240 (study PRJEB31516, sample SAMN03275571) | gut metagenome | biome: mammalia-associated habitat; material: feces | host: Papio cynocephalus | place: Kenya | collected 2012-08-06 ...
CTTTAACTTTTTTTAATTTTTTTCTATTTTTTTGCTATATTTTCTTGACTTTTCATCAAAGAAAAAATGTTACCATAGTTAGATAACATTTTTATTCTTTTACTTATTCTCTAATGATAGATAATTTGCAGGATCAACTTTTTGATTATCTTTGTAAAGTTCAAAGTGTAAGTGATTTCCCATTTTTGATTCGTTGGCACTTGTTTGTGATATAGTCCCAATCTTTGAACCTTTTGTTATTTTATCTGTCGCTTGCACACACACATCATCAGCAAGTGAGTAATATTTGCTTACAAACCCGTTACTATGATTTATAGTAACACAAGTTCCACCCTCGTAATTTGTTTCCACATTTGCAACCACCCCATCAAGAACTGCCAAAACATCAAGATTATCTTGGTTTGTTGAGATTAAGTCAATTCCCTTGTGACTTTCCCATTGTTTGAGTGTTTCATTATACATAAGTTCAGTATCACTATACCATTTTAAAACACTTGGTGAAGAAATTGGTAAACCAAAAACGATAGGTTGTGTGTCTGTTGGAACATTTGCTTCTTGACTTGGTCTCTTGGCTGATGTAAACACAACGCTTAATGTTATGCCCAAAATTAGTACAAAGGCAAGAACATAATATCCATATCTTTTCACAATGCTCACAAATTTTCCTTTTTCGTTATTTTCCATTTTTACCTCCACAAAGGTTATTGACAGTTTTCTTAATGTTATACATAAAATGTTAAAAAATTTTTAGTGTAACAACTAGTAACTTCCAAGCAGTAATGGAAATCCAATATATACCTTATTTTCGCTCAAATAACCTTGAACATTTGTCTTTTTTCCATCAATATTTAGTGAAGAATCAAAATAGTTCGTATACCCAACAAAATCACTACTTGTTCTTTCGGTTGTTTTGACTCCAAGGTCATTTATCATTCTATTAAGAGTTTTTTCATCTCCATCAAAAATAAAAGTTACTCCGGCAATATTTTTGCAGTCCTTTTTTATTTTTTTATACTGCATATAATCACAAAAAACAATTGCCCCTGCACCATTTTTAACATAATCAAATTCATTCAAATGATTATAATTTTGATCCGAAACAAAAATTTGCACACTTAAATTATCTTCTTTTGAAAAATCGTATTCATTTTTAAATAACGATATACTAAACAAAAAACCACATAACAAACAAAATACAATAAATTTTTTCATACATAATTTATTGACTCAATACATTGTTTTAAACACAGCAAAAATTGGTAATTGAATAAAAAATAAGGCAAAATTCATTTTTTTACAAGATTTTGCCTTATTTTTATATATTTTTTTGATTTTTTATTAAAATTTAAAATTTATTAAAATACCCAAGTCCACCCATAAGTGTAACAACATAGTTATTTTCTGTGATAAATGGAAAGACATTTATTGCAGTAAATACATTTTTAATTTGAGGTGGGTCAAAAACAAAAATGTTGTCATAACTTTTTATGATATCCAACATTTTGTTTTGTTCGCAAAGCCTTTTATTGCATTGAAAATAAAATTCTTCTTTTAAATTATTTAGTCTGATAAGTAGTTCTTTTTTGTTAGCAATACTATTAAAAAACGACAAATTATTGATTTTTTTATAAAATATTGAGTGATTTTTAATATTTTTTACTAATTTTTCTATGTCTGGCATTTCTAATCTTTTTATTTCTTTTTGCTTAAAAAAGTTTGTATACATACAAAGAAGTGCATTTGATGACAATAGATAACATTCACCCCCATACAAAAATTCGCTATTATCTTTTAACACTTTTTGCATTATTGAATACAAATTGAAAACTGAATTTTTAAATAAATCAATATTGCTACATTCATACCCCAAATCAATTAAGATATCCATAAGTTTCAGTTTTTCATCAACATCCATACTCATAACACCTTTCAATTCTTTTTTCAATTTTTCAATTATATTTTTAATTGGTGCGCAATCATAATGAGTACCTTCCAAAATGTTTTCTATATCACATGTTGCAATATATTCTTCAAATGCAAGAATAAAATACACGCCCTGCTTTACAAATTTTTTTGGGCAAGTTCGCATAACAACTTCACTGATAAACACTTTTTCGGGATAGTTACATATAAAACTTCTTGCACTATCGTAAGGATTAATGCAAATATTTGAAAAATATCCTATTCCGCTAGGCATTGATGGACAAACAATGTATGGAACATCAAATATGTTTGCAAAATATTTTGTTGTCATTGTTGCCCTTACCCCACCAAAAACTATGTACAAATCAAAATTTTCATCAGAAACAAGATTTGTTAATAATTTTAATTCATTTTCGGAAAAGTTATTCTTGGCAATAAAATGACTAAAACTGCATTTTGAAAATGATAATGCATTCATTATTTCGGTCAAGTTGGAATTTACCAAACTTTTTGTTGATATAAGCAGCACCTTTTTCCCATAATAGTTTTGCCCTAAATATTGAGCAAGTTCCAAAAAAGCATTTTTTCTATACACAATTCTACTATAATACTCGTTTTCCATTGTTACCTCAACAAGAGTTTAGCACACAACTAAATTTATTTATGTAGCGAATTATGGTATATTTTTGTTTATTTTGGAAATTTTGGAGCACACTAACAATATGAAAAAAGTTATATTATTCTTGTTTGTTTTTGTTATGGTTTTGCCACTTTTTTATGGGTTTATGCCAGATAGTATAATGCAAATGGCAACAGTTGAACATCTATTCACCCATTGTTTAATAGCATATCCAGCCCTTGCATTCAAAAAAGACAACCCCATGAGAGATAACTATAACATTGATTGTATAACAAGTTTTGAGTTCAAGAATATGCTTGAAAGTTTGTATAAGAATAACTATATCCTAGTCGACATCAATGACACATTTAAAAATGAAAATGGCATTATTAAAAAAACTGCAATAAAAATTCCAAAAGGGAAAAAAGCTTTAGTTTTGTCATTTGATGATGTTAACTATGACCATAAAAAAATGGGGCTTGGAATGGTTGATAAGATTATACTTGACAAAGACAATAACTTGGCAACACAAACCAATATTAATGGAAAAATAGATATATCATACGATAAGGAATTTGTTTGCATTTTAGAAAATTTTATAAAAAAACACCCTGATTTTTCACATAATAATGCAAAAGGCACAATAAATCTTACTGGCTACGATGGAATACTTGGATACAGAACACAATCAAAGAATACAAAAAATAGACAAAATGAAATAAACGAAGCAAAAAAAGTTGTTAAAAAACTTAAACAGTGTGGCTGGAATTTTGCTTCACATAGTTATGGTCACTATCATATGAACAAAATATCAAACGAACAATTTGAAGAAGAATTAAGATTATGGAAAAATGAAGTAGAACCACTTGTTGGGAAAACAAAAGTTTATGTTTATCCATATGGCGAATGGAGTGTATATGATTCAAATGGGTTAACATACAAACACCAACTTTTAACCAAATATGGCTTTGAATTATTTTGTGGAGTTGGAATGAAAACATTTTATTCATATTTGCCAACAAGATTAAGCCAAAAAGTGTTATTTATGGATAGAAAATGTGTTGACGGAACAACACTTCGGAAAGATGATATAAACTTACACCCATTTTTTAATCCAAAGAGTATTTATGACTATTTATTTAGACCAAGTTCATTTATATATTCAACAGAAACTATAAGATAATACAGCATATTACTTTTTAGCGGGATATTTTTGTCAAGCTCAACTTTTTCACAAAGCCCAATTGTTTGGTTCTTAAAAATTGCCGAATTATACACATAATAACCATCAACTGTCATCCAATTATCGAACCCAAGTATTTTGAGTTGATTATCCAAAAAATCAACTTTTACACGCAAAATTTTGTTATTTGTGTCAATATCGGGCAATTTTAACTGTATTTTTTGATTTATTACGTCCCCGGGAAGCAAAGTGCCATCAACACAAAAGGACTGACTAAAAACGCCCAATCCGTTAATATTAAATGTATATTCATCACCTAAATTTAGGTAAGCATTTTTCTCTTGATTTATAACGAATCCGCCCATTATGTTATATATGACACTTGCAACAAGCATTATCGACAAAACAACAACGGCAAATATAAGATTTTTTGTTTTGGTATCCATTTTTTTCATAAAATAATTATTTACATAAAAAAAACATCTAAACTTTATTTAGATGTTTTTATTGATTTTGTAGTTTTTCTTGTTTTCTTTTGTTTTTTATAATTTTTTATTTGTTCTTCCTTAAACAAAATACTTTCTGCTTCAAGTTCCCATTTTCGTTGTGTCCACTTGAATTTTTTATTTCCATGAACATAATCGTATATTACTATTGTTATACCTTGCAAAATGTATAGATAGTATGTCATAAAACGCCAAACAAGCAAACCCCAGAAAACAGTTCCTTCTGGGAATATTGAGCCAAAAATAACTGTGAACGAAATTTCGTTCATTCCTGAACCCCCTGGAAGAGGAATGATACTTGAACCCAACTCAATAATTACCGAGAATATCAATATATTTAGCCACAAACCATAGTTTGTTCCGCCAAACATCAAATAAATAAGATATGGCATTGTGTAATTTAATACAAATATAGCAATTGAAATAAGTATTGCAAATAAAAATCGCCAAATATTTTTTGCATAGGTTTTCATTGTGTTTTGATAAGTGCTAACAACACCATTTACTTTTTCAAATGTTTTGTCATAGTGCTTTATCAAATGTATTTTCTTCAAAAATTTTAATATTTTTACAACAAGTCCATTACCTATCCTTTTGCTCATTGATAATAACAAACATATGGATGTAATCAAAAAGTTTGCAGCAAAACCAATAAGACCAACAACAAGAACAACGCTTACATCCATTACCTTTTCAACAATGATAACACCAACACCAAACAAACCTACAAGCATCCATGCAATTTGCGAAACAACATATCTTGCCATTGTAACAGAAATTGATGTTCCAGCATTTACACCCCTATGATTTAGGTAAAATATTTGTGCTGGTTCGCCACCACTTGACATAGGTGTGATATTGTCATAATACTTGCCTGTTGCACACATTTTGTAACATAAATAGGGTCTTGATCTACTGCCCGATTGTTTTAAAAAGTAATTTGTCCTAAATGTGTCCAGTGCCATAATTAACACGAACACAAGTGCAATTATTGGTGCAAAGTACCACCTAAAATTTTGAATATCAGTTATTGGAGTAATCTTTTCTTGTGTTAGTTGATATGTTAAGATTGCAGCAACGACAACGATATTTATAATAAAGAATATAACATTCCAAATTTTTTTCTTTTTTGTTTTTTGCTTACTTACTGCTTGTTCAGCTTGTTCAATTTGTTCCAACTCTTTTTGTTTTTCATCTTCACTGGTTTGAGCTGTACCAACTTCCATTGTTTGTGTTATATCAAGTTCCAACTGCTTATTTTGATTCTTCTTGCATGAAAAAGACTTTGCCACTTTTGTGGCCTTAAGTTTTTTATTTTTGTCTTTTAACACAAACTTTTCCATTCTTATCTAGTTTAGCAAACATTTTGTTAATTGTAAAGATTATTTAAAATTTTAATGCAAAAATCACACACAGTACATAACAATCAAACAAAAAAATATTGCAAGCACCTTTACTTGCAATATTTATTAACTTTTATAGATTATCTAATACAGATTTATGTTTTTCAATTTTCAAATCTTTTTTTAACACATTAAGATTCATATTTTCAAAAATTGAATAATTGTCATTTGACAATGTTTCATATACCTTATCAAATACAGTTTTGTTGTTTAATACACTCAATTTTGCACTTGTTAATTTTTCAATATCACTCAAATCCAAATTGAAATGCTCCAAATCGTTTACTGTGAATAGGTTTTGAACCTTTCCACCATAGAATATAATGTGAACTCCATATTCAGAAGCAACCAAGCCTGATATTGCACCAAACTCGCCCTTGTTGTTTAATTCTCTTGATGCATCGTTGAAACTTTCTACCATTTTGCTTGTTTCTGTTCCAATAACATACATATATTCAGCATTTTGAACACCTGTGTCTTCGCCATACTTATATAAGTAATCTCTAAATATTTCAGCTTTCTTTTCATCTGTTGTTGCATTGTTTAAATCAAGTTGCAAACTGTTTAGTAAATCGTTTACATAAACTTTTTCGCCATCAACAATTTTTCCATCGTTATCTCTAACTTTTGCCAAGCATCCATTGATCAATTCTTTCTTTCTTTGTTCTTTTACAAGATCTGAAAGATATGCATCTTTGTCAATATTTGCATATTCTGTTTTTTGCTCATCAGTAAATTTAACTAATAAGTTTGAAACAAAGAAATAGTTGTCATCTGGAACATAATATACATCTTTAAAACTTTCTAACATTGCTTTGTCATATGCTGATGAATCACTTTCATATTTGTATTTTGATTCAAGAACAAGTGATTTATATTTGTCCAAAACTTGTCTTACTGAAATTGTTGAATAGTTTTTGTCACTCTTGTAAAATTCTTCCAACTTTGTGATATATTTGTTTTCTTGTGAGTTCTTTAACAATTTTTCTGCATATCTTTTTAAAATGCTAGCGTTATCTGTTGAAAGATTTCTACCTTCTTCATTTTTCTTTAAAACATACATAAGTCTTCTGTATGCTTCTTTCATTACTTTTGAATTATTATCTGTTGCTGTTGGATTTGCATAGTCGTTAAATGCATTGATTACTTCTTCAAGTGATGAAAAATGAGTTGATGATTTTGAATCTTGACTTATAAGTTTGATTCTGTATTCTTCATTTTCATAAACGACTTCTGCCTTTGGTTCATATGGTGTGTATTTTACAACATCACTGCTATCTTCACTCTTTGTATCTTCTGTTGTAATTTCCCATTCTTTTTTTACGGCTGTAACATAAGTTGAAATGCTTGATTTTAATGATGTGTAAACTTCATCATAAACATCTTCCATATCATCATCAATTGAAACGGTCTTTTTTGCATGGTTGAGCAAAACATATCTTGAGATAAGAACATCCAAAGTTTTATTTACTGCTTCTTCTTGGCTTGTTCCATTTTGTGTTAAACTTGAACCATAACTATTGTAAGCATTGATAAATGCCTCTGTTGTTATCTCTTCTTTTGTCTTGTCGGTATATGTTATTGTGCAAACCGATTTGTTAAGATATGCATCAACATCTCTTGGGAACAAATCACAACCTGTGAGCACAAATGCTGTTATCATAAACAAACATAATAGTAATCCTGTAAGTTTCTTTTTCACGGTACTTCTCCATTTTTATAATTTTACTAATGTATTATATATTAACACCCCAAAAAAATCAATCAAAAATCAATCATTTATACAATCATTTAAAAATTTTATAACATAGTCTAACTTGTCAACAACACTCATTCTTGACAAATTCATTTCAATTATTGGCACATCTTCAAATTTTAATACCATTGCATCCTTTCTATCATGCAATACATTGGCTATTCTTTCTGACACAATTTCTTGTTTTGGATACAAATATATTTTTGATGCTGTTGGCGACAAAAGAATTCTTTTTGCTTCTATTTTTGTTCCCAAATTTTTAATTAGGGCAATTTTTAACAAATTGTATAATTCGTTTGGAACTTCTCCAAAAGCTTGACTTAAATGATTTTTAACTTCAACCATTTCTTTTGTTGAACTAATCTTGCTTATCTCGTCATAGTGTTTGATTTTGTCTTGTTCGTCACTAATATAATCTTCTGGAATATATGCAGGACAAACAATATCAATTTTTATTGGTTTTACTTCCTTTTCTTTTTTGCCTTTAAGTTCGCTTACTGCTTCATCCAAAAGTTTGCAATAAAGTTCATAACCAACCTTTTCCATGTGCCCATGCTGTTCTTTCCCCAAAACATTACCTGCACCACGAATTTCCAAATCACGCATTGCAATTTTGAATCCACTGCCAAGTTCGGTAAATTCCATAATAGCGTCAAGGCGCTTGTAGGCATCTACCGACAAAATTTTGTTTGGGTTAAAAGTGAAATAGGCATATGCCATTCTATCACTTCTGCCAATTCTGCCTTTTAGTTGATAAAGTTGACTTAGCCCCAACCTATCTGCATCAATCACAATCAATGTGTTTGCCATTGGTAAGTCTATACCATTTTCAATTAATGTCGTTGCAATCAATATATCATACTCGCCGTTATAGAGTTTAAAAATTGTATCTTCCAAAATTTTTTCATGCATTTGACCATGTGCCACACCAATTCTGGCATTTGGAACAAGGTTTGAAATTCTTTTTGAAAAATCATATATTGAGTCAACTTTGTTATAGACAATAAGCACTTGCCCATTTCTTGCCATTTCTCTTTTTATGGCATCACAAATAAGTGACTCGCTCTCTTCTGTGACATATGTTTGTACTGCAATTCTATTTTTGGGTGGTGTTTCAATAACAGAAATATCTCTTATTCCAGTGAGTGCCATATTTAGTGTTCTCGGAATTGGAGTTGCAGATAATGTTAAAACATCAACATCTTTTTTTAATGCTTTTATTTTTTCTTTGTCTGCAACACCAAAACGATGTTCTTCATCCAATACCAAAAGCCCCAAATCTTTGAATACAACATCATTAGAAAGTAGTCTATGAGTGCCAATCAAAATATCAACATCGCCAGATTTGACGCCTTTTATAATTTCTTCTTGTTCAGCTTTTGTCTTAAAACGATTAAGAACCTTTACATTACAAACAAAATCTTTTAGACGTTTTGTTGCTGTTTTGAAATGCTGTTCGCTAAGAATTGTTGTTGGGCACAAAAATGCAACTTGCTTTCCACCAAGCACAACTTGGTATGCCGCCCTTAATGCAACTTCGGTTTTCCCATAGCCAACATCGCCACAAATAAGTCTATCCATAAGTTTGCCAGAGTATAAATCACTTTTTATATCATTTACTGCATTTTGTTGGTCTGGGGTCAAGTCATATTCGAAAGAATTTTCAAATAAATCCATCAGACTATCACTTTCATATTTTATACCCTTTTCGGTTTCTCTTTGCTTGTACAGTTCAACCAAATTTATGGCAAGTTTTTTTACTGCTTGTTTAACTTTTTCTTTTGCCCTTTCAAATTCTTGCCCACCTAATTTGTTTAAAACTGGTGTTTTGTCACTACCCAAGAATGCAGAAAGAGTGTTTGTTTGTTCGCTTGGCACATACAACAAATCGCCGTTTTTATATTGAACAACAAAGTAATCTTTGTAACTGCCATTAAGGTTAAGATTTTCAAGACCGACACATTTGCCTATTCCATGTACTTCATGGACAACATAATCTCCAACCTTTGGCAAATAAAAAGTATTCCTTTTGCTTGCCTTTTTTGTTGTCAACTCTTGTCTTGTCTTTTTTACCAAATCTAATGTTCCAATAAGAACTAACCCTGCTTCCAAAAAGCTTGCGGAAAATGGTAATTCATCTTGCAAAAGGACAATTTGAGATTTACTTATATTAGGATTAAATTTTGTTTGATAAGTTAGGTTGTTTGTTATCAAATATTTCCCTATACTGTCAACACTCGACTTACTTCCACAAAACAAAACACAAGAATAACTTGACGCACAATAAACCGAAATATCTTTTATTAGGGCTTTATAGTCAAACAAATATTTTCTTGAGCCAATATTTCTAAAATTTATATTTTCATCATACGAAAAATATGTGTTATTAAAATTATCAAATAATAAATAATTTTGAACATTAAAATTGTTTTCTATTTCATAAAAATATTTTTTATGAGCATTTAATAATTCATTATTTTCTATTGAATTATTTATTGAAATTATATTATTTTCGTTTATTTTATATAAATTATCAAATATTTTTTTTGGCTCATCAAAAACCACTAAATCGCTTTTAAATAAAGAGATTACATTGTCTTTAAAACCAAAATAAGGCAATATAAAACTGTCGCTTATGTCTATAAAATTATTTTCAAATACATTTTCATAATGCGATTTAATTTCACTATATCTTAAATAATTATCATTTATTTTTTGTTTTATATCATTATTTAATTCTTCTAATATTTTTTCTTTATTTTTATCAAACAAATATATTGTTGCAGGATAAATATTTGTATCTTCATATACTTCTTTTTTCTCTATTAAATCAATATCAAATGAATATATTTTTTCAAGAGTATCGCCAAAGAAATCTAATCTTATTGGGTCACTGTTATTTGTTGGAAAAATATCAACAATATCCCCACGAATTGAAAACTCACCACGTTTTGTAACTTTTTCACTTCTTGAATAACCAAGGTTTGTAAATGTGTTTTCAAGTTCTGCAAAGTTATATTGACCATTTGTTTTTAGACTTATATAATTATTGAAAAATTCTATATTTGGCAATCTTTGAAAAAGTGCATCTGTAAGCACCAACAATATATCTATTTTGCCAAAGTGATAGTCATACACTGCCCCCAAAAATTCACACATAGACAAATTTTCTTGTTTGTATGCAAAAACGGGCATTGGATATCCGGCATCAAGTTCGCCAACTTTTTTACCCAAACTTATAAGTTCGGTTTTTAACATATTTAATGACAAAACATCGTTACAAACAACTATGCAACGTTTGTTAAGATAATACAGCGTCAATGCCTTCTCGCCAATTTGCAAGCAAGATAAAGACAAGCGAATGTCTTTGTTTACACATTCGCTTACCCTGTTTAATGTTTTTGACTTTTGTAAAATTAAATCTATTTCCAACTATGCACCTATTTCTTTTTTTACAATATCCACAGCATCTTGCATACTATTTTCCAAGATGTCAAGATTTTTTTGTGGGATTTTTGACAAAACAAAATCTGCCAAATCTTTAAATTTTGGATCTCTGCCAATTCCAACTTTTATCCTATTAAAATCTTGTCCAATAAGTGCGACTATATTTCTTAACCCATTATGTGTTCCACCACTACCTTCATGGCGAAGTCGTACCTTCCCTAATGGCAAGTCTATATCATCGCAAAAAACATATATATCACTGTTGTTTAATTTGTATTTATTTTTTAGTTCCAAAATACTTTCGCCCGACAAATTCATATATGTCTGTGGCTGTGCCAAAATAATCTTTTCATTATTTGTGTAAAAACTACAAGTTTTTGCTTTGCACTCATTTTTAACAAAATCTATACCATATTCATCGCTTAATTTTTCAACTGTCATAAAACCAACATTATGATATGTTTTTTCATATTCTTTCCCCGGGTTCCCAAGTCCCACAACCAGTTTCATTTTTTCTCCTAATTTGATTTATTGATAATTTTTTCAAATGGTCCAACAATCATATTTTCACTTATTCTACTTTGTTCAATATATGAGCATTTTACAACACAATTATCCGAAACAACACTATCCTTTATTACACTGTTTGGTTCAATTGTACAGTTTTTTCCAATATAAGTTTGACCGAATAATGTTGAGTTATGCTCAATCTTTGCACCACTTTCAATAACAACCTCTGCATCAATAAAAGTGCTTTGCTTGTCTTCAATATTAACACCATTTTGAATGTGATAGTCAAGTATTCTATTTTTTAAAATATGTTTTGCCTCATATAATGTTTCGTTTGAGTTTACTTCAAAAAAATCATACTTTGAGCCAAAATTGGTTATGTTTGTGCTAATCAAACTTTCTGTGTTTTTTATATATTCAGTGTTAAAAACATAGCCCTTTGGCAAATTTAGAACATTAACATCTTTTGCTTTTACATAGGTTAAAACATCTTCAATTGTTGCACCGCTTATAAGTGGTGTGTCACTATACAAAACAAGTGTCCATTTTTGGTTTCCAAGATATGGTTTTATTAGCGTCAAAATTTCGCTTTCTTCTGTACAAACAGTTGTTTTGATGTTTGTGTTTGGACATGCAAGTGCAACCCATTCCCACATTTTTTTGCCATATAACACCATATCGTATGGAGTTCTTGACACGCTAAAATTAAAGTTTTTGTTTAGCAAAATAATAACCGAAACATCACTATCTTTTATTTCAGCCGAAGTGCTTGGTTCATTTTTTACAATCATTTCATTATCAAATAAAGTTTCCATATTTATAGTTTAATTTTAAAGCCCACTTTTGTCAACAATATTTGAGTTTGCAAGATGAATTTTTTATACAAACATACAGTCATTTTACAAAAAAGGCAAATTAAGGTTATTTCCCCGATTTGCCAATAAAAATTTATGATTACTTTTATATGCCCACAATAACAACTTTGCCGTCAAGCCACGACCTAAACAAATTTTCAAGGTCACGCCCAGTTCCCTTTGAAAAACAATTTATTACAATTTGCTCATTTACAATTTCATATACATTTGAATTGTAATAATATTTTAGTGCATTAACAAACTTTTTTTCGCCAACAACATTATATATACTTGCAAACATAAGCATACCTTTCACATATGTGTTATAGACATATTCAGGTTCGGTTTTAAACGCATCAAGTGGCCTATTCATACTTGTATCAACACTTCCCAAAACATCTTTATATGCTTTCATAAAAGTTGTGTATGAATTTGTTGAAGCTTTTACCATATTGTCCATAGTTTTGTTAAACTCTGGGTGTTTGTCATAAAAATATATTGTGCAAAATTCAGTAAGTCCTTCATCAATCCACCCTTCGTTAAATTCATTATTGCCAACCACTCCATACCACCATTGGTGTAAAAGTTCATGAATAACGACCATTTGATAGGTATCATAACTGTCTAGTGCATCCGAAATTAACACAAGGTTTGGATATTCCATTCCACCGTGGACGAAATTTGTTTCAACCACACTTATTTGTGAATATGGATATTCGCCTACTTTTTCTTCAAAGAACTTTAACACTTCTTTAATTAGCTCCATAGTTTTGTCTGCGGTTTTGTCTGAATAGTAGTAATAATTTATATTTACTTTGTTATTATAACTTGAATGCTTTGTCTCAAACTTATTTGAAAGGACAATTGCAAAATCTCTCACACATTTTGCTTGAACAGAAATTATATTTTTTTCATCTTCACTTTTCTCATTTATTTTTTCGCCACTTGTTGCAATTGTATATTCACTCGGATATTTTATGCTAACATTATAGTTTGCAACTTCACTATAAAATGGGTCGCCATTTGAGTTGTATAACTTTGTTACAAAATCATCATTATCGTAAACACATACAATAGGATAAAAGTTGCAAATATTAACTGCATTATCGCCATATCCAAATCTATGATTTATGTTTGGCAATTTGACATAAAAATTCAAACTTATTTGAATTTTATCATTTGGATACAAATCGTTGTCAAACGTTACATTCAATATATTTTTGTCTTCGCCACAAATTTCAAAATTGGAAGTCTTGTTTTCAACTTTAACATTGTCAATATCTATACTTCCATAACTTTTACCATTTGGATAGGCTTTTGTTTCATTTGATTTTGACACAACCTTTGCCTTTGCATTTTCTCTAAATGCGTTTGGATATAAATGGAATTTAACATTTTTTAAAACATTTTTAGATGAATTTACATATGTTACGCTTTCGCTCCCAAAAAGAGTTTTTTCATTATCATTATACTCCAACTCCAGGTTATAACTTGTTAAATTTTGCTTATAGCCAAAGTTTCCAGCACAAGCAAAAAGCAAAAAACTACAACACAAAACAAATGCACAGCAAAGAAATTTTTTCATAACAGCTCCCTACTTTTATTACTATTCTGTACTTTTAATATTTATGTTTATTGGTTGAAAAAACTTTTGCTTTGTGATACAATTTTTGCAAAAGGAAAAGTTATGGCATTTTGTAGTTATTCAACACAACTTGTTGTTGAAAATAAAACAGCAATTGATAATCTATTTATTTCATCATATATGCCCTATGCAAGTGGTGAATGTGTTAAGGTCTATTTATATGGACTTCTTCTTTGCAATGATTCATTGGAATCAAGAAACACTTTGGAAGAATTTTCAAAGGCACTTAATCTTTCCGAGCAAGATGTTGAAAGTGCATTTTTATATTGGCAAGAACAAGGGCTGGTTCAAATTTTGGACACAATTCCAAAACAGGTTAAATATTTACCAGTAAAAAATGCAAGCATAAAACTTTCAAAACTAAAAGAAGATAAATATTTGTCATTCAATCTTCAAGCACAAGAAATTATAACTGAAAGAATGATTATGCCAAATGAGTATTATGAGTATTATGTTACAATGGAAAGTTTGCATATTGAACAAACTGCAATGCTTATGATAATAAAATACTGCACTGACCTTAAAGGCGGAAATGTTGGATATCCATACATACTAACTGTTGCAAAAAATTGGGCAAAGGAAGGATATACCACCGCCGAAAAGATTAACGAAAAACTTATTGATTATGAAAAGACCAATGAAGAACTTGCACTAATATTAAAGGCAATGCAAATAAAAAGAAAACTTGACCCAACAGAAAGAGATTTATATTCAAAATGGCAAAATATGGGATTTGACACTGGAACAATAATTTTTGTAATAAAACAACAGAAAAAACTTAAAAAATCAGTAAATTTTGCGTATTTGGATGTATTACTTGAAAAATATTATTCAATGAAACTATTTACTTCCCTTGAGATTGACGAATATGAAAAACAAAAACAACAATTATTTGGGCTTGCAAAAACAATTTGCAAAAATCTTGGGTTATATTATGAAAATGTTGAACCAGTTGTGGATACATACATCGTAAATTGGAAAAATCTTGGCTATGATGATGAAACTTTAGAAACGATAAGTAATTATTGTTTTAAGTCAAGCATAAGAACGCTTGAATATATGAACATTCAAATCCAAAAGTTTTATAAGCTTGGAATTGTTAGTGTTGGAAGTTTGAATGAATATTTGAACCAAATAATCATGCAAGACGATGAAATTAAACAAATTATTGAAAAACTTGGTCAATCAAGAAATGTTAATAATTTTGATAGAGAATGTTATGATAATTGGAAAAACAACTGGCAAATGTCAACCGAACTTATTTATTTTGCAACAACCTATGCAAATGGCAAGCCACAACCAATGAAATATATGAACAAAATTTTATCAACATGGCATACAAAAAATATCACAAATATAGAAGATGCCAAAAAATGTGGCGATATGCCAGACACATCAAAACAAGTGGCAAAGCCAACACAAAAAGATTACAAAGAGAGAGCATACACAAAAGAAGAAATTTCATCTTTGTTTACAAGTTTGGAAGAAATTGATATTTAGGAGCAAAAATGATAAATAAAAGCATACTAAAAAAAGCATTATCAATAATAGAACAAAGACATAAGCAATCTGAAAACTTTGCATATGCAAATCTAAAAAAAGCGATGTCTTTTGAAGATTTTAAGCAAAATTACACAAAACTTAAAGAAATTGAGTTTGAAAATGCAAAAAACGAAGCATATGGCAACGATAAAAAGATTGATACAAAAAAATTAGAAAATGAGCAAGAGAAAATTCTTTTATCACACAACATAAATCCACTTTCTCTTATTCCCCACTACACCTGCACAAAATGTGATGACACTGGATTTGTTAATGGCAAAATGTGTGTTTGCTTAAAGCATGAAATAAACAACGTTTTGTCAGAAGAAAGTGGCTTTAACCACAAACTTATGTCATTTGATGATGCCGACCTAAAAATATTTGATAATAGCGAAAAAATGAAAATTTTATATAGAACTATGAAAAAATGGTGCAATGAAGATTCAAAATACCAAATTATTGTTTTATGTGGGCAAACAGGCGTTGGAAAAACATACTTAATGGAATGTATGGCAAATGAGCTTATACAAAAAGAAAATATTGTTTATTTTGCATCAGCATTTAATGTAAATCAAAACCTACTAAAATACCATACAACCTTTGACAACACAAAATATGACAGTTTAAACACTTTGCTTGAACCAGATTATTTGTTTATTGACGACCTTGGCACTGAACCAATACTTAAAAATGTGACAGTTGAAGGAATTTATAATATTATTGCCGATAGACTAGAACATAATAAAAAAACAATTATATCAACAAATCTTGATTTGGAAAATATTGAGCAAAGGTATGGCGAAAGAATATTCTCAAGACTTGTAAACAAACGCACTTCGCTTTGCTTTTATGTTGAAAATAGTGATTTAAGACTAAAAAAATAACCACGATTTGTGGCTATTTTTTATATCTTTTATCTTTCAAAAAGTTCATCTTCTTTGATGTATTCTTTTACATAAATGTTATTGCAAATATCTCTGTCAAGTGCAAGTTTTGATTCGTTAATCTTTACAATCATTCCATTTTTGTTCATTGATTCAACATGAATAACTGCCCCAGCAACAAAACCTATATCATGCATATGGGCTTTTACTTTTGCATCTTCCATTGTTAATCTTTCAATAACATAACTTTCTCCATTTTTTCCATATTCAAGTGGAAATATTGGTAAATGACTAAATTCCATAATTTTTCTCCTTTATTCTATTACTTCTTCATCCAAATATGTTGCCATATTGTCAGCAATGTGTGTCAAAAATGCCAAAGGATATTTGTAGTAAATATTGGACAAGTTTTGCCCGGCTTTTGCTCTCAAATCATACTCGCCCATATGCCAATTTATGCACATCGCTTCTTCTCTTGTAAGTTTTACAAAACTATTTAGTATATACACAGATTTTTCTCCATGTCCAAATGGTAAATTGTCTTGACTTACATAGTATGGTTTTTGAACCCAAACACCATTTTCTTTTACGTTTCTCATAGAAACAGCATAGGTATCAACTTTGCAAATATCATGAAATAGTCCAATAAGAACGGCACTTTCCATACTGCATTTTTCTTGCCAAGAATCGCCATATTCGTTTTGCAACAACTTAATTAGTCTTGCATAAACATTTAGGCTATGTTGGCAAAGCCCACCTTCATAATCTGAATGAAACTTTGTTGATGCGGGATCATGAAAGAAATTTGTTTTGCCCAACCATTCAAGTAGGCCATCAACACCCTCTCTATGGACATTTTCTTTGACCAAATTTATAAACATTTGCTTGTTTTGTTCAATCATATTTTCCATACTCTTATTTTAGCACACAACTTTTGTTTATGCAAGTGGGCGAACTGACAAATCATAAAAAATAATCATAAAAATAGATATGAACAATTTAACAAGTGAACAAATTATTATTCTTGCAAATTTGTTTGTTATTGAATTATCAAAAGGTGCAAATAAAAAAGAGCTCATAACTTCAAAAAATTTCTTTCAAGCAGTTGTGAGCAATCTTAACATAATTATCCAAGACAAATAAATTAACCTTTTAGTTCATTGTTTGTTTCATTCAATTTTTCAAGCACAAAATCAAGGTCAACTCCATGCACTTGGCACGCTTCTTCCAATGTTTCCATTTGACTTAATGGGCAAGAAAAACAATGCATCCCAAAACCCATTAAAACATCAGCCAAATCATCATTTTCTTCAATTACATCGCCAAGTGTCCAATCTTTTGTTATTATCTCCATTTTTATCTCCTATTTTAATTTATTTTCACAAATTTCACAATAAACTGCATTTGGTTCATTGATATAGCCACAATGCAAACACTTTATCCCTGCATTTGCAGTTTGCTCATCTTCTTTATATATTTTATCCAAATCTAAATCAACATAATCATTTTGATTGTTTGTTGTTTCGCTTTGCTGATTGCTGGAATCATCTGTGGCAACTTCAACATTTGGAGAAATATCTTCTTTGTTTATTTGTTGATTATTCTCAACAATATCAGTTTTTTCTTGAGTTTTTTCCTCAAAAACATCATTTTTTTGATTTTTTTCATCAATTTTGTTTTGTTTTTGGTTTATTTGATAATTTTCGTCTTCAAATTTTATTGAACCAAAAGGAACATAAGTATCTTTCTCTTCTTGAACGCCTTTTTGCTTCTCTTGTTTACTTTCGTCTTTCTCTTTTGCAAGGTTCAATTTTTCTTCATACTTTTTTTGATATTTTTTTGGCAAAATATATTTCACATCATTTAGTTTCAACAGTACTAAACCAATTTTTGAATATTTGTGCCCAAGTTCCGTAAACAAGTTTTGCTCAATAATTGGATTTTGTGAAATCAATTCGCTTAACGCAAAGTTATATTTGTTAAGTATACTAACTATCATTTCGCTTGTAAGGTATTTTAAAATTTTTTCGGCTTCGCCTTGTTTTATATAGTCATATTCATCCAAAAGCGTTTCCATAAATTTTGAGCAGTCATTGACTTTAAACTTTACATTTGCACAGAGCCCACAAGTAAATATTCCACTTGCACGATTGCCAAGTTCTGCCTTATCGTAAGTTTCAAGGTTGAATGAGTATTCACCTTTGTTTACAAAATAGGCTTCCGCTTTAAATGATTTTTTATATTCACCATTTTTGCCTTGCCTATTGATTTTTAGTTTACTGCAACATTTTGGCAAATTGGCAGGAGTTAGTTCATAAATTCCTTCATTAAAACAATCCAAAACTCTTCCGTTTTTACCCAAAACAAAACAATGATTTTCTGGAACAGTAACTTTGCTTTGTGTGTTAATTTGGTGTCCCTTTGTTTTGTATGGAAAAACCAAGTCCAAAAGGTCATTCTCTTTTGGGCAAATATCTTTTGAAAACATCATTTTTAATCCTGAAAATATTCCCATAGTTTTATGTTAGCACATTTTTATTATTTATGCAAATATTCAATCAAAGTTAAATTTGTATCATATTATGCAAAAAGTCAAAATAAACATAATTATGGAGGATATATGAAACTATCAAATCTAATTGGAAAACAAGTTTTTTGTGTTTATGACGCAAATGTCCTTGGAACAATTCACGATGTTGCATTTGATGACAAATACACAAAAATATTAGGTATATACTTTTTTGACCAAGAAGAAAACGAATACTTTTTGAAACGTAAAAATATTTATGCTATAAATGATTTTGTCACAATAAAAAACACATTACTTCTATCGCCAGAGATTATTTTGGACAAACCTTTGTCGCCACTTGGCAAATTGGTTGTAGACACAATTGGTGTTAACTACGGAAATATTAGTGATGTTGAATTTGACGACAAGTTTAAAGTTGAGAATTTTGAAACAAACCAAAGTAAGAAAGTTGACCCAAAATCACTTATATTTATCTCAAACAATTTTGTTCTTGGCAATAATGTAAAAATTTCATCTTTTAGACCCAAAAGAACACATACAGATAACAACATATTGAATAATTTAACTGTTACTATGATGAAAGTTCAAGAACCATTGCAAGATACAAAAAAACTTATGCCAACAAAAATAACAGTAAACAGTGATGTTTTGATTGGCAAAAGGTTATCAAAAGACATAATAGGCAAAAACAACGAGCTTATATTAAAACAAAATCAAATTTTGACTTCAAAATTGGTACTTCTTGCAAAGCAACACGACAAACTTAATGAGTTGTTCTATAGCGTATATTAAATATGTATAAAAAAAGCAAAGTAATAAACTTTGCTTTTATTATTTATAATTATTTTTTGGGCTCTGCTGTAAACACTTTCCCAATAAGGCCAGCGCCATTGCCTGCATTACGTTTTAATCTTTGTCCGTATGTTGGGCTGTTTTCATATTGTTTTTGTTGTTTTCTAAACTTATCTTCTGCAGCCATAAGTTCTTGTTTTGCTTGTTCTCTTTCTGCTTGAGCAGCCTTTTGTTGTTTTAGCGATTGTTCAGCAAGTTCGCCTTCGCCTTTACCTTCTTTCAGAATTTGTGAAACCTTTTTGTCAACTTCCTTTTGAGCGGCAATTTGTGATTCCTTGATTGCAGAATTATATGTTCCATTTACAATGCCATTCCAAGTTTTATCATCTTTTCCTGTTGCATTTTTAATTTCAGCTTTTCGTTTGTTTGCAACATCCATCCAATGTTTGTAATCGCCCTTGCTATCTAGTCCGCTTTCGTCATATTTTTGTTTCATAAAGTCGCTTTTGGCTTTATTATATGCAGAAACATTAAAGCGTCCACTTTCATCCTTAAAGGTATTTTTATCAACGGTGTTATTCCATTCTTCTTCTGCCTTTAATGCAGAGCCATCTGCTTCAACATCCTTCCAGTCTTGTTCGCTTAATGTTCCACCAGAAGTCTTGTAATCTTCATAGTGATTATGGATTGATTCGTCGTATTCTTTGTTAAATTCATTTTTGTAGGCATCTGTGTTTCTCATCGAACCCAAAACACCACTATTTATATCATCATCACTTTTTGATGCCTTTTGTCCAACTTCGCCACCTTTTGTGTTTTCAAATTTATTTCTAGCACGACGCATCTTGTTGTAGTTATGTGCCGCACCAACACCTGCTGTTATTGGCGATGCTAATAATTTCGTTGCTCCAACCCCTGCCATTGCAGCTTTTGTTGCTGTACCCAAAATCTTATTTCCTGTATCAAAAACATCTTTTTGAATACCCTCACCTGAAGAAAGAATACTTTCTCCAGAGATAAAACCTGCAACAACGCCATCCAATTTTTTTATTGTAAGTAACCCAGCAATCAAGAAGAATAATTGGAATAAATAATCTGCTACGCCAAAAATTTTATTTGCTGTATTACCAAAGAATGAGAACGAACTTATTACCGGATATATTAAATAAAATAGGTTTATTGCAACAATTGTGGAATATGCCCCAGCGATGGTTGCAATCAATTTTTTACGACAAGCACCTACTGCTGAGCCGCCATCTGTTGGCCACATTGATGCAGCAAGTGGACTTGTGAGCAATAACCCAAAGACCATATAAACTCTGCCAATTACACCAAAAATTAAACCAAGGAAAACCTTTCCTGCAATAAAAATGAAAGCAATTGCAACAGGCCAGTTAAAGTACCACAAATTATAATAGTAACTAACTAGACCAACATCATATCTATCAAAATATTCAACCACTCCACTATGCTTGAATGCGGAACTGTCTTGATATTCAGTGTTTATTTGTTGTGGATTTTTTAGTTTTGCATTTAACATAAACATTGTGTCAATTGCATTTGCTGCTTTGTCTGCATTGTCATATTTATTAAAGATACCAAAGTTTATCGTTGCACCCTCGGCTGTATCTTCTTGCATCAAAGTATTATAGAATGAACTATCAAGCCTTGCCTTGTTTGCAGAATATAAACTAAACCTTATTGCAGTACCCGACATTGGAGTAAATTTTGATGCAGCTTTTTGCCCCCAGAAAATATAATAATCATAGGAAACAACTTTTGTACCGTCAGTGGTTACACTTGGTTGTATGTATTTTAAAACTGACTCATCCATAGATTCGATATTAACATTATTTGGCGCAGTTGCTTGATCTAAACCATACAAAGCGATATTCCCAATAAACACACCAAAGTAGCACATTACAGGAATAGCAAAGAAAGCAATTATCGCTTTTATCATATTCCAAATAATTCCACCTTTACCCCAATCTTTTTTGCCATCAGCTTTTTTGTTTGGATTATATTCAACTCTTATTATTGCAGTGATGCTTGTGATAACCAAAATTATCGCCCCAAGAATCATCATACTTATAAATGCAGTTTTAAGGACTTGGAAATCTTCATTTAAGAAAATCTTTTGCAAAATCTGTAAAACAAGATCACCACTTGAGCCATCGCCAAAATCAACCGGATTTACAGCAACAGTTCCACCGTAGGAGTATGTATCAAGTCCAATAATTTTTCTAAAAAGCAATTGAGCAAAATCAATTACTTGCAAACATGATGCACATACATAGTACAAACATTGTGGAATGAAACTAAATATATCACCACTAATTATGGTATCCAATAATAATTTCAATGTTTTGCCTCCCCTATAATATTTTTCTACTATTTGTATTTATTATAACAAATAAAATTGAAGTTGTACATAGTTTTCTTTATTTTTTTATTACTAATAAGAAAAATATTTAGTTAGAATGTAAACATTTGGTTCAAAAAAATAAAGCCCGACATATGTCGAGCCTAAATTTTTATTTAATTGGAAATTATCAACTATTAAGCACCTTCTGTGCCATCGCCAGCTACATCTGGAAGAAGTGATGGGATAATTGTGCTTGTGAGCAACTTGAAGAATAAGATGAGTGCAATTGTGATTGCAATACCAATAATAACATTGATAAGTCTTTTCTTTGCTTCTTCACGTTTTTCTGTTGAATCTGCTCTTGCCATATTAACGCCAAGAACAACAGCATAAATTGTGCCTGCAGCACCAACAACAATAAGTAATGGCCACAAAACAGAATCTACTGCACTTGTGATGTTGTTTACCCATTGCCATTTTGGATCTAATTCTTTTGCCAATTTTGCAGACTTCCCAAATCCAAGCATATATGTAGTAAGCTTTGTTAAAAATAAATTCATAATTCCCTCCTAAATTTAATTATTTATTTGCATTAAATAAAATAATTATTCGCTTTGCAATTTATTTTACGATTTAATAGTATCATATATTTTTGTATTTGCCAAACAATTTTTTAATTTTTTTTCAATTTTTTTATAAAATTTATAAATTGGTTATTTCGCAGATAATTAGTTATGCGATTTTTGTCATATTTTCCACTTTCATTATCAAATTAAAATATTCAAATTTAGTTTTTCACCCACCTTTAACAAATCTATTATGTTCAACAATTGTATCTTTTATTTATGCCTAAACATTTTTTGAAATATTTTTTTTAGAAATTAAATATTCCAAGTATAAAAAATATTTGCAAGTGTTAAATAGTTTGACATAGTAATATTTTTAATATAAAATGATATCAATATATTTTGGAGGAAAAATGAAAAAGAAATTTAAAAATTCTTTTATTGCACTTGTAATAATCTATATTGTTGGAGTTGTTGTTTCTTTTATTATTAAAGATAATCCAACATTCCCCGAAGTGCTAACAAGCACAACAACTCTTGTTATTTTGGGTTGTGGACTTTTGGCAGTTCTCGCTTACCTTGTTTCAACAAACAGATTCTATACAGATGAAAAAGGTGGATACACCGGAAAAACTGCAAGTGGCAGTGAAATGAATCAACACTATGAAGCAAGATTTGTCAGCGAAGAAGAATTGCTTACAAACCCAGTGTTTATGCCAACAACATGGAAGCAACTTCCAAAGGTAAAAAAGACTGGTGTTATGATAAGAAGTTTGTACAAAAATGGTGTTATGCATATTAATATGTACAACCCTATTCACACTCTTATTATTGGTACAACCGGTTCAGGTAAAACAACATTCGTTCTTGACCCAGCAATAAGAGTTTATGCTCATAGTGCCGAAAAGCCTTGTATGGTTATCACCGACCCAAAGGGCGAACTTTACAACAACCACTCAATTCAACTTCGTGAAGAAGGATATAGAATTATTGTTATCGACCTAAGGAATCCATATTCTTCAACAAGATGGAACCCAATGGACAACTCCTTTATGATGTACCAAAGAGCACATCACCTTGAGGATGAAGTAAAAGTATACAAAGGTGCAAAACCAAAAGATGTTGGCGGATATAAGGAAATTGCAAAAGAATACACCGACACATGGTATGGTTTTGAAAAAATTGCATATCCAACAAAAGAAGCTCTTATGCAAGACCTTGAAGCAAAAAAGCAATTTTTGATTAATGAAGCAGAAAACGAACTTCGTGAAATTGCCAGCACAATTGTTACGGTCGAGAGCAAGACCGATCAAGGCTGGGAACGTGGTGCACAAGATTTCTTGTATGGACTTATGCTTGCAATGCTTGAAGACAGTTTAAATCCAGAACTTGGGATGACAAGAGAAAAATTCAACTTCTATAACCTTGTAAAAATTGCAACATATCGTGATGTCGATGGTGACGATATGATGAAAACATTAAAACAATACACATCAGGGAGAGATGTTTTAAGCAAAGTCCCTGCCCTAACAAGCACTGTTGTAAACAATGCACCAAACACCACCCGAAGCTATCTTGGTGTTTTGCAACCAAAGATTGCAGTGTTCCAAGATATGGGTATTTGTTATTGTACAAGTGCAACTGATGTTTCATTTGCAGACTTCACTGACAAACCAACAGTCCTATTTATTAAAGTCCCTGACGAAAAAGAAAGTAGACACTCAATTGCAACAATGTGCATTTCGCAAATGTATAAAACTTTGATTAACACAGCAAGCGCAAGACCAAACCTTCAACTCCAAAGACCTGTATACTTCTTGCTTGATGAATTTGCAAACTTGCCAAAGATTGAAAAAATGGACACAATTATTACGGTTGCCCGTTCAAGAAGAATTTTCTTTGAACTTGCCATACAGTCTTACAGCCAACTTGACAACAAGTATACAAAAGAAGTTGCCGACACAATCAAAGGAAACTGCAACATCCAAATATTTATTGGAACAGAAGACCAAAAGACAAGAGAAGAATTTTCAAAGATTTGTGGTGAAGTTACACTTAAAACTCAAAACACATCCATAAACCAAAGTGAGAAAAATGACAGAGATTCTAGCAAAACAATTTCAACTCAAATTGTCACTCGTCCACTTATTGAACCATACGAACTTGGTCAATTACCTTTTGACGTAAACATTGTAAAAATTTATGGACAACCTGCAATAAAAACACAAATGACACAATACTTTAGAAACCCTGTTCTTGACCAAAGAAAAGCGAGCGAAGAATATGCTCCAAGCAGACACCTTGATGAAATGGCAATATTCTATGATATAAAAGCAAGAAATGCAAAAGTGTTTAAGAAATCTAATGTATTTGATGATTTTGATTTTTAATAAAATATTTAATTTAATTAAAAAGTATTCCTATAATTTGATTGGGAATATTTTTTTATTTCATTTTATTTTTGCCTTTCCATTGTATTATTTTTTTTATTATATTAAATGTATTTAATATTTATTTAATAAATATGCACAATATATTTGGAAATAAAAGACAAAATGTGTTAATATATTGTTGAATAATGGGGTGACTCTATGAAAATAATAAATAAAAAATATTTAACATTTATTTTTCTTGCAATAACTTTATGTTTTTGCAGTATATTTTGCCTTAATTTTAGTGGCAATGCTTATGCTGAAGATTTTTCAGATATATTCACAGTAAAACAGTACACATCATCAACCGATCCGGGAACAATTATTCAAGACGGAGCAGTTGCGTACATAACACCAAGTGACACAATTAAAGCAGTGATGTCATCATCTTCAACAAAAGAAATTGATTTTATCAATCCGTACATAACTTATAATGGTCAAAGTATAAACTCGGATATCACAAGCAAGTACTCAATTGACTACTCACATGACGGGATGAAAAAACTTACTTTATCACTAACCTTTAACGATGCCGACAAAACTGCACCTTATGGGAAATACGAAATAAGAATCAATTATATTGTAAGTGAAAATGGCGAGTCATCAAACAAAACAATAACCTATTCATTCTATGCTTTAAAAAATAGTGATTACTATAGTGGAACAACTGTCAATGCCATTTACGACAACTGTCACAAAGTTGACAAATCACTTGTTATGCCATATGACAATATTTTTCAATTTAACTATGACTCAAAAGTTTTGCCAAAACTTGCAGTTAATTACAAAAATATAAATTTGACAATAACCAAAACTTTCCAAAAGAATGCAACAACTCAAAGAATTTGGTTTGATGGAACAAATATTCAAACAGACAATAATATAGTTTATTTTTACACAAGTCCAGAAAATGATTTCCTTTATGTAACATTTAATGATTTGGGGACATACACAATCTCTTACAATTTTATTTACACATATGGCAGCACAGTTGAAACTATTGAAAAATCATCTCAAAATGCAAATACAAAACATATTGACCTTTTGGAAATATTTGGATATCAACTTTATTATTCAGACATTGAAACAAGCCTTTTAAAAGAGTTTAAAAATATTGATAACAATGGTGCAATTCAAGAAGAAGTAACAGATATCTCTTACCTATTTTCAAAATTTAATGCAACTTTAAACGACACACAAGACGATAACATTCAAAACATTCTTACAAAATTAAACAACAACGAAATTACAATTCAAGAAACAAATCAATCACCTGTTCAATTTAAGTATAATGTTGAAATATTCAACAATGATAATTCTGACATAGTTGACACACAAAGTGCTTACTATATGCTTGATCTTGACAAAGACACAAACACTTATTCAATTGCCAACAATTCAAGAGTTGAATATGACAATTCCCCATTAACAAAGGCAGGAATATATCTTGTTAATGTTGTCTACAAGTATACCCCAACAATTATTGGTGCTGATGAAGTTTGTACACCTTCAAATATTTCAAATGATTCAACCGAAAAATTAAGAAGCCAATGGTTTGTTTTTGAAATTACAAAATCAACAACAAAAATTTCAATTGAAACAAACGAAGAAGAAAACAAACAAACTTTAAACGACGGTTCATTTACAAACAAAGATGTCTTAATCAAAAAGGATGAACAATCAAAATCTATATTCAACGCAAAAACAAGGCTTGTTGTTTCAACCCAAGAAAATTTTGCAGGAAATTATATTGACACAGAAATCACTTCAAATGATGGTCAAGTATTCTCAAGCAATGGTAATTATATTGTAACAATGTATTTTGGGAAAAACCTTAACAGAAGTTACAGTTCAACCTTTACCATTGATAAAGAAGAAATTGATAATATTCAAATCTTTTCTGTTAATATTCAAGACAACAACACAACATATTTAAGAAACAAGCAAATTGATTTTATGACAAATCAAAGCGTTATAGTTTCTTGGAATAACAAAACAAGTGGAAGTGTCATCTCTGCACAATATAAATACTTCCCTATCTCATTAAACTCATCATATTCATTTAGCGATGACTTGTGCAAAAAGTATTACAACAAAGACTATTCAATTCTTTCAAACTACGAAATAAATTTGGAAGACTCCGAATATACTCCGGTAGATTACTCAAATGCTCAAATGTACACACAAAGCATACCATCAAGTGCGGTACTTTCTCAAAACGGACTATATGTATTCAAACTATTAGATAGTGCCGGAAACGAAAAGTATTTTGCCTTTGTTGTTGACAAAACTCCTTCAATTGTTCTTCAACAAATAGATGGAACATTTGTTGACCCAACAGAATTAAATATTGTTTCAAGCGATGTTGATATTATGTTTGGACAATACAAAGTTATCAAACTTAAAAATCTAAAACAATCAGTTCCATTTGCAAACAATGATAGTTGGTTAGACAAAATATTAAACAACACCGAAATTTATAACAGTCACTTCAAACTATTGCAAATAAATACTTTTGACGATGTTTACATCAGTGTAAAAAATAATGCAAAAGTGCTTATGAGCGAACAAGAAAACACGAAATTTATTGATAACAATATATTAAACAAGTTTAGCATTCATATTCCTTTTGAAGATGGAAAAGATATAACTTTCTATACTCAAGACGAATTATGTAATAACGGATACTTTACAGAAGAAGAATATTTGAAAACTCATTCAAATATATTTAGAGTAAAATTATCATCAGACGCAAGTCAAACAAACCTTATTTACAAAACAAAAGACCAAAAGAACACATCATTATATTTAAGTTCATTTAATCATGTTGACAACGTATCATCAACAAAAAATCAATATTATATTCCAACCACAGCAAACACACTTGCAAATAGCAATGAAATATTGACCTTGGAATTTTTACCAGTTCCAGAATCAGGTGTTTTGGAAGTTGAAAGCGTTGAATATACATTCACACCTTTCTCCCCTTCAAAGAAAGTTGATGAACAAAACAGTTTGAACTATACATACTCTTATGTTTTTGATAATTCAGCAACCGTTAATGGAATTATTTATTCAAAACTTGACCCAACAAAAACTTTGGCAAAGCAAAATGGCGACAAATATAGTTGGGAAATAAATCTTGAATATAACAATATAACCGGAAGCAAGCAAACCAAGAGTGGTAAGTATGTAATAACAAGAAAATATGCACAAACATCACAATTAAACGACAAACTTGCTGAAAAGAAAGATTACATCACTCGTACATTTACATTTATCATAGACAGAAACGGAATAATTACAAATCCAGTTGTAACCGATTCAAGTTCACAAAATATGTACAGTTATGTTGGTGAAGCAATAAAGATTCAAGTTCTTGAAAACGAAAATGACAAGATGTTCTTTAATGATATATATCTTGCAAAGATTGCAAATGACAAGAACTCTCCTATTCTTCAAACAAACAAATTGCCAGTATTTGTATACATCCCTGTATACACATATGGATATGCCTATACAAATGGTGGGACATTTAATCTTGAAGATTCGATTGCATATTATGACACAAACGACAAACTTAACAGTTTGATTTCATCATATAACCTATCTGCTGAAATAAAATATTCATATGAACAATCCTCTCTTGAACAATCAACAGAAATATACAAAGGATACAGCGATAACGGTGATGGCTACCTAAAGTTTAGTGGCATCACTTCAACTTCTGGAAGAGCATTCACAAAAGTTGGATATTATAAAGTGACAATAAAACAAGGATTGCCACAATATGGACAAAATGAATTTAGTTACATATTTAGTATCGAATCGGGTGCTCCAGATTTTAAAGTTACTTCTTTGGACGGAACAGAACTTGCAAAAGGTTCATCAGGCGACTACTATACAAACAATGAAAATGTTAAACTTGAATGGGAAGACCCAGTAAACAAATTTAGAGCAAAAATCAATAAGAATGAGATATATTACTCAATCAACGGCGGTACACAAGTAAAAGTAAGCAGCAATCAAATTAACACTTCCGAAAATGTAAACACTGTTAACATTAGCCTTAATGATATTGGTGGATACAAAGACGGAAATTCAATTCAATTCTTTATGCAGTTTGAAGGTGACCAAAAAGATTACCAAGAAGGTTCATTCAAAAAAACCTGCACACTTGTTATAGATACAAAAGCACCTGACAAAAATTTGAACAAACTTGTATCATTAAGTGGAATTGATTCTTCACTATTAAGAACAGTTGAAACAAAATATAACACATCAACAGTATCTGGTTTGTATAAATATTATGCATTCCCTGTTGACAAATCACAACTTGAAAGAGTTTTTGACTTTACAAGTTATGACAATGGTGACACTTATAGTATGTATTACAGAGTTTTTGAAAACAATAATGGCGAAAACACAAAATACAATAACATTTACTCACAAGAAACTCTTCCAAGCGATTTTGAAAACTCAAAAATCGGTTTTACTTCAATCAATGATATAGAAAATGACCTTTTGACAAATGATAGTTTGATTAACAAATATATTGAAATTGTTGAAGTTGACCTTGCTGGGAATATCACAATCTACACAATTTATTTGACAAACCTAAAAGCATCGTCAAGTACTACAGCAATAACCTTCACTCAGAACAATAGAGATGAAAAACAAAACATCTCATACGACAACCTAAGTTCAAACATTACAATCAATGCAAAAAGTGCTTTTGCACTAGATTCAGTAAACATTGCAAACTTTGCTTGGAGTATTATCAAGATTGGAAATCAAACATTCCTAAAAACTCCTTACTCAAACAATGTTTATTATGACCTTGCGAAATATAATCCAATTGATATTTCAACAAGTGAAATAACTCTTAAAAAATTATCAACACTTTCTGCAAGCAATCAAAAACAAAGCATAACATTGGGACTTGTTCCACTTTATGACACAATCACATTGACAGTATCTGTACTTAACACTTCCCTAACTGTGTTCCACACTTCTGAAACAAGCACATATGCATCACAAGAAGGAATTTTGATCAAAATACCAAGCACATCATCAGTTCAAGATGCAACAATATATGCAATTGAAGTTAGAATACTTGAGTATGTTAAAGAGGATAACACTTATAGACAAAATGCATTGTATGAAAAGAGAGATGAAATATACTTTGCAAGTGCCGGACAAACTCTTGTTAGTCCTGCGGGAATTACAACAACTTATGTAAATTATCTTGGCAACACTTATATGAAAATTGTTGCAACCGAACCAAAGGCAAATATATTCTATAAATACATAATACTTGATAACTTTGGCGACACAACCGAATTTACAAACATCTATGGAAACGAAAAAGTTGACAAAGAATTAAATAGTTCAGTTGATTTGGTTGAAAAATATGAAGATGGCGTAAAATACTACTACTCAACAAAAGATATTATATTCAAATATAATAGTGCAAAAGACAGAATTATTCTTAATGTTGGTTCATCATATGACACAAGGTCATTCGACTTGTCAGTTGATGGAAAGATTACCGAATTTAACAATTCAGGTTATGGTCAAATCATCTTACCTCAAAAAGGTTCAAATTCAAATGTTTACACAATTATTCTAAAAGCTCCTGCAAAAGACCTTGCCAACAGCGTGTTTGGTTCTGAAATTAGATTCACAATAAAGAAATTTATTGCAGTTGAGGAAATTTCTCAAGGCAGAAGTTATGACACATTAAACCTTATTATCTATAACAAAGTCCCAGAGTTTACACTTCTTGGAACATCAAATCAAAATTTAAATGAGTTGTTTAACAAAGGTTCAATGTACGGCAATGCAATAAAGATTACATTTAAGCAAACAAATGCAAAAATTTTATGTGATGTTTATTTGCTTCATAGCGATGACAGTTTGGAAGCAATTTCATCTGGCAAAATTGTTAATGAACCAAATACATACAAACTTGTTGTAAAATATACAAACATATTTACAAATCAAATGTATGATGAATATTTTGAGTTCACAATTTCTAACAATGATTTTGAATATTACAAAGTTGTTTATACAATTGATGGAATAAACTACTACGCTCAAAAAACAGGCAACAAATATTCATATCAAGACGGAAATACAACTTATGAGATAACAAACCACTATATCATCAACACAAAAGATTACGACATAATTTACAACACAGAACAAGGTTATGTTGAAGATGGCGAACCTGTTTTGTATGTAACAAATAACATCGAAACATATATTCACACAATAAAGTCAAATAATGAATCAAGCAAACTTGAAAGAAAGATTGCAGTAAGCATTATTCCACAAACAAATGATATTTTAAGAAACTTCTCATATTATGAAAACGAAGGAACTCCGGCTCAACTTACAGGAACAGAAAAGAGATTTGTTGTAACAAAAGAAGAAAACAACATTTCAGGAAAGAGAATTTCTTGGCAATCATATTATGGAATTGCCGAAAACTTGGTTAATGTTGAAATAACATATGGCGACAGTCAAACGCCTTATACCCCTACCCTTACCACTGAAAACGATATAACAAGTTTGGTTCTATCAAACTCTGGTATTTACCAATTGGTATTTAAAGATATGGCTGGAAATGTACATTTGTTTGAAACAAAAGCATTCTACACAATCAACTACCTAAAAACAGTTATATTCACAATAAATGACCAATCTCCAATAAATAATGCAGTTTATAATGATAATGTTGTTGTAAAGATTCCTTCATACACAACAAGATATTATGACCAAAGTGCTCAACCAAGATTGCACGCATTAAAGAATGGCGAAGAATATTCACCAGAAAAAGACATATACCAAAAAACATTCACATTCTCTGACCCAGGCTTATATAAGATTTGGTTTTCTGCCGGTGTTACAGATTCAGGAAAAACAATGGAGATTAACGAACAACCAATATACTTCTTAATAATTAACAAGAATGAATCAAGATATGCCTTTGACTTTAGCGAATATGAAAACTACTATGTAAAACAAATTTTACAAAATGAAGTTGATGTAACAGAAAAGTTGACAAATGAAAATATGGGTACAGTTATTTACAAAAATAACAAACCATACCTAAAGAACTTTAACTTCTCGGTTGTTGACGCTCTCACAGGAAAAGGTCAATACACTGTTACAATTGCAACAGGGAATGAGTTCAATCAAGAATTTACATTCAGTTTCTGGTTAAATAACAAAACCCCTTCAATTCAAGTTTCAATTGGAGAAAACGAAGAAACAACTGACACAATAAAAGTATTATTCAACACTGCAAACCTTATTGAAGATGTTGGCGACTGCGTATTAAAAATAACAGGACAAAAAGACCTTCACCTTAACAGTTCTGCACTTGCCGACAACAAGATAAAGAGCACATACGAAATTGAATTAACCGAAAAAGGTACATACTTTATTCAATTGTATAGCGAAAGTGGAAAACTTTTATACTCATACAGAGTTGTAAAAAATGAACCACTTAATGCGGTGTCAATAATTGTAATTGTTGTTGCTTGCGTTGTTGTTGTTGGTTTAACACTTACATTTGTTCTCTTAAGAAAGAAAATGAAGATAAGATAATAAACAAAAAAAGATGTTCGTTTGAACATCTTTTTTTCTACTTTGTTATATTTGGTCCCCTTTTTTGAATAAATGATTTATCTTTGTAAGTTGTTGTCAAATAAGTTGCATTTGTTACTGCATCATTTAAATAAGTAGATTTATAAGCTGTTGATTCTGAAACATCTGTTATAGCCCACCAATAAACATAATCTATAGTTTCATCCTTTTCGTTTAATGTCGCACTAGTCAAAGATGTACAACCGTCAAAAGCATATGCCCCAATTCTTGTTACACTACTTGGTACTACCACACTAACAAGACTAGTATTGCCTTTAAATGCTTCTTCTGCTATTTGTGTTACTGTGTAATCGCTTCCTTCAATAAATGTTCCATCTGCACTTATTGACACTGTTGATGGTATCTCTAAATTGCTTGCACTTCCTGTGTAACTTGTTAGTTTTATTGTCTTTGATGAACTATCTAATACTTCAAATATATAACCTTTTAATGGACTATTACCTTCATAATCTACGACCAAATTAGATGTGAAAGTAATATCACTTGGTATACTTGTTTTTTTATCTTTTAATGAAAAACCGATGACTATATTCTTTGATGTTTCACCTTTTGCTATTGCATCTTGCTTTTTATTTGTTGCAACTGTTGTATTTGCATTTGAATTTAAAGATATATCTTCACTCAAATATGCGTATACACTTTTGCTTGGAGATAAGTTCTCTACATTTATTACTATATAGTAAGTATAGGCGTTTTCTTTGTAGTCTATTTTTGCTCCATTATTACTACTATCTTTTGCTGTGTGAGTATTTGAACTCTCTGCTCCGTTTGATGTGTACTCTACCATTGTTTGTGTTAGTGTGTAATCCGTTATTGCTTCTATTTGTGTAAATGTTTTACTTGATAATGTTATTATATCTGTATTCATTTCACTTTCTGTTTTTTGGTTTGGTGTTGAGTATATCTTTGTATTTATCTTTACAAACACATCATCAACTTCATAACTTATGCTACCACCAATAGTATAAGATACTTGTGTTGCCGACAATACACCAAAACATAGAACTGCAACTGCAAGACACATACTTGCAATTGTCATAAAAAGTTTTACTTTTTTTCTCATTTATTTCTCCTTTTAATCTTTTTATATATTATTTTGCGTTAAACAAGCTAATATATTCAATCATAGTTTACCCCCCCCCCTAGTCGAAAAGTCAAATAAATATCCATTGTTTTTAATAAAATTTTAATAAAAAAAAGAGAAAGTTTTTTACTTTCTCTTATATTTATTGTAATAAAAATAATTATTTGTTTTGTGCCAAGTATTTTACAATTGAACTTGCACCAATTGCACCATCACTGCACGCAGTTACAATTTGTTTTAATATTCCATTGGAAACATCCCCACCAGCAAAGACACCACTTATGTTTGTTTGCTTTTGGTCATTAACCTTTATATAACCTTTTTCATCAAGTTCAATACCAAGCATAAAACCAGTGTCCGGCTTTCTGCCAATTGCAATAAATAATGCCGAAACATCAATTGCAGATGTTGTATCTGTGATTTTGTTGTGGACAACAATACTTTCCAATTTATCTTCTCCACAAATTCCAACGACTTCACTATTTAATACAAATTTAACAATGCCTTCTTTTTCCAATTCTCTTACTTTTTGAACTGAAATTTCATCGGCAGTAAATGTATCTCTTCTATGAATAAGATATACAGTTTTTGCAATATTGCTTAGGTAAATACAATCTTCAATAGAAACATTGCCCCCACCAACAATTGCAACATCTTTGCCCTTAAATAATGCACCATCACAAGTTGCGCAATAACTGATACCTTTGTTGATAAACTTTTTTTCATTTTCAACTTGAAGAGGTTTTACATATGCACCCGTGGAAACATAAACAGTTTTTGCTGTGTATTCGCCCTTATTGGTTTTTACGACCTTCTCCTTGCTAGTCAAGTTGCAAGATATAACTTCTTCAAATTTTATCTCTGCACCAAGTTCTTTTATTTGTTCAAACATACTTGTTGCAAGTGTAACACCATCAACATTTTTGAATGCAGGATAGTTTCCAATATCTTTTGTAAGAACAACTTGTCCACCTGGCATTGATTTTTCTAACACCAAAACAGATTTGCCTGCTCGTTTTAGATATATTGCACAAGTCATTCCACTTGGACCACAACCAATAATAATACAATCGTACATACTTTTCTCCTTTTTTCTTTTAGTATATGTCAAAACAAGAAAAAAACAAACAACTTTTTGTCATTGTTTGCTTTTATTCTTTAATTTAATGTTTTATAAAGTTCGTTAAGTTCTTCCAAATGCTGTTTTTCTTGCTCCAAAATGTATGATATGATTCGTTTTATTTGCTCGTTTGTTAAAATATTTAACATATTTGTATAATTTTTTATTGCAGTTTCTTCGCCTTGAATTGAAATTTTTAGCATCAAATTTGGGTCAGTGCAATAATTTATATATCTTGTTGAATAAAACAAATCTCTTTGTGGTGGAAATGTTGTGTAAATTGGTGCAACACCTAACCGAACCAATGTTCGACCTAATAGATTTAGATGTTCCATTTCATCTTTTGCAATACGTCTTAATGTTCTTGCAACATCTTTTTGCCACAAATTTTCAAATATCGTTGCTTGATAAAGATATTCAAGTATTGCGTTGAGTTCGCCACATCTTCCAGCATATGCTGGCGAAATTATACGAGCAGACCTTAGGTCTTGAGTTATGCTTTCTAAATCGTATGTATTATCATTTGTAAGATTTGACTTGCTTTCGTCAAGTTTATCATCATTAACATTATTTTCACTTTCACCCATAAAAAACTCCCTATACTATATATGTATAGAGAGTGTGATGTGTTAATCTTTATTTTTGTCCTTGTATTCTTGCAATTTGTCCAACAATTGAGCGATTTGTTCGTTTGATAAGATAGTTTCTCTTTCATTTGAGTTGTTATCATTACTATTATATTGCAAAAGATTATTAAGTGAATCATTTTTTATATCATATAACTTATTTCTAATTGTTTTCAAATCATAACTCAACATTGCAATAAAATCTACACATATGTATCCGATAATAGGAAAAAAAATTGCCATAAGCAAATATATTACCCCTGTTATAATATGCTCTGGATATGAATATATAGCTCCAACCACAATGTAAAATATTGCAAGGGCCCCAACTAAAAATGCAAGTATTATAATAGTGGTCTTGATAAAATCAATATACCTAAATAATTTATTATCGCTATCCTTAAACATAACTTTCTCCTTTTTATTATCTCCATAGAGATATATGTGTATATTATATCTCCAAAGGGATATAATGTCAAGTAATGGAAATAAAAATATCGCAAAGAATTGCTGAACTTATGAAAGAACAGAACTTAACACAAACAAAACTGGCAAATGCTCTTGGTATGCACCAAAGTAATGTCAGTGAATGGTTAAGCGGGAAAAAAGAGCCAAGTATCACAAGTTTATGGCTTCTTGCCGATTTCTTTAATGTTGATGTTGACTATCTTATTGGTAGAAAAGATTATTAAAAAACTCAAAGTAATCACACTTTGAGTTCTTTTTTATGATGTTGAGATTTCTCCAAAGCCAGTCAAGGATGTCGAGGTCGAAATGACAATATAATATAAAAATAGTCATTTCGAGTGTGGCATCTTCGAACCCACTCACGAGAAATCCCAACTACTTAAAGATGAAGAGATTTCTCCAAAGTGAGTCGTTGGGGTCGACAGTCGAAATGACAATAGAATAATAAAAAACGCAAAATTAGGCGACATATTCGAGGCTCGCATAATATATGCCGGCAGGAGTTTGGTTACCCAAATGACTGTCGGCATTTTGTTATGCAGAAACAAAGAAGATGCCCATAATTTTGCGTTTTTTTATACGTTGAAACGGAACAACATAACATCCCCATCTTCCACAACATAGTCTTTGCCTTCTATCCTAACCTTACCCTTTTCACGAGCATTGTTATATGAACCAGCTTCAACCAAATCGTCATACTTTACAACTTCGGCTTTTATAAACCCTTTTTCAAAGTCTGTATGTATTTTCCCTGCTGCTTGTGGAGCTTTTGTCCCTTTTTTGATTGTCCAAGCACGAACTTCTGTTTCGCCAGCTGTTAGATAACTCATAAGCCCAAGCAAACTATATGATGCTGTAACCAACTTGTCTAGTCCACTTTCTTTTATTCCAAGTTCTTCTTTGAACATTTCTCTTTCGTCTTTGTCAAGTTTTGTTAATTCTTCTTCTATCTTTGCACAAAGGGCAATTGTTTCAGCACCTTCATTTTTTGCATATTCACGAACTTTTTTTACATATTCATTGTCTTCATTCCCAATATCGTTTTCAGAAATGTTTGCACAATATATAACAGGTTTTGTTGTTAGCAAGAAAAATGAATTAACAATTTTTTGGTCTTCTTCATCAGTAAACTTTACTGTTCTTGCACATTTCCCTTCTTCTAATGCTGTTTTTAGTTTTAACAAAATTGCAAGCTCTTTTTCGCTTTGTTTTTCGCCAACACGAGCAAGTTTATATAATTTATCATAACGCTTTGAAACAGTGTCCAAATCGCTTAAAATAAGCTCCAAATTGATTATTTCTATATCTCTTATTGGGTCAACGGTTGCATTAACATTTATAATGTTTGGGTCATCAAAGCAACGAACAACATGGCATATTGCGTCAACTTCTCTTATGTGGCTTAGGAACTTGTTTCCAAGACCTTCGCCTTTGCTTGCACCGGCAACAAGACCTGCAATATCAACAAACTCTATTGATGCAGGTGTTATCTTTTTTGAGTTATACATTTTTGCCAAAACATTCAATCTTTCATCTTTTACATCAACAACACCAACATTTGGTTCGATTGTGCAAAATGGATAATTTGCACTTTCTGCCCCCGCTTCTGTTATTGCATTAAATAGTGTACTTTTACCAACATTTGGTAGTCCCACAACTCCAATTTTCATTTTTTCTTTTCCTTTTAGTATAATTGTTTAATATCCCACATTGTGCCGTCTACGGTATCTTTAAGCATAATTCCCTTTGCCAAAAGTTCATCTCTTATTCTGTCACTTTCGGCATAGTTCTTTTCTTGCTTTGCGAGATTTCTTAACTCTATTTGTTTTTCTATAGCGCTTACATTTAGGTTAAGTTGTTTTACATATTTATTTTTTATTTCATCCAAAAACTCTTGAGGGTCTTGCATAAATAATCCCAAAATATCTTTAAATTGGTCTATTGCATATTTTAGACTTGCAACCAAGGTTAAATCTTTGTATTTTCCAAGCTTTCCACAAATTGTAAATAGTTCAGCCAGCAATTTTGCACTGTTAAAATCGTCATCCATACAACTTTCAAATATTTTTACAATGCTATCATTATGTGTGTATTCTTTTCCTTGCAATGCTTTGTTTATATTATTTAAAACATTATAGAAATAGTACATACTTTTTTCAGCTTGCTTAAAAGCATTATCGCCAAGGTCAAGGGTTGATGTGTAATGGTTTAAAATAAATGCATATCTAATAACTTCTGGGTTATAAATTTCTAACAAATCTTTTAACAAAACAAAATTGTTCATACTTTTGCTCATTTTTTGACCATCAACAACTATAAGTCCATTGTGTACCCAAAAATTTGCAAGTTCACAACCATTTTCACAAGTTGATTGAGCAAGTTCATTTTCATGATGTGGGAATACCAAATCTTTTCCACCACCATGAATATCAATTTTATCGCCCAAGAATTTTTTTATCATTGTTGAACATTCGATATGCCAACCCGGTCTGCCTTTCCCCCAAGGAGAATCCCAACCAAATTCATCTTCTTTTACAGCTTTCCAAAGAGCAAAATCAAGAGGGTCATTTTTTTCTTCACTAGATTCAATACGAACAGAGTTGATAAGTTCGTCAATTTTCCTGTTTGAAAGTTGACCATAACCTTTATATTTTTTTACACAAAAATATACATCGCCATTCTTTGTTGGATATGCGTAACCTTTGTTTATCAAATCGCTAACAAATGTGATAATTTCTGGTATACATTTTGTAACTCTTGGTCTGTAATTTGGTTCTGTCACACTAATTTTTGACATAACTTTGTTGATTATTTCAATGCGTTTGTCGGCAAGTTCAAGTGGTGAAATTCCCATTTCTTTCGATTGGTTAATTATTCTATCATCAATATCGGTATAGTTTGATGCATAAGTTACATTGTAACCCTTGTATCTCAAATATTGTGAAATCATATCAAAAGTGATAACTTGTCTTGCGTGACCTAGGTGTGGCTCGCCATTGACAGTCATTCCACAAACATACATCTTTACATTGTTTCCATCAATTGGAACAAACTCTTCTTTTCTTCTGTGTAACACGTTATAAATTTTCATAATTATTCCTCAATTTCTTCTATTTCAGTTGATTTTTTATTTTCTTTTTTTGTTATTTTAAAGTAGTCAATGTAATCACTAAACTTACATGATGACACTGCACAAATTGTTGCACTTATTATTGCACCAATAAAATTGCAAATAATATCAAACATAGTATCCTTTAATGCTTCTCTGCCAACAAGTTCAACACCGTCTTTCATAAATATTTGCATATTTAGTCCAAATATCTTGTCGCCAGTAAATTCCCAAATCTCCCAACAGGCTCCAAACCCCATTGAAAAAACAAAAACGAATAAAAATACTAACATTGGGTGCAAGTTTTTTGTTCTATCCTTGTTGATTAGTCTTACAAAAAACATTGAAATTATGCCAAGGAATAAGCCACCATAAGAATGCACGAATCTATTGTATAATGGAGCTTGAATATATAAACCCAAAAATGTACCTAAATACAAACTCAAAAATAAAAATAAATAATACATAATAATAACAATTTTTGGATAATTAAGTTTGCAAATTCTGGCAATAACATATGGTAAAATTGTCAAGATTATTGCACACAAACGCATTATTAGTGGCACAACAAAATCACTTGGATTTTCGGCATTTATCATATCTGAGATACATTTTGATAAAACAATTATAAATAAAACCAAAAGTCCAATAAACATCATATTGCTTATTATATTAAAAGCATCAAATTTCCTTTTGCTTATTTTCTCGTCTAAAAAACTCTGTTTTTTTCTCATATTGGTATTATGGCACACCTAGTCTAGTTTTGCAAATTATTTTATGGCAAATTTGGTATTTTTTTATATAAAAACAAGGCGAACCATTTGTTTGTACAAAAGTTCGCCTATTTTATTTAATCTCAAATATTATAACTCCATTCCATTGTCTTTGTTGTTATTTTTGTCATTTGTCTTTTGGTTTGTGTGTTCTTGAGTTTTTACATTTTCTTGTGTAGCGGTCTTTGAATTTTCTTTTACATCAAGTTTTTCAACAGTGTAACCTTCTTTTTCTTTCTTTTCAAGATTCTTTGCTTTTGATTCGCAGAATATTGAAGCACCACCAAAAGCAAGAGCAAGAATTCCACCCCCAATCAATGGCAATGCCAAGAATGCATGTGTAAGAATTAACATTGATAATCCATATACAAACAATCCTACTGGAATTGCTGCCAAAGCTGAAAATACTTTTGATAAAATTTTGAATTTCTTCATTTTTATATTTCTCCCTTTTTTTATTATTACCTACATAGTAATATACACTATGCATTTTGTCAATACCCAATTTTTAAAAAAAGCTTACCAATTTTTGGTAAGCAAATTTTTTACAATGTTATTTCGTCATCATTTGATTTTGAATTATCAAAATTTTGTGATTTTACAACTTGTGTTGTTGATTCATTTTTTACAACATTTTCTTTTGAACCTGTAAAGATTTCTTCAAGAGTTCTTGGGTCTTTATGTGTTTCTTTGTACAATTCTTGACCTGCAAGTTTATCTAACTTTGCACAACCTGCAAATGCTCCTACTCCAGCGAGCAAAGAAACCCCAATCATAATGTATGGTACAAAACTTGGAATTGCTGCAACTCCTGCCAATGAAACGCCAACACCAATAAGTGCCAATGTTGCCAATATGCCAAGTGCACCAACAACGTTTGACCAAATTCTTAATTTCTTTGATTTTTTCATAAAATTTCTTCCTTTACTCTTATAATTCCATTCCGTTATCTTTTTCGTTTGTAACTTCTGTTGTTTTTGTGTTTACAGTATTTGTTTTTTCAACATTGTTTTGTTGTTCATTTTCCAAACTTTCAACAGTGTATTGGTTTCTGTGGTTGTGATGCTTTGCACCTTTTGCCTTCTTTTCTTTGTCTTCCAAAATAACAGAACCAGTAATTCCAGCAACACCCAACAAAAATCCTCCAACGAGTGATGGAATGGCAACTGCTAGTGATGAATTAAGAATTCCAAAAACGATTAAACCAGTTCCAAGTCCAATACCGACAATCGCAACCAATTTACTCAAAACTCCATAAATTTTGTATGTTTTTTTCCTACTCATAAAATCCTTCCTTTTCACTTACAATTGTAACACTATGCATAATTATTGTCAATAGTCAACAATTTATTGCTTTTTGTCTTCTTTCTTTTCTTCTATATCACGCATAGAAAGTGAAATTCTCTTTTTTGCAACATCAACGCCAATAACTTTTACTGTTACAATATCCCCAACTTTCAATACTTCACTTGGGTGTTTGATATATCTGTCACAAATTTGTGAAATGTGTACAAGTCCATCTTGATGAACACCAATATCAACAAATGCACCAAAGTCAATAACGTTACGAACAGTGCCCGTAAGAATCATTCCTTCTTTAAGATCTTCAAGTGACAAAAGTTCCGCACGGAGAACCGGTTTTGGCATTGTGTCACGAATATCTCTGCCTGGTTTTGTAAGTTCAGCGACCATATCAAGAAGAGTTGGCACACCAACACCAATTTTCTTTGCAACCTTTTCTTCGCCTTCATTTTTAACTAATAATGAAAGGTTTGCAATTTTGCCGTCCTTTATATCTTCTTTGTTTAATTTAAAGTAATCTAACAATTTTTGTGCTGACTCATAACTCTCTGGATGAACAGCAGTGTTATCAAACACATTGTCGCCATCTGTGATACGCAAAAAACCTGCACATTGTTCAAATGCTTTTGGCCCAAGTTTTGGAACTGATAAAAGTTCTTGTCTGTCATTAAAATGTTTTATTTTTGACCTATAAGCCACAACATTTTTTGCAATTGATGAGTTCATTCCCGAAACATAACTAAGCAAACTTGGAGATGCTGTGTTAAGGTCAACACCAACACTGTTAACGCAATCTTCAACAACACCAGTTAAAACTTCTGTTAGTCGGTTTTGTGGCATATCGTGTTGATATTGTCCAACACCAATGCTCTTTACATCAATTTTGATAAGTTCAGCAAGTGGGTCTTGAAGTCTTCTTGCAATGCTTACTGCACTACGAAGGTTTACATCATAGTCAGGGAATTCTTGTGCGCCAAGTTTTGATGCACTATAAACAGACGCTCCTGCTTCGTTTACCATTGCGTAACTTACTGGGAATGAAATGTGTTTTATAAGTTCACAAACAAAAATTTCACTCTCTTTGCTTGCTGTTCCATTACCGATTGCGATAATGTCTACATGATTTTTTTCAATCATTTTCTTTAATATTTCAATACTTTCTTCGGTCAAACTCTTTGGTGGAGTTGGATATACAACAGAAGTATCCAAAACATCGCCTTTTTTGTCAATTACTGCAATTTTGCAACCCATTCTATATCCTGGGTCAAAACCCATAATAACATTATTCTTTAATGGGGCTTGCAACAAAAGTGGTCTTAAATTTACTTCAAACATTTTTATTGCTTGTTCGTTTGCCCTGTCAGTTAAGGTTGTTCTAAGTTCTCTTTCTAGTGATGGAAACAAAAGTCTATCGTAACTATCTTGTATCACATCTTTCATTATGTCATATGTGTATTTATTTTCTTTTAGGTATAGTGCTTCAATTTGAGCAATTGTGATTTTTGGGTCAATAACAACACTAACCTTTAAACATTCTTCGTTCTCTCCACGATTTATGGCAAGTATTCTATGGCTTGGCATCTTGCAAGCTGATTCTGTGTAGTCAGCATACATTTCGTATGTTTCTTTTCCTTCGTGATCCAAAAGTTCGGTTTTGATATCGGCTTTTTCCAAAAGCATTTCACGAAGCATTTTTCTAAGTTCACTGTCATCACTAATTCTTTCAGCAACAATGTCTTTTGCACCAGCAAGAGCTTCTTCGGCTGTTTTTACTTCTTTTTCTTCATTTATATAGTCTTTTGCAACTTCCAACATATCTTGTCGTATTTCTTGTGCTTGCAAAATATCTGCAAGTGGTTCAAGACCTTTTGCAATGGCAATTGATGCTCTTGTTTTTCTCTTTGGCTTGTATGGACGATAAATATCTTCAACTTCTGTTAATGTTTTTGCATTTGACAATTTTTCGGCGAGTTCATCTGTCCATTTTTCTTGCTCTTTTATAGAGTTTTCGACTTCTTCTTTTCTCTTTTCCAAGTTTCTTAAGTATGTCAACCTGTCAAAAACTTCTCTTAACACTTGGTCGTCCAAACTTCCTGTCATTTCCTTTCTGTATCTTGCAATAAAAGGAATTGTGCAACCTTCATCAATAAGTCCAATTATGTTTTGAACTCTATCCAATCTTATTCCAAATTCACTTGACAATGTTTCGTCTATTTTCATTTTGTAATTCTCTCCCTTATTTTTGTGACTTCGTCATATATTTTTTCTTTTTGCTCGCCAATAAAATATTCGCCATTATAGTACTTTATTTTGCCATTTACCATAGTTAGGTAAACATCACTGCTTTTGCCAGCATAAACAAGATTTGAAATCAAGTTTTGCTGTGGATAGTAATGTGGCTTGTTTATGTTTATCAATATTATGTCGGCAAGTTTTCCAACTTTTATCTCGCCAGAATTAAACCCCAATGCTTTTGCGCCATTAACAGTTGCCATTTTTAGGACATCACTTGCAGAAACGACTTCGGCATTATAAATGTTCACTTTGCTTAATGTTGCAACCAAAAACATTTCCTTAAACATATCCAGACTGTTGTTTGATGCAACACCATCAGTCCCAATGGTTATGTTTAGACCTTTGTTTTGCATTGCATAAATTGGAGCAATGCCACTTGCGAGTTTTATATTGCTTGATGGACAAGTTGATACGCTTGAATTGTAATCAGCAAGAATTTGTAAATCGTCTTTGTCCATATGCACACAATGATAGCAAAGAGTGTTGTATTTGTCAAAGAACCCCAAATCTTCCAAATATTGCGGTGGGGTTTTGCCATTGTTCTTAACAGTGCAATCGCCAACTTCTTTCAATGTTTCACAAAGATGTATTGAAAGTGGGATACTGTGCTTTGCTGTGAAATCTACACATTCTAAAATCAACTCGTCTGTTGTTGTGTAGATTGAGTGAATAAAGCAATTTGATTTAATTAGTCCAGTGTTTTCATATTGTTTTATGGTTTTATATTCTTTTTCCAAATACTCTTGGTTGCTCATTCCAACATCTCTTGTTGTTGGTCCAAAACCCACTCTTGCCCTAAATTCACATTCATTTAATGCTTTGCAAATCTCGTCATTGAAAAAATATCCTTCTTCAATTGTTGTTATTCCTGCACTCAAATATTCCAAAACTGCAAGTTTTTCGCCCCAGTATATATCTTTTGGTGTTAATTTGCTTTCTGCTGGTATCATATTGTTAAACAGCCAATCATCCAGCTTTGCATCATCTTTCAAGCTTCGTAGTATTGTCATTGGACTATGACAATGAGTGTCAACAAACCCAGGCATCAATATATTTTCTTCAACATCAATTATTTTGTCAAAACTTTCATTTGGTATGTCTTTGCCAACATAACTTATTAGGTTGTTTGTTACAACAACATTACCAAATTCAAATTTTGCTGTATCTTCCAAATTTAAAATTTTTGCGTTTTTAAATAAAATTTTCATAAATTGTCCTATTTTGTCATATTATGTGTGTTATAATACTTTTATCAGTTTGAGCATAATACCAAACTATATCCACATAATATGTGTAAAGCAATTATACCAAAAAGGAGGGCAAAAATGCAAACAAAACACAAAATTATACTTCACTGCGATGTAAACAATTTTTTTGCATCTTGCGAATGTGCAATGAACCCTTCGCTAAAAGACTTACCTGTTGCTGTTACCGGTGAAAAGTCAAAACGTAATGGCATTGTTCTTGCCAAAAACAACCTTGCCAAAAGTTTTGGTGTTAAAACTGGCGACATTATATATCAAGCAAAACAAAAATGTCCTGACCTTGTTTGTGTAAGACCTCATCATGATATATATGAAAAATACTCAAAACGTATAAGAAAAATTTATGAAGAATACACCGACAAGGTTGAACCTTTTGGCATTGACGAATGTTGGCTTGACATAACCGACACAGCAAAGTTTTTTGGAACACCACTTGAAATTGCAAACATATTAAGAAAGCGAATCAAAGAAGAAATTGGCGTAACAATTTCTGTTGGAATAAGTTTTACCAAAACTTTTGCAAAACTTGGCAGTGATATGAAAAAACCTGACGCAGTAACCGAAATACCTCTTGAAAAATACAAGAAAATTGTATATCCGCTTTCACTTGGAAGCATTATTGGTATTGGCAGAAAACTTGAACCAAAACTTAACAAACTTAATATTTTTACACTTGGCGACTTGGCAAATTGCGACAAAAACTTGTTAAAAACAAAGTTTGGTGTGATTGGTGAACAACTTCACGATAGGCTTAATGGACAAAATGATGACGATGTTGCATATGCAAATAACAACTCCCCTGCAAAGAGCATTGGCAACGGAACAACAACTCTTGTTGATGTAAAAAATATGAAAGAAATGAAAACGGTTGTGATGTTTTTGTGTGATGAGATTGCAACAAGACTTAGAAAAAAATGTGTTGTTGGTGCGACCTTTCAAGTTTCATTAAGGAAAAGTGACCTAACTTGGATAACAAAAAGCCATACAATTGAAAATTCCACAAATAACTCTTTTGATATTTTTAACACAGTGATCAATGTTATTGACAAAATGTGGGACAAAAAAATACAAATCAGAAGCGTGAGAATTTCGGTTTCTAATTTGTGTGATGAAAGTTCAGTAAATCAATTGTCTTTATTTGAGCCCCAAAATGTACAAAAAGAAAAATTGGACAAGGCAATTGACAAGATACGAGATAAATATGGCTATATGAGCATAAAACCACTTGTCACTCAAAATAATGACTTGCTCAATAGTGATGCTCTTCGCCTTGATGACAAAGATATTGATAATTAAAAAATACGATAGATTTCTATCGTATTTTTGTTATGTTTTGTTTTACATTTCATTCTGCATTTCGTTTTGCATTTCAACTGACATTTTTATTTCGCCATATTTTGATAATGCTCTGCTTGATGCAATCATTGTGTCTGTCAAAATTTCACTTACTGTAAGATTTTTGTCTTTTACCCAACTGCCGTTTGATGCTGATTTTATTGCTTGAATAACAGACTTATCCAAAATTTTGTTTGATTCAATTTCATTTTTGGTTAGATAAAGGTTATACATATCTTCATAACTCAATTTTGTTTTTGCAAGTTTTTTGTCACTCATTTTTGCTTGAATATTAAACACATATTTTGAAAAATCAGAAAGTCTTAGATAAAGTTGTCTAGCATCAATTTCTTGAGTTGTCATTTCTCTTTCTTTGCCTTGTTCTCTTGTCAATTTGTCAAGAACAACAAGTGTGCTTGTAAGCAATTTGTCATATGTAAAAGCCAAAGCATATTGCTTTGCTTCTTTTTTTAGCATTTTTAAAAGTTTTATGTCATCTCCACTCAAAACAAATTGTTTTGTTGCCAACAAATACTTTTGATATGCCATTTCAATGCTAAGGCATTTCTTTGTTGCTAATTTTGGTTTCTTTTGCATTTTTGCATAAAGGAATTTACCAAACCCTTGCAAATTTTTTACAATATCTTCATTTTGTTCCATAAATATCTCTCCCCCTTATGGCTCAATTTATATTGCCATTTTATCATAAGGTCGCAATATTTTCAACCCCATTTTGTAAAATTTTTGAAATATTTTCAAATCTATTTTTAATGATTATTTCGAACTACTTAAAGATGTTGGGATTCTCCAAAGC
>ERZ808240.585-NODE-585-length-46825-cov-6.154308_pt1 | contig 46825 bp, 43 predicted proteins | sample MGYA00521084_ERZ808240 | MGnify/ENA primary metagenome ERZ808240 (study PRJEB31516, sample SAMN03275571) | gut metagenome | biome: mammalia-associated habitat; material: feces | host: Papio cynocephalus | place: Kenya | collected 2012-08-06 ...
GTGCCTCCGATCTGTATGTGGCATTCAACTACATTGGAAGCAACAGCTACGAGTTCATGATTCCATATCTGGTTATGGCGATCATATACATCGTGCTTGTCCTGCTGATCAGCTTTGGAATTAAAATGATGGAAAGGAGCCTGAGAAAGAGTGATAGAAGTCATTGATCTTGAAAAACATTTTGGTGACAATGAAGTCTTGAAAGGCATCAACGTCACTGTGGACAAGGGCGACATTATGGTTGTCATCGGTCCTTCCGGCTCCGGTAAGAGTACATTTTTGCGCTGCCTGAATTGTATGGAAGATCCAACAGGCGGACAGATCATCTTCAATGGTGTCGATATCGCAGATCCAAAGGTTGATATCAATATCCACCGCCGCCGTATGGGAATGGTGTTCCAGCATTTTAATCTGTACAATAACAAGACAGTCATTCAGAACATCATGCTTGCACCGGTCTATGTACAGTGTCAGGATCTGAAGAAGGCAAAACGCCACAATCGGTTTCTTCCGCTTACAAATCTGTTCCGTAAGGAAAAGCAGGAGAAAATTGAAATCACAACGACCAAGGCAAAGATCGTAGCTGAGTCGAGAGAAAGAGCAGAGAATCTGCTTAAGAGAATCGGGCTGTTAGACAAAGCAGACGTATATCCGTCTACACTTTCCGGTGGACAGAAGCAGCGTGTGGCAATCGTGCGTGCGCTTGCAATGAACCCGGATGTGATCCTGTTCGATGAGCCAACCTCCGCACTTGATCCAGAGATGGTAGGCGAGGTATTAGACCTGATGAAGGCAGTTGCGAAGGAAGGTATGACGATGATTATCGTTACCCATGAGATGGGATTTGCAAAGGAAGTTGCAAACAAAGTCCTCTTTATCGACGATGGTCAGATCCTGGAGTCCGGCACACCGGAAGAGTTCTTTGGAAATCCAAAGAATCCGAGACTTAAAGAATTCCTGTCGAAGGTATTGTCGTAAAATAATTTGAACTTTATAAAATGCATCAACATTCGAAAAAATCGGGTGTTGGTGCATTTTTTTGTTATAGTATATACGAAAGACACATGTGTCATATATGATATAAAAAACGAAACTGGTTAGAAGTAGTATCATATAGTTTCAGATTGCTTCATGAAGATATACGATATGTGTGAAGTTTAGAAGTTCTTGATGTTCTGTGAATTATAGCAGCCATGTTTGAACACGATGTTCAAACAAGCCGCCACTGAGCCATGGATGGCGAATTGGCGGCGGTGGCGTATATTTCAAAATGTAAATCAGAACATATAGAACTTCTTAGCTTCAATACATTGTATATCGTATGAAACAATCTGGAACTATATATAGAATGCTATCCAGTTTCACAATGAAGTAAAGGGGAGAACAGTATGTACCAGATTCTGTTGGTGGAAGATGACGAATCCATCCGGGAAGTCATCGCAGATTACATGGACGAGAAAGGAAAAGACACGATGCGGCTGACGCTTGCTGAGGACGGAAAAGCCTGCGAGGGTGCACTCGAACGCCAGACATTTGACCTGATCCTGCTTGACGTGATGCTGCTGGATATCGATGGATTCACACTCTGCCGGACGATACGGGAAAAAGATATGGTTCCAATCGTATTTCTGACCGCGAAGGGAAGCGAGGAGGATATACTATGGGGCTACGGACTTGGCTGTGATGATTATATTGTGAAACCATTTTCGCTTGCGACGCTGTATGCGAAGATACTTGCCATCCTGCGGCGGACAAAACAGGAGAATCGGAAGGAGACGATTACCTGTGGCGGGATCCGGATGGACAAGCAGAGCTGTCAGGTATTTGTGAAGGAGCGGGAAGTACAGCTGCAGAACAAGCAGTACGAGATCCTGCGATTCCTGATGGAGCATAAAAATATCGTGTGGTCGCGGGATGCCCTGTTAAACCACATCTGGGGATATGATTACATCGGCGTTGACCGTGTGGTGGATAATCAGATCAAGAAGCTGCGGAGTGCACTTGGTGAGGAAGGAAAGCGGATTCAGACGGTGGTAGGAAAAGGATATAAGATGGTTGAGTAGAGAAGGAGGGGTATATATGAAGTTTACGATTTTACCAGATTTTGAAGCCGATAAAAAAAGGCGTGCAATCCGCAGGCAAAAACGTGCAGAGCGAAAAGATGCGCGGCAAAGCCGGAAGGATTACTGGTATCTGAAACGGAAGAAGTTCTGGCTGGTGTGGCTGGAACGGTTTGTCCTTGTGCTTCTGATTTTGGGAATGGGTGGTGCATGGTATTTTCGATCTGTGATGCAGGATACAGAGGATAGCGCGGAATTTGAGATGGATCAAAGTCAGGAACTCATACAGACGTATATCCAAGGGCGGTATGAAGAACTGACTGCGATGGGAATGAAGCCCGGAAAAGAGCTGGATGATCAAATGGGCGCGTATATGTACCGTATAATTCCGAACAGATTGATGGGCGCGTATGGCGTATCTGCAGCGGCAGCGGCGATCTATAATGAAAATGGAGAACTTATAATTGACAGCAATCCACGGTTTTATCTGTACTGTGACCAGTATGAGCCGATAGGAGACGAGAAAGATCATACGATAAATCTATACCAGTCTTATTATACATGTGCACAGGAGCTGTCGGATGAATTTCTCCAGGATTATAATGACTATTTTATCTATGGCAACATCGAAAATGGGGAAAGGATGGAATTCAGGGATTTTTATGTAGATGAAGAGAAACAGCAGTTTTATTTCAGTACAGTTTCTTGTTTAGAGCAAGGGAAAGTGGTGAAAACCTATGATTTTACACCGGAACATGTAGAAGGCATGAAAATGGTACAGGAGACCTATGACAGTTGGACGAGAGAGGGAACACGCTGGTATCCAATTCTTGGAATCCGGTCGGCGGAGATCTCAGAGCTTTTGCAGTTTGCATATGATGTGTATGATGATTACAAGGATAACAAACAGTTAAAAGGTGCTGGTGTGACCGCGGAGCGTGGATACTTCGCAAAGACATATGCACAATATAATGTGATAGAAATCGGTGATCAAAGTAATGGAAATCCGGAATATACGGTTGTGTTCGCGTATAACTATGATTTCCTTCAGGCAAATCGTGGCTTTGTACAGAAGTTCGTAATCTGCCTGATCCTTGCAATCCTGCTCATCAGCTTCCTATGGTCCAGGTTTACCTACGTGCGGCTTAAGGCAAGGTACAAGCTCGAAGATTATCAGCGAAGTCTCACGAATGCAATGGCACATGATCTGAAAAGCCCGCTGATGATATTATCTGGTATGGCTGAGAATCTGAAAGAAAATGTGCACACAGAGAAACGGGAATATTATGCGGAGGAGATGCTTAAAAATATTGCGGATATGAACCGTATGATCGAGCAGTCTCTTGGATTCTCGAAGCTTAGCCAGACAGGCAGGGTTGGCAGAAAGACAGAGGTCGATATGCGTGCACAGACGGACGCATTGATCGGAAAATACAAGGAGCTTGCGGAGGCACATGGACAGCATATTTCCGTGACAGGCGAGGGGCAGATGCGCGGAAATGAGGCGATGCTCCGGCAGATGATCAATAATCTGCTGCAAAATGCTATCCTGCACGGAGAAGAAGACGGACAGATTGAGATCAACATTGGAAATGGCACATACCAGATCCGGAATACTTACGTGGGAACGCTTACGACAGATCCGGCAAGAAAGCTTTTGAACCCTTATGAGAAGGAGGAAAACCGCAAGCGGACAGGCGGACATGGACTGGGACTTTCCATAGTGAATGAGATCGTGAAGCTGCATGTAGGAAAGCTTCATCTGAAAATAGAAGAAGAAATGTTTTGTGTAGAAATAAAAATATGATAAACATTATCATATGAATATCTTTTTATATGTATGTGAACGTGCTATAATCGGCGATGGTTAGCAAATACTAACCATCGCTTTTATATTGAATCAGGAAACATAAATGAGGGATGGAGGATAAATTTATGAGTGATACAGGAAAAAAGACGATTGTTGAATTTCAGGATGTCGTAAAAACTTATGGAGAGGGAGAGGCATTGCAGTATGCCAACAACCATGTGAGCTTTACGATTGAAGAAGGCGAGTTTGTTGTCATCCTTGGTCAGTCTGGTGCCGGAAAGTCCACCGTATTGAATATGCTTGGCGGCATGGATCTGCCGACATCTGGTAAAGTTCTGATCGATGGCGAGGAAGTATCAGCGATGAACGATAAGCAGTTGTCGGATTTCCGGGCACGCAAAATTGGATTTATCTTTCAGTTTTATAATCTGATTCCAAGCCTGACGGTACGGGAGAATGTCGCTCTTACCAAGAGCATTGTGAAGGATGCGGCTGATCCGGATGAGATGCTTGCGGCGGTTGGACTGTCCAATCATAAGGATAAATTCCCATCCCAGTTATCCGGTGGCGAACAGCAGCGTGTATCGATTGCGCGGGCACTTTCCAAGAAGCCGCGTATCATCCTTGGCGATGAGCCGACCGGAGCGCTTGATTCTGAGACGGGTGTGATCGTGTTATCGCTCTTGCAGAAGCAGAGCCGCGAGGGAAAGAATACTGTCATCTTAGTTACGCACAACGCGGATATCGCGCAGTGTGCAGATAAGGTTATCCGTATGAAGAACGGAAAGATCCGTGAAGTGATCACGAACGAACATCCACTTGCAGTTGAGGAGGTGGAGTGGTAATGCTATTTCGAAAGATGCTGCGTGAGTTCAAAGCGAACTTTGGACCATTCTTCTCTGTTTTTTTGCTTGCAGCCATTGCAATGATGCTTTTCATTACGATGGAGGGACATGTCGTATCCCAGAATGTGGCGCGAAGCAAATACCACGATGCATGTAATCTCTCCGATATCTGGATGTACGGAGAAGGCTTTACAAGCGACGATCTGAAAGCGGTAAGAAATCTGGATTTTGTGGAACAGGCACAGCTGCGGATGCAGGTGACAGCGAGTGCACCGAAGCAGGATGGTGCACAGGTTGATCTGTTCTTAATGAAAGAAAATGAAGTGAATACACCATACCTGATTGAGGGTGAGGATTTTAACCCGGACGATACAGATGGTGTGTGGATAGCAAATGCATTTGCGAAGAAACGTGATCTGCAGGTCGGCGATGCATTTACGATTGAATATAATGGTGTGACATTTACGAAGACGATCCGTGGTCTGGTCGAGTCTGTGGAATATGAGTTCCGGCAGGCAGACGGCGATGCGGATACCTATCTGGAGAACATCACGATGGCATATATGTCATATGATGCATTTCCGGTTCGTGAGTACGTGACGCACCTGATCAAGCAGGAGAAAATTACGGCGGCGGATATCAAGAAGCACGCGGATACTTATCAGGCAGTGCTTGATAAGCTGAATGAATATGGTATGAGCATGGATGATCTGTCGCAGGATATGCTTTTGACACTGGTCGGGAAGATGAGTGATGAGAAGCTTACGAAGATGATGCCGTACACACAGATGGTCATTAAGACGACCGACGGAAAGGCACTTGCACACGAGGATGAGATTGCGGATGCAATCGATCACAGATATTCTGCGATGATCGACCGGAAATCAGTACCGGGGCTGGCGAGACTTGACAGTGAGCTGGACCAGCACCAGACATTTTCGTATTCTTTTATGATTATCTTCGTTGGTATTGCGATTCTTGTCATTGCAACGTCCATGAAGCGTATGGTTGAAAAGCAGCGGACAGAGATCGGAACGATGAACGCCCTTGGTATGAAGAAGGGAAAGATTCTGTTCCATTATTTAAGCTTCAGCTTGTTTATTTCCCTGTTTGGTGTGATTGCCGGAATCCTTCTGGGTGTATTCTGGTCATGCCCGTGGTTGATCAGCCTGTTTGAGGAATATTATATTGTGCCGGGACTGCATTCCATCTTCCATCCGATCTATCTGGTTGTCGGTGTGGCAATCGTAGCCGCATGTGTGCTGGCAGATTTCTTAAGCTGTAAGAAGCTTCTGAAGATTCGTCCGGCAGAGGCACTTCGTCCGGCACCACCGAAGCAGGGCAAACGTTGCCTGTTCGAGAAACTGCCGTTCTGGAACAAGCTTTCGTTCCAGGCACAGTACAACCTGCGTGATGTCTCACGTTCGAAGCTGCGTGCCTTCATGTCAATCATCGGAACCGCCGTTGGTATGCTTCTGATGTTATATGGTGTAGGCTGCAATGAGCTTGTACCGCAGATGGAGAATCTGATGTTTGAAAAATCAACGGTATCCGAATATCAGGTGAAGCTTTCCGCCGATGCGTCGCTTTCCGAGGTAAATGCGATGCAGGAAGAGCTTGGTGGAGAACTGGTAATGATCGATCAGATCGAAGTATCCAAGGTGCAGAATCCAACGACAGATGAGAAGAAGAAACAGACGATCACCGTGATCGAGGGCAAAGGGCTGTACAATATTCTCGATCTTGACAACAATATCACATCGATCAAGCCGGGAACTGTCAGTGTCAGCCGCAAACTTTCTGAGACAATGAAGATTCATGTCGGCGACACGATCTACTGGCATCTGTACAGCAAAAATACATGGTATGAAGCAAAGGTTGGAGCGATCTATAGAAACTCTGATACACAGGGAATCGCATTTTTGAAGGAAGACTTCGAGAAGACCGGAGCAACCTATACACCGACTTTGCTTATGACAGACAACAAGAATGCTGAGAGTAAGAAAACACTTTCTTATGTCAGTGGCGTGAACAACCAGACTGAGATGAAGGAAGCGTATGAGAAGGGCATGGAGGTTATGAGTATCATGATCTTCGCCATGATCCTGTTCTCTGCTGTGCTGGTTGTAACGGTACTGTACAATTCCGGTTCACTGTCATTTAATGAGCGTATCAAGGAATTTGCAACCTTGAAGGTGCTTGGTATGCAGTCTGCGAAGATCCGTGGCATGCTTTCGAGACAGAACTTCTGGTTGTCGCTCATTGGAATCGTGCTGGGCGCACCGCTTGGCAACATGACATTAAATGCGATGATGAACAGCAACGGAGAAAACTACGATTACATGCTCAAGGTTCCCGCCTTTGATTATGTATTAGCTGGTGCCTTCGTGCTGGTAATCTCCGTTCTTGTCAGCTTCCTGTTCGCAAAGCGGATCAAGAAGCTTGACATGATCGAAGTATTAAAAGGGGTAGAGTAAATTATCCTCTGCCGAAAATCGTATCCATATCCTGCTCCGGTGCAGTCAGTGGCTGGAGCTGGTAGGTATCGACTAAGAATTTGACGACTGTCTCGGACATGAATGCCGGGAGTGTCGGACCAAGATACATATTTTTGACACCGAGCGAAAGCAGGGTGAGCAGGATGCAGACCGCTTTCTGTTCATACCATGATAAGACGAGGGTAAGCGGAAGCTCGTTGATGCTGCACGAAAATGCATCTGCAAGTGCGAGGGCAACCTTGATGGCACTGTAAGAATCGTTGCACTGTCCCATGTCTAAGATACGTGGAATCCCATCGATCTCCCCAAGATCGATATCGTTAAAACGATATTTGCCGCAGGCGAGCGTCAGGACGAGAGAATCCATCGGTGTCTGCTTTACAAATTCTGTATAATAATTCCGCCCTGGATGGGCACCGTCACAGCCGCCGACAAGGAAGATGTGTTTGATCGCACCGCTCTTGATGGCGGCTATGATTTTGTCTGCGTGTGACAAGACCGCGCCGTGGGCGAAACCGGTCGTTACGATATGACCGCCGTTGATACCGCTCATACTGTGGTCGTGTTCGTAGCCACCTAAGCGCTTGGCGTGTGCAATCAATTCGCTGAAATCCTTGTGCCCGTCTTTATCTCCGGTGATGTGTTTCATCTCTTCATAGCCGACTACGGATGTCGTGTAGATGCAGTCAGCGTAGCTTGGACGCGGCGGCATCAGACAGTTTGTCGTGAAAAGCACAGGGGCAGGAATGTTCTCGAATTCCGTCTGCTGACTTTGCCAGCTTGTTCCGAAATTTCCAGCAAGATGCTTGTATTTCGCAAGCTCCGGGTAGCCGTGCGCCGGAAGCATTTCACAGTGCGTGTAGACATTGACACCGGTTCCTTCCGTCTGTGCAAGCAGCTCGGACATATCTTTTAAGTCGTGCCCGGAGACAACGATAAATGGGCCTTTTCGGATGTCGGTATGCACACGCTTTGGCTCTGGTGTGCCGAATGATGCTGTGTTTGCTGTGTCGAGCAATTCCATACATTTGAAATTAACCTGCCCGAATTCCATGATCAGGGCAATCCATTCTTCTACGGTGTGTTCCCGGTTGACCTCGCATAATCCCTTGTAAAACCATTGGTTGACTTCCTCGTTCTCATAGCCTAAGTTGCGGGCGTGATGCGCGTAGGCGGACATGCCCTTCAGACCGAAGAGTAGCGTCGAGCGAAGCGATACGATATCGTTTGCACCATCCCACAGGGAGATAACCGGAACATGCGTGGAACCGATGCGTTCCCGCTCGGCGATAACACGATGGATAAAATCCCGGATCGCATCGTTATCAAAATTCACATTGGTTAACGTTGTAAAAAGTCCGTCGATAATCAGACGACAGGATTCCGGGGTGAAATTCTGCTCCTTTGTAGCTGCCTCAGCAAGTTGGATCAGTTCGCATACGAGCTCGTCCTGCAGGTTGGAGGTCTCCGGCTGTTTACCGCAGACACCGGTCGTCACACAGGCTTTGTTGCCTGCGGTCTGCTGACATTGAAAACAAAACATTTCTGACATGATTGTACTCCTTTGAAAATAGATTCTTTCGAAAGTATGAACCAGAATTCTCTGATTTATACATTGCAGGGAACCGAGTTGGAAGACATACAGGACAGAAAAATATATACTGTTTTCTTAATTCAAAAAATAATAATGGAAATAATTGTTTTATTCAAAAATCGGGTTGTCAAACAAAAATCCTGTGGTATAATACCCATGTATATAGGAAAAAGCGTTGACGGAAAGAGTAGTACATGGGCACCATCCAGAGAGAACGGCAGATGCTGGAAGCCGTTTATGGAAGAAATGTATGAAAACCATTCTTGAGCTGTGCGTAGAAGATGACCGGGCATCCGGTTGTTGAAGCGTCACCGTAAGGCATGCGTTAAAGCCAAATGAAGTGAAACACTAAGGTGGAACCGTGTGAAAGCACCCTTAGATACAAGGTTAAGGCATTGTATCTCAAGGTGCTTTTTTGGTAGTATGCGAAACATTCAATAAGATGGATTGAGGAGCATATGAATAGTAATTCTAAAGCAGACCGTTGAAGTACGCCGGTACTTAATGAACGGCAAACTTGTTTGTCGTGAATTTAGTACCACTGCGTGATGAACCGAGCGAAAGCGTGTCTGCGTGGAATTAGTATTCATATGAGACTCTCATAGAGTAGCTATGTTTCGCAATGAAAAAAAGGAGAACGAAAATGGTAAATTTCAAAGAAGACGAGCAGTTAAAAACATTGAATCACTCCTGTGCCCATCTGATGGCGCAGGCAATCAAGCACCTGTACCCACAGGCAAAGTTCTGGGTAGGACCAGTTGTTGCAGAAGGTTTCTATTATGATGTAGACCTTGGCGATGACGTAATCCGTGACGAGGATATTGAAGCCATCGAGAAGGAAATGAAGAAGATTGCAAAGTCCGGCAAGAAGATCATCCGTAAGGAGATTTCCAAGGAAGAAGCTCTGGAGATGTTCAAGGATGATGAGTACAAGCTGGATCTGATTTCCCATCTGGAAGACGGAACCATTTCCTGCTATGAGCAGGGTGATTTTACAGATCTCTGCCGTGGACCTCATGTAGACAATGTAAAGCTCTGCCGTAACTTCAAGCTGCTCCGTCACTCAGGCGCTTACTGGAAGGGCGACAGCAACAACAAGGTATTGCAGAGAATCTATGGTGTCTGCTTCCCGACAGCCGAAGAGCTGGAGGCATATCTGAAGCTCCTCGAAGAGGCAAAGGAGAGAGATCACAGAAAGATCGGTAAGGATATGCAGCTGTTCATGGTAGATGATCTTGTTGGACGTGGACTTCCGATGTTCCTTCCAAAGGGGTATACGATCTGGCAGGAGCTGGAGAACTACATCAAGGATAAGGAGCGTAAGCTTGGCTACTTGCACGTTATGACACCTTGTGTCGGTACAGTGAATCTGTACAAGACATCCGGACACTGGGATCACTACAAGGAAAATATGTTCCCTGCTATGGATGTAGAGGGTGAGTCCTTCGTCCTCCGTCCAATGAACTGCCCACATCATATGATGATTTATGCAAACCGTATGCATTCTTATAAGGACCTCCCAATCCGTATTGGCGAGATCGCACATGACTTCCGTTTCGAGGCAAGTGGTACTTTGAAGGGTATCGAGCGAGGCAGACATTTCTGTCAGAACGATGCGCATTTGTTCGTGACACCGGAGCAGATCGAGGATGAGTTCTCAAAGGTTGTAGACCTGATCTTCAGCACATACAAGGATTTCGGTATCACAGATTACCGTTGCGTGCTGTCACTGCGTGACCCGGAGAACAAGGTAAAATATCACGATGATGATGAAATGTGGAACACAGCCGAGGATGCACTTCGTAAGGTACTGAACGACCTTGGCATCGAGTACACAGAGGAAATCGGTGAGGCAGCATTCTACGGACCAAAGCTTGATGTAAATGTAAAGCCGGCTGTCGGAAATGAATATACACTTTCTACCTGCCAGCTTGACTTCTGTCTGCCAGCGAAGTTCCAGCTTACTTATATTGACAAAGATGGCGAGAAGAAGACACCGGTTGTATTGCACAGAGCAATCCTTGGTTCTCTGGATCGTTTCATGGCATACATTCTGGAGGAGACAAAGGGTAACCTTCCAACCTGGTTAGCACCAGTTCAGGTAAAGGTTATGCCGGTTAAGACAGACAACGAAGAGTTGATGGCATACGCCCACAAGGTTGTGGATGCACTGGATGCGAAGAATGTTCGTGTAGAATTAGACGACAGAGCTGAGAAGCTTGGTTACCGTATGCGTGAAGGCCAGGTTGAGAAGGTTCCATATCTTCTGGTTCTTGGCTTCAACGAGGTTGAAAACAACACGGTATCTTACAGACTGCATGGTCAGGCAGATACAACCGTTGTTGGTCTGGATGAGTTTGTTGCGAAGATTGAGGAAGAAATCAAGACAAAGGCGAGAAACAGATAATCAATGAGAAAACATCGAGTGCTTAGAGTGATCGGTTGCGTCGCTGGCGCAATCGTGATTATTCTGCTATATGAAATGATTGGAATATTTGTTGCATACAAAAAACAGCCGGAGCTCTCGGAAGAGACGAAACAGAGTCTGCATCCCGAAGACATCTATACGGATGCGTCGGTTGAGGAACGTGCCTGTATCATTGAGGAAAATGGGGATGCATTATTGTAGCGTGTCCGCATGATCGAACAGGCGAAGGAAGAACTACAGGCGGCAGTTGCCACTTATTACGAAGCACAGAAGCATTCGATCACAGATACAGACTTTGAGAAGGACACGGTTGTGACAGATAAGATCACACTAATCTCAAATCCAATCCATACCGGGGCGAAGGAGCCAACGGCATGGTATGAGATGGGCGTTCTGATGAAACAGGCGTAGAAGCGTGTGAAGATCCATACGCCGTACATCATCTGCAATGACATGATGTATGACACATGGTCGGAGGTTGCCGCAAATGTACCGGAATTTACGGTTATGACAATTCCGTGGCGAATAACGGCAATCCATTTGGCACCGCAGATTACCAGAAGAACCGGGATAAAATCAGAAGTACCAGTGTCACGATCTGGGAGTATGAGGGTGGATATTCGTATCATGGAAAGAGCATTCTGATTGACGATGATATTTCCATCATTGGTTCTTTCAATATGGATATGCGCAGTGTCTACTTGGATACAGAGCTGATGCTTGTGATCCGAAGCAAAGAGATCAACGCCCAGTTGGAATCAGCCATGATGAAATATGAACAGGGCGCAAGACAGGTGCTTGCCGATGGACAGTATGTGAATCCTTATCATGTGGAGCCAATCGCACTCACACCGAAACGCCGTCGCAGGGTATTTGTTGTACGATATCTGCTTGGATGGCTACGGTTTTTGTTTTAGGAATATGATAGATATGAGATAGAAAAAGAAAGGTTTATCCGAGGAAAGCGGATAGACCTTTCTTTTTTATTACCAGTTTTTATCAACGAGTTCTTTTGCTTTATCATATGAGAGATCGCAAGCGGCAACAAGATTTTTCACAGCATCTTCTTTGGATTTCTTGCTTTCTTTCATTTGTTCAATCAGTAGGATACATAGATTATCAATCTTTCCCTGTTGTTCTTTTACAAGTGCCATATGCTGATCAGCCATATATTGATACATGTTATCATCCATCATTTTTAGTGCTTCTGAAAACATTCTTACCACCTCCTCTGGGTTTGTGGACGTACTCAGATATTTCTTCAAAGATTTCATTCATCCACGGATATTTCTGACATAGAAGAGAAGCATCTTCGTATGTATTTGTTGCAAGTAATGATAGCCAAGTGGTAAGCTCTTTATCATCTTTAGCATATCCAACTTCTCGAAAAACGTCAAGAGATATCAGGTAGAATTCCTGGAGAAAAATCACATGTCATAATTATTCAAAGATTCCATGATATTCTAAAAATTCATTATTTAATTCTCAAGGAGGAAATCGTATATGCAATATGGATACATCCGGGTATCGGCGACAGATCAGAATTTGGATAGGCAGTTGATTGCATTAAAGAATGCAGGCGTGGAAACAAAGCGGATATTTGTAGACAAATTATCAGGGAAAGATTTTAACCGCCCCAATTATAAAAGGTTGATAAAGCGATTAAAGCGAGGGGATTTGCTGTACATAGTAAGCATTGATCGGTTGGGACGGAATTACACGGAGATTCAGGAACAATGGAGAATGCTGATTCATGATAAACAGGTGGATATCTGCGTGCTGGATATGCCACTCTTAGATACGAGAAACAAGAAAGATCTGATGGGAACATTTGTTGCAGAGCTGGTATTGCAGATACTCTCTTTCGTTGCGGAAAATGAGAGAGCAAATATACGGAAAAGGCAGGCGGAAGGGATTGCAGCAGCAAAAGTGCGGGGCGTGCAGTTTGGCAGACCTAAAATCATACTTCCGGATGATTTTGTGGATATTGTATATGCATGGAAACAACGAGAATTGACGGTGGATGATATTCTGCAAAGGTATCATATCAGCAGGACAACGTTCTACCGGCGGGCAAAAGAGTATATGAAGACAAAATAAAAGTGCCATAAAGTATACATTTTGAAAAAGGGTGATGAACATGACAGAAAATGTTTTAAGAATCGAGGCGAAAAGATATAGAGAGGACTCGGTCGTGATGTCTGCGAGAATCCCGAAGGATATGTTACAGGATAGTCTGCGTAGTACAACAATCTGCAAAGGAAACAGAAAACCGGATATGTAATAAATTCCGGGGTATTCTTCTGTGATCCCATGGCTTTGCGTATCCCCCTTGAGTTTTTTGAACAGTTCTCGTGGATATGCTTCTCGGAAGAGTGACACCGTGATATCATGCGTGGATATGGCGTCCACGGTGTCTCCAAATGATTTGTACAGGCAGGCATAGCCAAGTACCTTATACAATGTATCAATGGATAACTGATCCCCTGGACCTTTGTACTCGATGATGTTATGTTTCCGCATAATTTTTCCAATCTCATTATGCAGATGCGTCGTATGATTCTTCAAATGCAAAATCAATAGATCAATGCGTAACGGCTCTTTGCTCAGATAATGCTCCGGCTCAAATGTTAACTCTTCGATATTTTCCCGTAATTCCAATTCGGCGGCAGCCTGAAAGGCTGTATGCCAATGGATATAGTTTTGATTTGTACTCAATATATTCCTCCTAAGTATACCATAACAAGGTATGAAAATGTGTAAATTATACAAAACAGTAAAAAATTTGCTAAATTCAAAAGTAAACGGGTAACAAAATAAGTAAATAGATATTTGAAATGATAAAAATAAATAGACTGTTACCGAACTACGCCAGAACAACAATTCTCGACAACACTGTTACCATATCATGGAAAAGAATATCCTGTAAATAAGGGAATGCGAAATATCATAGAAAATTCACATGAAAGGCAAAACTGAATTCCGCCCCATGCTAGCAAATCTTTTCATTTTATGATATGCTATCTTTATCAAAATGAAAGGGCGGACGTAGTGTGGGATATATCTTAAAATTATTCGATACAGATCTTTTGAAGTTTGATGTGATTGAGAACTTGGCAGATCCTGTACTTAAGATAACATGGATAGATGAATCGCGGAAGGCACTGCTTCCACTTGGAATGGAAGTGTCAGACGAAGGAATTGCAAGTTTTATTCGACATCGTTGTATACCGAAGAACCGGGCATATGTGAATGCGTTTCTGGCAAAGAATGGACTTAGTGCAAATCGCCCTATGGATGTGATTACGGTATGTAAAGGTCTTTCTTTGAATGATTCGTATTGGATCACAGAAGAGGATTCGGTGCAGAGTTTTGCATCCAGTAATCTGTACGAGAATCGTTTCAGTCGTTTGCTTGCATGGACGGCATTTACTGGATATGGCAGTAGTGTGCGGGCAACGTTTTTATCTTCACCGGAATTTACGACGAATGGTATGCTGCCGAAATGTTGGCGTAGAATGGAGAATAAAATATATCTCTATAAAGGAGCGACTTCCGGAGCAGCCAATACCGGAATGGAACCGTATTCCGAATTGTATGCGTATGAGATTGGTGCGCATGCCGGATTTTCGGTAATCCCTTATAAAATAAGCATATGGAAGGGAAATGTATGCTCTGTATGTGAGCTTTTTACAAGCAAAGATCTGGCATATGTTCCGGTTGGGTATATTGTAAAAAAAGGTGGCATGGACGCTATCCGTAAGTTTTATGGAACATTAGGTGCAGAATTTGTGGATGCGTTGGATGAGATGTTAGTATTTGATGCGATTGTCTGCAATACAGATCGCCATTTCGGAAACTTTGGCGTGCTTGTGGACAGTCACACAAATCAGATTGTAGCACCAGCGCCATTGTTTGATCATGGCAATGCGCTTTTTAATTTGGCGGGTGAAGAAAACTGGGAGAATGAGAACGTATTGCAGGCGTATATAGACACGTTATTCCCTTGTGTCTATGATGATTTTATGGCGGAAGCGAAGCGTGTGTTGAAACCATCAATTCGGGAAAAGGTAAAAAAGCTTTTAACATTCGAAGTGAAAAAGATGGGAAGAACAAATTATGACAGTAAAAAATTGAAGCTTATGACAACGATTATTCAGAAGCGCGCAAGAGCACTTTTGGAATCATAATAAAAAATGACTCTCTGGAATCATGAATGATTTCAGGGAGTTTTTTATAACATGAACAACCTATAAAATCGACACATTCCCCTATAAAAATCCCCTATTATCCGATATAATAATATGTAAAAATAATAATAGTTAATTGTGCGATACAGGAAGCATGTTTATGCGTGTGAAGTCACCGGGCGGTGTCCGGTGACTTTCCTGTAAATGAGCAAAAACGCGAAGGAGAATAATCTATGATTCGAATGGAGATTGCGCTGATACTGATTCTGGCGTTTGTGGCGGGAATCTATTTCTCGGCGAGGCGGAGACAGACCGCGTTACATAAGACATTTTCGGCACTTTTGATCGTGGTGATCGTGCATCTGATGTTCGATGCTGCAACGATTTATACGGTCAACCACCTTGATCGCGTGCCGCTTGTGTTGAACGATGTTTTGCACCGGCTGTTTGTCGGTACGATGGCGTTAGTGTTGTTCTTTTTCTATCAGTATATCGCGATACTGGTGGAGGAAGAGACCGGAAAGAAGCGGACGCTTGATCTGCCGGCGCGGATATTTCTGGTGATTTCAGAAGTCGGGGCAATGACGCTTCCGATTACTTACATCGAGACACCGGATGGAAATTATTCGGCGGGACTTTACGCATATGTAAGCTATGCCAGTGTGGCAGTGTATCTCATACTTTGCTCATGGCTGCTGCTTGCGAACTGGAAGAGGATGGACAATAAAAAGAAATTTGCCATCGGAATGGCACTTATATTTGAGTTCACAATTTGCTTTCTGCAGGGCTTGCACCATACATGGCTGATCAGTGGAATGGGAATCACGCTTATGACGCTCGCATTCTATTTGACCTTGGAGAATCCGGATGCTCTGCGTGCGGAGCTTACGGAACAGAAGATGTCGATGCTCTATCTGAAAAGTCAGGTGAATCCGCATTTCTTATATAATACACTTGATACGATCCGGATTCAGGCAGAGTTAGACGGAGATAAGAAGGTTGCAAAGCTTCTGATGCGGCTCGTGGATTTCTTCCGGCTGAGTGTTAAGGTCGACCGTTCGATGGTCACGCTCGATGATGAGCTGGAGCTTGTGGAAGCCTATATGGAGTTGATGTGTTACCGGTATCCGGAGCTGTTCTGCGATTATGATATTGATCCGGATTTAGGTGCGGTACAGGTACCGAATTTCATCTTACAGCCGTTGGTGGAGAACAGTCTGTTACATGGAATGAAGAAACGTGGATACCGGGGCGAGATTGAGATATCAGTAAAACGTGCAGGCGCAGATATGGAGATCTGCATCAAAGACAGTGGCGGTGGATTCGAAGAGGGTATGAAAGCGCAGATTGACGAGATGTTACTGCACTACAACAAGCAGGAAGCGAAGCTGGATGGAAACAGTATCGGAATTCTGAATGTGCAGAAGCGGATCAAATATCTGTGCGGCAGAAAATATGGACTGTCGTATTCGGAAAATGGTGCGGGCGGTGTGACTGCACGGTTGTTATTGCCGGTGAATAAGGAGGAAGCATCATGAGCGGAGCGAATGATTTAGGATGCTTCCGACGATCTGCCGCCGAACGTATGTGAGGGGGCACTACAATTTGTAAGGAGGAAGCATCATGAAGAAATTACGCGTCGTATTAGTCGACGATGAGATTATGATACGTGAGGGATTCAAGAAATTATTTGATTGGGAGGCACATGACTGTGAGTTTGTGGGTGAAGCAGCGGATGGCGTTGAGGCGCTTGGCGTGATTGACAGTCTGGTGCCGGACATTGTGATTATGGATATTAACATTCCGATAATGAACGGACTGAAAGTGATTCAGACCAGCCGCCTGAAGTATCCGGATATGGCATTTATTGTTGTATCGGGATACGATGATTTTTCTTATTGCAGGGAAGCGTTGCGGCTGCAGATCACGGACTATATCCTGAAGCCGGTGGACTATGATGAGTTTGGGAATACGATCGATCATTTGAAGATATCAATATTTGAGAAGCAGACGAAGGAGGAGGCAGCCGACAGCGGGGAATCTACGATCGTCGGGATCGTGCGGTATATGCAGGAGCATCTGGCAGATGAGATCAGCCTGAATGTGCTCGCGGAAACATTTCATCTGAGCGCCCAGTATATCAGCCAGCTTTTCAAGAATGAAATCGGCGTGAATTTCCTTGCTTATCTGACGACAATCCGTATGGAGTGTGCGAAGAAGCTGCTTGTCTCGACACAGTTATCCATTGCGGAGATTTCTGAGCGGTGTGGTTATGCCGATTACCGGGTGTTTACCAAGGTATTTAAGAAGACGGAGGGCAGTACGCCATCGCAGTATCGCAGAGATTTCTTATAAAAGAAATAAATCTGTAACAACAATGATGCAGAAATGATGCATGGCGGATGTATGATACGGAACGAATAAAAATACAAGTAGGGATTATCTGAAAAAATGACACATTTAAATAGAAAATATACCTATTCGTTTTTTATATCAATCGTTATAATACAACCGAAAGAAGGAAAGAGATATGAGAAAGAAAGCATGGATTTTATGCGCGGTAATGGTAGTGACTTTGGCGGGATGCAGTAATGTGAGTGATACTAATACGACAGATATCATCCAGGTAAGCAGCGAGATGGTGACTACGACTGAAGCAACAACCGAAGTTACAACAACTACCGAAAACGCAGCGACAACAGAATCGGTTACGGAGAGCAATACCGGAAACAGTATATTGCAGTCTGGTACCTCGAATACGGGGAAGACAGAAGCAGCAACGACGCAGGCTGAGACAGCGGAAGTCCAGACAACGGAGGCGCAGTTGCAGGAAGGAGAACCGACGGATGATTCGTGGAAGAAAGATTTTGAGAAGACACTGTATGAGGAATACGGTGTAGTTCCGGATCATTATGAATATATCGGGAATGATGTCTATCAGGTCTATGTGGAAATCAATGGGGAGATCGTGCCGTATGTGGCAGTGAACTGGAGGACGGGAGATTTTCACGGCTAGAAACAGGTGAGGAAGATGAGAGAAGAAAAAATAATCGGATACGGCGATCATCGGGAGATGTATCAGTTACAGATGGATAATATTTTATATTTTGAGGCGGTTGGTGAGCGCGTGTTTGCCTACACGGCAGAGCAGGTCTATGAAGTGAAAAAACGACTCTATCAGATCGAGGAGACAGCAGGCAGATTTGATTTTATTCGGGCATCAAAATCCCTACTGGTCAATGCAAACCGGATCTCAAGCATGGCATCGGTGGCAGGCAGCCGCGGGAAGATTACGATGGATAACGGAGAGGCAGTCATTGCGAGCCGCATGTACTACAAGCCGTTACTCAATTCGATCAAATGGAAAGCAATCAGCTAGTTGATTTTGATATTTTTTTTCTGGCGGAAAATAGGCTATGATGAAAGACAAGAGGCATTAAGGTTAGAAAAAAGATACAAATGAGTAAGAAATTCTGGAAACAGCTTGGATTTGAATTTGATGTGCAAAGATACCGGGACAGGAAAAGGACACCGTTGTTTTCACATGCCCGGATGTCGGTACGCAGAATGTCTTTAAAATTGAGCGGATAGACGGCTGAATGTACGAAAAGAAAAACAATAAAAATGATAGGGATTATTGATTTTGTTTGAAACATTTTGTATAATACAGTCAGAGTTTATATTACATCTAATATAAAACATAATATAAATAATTTGAAAGGAGAAACTATTATGTTACAGAACAAGGAATGGGAATCATTCACAGGTAGACTCTGGAAGGAAGAGTGCAACGTAAGAGACTTCATCCAGAACAACTACACAATGTATGATGGAGACGAGAGTTTCCTCGAGGGACCAACAGAAGCTACTAACAAGCTTTGGGATAAGCTTCAGGCTCTTCAGAAAGCAGAGCGTGATAACGGTGGCGTATTGAAGGAGGATGCTGATGTTGTATCAAGCATCACAGCATATGGTCCTGGTTACATTGACCCAGAGACAAAGGATCTTGAGCAGATCGTAGGTCTTCAGACAGATGAGCCACTGAAGAGAGCATTCATGCCTTATGGTGGTATCAAGATGGCAGAGGAAGCACTCGAGATGTACGGATACAAGCCAAACGAGAACTTCCACAAGATCTTTACAGATTATCACAAGACACACAACCAGGCAGTATTTGATGCTTATACACCAGAGATGATGGCTGCCCGTCATACACATATCGTAACAGGTTTGCCAGATACTTATGGCCGTGGACGTATCGTAGGTGACTACAGAAGAGTTGCTCTTTATGGTATTGATCAGTTGATCGCTTGGAAGCAGGAAGATAAGGCTAACTGCGGTGATGGTAATATGTACGATGACGTTATTCGTCAGAGAGAAGAGTTGACAGAGCAGATCAGACGTCTTCAGGAAATGAAGGTTATGGCACAGTCATACGGCTATGATATTTCTAAGCCGGCTTCAAATGCTAAGGAAGCTGTTCAGTGGTTATACTTCGGATACCTTGCAGCTATCAAGACACAGAATGGTGCTGCTATGTCTGTTGGACGTGTATCTACATTCCTTGATATCTATATCGAGAGAGATATTAAGGCTGGTAAGCTTACAGAGGCTCAGGCTCAGGAGCTTATCGATCATTTCACAATGAAGCTTCGTATGGTTAAGTTCGCAAGAATTAAGTCATACAACGAGTTGTTCTCTGGTGATCCTGTATGGGCTACACTGGAAGTTGGTGGTATCGGTGTTGATGGACGTTCTATGGTTACAAAGAACGATTACAGATTCCTTCATACACTTGAGAACATGGGACCTGCTCCAGAGCCAAACCTTACAGTACTTTATTCTTCAGCACTTCAGAATACATTCAAGACATATGCTGCTAAGATTTCTGTAAGAACAAGCTCAATCCAGTATGAGAACGATGATGTTATGAAGCCAATCTGGGGCGATGACTACTCAATCTGCTGCTGCGTATCTGCTACACAGACAGGTAAGGAAATGCAGTTCTTTGGAGCTCGTGCAAACCTTGCAAAGTGTCTCCTGTACGCTATCAACGGTGGTAAGGATGAGAAGTTCCTTGACAAGAAGACAGGTAAGCCAATGCAGGTAGGTCCTGACTACGCTCCTATTACTTCTGAGTACCTTGACTATGATGAAGTACTTGCTAAGTACAAGCAGATGCTTGACTGGTTAGCAGGGCTTTATGTAAATATCCTGAACCTGATTCAGTACATGCATGACAAGTACTACTATGAATCAGCAGAGATGGCATTGATCGATACAGATGTACGTCGTACATTTGCTACAGGTATTGCCGGATTCTCACACGTTATCGATTCCCTTTCAGCTATCAAGTATGCAAAGGTTAAGGTTGTCCGTAACGCAGAGACAGGACTTGCAGAAGACTTCGAGATCGAAGGCGAGTTCCCTAAGTATGGTAACGATGATGATAGAGCAGATGATATCGGCGTATGGTTGCTTCATGAGTTTATTACAGACATCAAGAAGAGACACACATACCGTGATTCAGAGCCTACAACGTCTATCCTTACAATCACATCAAATGTAGTTTATGGTAAGTACACAGGTAATCTTCCGGACGGTAGACGTGCTTGGACACCATTTGCTCCAGGCGCTAACCCAAGTTATGGTGCTGAGACATCAGGACTTCTTGCATCTCTGAACTCAGTTGCTAAGATTCCTTATGAGTGGTCTTTGGATGGTATCTCAAATACTCAGACAATGAACCCATCTGCACTTGGTCATGATGAGGCTGAGAGAGCTGAGAAGCTTGTAAGCGTTATGGATGGATATTTCGATCAGGGCGCTCACCACTTGAACGTAAACGTATTCGGTAAGGATAAGCTCCTGGATGCTATGGAGAACCCAGATAAGCCAGAGTATGCTAACTTCACAATCCGTGTATCTGGATACGCTGTTAAGTTTATCTCCCTTACACGTGAGCAGCAGCTCGATGTTATCAACAGAACATTCCATGACTCACTTTAATTAGAAGTTTGCCAAAAATGTTTTTGATAGATAAGTAATTCACTGGAGTCCCGGAGATACTATCTCCGGGACTTTTTATAAAAATAAAAATGTTAGAGGTGGAAAATGCCGGAGAAGAAACAGATTTTAGGTTATATTCATTCAACAGAAAGCTTTGGAGCCGTAGATGGACCAGGTATCCGATTTGTAGTATTTTTGCAGGGCTGTAAGATGCGTTGTAAATACTGTCATAATCCGGAGACATGGAATCTGGTAACCGATTACACAAAGCTCTATGCAGACACAACGGATGAAAAAGAACGAGAAGAACTCGAAAAGAAAATTGAAGAAAACACAAAGCTGCTATTGGATAAAGGTGTCAAGGTTGAAGCGAGAACTCCGGAAGATCTGCTCAAGCAGGCACTTCGTTATAAGCCTTATTGGAAGGGCGACGGAGGAATAACCGTCAGCGGAGGCGAAGCACTTCTGCAGATGGACTTTTTGATTGAATTCTTCAAGCTTGCAAAAGCACAGGGAATTCACACAACGATTGATACAGCGGGCAATCCATTTACAAGAGAGGAGCCTTTCTTCTCGAAGTTCAATGAACTGATGACGCTCACTGATTTGTTCCTGCTTGATATTAAGCAGATTGAGGACGACAAACACCGGGAGCTGACAGGGTTCTCGAATAAGAATATATTAGACTTGGCACAGTATCTCTCCAATCAGGGCAAGCATATGTGGATTCGACATGTCCTTGTGCCGGGGGTAACAACCGATGAAGCAGATCTGAAGAAGACGGCTGAGTTTATCAAGACCTTGAAGACGGTTGACCGTGTGGAGGTATTGCCATACCATAAGCTTGGAATCCAGGAGTGGGAGCGTCTTGGAATCCCTTATAAGCTGGAAGGAATTGATCCTCCAACCGACGAACAGCAGAAGCTGGCAAGAGAGATTTTGAACGCAAAGTAAGCTTTGCATTAAAAAAGAACAATATGAGAAAGAAAGCTGTAGGAGATTTAGAGAGAAATATTCTACAGCTTTTTGATATAGGGAAAGATTATAACAAACAATTATTATTATGTATGGCTGTCTGTATTGACATAACAAAGGAAGCGCGTTATAATCTGAAACCATGAAAGGGAAATAAATAATATATCAGATAGGATAAGTAGGAAATAAATACCTGTAAGGGAAAGGAAGTACGTCTATGGCAATCATCCAGATACAAGATGTATCCAAAAAATTTCAGACAAAGGACGGCGAGATCGACGCGTTGAAGCATGTGACGCTCGACATCGAAGCCGGAGATATATATGGGATTATCGGTATGTCAGGTGCAGGAAAGAGTACATTGGTACGATGCATCAATCATATTGAAGTTCCGACCGAAGGAACGGTGATCGTTCAGGATAAGGATCTGAACAAGCTTTCTGAGAAAGAACTTCGCAAGCAACGGGAGCATATCGGAATGATCTTCCAGCATTTCAACTTGCTGATGCAGAAGTCGGTATTGGAGAATGTATGCTTCCCGTTGTTCATTCAGGGGAAGTCGAAGTCAGAGGCAAAGAAGAAAGCCTATGAGCTTCTGGATATTGTAGGGCTGAAGGATCGTGCCAAAGCGTATCCATCCCAGTTATCCGGCGGACAGAAACAGCGTGTGGCGATTGCAAGAGCCCTGGCTTCCGATCCACAGATTCTTCTGTGTGATGAGGCAACGAGTGCGTTAGATCCACAGACAACCTCTTCGATTCTTGCCTTGCTGCAGAATATCAACAAGCGGTTTGGTATTACAATCGTTGTGATTACACACCAGATGGCGGTTGTCCGGGAAATCTGTAACCGGGTAGCAATTATGAAGGATGGACAGGTGGTTGAGAATGGAAGTACCGTGGAGATCTTCAATCATCCAAAGTCAGAGGTAGCAAGAGAACTGCTCCGAAAGGATAATGGTGGTGATATTGCAGGTGATGATCAGCAGACAGCCAGTCAGATTCAGGACGGAACGAAGATACGTATCGTATTTACAGAGAACTCCGCATTTGAGCCGGTCATTGCAAATATGATCCTGACATTTAAGGAGCCAATCAACATCCTGAAAGCAGCAACCAAGAATGTCGGCGGCGTGGCAAAGGGAGAGATGATATTGGAGATTCCAAATGGTTCCACGAATGTGAAAGCGATGGAGCAGTATCTGATTGAACGGGGACTTGAATTAGAAGAGTTGTCTGAGACAAAGACAGGAGGTGCGTTCTAATGTGGACTGAACAGGTTCGTTCCATGATTGGGACAGGTATTCTTGAGACATTATACATGACAGTTGTTTCAACTGTCTTTGGGTATTTATTTGGACTGCCGATGGGAATTCTCCTCTGTATCACAGATAAAGAGGGATTGAAGCCAAACAAGGTGATATATAAGATTCTGGATGTGATCGCGAACATCGTGCGAAGCATACCGTTCTTGATCTTATTGATTTTGCTGATTCCATTAACAAGACTGTTGCTTGGAAAAAGCTACGGTTCGACTGCAACGATCGTTCCACTGACAGCAGCGGCGATTCCATTTATCGCAAGAATGGTCGAGTCTTCACTCAAGGAAGTCGATTACGGAGTCATCGAAGCGGCAAAGGCAATGGGCGCAAGCAACAGCAGAATCATCTTCAAGGTATTGCTTGTTGAGGCGAGAACTTCCCTGATCACAGGCGCAACGATCGCAATCGGAACCATCCTTGGATATTCCGCGATGGCAGGTGCGGTCGGCGGTGGCGGACTTGGTGATATTGCAGTCCGTTACGGATATTACCGGTATCAGACAGACATCATGCTAGTTACGGTGGCACTATTGATCGTGATCGTACAGGTATTCCAGTCGGTAGGTATGTTAGTTGCAAACCGTCTGGATCGAAGAAAATAATTTGCAATATATGTGGGAGCCGGAATGTGCACACCGAAACCTGCTTATATATAAAATGATCGATGACTGGAGATTATCTCCGGATTATCATACAACAAGGAAAGAGAGGACATGAATTATGAAGAAATCAATTAAGAAATTACTCACACTGACATTGACAGGCGCATTTTTAGTAGGAGCACTCGCAGGCTGCGGAAAGAGCAGTGAAGACGATAAGACAATCAAGGTTGCTGCATCTGCAACACCACACGCGGAGATTCTGGAATATGCAAAGGATAAGCTTAAGGAGCAGGGGTATGATCTGCAGGTAACAGTCTTTGATGATTATGTAAAGCCAAACGAGGTTGTAGAAAGTGGCGACTTCGATGCAAACTACTTCCAGCATGTACCATATCTTGAGAGCTTCAACGAGGAGAAGGGCACACACCTTGTTGTTGCAGGAAAGATCCACTATGAGCCATTTGGTATTTATCCGGGAACAAAGAAGAGCTTGGATGATATCGCAGACGGTGATTCTATCGCTGTTCCAAACGATACAACAAATGAGGCGAGAGCATTGCTTCTTCTGCAGGATAATGGCATCATCAAATTGAAGGATGGTGCTGGTATCAATGCAACTGTCAACGATATCGCTGAGAATCCTCATAATGTCAAGATTGTAGAGCTTGAAGCCGCACAGGTAGCCAGAGTCGTTGATGAGACAGCATTTGTCGTATTGAATGGTAACTATGCACTCGCTGCCGGTTTCTCTGTAGGAAAGGATGCACTTGCTTACGAGAAGAGCGATTCCGAAGCTGCTAAGACATATGTAAATGTAATCGCGGTGAAGAAAGGAAACGAGAACAGTGCAAAGATCAAGGCATTGGTAGATGTATTGAAGTCTGATGATGTGAAGAAGTACATCAACGATACATATGATGGAGCTGTTCTTCCTTACGAAGAGTAATCACAGATAAAGTGGAATTAATAACAGTTGTTATATACAAAATAAAAACATATAAACCACAAATAAGCGCTCTGCTATATGGGATGCATTCCGTATAGCAGGGCGTTTTGCCGTTAGTGAATGTAAAAAGAAGCATATGAGCACATGGAAATTGCTGAAAACATAAAAATCTAAAGCAAATATCCTGAATATAGAGAAAAAATATAGAGAATTATCTATTTAACTCTTGTTTTTTTAGAGAAATGTCTATAAAATAAGAAACAGACGGTTTAAATGCATGATTTATACGATACAAATAAATGTGAAAGGTATAAGGTAGCTGAAATGAAGAAATACAAGGATATGAGTAAAGACGAGTTATTGACATTAAAAGCCGCTCTTATGGAGGAATACAAGGAAGAACAGGCAAAGGGCCTCAGCCTCAATATGGCAAGAGGAAAGCCGGGATTCTCTCAACTGGCACTTTCCATGGAGATGTTAGATGAGATTAATAGCAAATCTGATATGCGTACCTTGCTTGGAAATGATACAAGAAACTATGGTGATCTGGATGGTATCGGAGAGTGCCGTCAGCTCATGGCAGACATGATGGAAGTCAAGAAGGAGAACATCATCGTATATGGTAACTCCAGTCTGAATGTTATGTACGATACAGTTTCCCGTTCAATGACACATGGTGTGAATGGCTCGACTCCTTGGTGCAAGCTGGATAAGGTCAAGTTCCTCTGCCCGGTACCTGGATATGACAGACATTTTAAGATCACAGAGTTCTTCGGTATTAAGATGATCAATATCCCGATGAATTCCGACGGACCAGATATGGATCTGGTTGAGAAATATGTAAATAACGATGCAGCAGTCAAGGGAATCTGGTGTGTGCCAAAGTATTCAAATCCAACCGGAATTGTATATTCTGACGAAGTTGTAAGAAGATTTGCAACATTAAAGCCAGCAGCTGAGGACTTCCGTATCTTCTGGGATAATGCATACTGCATCCACCATCTGTATAAGGATCAGCAGGCAGAAATCCTAAATATTTTAGATGAGTGTGCGAAGGCTGGAAATCCAGACATGGCATATATGTTTGCATCAACATCAAAGATTACATTCCCTGGTTCTGGTGTCTCTGCACTTGCTACTTCTACAACAAATGTAGAGTTTATCAAGCAGCAGTTGACAGTACAGACGATTGGACATGACAAGATTAATCAGCTTCGTCATACAAGATTCTTCAAGAATATTGACGGACTGAAGGCACACATGGAGAAGCATGCAGACATCTTACGTCCAAAGTTCGAGGCAGTCTTAAATGAGTTTGATAAGGAACTTACGGGTTTGGAGATCGGTTCGTGGGTAAAGCCACTCGGCGGATATTTCATTTCCTTTGATGCACTTGAAGGATGTGCGAAGAAGATTGTTGCAATGTGTAAGGATGCAGGCGTGGTACTGACAGGCGCCGGTGCAACCTATCCGTATGGCAAAGATCCAAAAGACAGCAACATCCGTATTGCTCCATCGTTCCCGTCAGTCGAAGAGATGGAAGCTGCAGCGAAAATCTTCGTGCTTTGCGTGAAGCTTGTAAGTATTGATAAGTATCTGGAAGCATAAGTTTGCCAGTGCTGTAATAAAATAGAAAGTATTCAAATCCCGGTGCGTATGATATGCACCGGGATTTTTTGCATGGATTTAACAGTATTCTGATAATTTTATGATAGAACCAGACAATGATATCTGATAAAATTAATTATAATTGGGAGTGTATGCAATCGCAAAGCGGGCTTTGGATATTTGTAATTGGTATATCAGTATACGGAGAATGAGATATGTACGATGATCAAAGAAAAATTATGACGGACTGGTTAGACAAACCGGTGATCCATAACTGGAAAAAAATCAGAGACAAATACAGACAGGGCATACAGACAATGGGACAAAAACAGTATATCAGTGCCGCGGAAGACATGAAACTTCGTGAGCTGTTACTAAGTCCACAGAATAAGGTGGAGGACGCACAAAATGAAAAAAACGGATGCGCGCTTCTATTGTACCTTGAAATATTTTTTACCATTGCGGTATTGATTGCCAGTCTTGCTGTGACAGTTATGCCGCAGGCACCTGCCGGACGGACGATGGCGGATGCGATATCGATGTTTTTCTTTATAGAGATTCCTTTGTGGCTACCTTTTCTAATCATCATGAACAATCGCCGTAAATTAAAAAAGGCAGTTCGAAAAGGGAATTTTGAAAAGTATAATTTTCAGATTCGGGAAAAAGTATATCAGGAATATTGGAACGACGAATATATGATAAGAAAACATTATATAGAGATTGCAGGCATGTATGTGCCAATCCGTGAAAACCTGATTATCGGTCTTGCCTGCTGGCAGACAATCTCTGTAGTATTGGTAGAATATAAGGGAACGTATTATTTTTCATATCTTAATGAAAATGTGTTCTACAATGATACGGAAGATAGTCTATGATGGAATGATTTATCACGAAAAAAGACATACTAATTCCAGAATGCTGAATCTGAAATACGAGAATATTCAGACGTTTGATATACCAGAAATGCCAGAAGAAATTCTCGTATTTTTTGATTCATGAATAAATGGAGGAATTCGTATGAAGAATCGAATCGGGACATTAAAGGAATACTTGAAGCGACTTGGGAATGGTGAACCATTGGAAGCAGTGCGGAAAGACTTTGTTGAGGTGTTCAAGGATGTCGGCCCTGCGGAAATTATGAAAGCAGAACAGGAGATGCTGGCGGAGGGGACACCGCTTTCTGAGTTGCAGAAGCTATGCGATGTACATGCTGCGCTTTTCCATGGAAAGACGTGGGAGGAACAGATCGTGAATACGGAAAAGGAAGTTCACGCATCGGTGTTACGGGAAGAACGGGAGACAAAGACGCGTGAACTGGCACAGATCAAAGGACATCCGCTGTGGTTGTTTGCAAAGGAGAATGGTGCTCTTGCTATGCTGCTGGAGCAGGCAGAGGAAAAGATTAAGGATGGCAGTGCGAATAAGAAGACGTTGGAATCATTGCGCGGCATCTCGATTCACTATGCGAAGAAAGGAGATCTGCTATATCCGATTCTGAATGTGCGGTATGGAATATCTGGACCAGCGAGTGTGATGTGGACGGTTGACGATGAGATCCGGGATGAGATTTCATTTCTTGCGAAGATGAATGATAAGGAATCTGATTGGCAGGAGAGATTTGCAACGGTAGTGGCACGGGCACAGGAAATGATCTACAAAGAGGCAAATATTTTGTTCCCAAATTGTGCGGCGAATTTTACGGAGGAAGAGTGGATAGGCATCTACCATGACCAGAAGGATTATGCAGTGTGTTTCGGTGTGGAGCCGGAGATCTGGCAGAAGGCAGAGGACAACCAATATGTGCCGGAGACCTCGCTCACAGAGACAGAAATCCGCATGCCGGGCGGATACCTGACGATTGCACAGCTGATTGCGCTTCTGAATACGATTCCGATGGAAATCACATTTGTGGATGTGAATAATATCAATCGTTTCTTCAATGAAGGACCGAAGGATTTCAAACGTCCGGGCATGGCAATCGACCGGGAAGTATTCTCCTGTCACCCGCCGAAGATTGAAGCGACCGTGCGAAGAATTATTGGAGAATTCCGCGCGGGGGCATTGGACGAGGTGCCAATCTGGATGGACAAAAACGGAAAGTGCATGCTTGTGAAATACATGGCGGTACGGGATAAAGAGGGGACGTATCTCGGCACGCTGGAGCTGGTGCAGGATATGGGATTTGCAAAGGAGCATTTTCAGAAGAAGGAAGAAAAAGCAGAGCTGTGGTAAGTGGAGAAATGGAAGATAGAGAGAGTAAGATCTCCCGGAAGTTATTCCGGGAGATTTTTGCATGAATTCAAATATATTCGTAGATGGACTTTTGCCTGCAGATATGGTAATTTAGGGATAAGTTTAGAATAGATATAGCCATTCATAAAAATGGTAAAGCGTATAAGAAAGATAAAACATAGTACAGGAAGTTGAAAGACTGACGATGTGAGGCAGACAGATGAACAAGATTGAGGAATATTACAATAAATTTAATGAGGAAAAACGATTAAATTCAAGACATGGGCAGATCGAGTACCGTATCACGATGAAATATATTCATGATTATCTGGATATGCGGAGACAGGAATTACAGGTTGAGAACCGGAAAGATATCAGGATTCTTGACATAGGTGCAGGAACCGGACGTTACAGTGTGGCACTTTGCGAGGAAGGCTACGATGTGACGGCAGTGGAGCTGGTGAAACATAACTTAGGTATATTGAAACAGAAAAACAGAAACGTACATGCGATGCAGGGAAATGCGCTGCATCTGAAGAAGCTGGAAGAAAATACCTATGATCTGACACTCCTCTTTGGACCGATGTATCATCTGATGACGAAGGAGGAGAAGATTCAGGCGCTTTCCGAAGCGAAACGCGTGACGAAGCCGAGCGGGATTATATTAGTCGCCTATGTGATGAACGAGTATGCCGTGGTCGTATATGGTATTCAGGAAAATCACATTGAAGAAAGTGTGAAGAATGGAACGCTGGATGCATCATATCATACGGTACCTGCGAAGGATAGTCTATATGCGTTTGAACGGATTGAGGACATCGACAGCTACAACGAAGCAGTCGGATTAAAGCGGGAGAAGATTCTGTCACCCGATGGCCCTGCCAACTATATCCGTCCATTTGTGAATCAGTTAAGTGAGGAGAGCTATGAGCTTTTCGTGGCATATCAGTTGGAGGTGTGTGAGCGACCGGATTTGATCGGAGCAGGGGCACATACGGTGGATATACTTCGTAAGGAATTATGATGAATAGGATATGTGCATGTGTTGGATAGGATGAGTTGGAATGATAACATGATGAAGCATGTCGATGTGTGTGCAAATCGTCAAGCAATCATGTGGTAACGTATGATATAAGGAGAAGAAAGAATGGAACAAGGAAGCTTGCCGGAACGCTATCTGTCGCGTTCGGTGATTAAACATATACGAAGATTAAATCCGAAGCTTTCGGTATCGGCAGCAGTTGGAAACGATTATGCGAACCTGCATGGAAGCGTAAGTGCAGATGGCATCGGTGATACCCCGTGGATCGCGTGGGTGAAAGCGATGAATAATTTTGCATGTTCGGGCGGACAGGTCGAGGGTGCACGTCTTACGATGCTGCTTCCACAGAATGTAAAGGAATCATGGATTAAAGGCTATATGGCGGATTTCAATTCCTATGCAGAAGCAAAGGGCATACAGATCTTAGGCGGTCACACACAGGTGTCTGAAGTGTTTGTGCGGGCGCAGTTTCTTGTGACAATGCTAGGAACAGCAGGCGATTACCGTGCAAATAAAAAGATGATCAAGCCGGGCTATGATATTGTGATGGTCGGGCAGGCAGGCTTGATGGGCGCAGATATAATTCTGAAGGAAAAGCGGGAAGAACTGCATACGCGGTTCCCGGATTTTTATCTGGATATGGCAAGCGTTAAGGAAGATGCATATAGCATTGCGGACGCGGCGCGGAGGATTGCAGATTCCGGCATGAATATCTGCTATATGCACGATGGCTCGTCCGGTGGTGTCTATGGTGCCCTGTGGCAGATGGGTATCTGGATGGATAAAGGCTTTGAGGTACAGCATGTGGATATTCCAATCCGGCAGGAGACAATCGAAATCTGCGAGTTCTTCAATATCAATCCGTATCTGCTTGACGCAACTGGGTGCCTATTTGCAGTCGTGGACGATGGAAAGAAGTTGGTGGAATATCTGGCAGAACAGGAAATCGAAGCGACCGTGATTGGTGTGGTCACAGAGAAAAAAGAGAAGATGATCGTGGTAAACGAACTGGAACACCGGTGTCTGTCTCCGGTGAATGGGGATGAGATACATAAGGTGTTGTAGGTAGGAGATTAAATAGAAACGCAGGTGATGAAAAGTCACCTGCGTCTGTTCTGGTCGCTTTCATTGTTGATTAGAATGTTTTTTGAAGAAAATCGGCGTAAGTTTTGTAAATCTTATAATATTCAGTACCTTTTTCCTGACCATATTTTCCGGTAAAAAGCTTATTAATCTCTTTAAGATTTGCTTTTTGCGGATATAATTTCTTGAAAAAGTCATCGCTAAGATTTGCTCCGTTTTTGGAATATATGATATTCAAAAATTTACGGTATTTCGTTTTCTTTTGCCAATTAACAGTAGAAATTTCATAAGATGGCAGTTTGACCATCTCGTAAATTTCTTTTCCCGTGGAATCACCATATATTGCTTTGAGCATATTGTGAAGGGCAGATAGGTTGCTTTTCCCGATGCAGGATAGCAGGACATCCAACTGAACTTCGTCAATAGATGTTAATGCTGATATCTGGTGGGATTTATCCTTAGTAGAATTCATGGTAACATTTTTTGAAATTTCTTCAGTATCGTTACTCTCAGTATTAGTAACCTCTGAGGATTCGGAAACAGGTTCTAAAGTTTCAGGCATCGATGCTGTGGAGGGTTCTTCTTTGATCAATGTATGGAAAATAGATGGTGCTTTACGGCAGACGTGAAATCCGCGTTCAGACCAAAAATGAACTACACTGTCAAACCCCTTGTCTTTTGAAACGATAATAAGATTATCATCTGGATTTTTAACAGTAAGCGAACCAAGGTAAGTTACTAATTGAAAATCCAGGGAATTATCTGTGCCATTCTCACAGAGGATAAATTCTGGTTCAACTGGAGAATGTTTCAAAAGAATCAAGTTCTCATAGGACATATTTGGAGATTTATCTGAGTAGAATACAAGGATTAAATCATCTTTATTTAAGTAATCGAATAATTTAATCCATGCATCTCCTACATTCTCGCTGTCCACAAAAAATATATTTTTCATGATTACCTCATATGACCAGAACAAAAATAGTATAGCATAGTTGTGTTCATATTAAAATATTTGATTATTCTAAAAAAGTCTGTAAAATGATAGAAAACAGGATTACATATAGGAAAATAAGAATATGGTAAGAAAGGATTGAAAACATACATAAGGATGTTGGGAAATAAAAAAGGAAAACAACTGAATAAATATGTGCCAGATTATGTGCTATTTGATCTGGAAACAACTGGAATCTCTGCGAACTACGATGAAGTAATCGAAATCTCCGCCGTGAAAGTTCGTGGCGGTAAAATCGTCGATGAATTCAGTACACTTGTCAATCCGGGACGAAGCATTCCGTATGGTGCGAGTGCGGTGAATCATATCTACGATGAGATGGTGGTAGATGCACCGGAGTTTGAAGAAGTGTTACCGTTGTTCTTTGCATTTATCGGAAACGATATTCTGGTCGGACATAATATTGCGTCGTTTGATATGAAGTTTCTGTATCGGGACTTTGAGAAATATATGGGAGTGATACTTCCAAATGATTTCGTGGATACATTACGGATTGCAAAGATCGTATTCCCAGATTGGAAGCATAGGAAACTGGGGGATCTTGCGAATTATTATGGTATCTCTACGGTGGGCGCGCACCGCGCATTGACAGACTGTAGGATGAATCAGAAGGTATTTGAATTACTTGGAAAAGAATTGTCCGGGGAAGGAACGGCGGATGCACGGCAGAATGTCAAGACCTGTCCGAAATGTGGAATGACAATGGTAAAACGAAAAGGAAAGTTCGGAGAGTTCTGGGGTTGTAAAGGATTCCCGGATTGCCGGTATACGGAGAATGTCTAAGGGGAAACAGCAGGTTGCTTTTATCGTAAGCGGTTGTCTGTTAAGATAGCATCATGGAGGTGAACGTGATGGAAACGAAAAATGTGATTTTGGAACTTCGCACGAAGCGGGGGTTATCACAGGATGAATTAGCCGAGAAAATCATGGTGACAAGACAGGCAGTATCGCGCTGGGAGAATGGTGAAACCGTGCCGAATACGGATACATTAAAGCTGTTGTCAAAAGTATTTGATGTATCGATCAATATGCTGCTTGGACAACCAAGAAAACTGATCTGTCAGTGCTGTGGCATGCCGCTTAAAGATGAGATTATTGGGCATGACCGGGATGGGGCAATGAATGAATCGTATTGCAAATGGTGTTATGCAGATGGCATGTATACATACAGCAATATGGATGATTTGATCGATGTTGCAGTCAAGCACATGGTGACGGATGAATTCCCGGAGGAGCAGGCTCGTGCCTATATGAAGGAGCTGCTTCCGAAGCTGGATTATTGGAAGCGATACGATGAACTGAGCGACGGCGGACAGTTCGACGAATTCAAAAATCAGTTGATAAAAGAGATCAATGATCTTCACATCGAAGGATTACCGAAGGTAGACAAGCTGAATGCACTTGTCGGTCAGTATGTGAATCTGGCGTATCCACTTCCAAGTGGCGAGATAGTAAAATTCTTAGATGACCAGAAAACGTATCTTGGCAATCAGTTGGAATGTGAGTTTGGTGGAGAACGGTATTTTGGCGTGCTTGCAGGCATGGATTTTATTTTGGTGAGTACCTATGATGCGAGTGGCGAAAATCCGGAGCTGGTCGTATATAAGAAACGGTAAAATTGGATAGAAGCGTTAGTAAAGAGCCGAGTGATCGGCTCTTTTTTGTCGTTTCAACAACTTAAAGTAAATAAAAATTGACAAAAACATTATATTTGTTTAATATTATTGATGTAAGGAGTTGATGACATGCCGAAAAAATCAATTGTATTATTACCAGAAACAGAAAATATATTAGAACAAATGGGACTGCAGATAAAATATGCAAGATTAAGAAGAAAAATTTCAGCGGAGTTGGTTGCAGAACGTGCTGGAATTAGTAGAGCGACGTTAGTTTCTATTGAGAAAGGTGTACCATCCGTTGCAATCGGCTATTATGCAGCCGTATTGCATGCACTTAATTATATGGATAAAGATTTGCTGCTGGTTGCAAAAGATGATGAACTGGGACGTAAATTGCAGGATTTGGATCTGCCTGTTAGAAAGCGTGTAACAAAGAAGGGATAATTTGTATGGAGAAAGATAAGAAGATATATGTATTTGCGGATTTCCTGTCATTCCACAATGATTTGATTGGGACAATATTTTTGTCTCAGGTAAGAGGGAAAGAATTATATTCTTTTGAATATGATCAGAAATGGCTTGAAACGGGAGCCATGTTATTAGATCCTGATTTACAGTTATACGCGGGGAGACAGTATATAAGGGATGAAAAGAATATATTTGGAGTTTTTGCAGATTCTTGTCCGGATAGATGGGGAAGACGTTTGATGAATCGCAGGGAGGAATTGCGAGCCAGAACAGCTTCGGAAAAACCGCGTAAGTTATTTGACAGTGATTATCTTCTTGGAGTGTATGATAAAGCTCGGATGGGTGGATTGCGTTTTAAGACAGAATTGAATGGAGAATTTCTATCTGATGACAAAGAATATGCAACACCATCGTGGACTTCACTACGAGAACTTGAGCAGGCGGCAGTGGCATTTGAAAATGATGATACAGGATTGGGTGAGAAGTGGTTGAAACAACTACTTGCACCGGGATCATCTTTGGGTGGAGCGAGACCTAAAGCATCTGTACTTGCTCCAGATGGTTCGTTGTGGATTGCCAAATTCCCGTCTAAACATGATGATATTGACTCTGGCGCATGGGAAATGGTTGCACATGAATTAGCGAGTATGTGTGGATTGAATGTGCCGGAAGCAAAGGCTGAAAAATTCTCTAAGCTTGGAACAACCTATTTAGTTAAAAGATTTGACAGGAATCATGAACAGAGAATTCATTTTTCGTCTGCTATGACGATGCTCGGAAAAACAGATGGTGCAAATGGTGTGGATGGAAGCAGTTACCTGGAGATTGTATCATTTTTGAGAGCAAATGGAGCAAGACCGAAACAAGATATAGAGGAGCTTTGGAAAAGAATCGTGTTCAGCATGGCGATATCCAATACGGATGATCATTTTCGTAATCATGGATTTGTATTATCCGAGAAAGGCTGGATATTGTCACCATTATATGATGTGAATCCAGATATTTATGGAGAGTATCTATCATTAAATGTCGATGACAACAATTCGAGTATCGATTTTGAACTGGCATTGGAAGCTGCGCCATATTATGGAATGGAAAAAAAGAAAGCATTGGAAGTGGTGAAAAGTACAAAAAATATTATAAATAGTAATTGGCGGGAACTGGCAAAAAAATATAATATTAGTCGTGGAGAAATAGAAAGAATGGTGCCTGCATTTCAAAATGTGATATAGAGATAAAGTAGAAATTGCATAAAAAGATTATGCATTTATACTGGTGAAAATACAATTTGGATGGTACAATAAGCGTATCATTTATTTTAAGTGGGGAGTTATATGTTTGATACGGAAGAAAATAAGCAGCAGCGGGAGCAAAGTCCGTTGTTTGATATAATACCAGCGAATTTTTTTATGCCATTATCTTCACCAAACCGGTTGGTGTATTGGGAATGTCTGTGTAAACTCTTTGGCGCTATGAACGCACAGCTTTCTTTTGGTGTGGAACGGGAAATATTGGTAGATGAGTTACAGTTTTATTTTGAACAGAATCAAGCTGCAGAGTTTGCGGAAGATGAGTTAAACTCGCTTGATCCGAGAAAAAAAGCGAATGAAATGCTACGCTTGCTTGAAAAATATGGCTGGCTTGAAGTAGAAACAGACAAAAGTTATGTGCAACGCGTGAATTTTTTTGATTATGCGGTAAAAATTATGAAATCTTTGCTTGAGATTTCAGATGGGAAAAAGATTGAATATCAAGGATATATCTATACAATTTACAGTTTGGTCCGGACAAGTACGGATCGTCCTGCAGTTGTCTTGAGACAGATCCGTGAGAATACGGATATGTTGATCACGGGTTTAAAAAACTTAAATTCCAATATAAAACATTATATCGATGAATTGACCAGACATAAAACAGTTGCTGAAATTATGGATGCTTTATTTAATGATTATATTACAAATATCGTAGATAAAGCATATCACAGATTGTTGACGTCGGATAATGTCTCGAAATTTCGACCGGAAATTATTGAACGGCTGGAGTCGTGGGGACATAGCACGGATTATGTGAGGCAGACATCCGGTGAGCTTGCATCAATGAATGAGATTCCTATAGAGGAAGCGGAAGAACTGGTATATCAGATTTTACATGAGGTTGTGGATGCGTTTGACAGTATGGACGATATTCTGTCAGAAATTAACCAGAAGAATACGCAATATCAAAGGGCTGCAATAAACAGGGCAAAGTTTTTGCTGGCTGGAACAGAGGATATACGCGGTCAATTGAAAGAAATTTTATTATATATTGGTGAACAGGCAGAACAATCGCAATTCGACTTAAATGGAATTTACGAGATTGAGTATCTGGATGAACTGATGCGTATATTTGGAAGTTCTTTTTTGGATGAAAAATCATTGTACAATGCTATTGAAGGGAAAAAAGAGTTTCATCCGCAGGAGTTAGAGCAACTGGAACCGAATCTGGAATTAAGGCAGGAAAAAATGCGCCGGATGACTGAAAAAATGCGGAGAATTCTGAGCCCGAAACGGATAAATGAATATGTTGACAGCCAGATGAAAGATAAAGAATCAATGCAGGCATCTGAACTTCCACTGGAGAGTGTAGATGATTTTATGAAATTGATTTATATACGGTTATATGGTTCAAGAAAGAAAATGAATTACCAGATAGTACGATCATCAGTGGGACAGACTGCAACGCATGGAATGTATCAGTTTCCGGATTTTAAGATAATCAGAAGAAAGTAGGGAGAATCGAATGAATTTGTTGGAAGGTATGTTGCAAAAGGATCAGGATGAGTTTCGGAGAATTAGCAATAAATTGATAAATGTATGTTTTGTGTGCAAGCAGAATCAGTCAGCAAAAAGTGATTATTATTTCATTTTAAAATACCGTGAGAAGTTTGAAAATCTGTTAGGAACTTTGGGATACCGGATAGAAATTAACGAGGAATATGGTGTCGTTCAGCTGACGAATGCACTGAACATGAATCGTCAGAATTTGAAATTGTATGATTCTATCATATTGCTTATATTGAGAATTCTATTTGACGAGAAAAAACGGGAGCTTTCTGTGAGTGACGAGGTAATTGTAAATCTTGGAGATATTCAGGATAAGTATCTGAGTTTAAAAATACGTGATAAGATGATTGATAAAACAACAATGGGTAATGCACTTCGATTGCTACGACGTTATCAGCTGATAGAATTGCTGGATTCAGATTTGAAAAACGAGGAATCGCGGATACTTATATATAATTCTATTTTAATGGCTGTTCGGGTAGAAGATATCAAGCATGTGTATGAGAAGATTGAGAGCTATAGAAGGGGGAAACTGAAAGATGAAGAAACTGACCAGAATGAGACTGATTAATTGGCATCGGTTTTATGATGAAACTATAGAGTTTGGTGATTCGACACTTATTTCAGGAGAAAATGGTGCGGGTAAATCCACACTTTTAGATGCGATGCAGTTTGTCCTTACATGTTCAACAAATCATTTTAACAAGGCGGCACACGAGAATGGAAAAAGAAATCTGACAGGATATATCCGATGTAAAACCGGGCGGGAGAATCGACCATATGACCGGACCGGGGAGATTAGTGCGCATGTGGCGCTAGAGTTTTACGAGGAAAGTAAGAAACAGTATTTTATTATAGGAGCAGTGATTGATTCTGCAACGGAAGGGCAGGAAACAGTTGTAAGATATCTGATGGATAAGCAGATGTTGTCGGATGAATTCTTTATTTTTGGAAAACGACCTAGAAATATTACAGAATTTCGTACGTTCAATAATAAAAGAATCAAACAATGGGCGAAAACAAATATCGAAGGAAAAAAGATGATACGCCAGAGATTTGGCAGAATAGAAGAAAAATTCTTCCAGTTAATTCCAAAGGCGCTGGCGTTTAAACCGATTAATGATATTAAGGATTTTGTATATTCTTATGTATTAGATGAAAAAGAAGTAAATATTGATAGTTTAAGAGAAAATGTACGCACATATCAGGAACTGGAGCGGACGTTGGAGGGCGTAAAGAAGAGGATTGAAAAACTGTCTGAAATTGAAAAAGCACACGTGACAGTAAAGGAATGTATGCAGGCAGATAAAATGTATGAGTTTTTTCTTGCACAGGCAGATCTTGATATTGTGGCAGTCAGAATTAGGGAATTAGAAGAACAAATCAATCAGGGCAGATATAAATTAAAAGAATTGAATGCACAGACAGAAAGTATGAGGAAAGAACTGAAAAATAAAGAAGATATTCGTACTTCTCTTCTGACGGAATTAAAAGGAAATGCAGATTATCAGGCTCTGGAAAAACAAAAGGACTATAAGCAGCAATTAGAAAAAGAAAAAGAAAAGGAACTGCAAGAACGTGCAGAACTCCTGGAACACGGACGGACAGCATGGAAGAGGACAAGTAAATTGATGGAGATTTCAGATATTGATGAATGTATTCCTCGCTATCTGGATACATTGAAAAATCTGAAAGAATTGGACGACGTGCCGATTGCGAAAGACTTAATTGATCATGTAATATCATATAAGAAAGAGATGTATGATAAATTGTATCGCCGCCATCTGGAAGTAGAAACAGAACTTCACATGTTATCCGAACAATTACAGGAGAAAGAAAAAATGGTTGAGAATTTGAAACAGCAAAAATTCTCCTATCCGCCGGCGGTTGAGTCATTGCGCGAACGCATAGAGCGGGATTTCTTACGCATTGGACGAACTGAAAAACCACGTGTATTGTGTGAATTGCTTGAAATTAAAGATGAACTATGGCGTGATGCGGTAGAGGGGTATTTAAATACACAGCGTTTTTATTTGCTGGTAGAACCGGAGGATTTTGATATTGCACTTGGAACTTATGAAAAGATGCGTCGTGAGAAAAAAGTTTATGGCGTGGGCTTGATTAATGTTGGAAAACTGGAAGAATTTGATACAGCACCGGAGGGGAGTCTGGCTACAGCAGTAGAAGCAGATAATATCTATGCAAAACGGTATGTGAATATGATTCTTGGTAAAGTACATATGTGTACCCGTGTAGATGATTTAAAAAAGTATGCAGTATCCATTACACCCCAATGTATGAGATATCAAAACCATGTTGCATCAGCGATAAAACCTGAGATCTATCGTACACCGTACATTGGCAAGAATGCATTGAAAGTGCAGTATGAACAGGCGATATCCGAAATTGAAGGGTTAAAGGAACAGGAAGTAAGGACAAAGGATAAAGATAAAAAAATAAATTCTGTACTTGAAAGATTGGATTACAGTGAGGATACGGAATTGAAGTTTCGGATTGGGGTACTGAGTGATTTGAGACGCACAAAGTTAGAATTGGAACGATGCGGGGCCGAAATAGAAAAGCTGAAGAAGAATCAGACCATGATCGAAAAGCAGATTCGTGTAGACGATATTGAAAAGGAATGTAAAGAATTAAGCAGCCGGATATCTGAAAAAGATAGGGCATCTGGTGCTTGTGAGAATCAGATCAGCGTTAATCAGAATGCAGTTATGGAATGTGAAGCTGAGCAGTCCAGACGATATTCGGAAGTTGAAGAACTTAAAGCAAATGCAGATGAAAATGCTGTTTTATGGAAAAATGAGTATCAAAAACAGATAACGAATAAAACAGTAGAGCAGTTCAGACAAAATTTTGATCGTAGAAAGAAAGCAAATCTGACCAATCAGGCGACAGCAAAGGATAATATGATAAAATTGATGCAGCAGTACAAGACGGATTTTGATTTTGGTGCAGCTGCGACGCTGGATGCATATCCGGAATATGAAGCGGTACAGTTACGGCTTGTGAACTCCGAATTGTTAAGTTACGAGGAAAAGGTTCGCAAAGCGAGGTCAGCTGCGGAGGATGAATTCCGGGAACAGTTTTTATCAAAGCTTCAGGAGAATATGAAGCAGGCACAAGGAGAATTTAAAGAGTTGAACAAAGCACTCCGGGACATTACGTTCAGCAATGAGCGGTATGAGTTTTTGTACCTGAGAAGCAGGAAGTATGATAAATACTATGATATGATTATGGATGATTTCAATATAATTCAGGGAGAATCCATTTTCAGTGGTATTTTTCATGAAAACCATAAAGAGGTCATTGATGAGCTATTTGAGCGATTGGCATTGGATCAGGAAAACAGTACAAAAACGTTGGAAGAATTTACAGATTATCGTACATATATGGACTATGATATTAAGATAACGCATGAAGATGGTAATTATTCTCTTTATTCGAAAGTATGTGAAGAAAAGAGTGGTGGAGAGACGCAGACCCCATTTTATGTAACCGTTGCAGCGTCGTTTGTGCAATTATACAGCAATAATATGGGGGGAGAATCTATCGGACTGGTTATGTTTGATGAGGCGTTTAATAACATGGATGATGAACGTATTGAAGCGGTGCTGGAGTTTATGAACCGTCTGCCATTACAGATTGTGATAGCTGCGCCGCCGGACAAAATTCAGTATATCGGACCAAAGGTTCAGGAAACGATGCTCGTGATGACAGATGATAAAATCAGTTATGTAGAGGAATATGGTTATGCAGCAAATAGAAAATAAAATACTGAATCAATTGTTGGATCGCTATGAAAACAGCAAATTGTCACGGAACGAAAATGCCAGAACAATACATATTACATATGCTTTTCGAAAGAACACGATTCCACAGTACTTTGATGAGAGTTCCAATGCTGCGGATGAGATTAATTCTGTTATGATGGAATTACAAAGAGAGAAAATTATTAATATTGCATGGAAAAATGGAAAAATCGATGGCATCATTGACAAGGTGGTTCTACAAGAGGATGCGGTTAGTGTTGTGTATAAACGCCTTGGAAGAATATCAAAGTTGTCAGCGGAAAAAAATGCGGAAGCATTATTGAATCGTATGCAGAACAAGATTTCCGGGCGTGTCACAACATCCTTTGTGGACAGAATGCTGGACAGGATTGAGACAGGAAAATCAGTAAAAGAATATTTTGATATTACAGATTTAAAACAGGCAGAAAACTTGATTTATGCATTGGATTGTATTGAAAATAATCAGAAGGACTGTTATGTACGTGAGTTTTCCATTGAATATTTTCAAGATAGCAAAATGTTTGAGCAGCTGATTCCAAAGGTTTGTCATGTAATCAGGGAGGAACGGGATGATTTTTCAGAGTTCGAAAACGAAGAGATACTGGCGGAGTATTTCATTTACAAAAATCCGGGATATGTATATATCAAAGGAACTGCATTCCTTGTTACATCTGATGATAAAATGCTTGATATCAGCATATTGCCGGATGGGATAGGGTTTGCCATTAGCCGGGAAAGTAATCCAACGGTTCGGGTTGTCCCTTCTGAGTCAATTCGTGAGGTATATACGATTGAAAATCTGACATCGTTTTATCGATTCCATAAGGAGAACAGTCTGGTTATATATTTGGGTGGATATCATAATAAAGTTCGGCAGCGTTTATTATTACAAATATATGAGACTTTACCAGATGCAAAATATTATCATTTTGGTGATATCGATGTGGGAGGATTTCAGATATTTTATCATCTGTGTGAGAAAACAAAAATTCCATTCCGGACATATAAGATGGATATACAGACGATGAAGCAATATGAGAAATACACAAAGCGGTTGACCGTAAATGATCGAAAAAGGCTGCAGAAACTGATGGAGACAAAACTATCCGAAGAGGAAAAGAAATTGGCACAATATATGTTAGAACATAATGCAAAGCTTGAACAGGAATGTATTTTTGAGTAGAGGTGTGGATGAGGTGAAGCAGGAAGCGGCATATAAGGAAGTACCGAGGGTAAGAGAAGATAAAGCCAGATAGATGTGAAGACGTGGGAGAGATTCTGCGTACTTTTTTGATGCGGATAAATATGATAGATAAAACTGTAGAAGAATCCTGAATTCACAGATGATGTAATTGCGGACTTGCAGGAAACAGCAGATTTTATGTATGAGAATCAGTATATTCGGTCAAAAGTGAACATCAAGGATGTAATTGTTACAAAGTAATCATTTCTTGTGAAGCGTTGGCTCGGAAACGAGCCAGCGCTTTTTTGCGCAATAAGCCGGAATGCAGAAATTGTGCTTGTACAAATTTCTATATGACGGCCAAGGTTCATCGAGCCGCCAGGCGAGATGCTGTGGTGAGCTGAAATGCAGAAATTTGACATGGATTTTACGTGGTTTCAACAGAAATATGATAGTGGAGTTGCAAAATCCAATTCTATAATAAAGCAAAATTGAAAAAGCAATACATTCAAAGTGAGGAAAAAAATATGCCATCTACATATGCACATTACCGGATGGGACAGGAAGTAATCGAACAGGTTTCCGGTTCTGCCCGCGATATCATTATGAAACATAAACAGCTTTATGATATAGGCCTGCACGGACCAGACATCTTGTTTTACTATCATCCGCTGGCAACGAATCAAGTCAACGCAATCGGGTATGGACTGCACGATCATTCTGGAAAATATTTCTTTGAAAAGGCGGCTGAGATCATAGGAACGGCGTCCAATAAGGAAGCAGCACTTGCCTATATCTATGGATTCATCTGCCATTTTGCCTTGGATTCGACCTGCCATGGTTACATCGACGAGAAGATCGCGCAAAGCGGAGTATCCCATACGGAGATTGAAGTGGAATTTGACCGTAGCCTGATGATTGAAGATGGGAAAGATCCGGTTCGCCAGGATCTGACGAAGCACATCATTCCATCCTTGGAAAATGCTGAAGTGATCGCACCATTCTTTCAGGGAGCTAGTACCAAGCAGGTAAAGAAAGCGTTGAAAGGAATGATTCGGTGCAATCACTTGCTGCTTGCACCTTCCAAATTAAAAAGATCACTGATTTATACCATACTCCGTCTATCTGGAAATTACAAAGAGATGCATGGTTTGCTGGTGAATTTTGAAGCAAATCCGGCATGCGAGGACAGCACAGCAAAGCTGCATCAGTTGTATGCTGTGGCCAAGAGCCGGGCAGCTATGCTGATTGATGAGTATGGAAAGCACATATCAAAGGAAGCGTCGTTGAATGCACTCTATAATTACACATTCAGCGGCAAAGAGAAGGAGGTGTAGCAACATGAAGATGAAAATGACAAAGGCTGAGAGAAAATGGGTGTTATACGATGTAGGGAATTCTGCGTTTGTGTTGCTGGTGTCAACGATCATGCCGATCTATTTTAACTATCTGGCTGGAAATGCAGGACTCTCTTCGGTCGATTATCTTGCGTATTGGGGCTATGCGACATCGACGGCAACGATTATCGTAGCATTGCTCGGACCGGTATTTGGTACATTAGCAGACACGAAAGGCTTGAAGAAACCAATCTTTACCGCAACGATGCTGATTGGAGGAATCGGTTGTCTGGCACTTGGATTCGCCAGACAATGGATGGTTTTTCTGCTGATCTATATTATTGCAAAGACGGGATTCTCTGGGAGCCTGATCTTCTATGACTCGATGCTAGGAGATATCACAACCGAAGACCGGATGGATAATGTATCTTCACAGGGTTATGCGTGGGGCTATATCGGTAGCTGCGTGCCGTTTGTTTTATGTCTGGGAATCGTACTCGGTGCAGGAAAGATCGGAATCAGTATGGAGCTGGCGATGATGATTTCATTTGCAATCGTTGCAGTCTGGTGGATTGGTGCAACTATTCCGCTTCTTAGAATCTACAAACAGAAGCATTATGTGGAACGCCAGCCGAGGGCAATTCGGAACAGCTTCAAGCGTCTGGGTGTCACACTGAAAAATGTAAGAAATGAGAAAAAAATTTTCCTGTTCCTGCTGGCATTTTTCTTCTACATTGATGGTGTCTACACGATCATCGATATGGCAACCGCCTATGGAACCGCGCTTGGATTCGACAGCACGAAACTGCTTCTGGCATTGCTTGTCACACAGATCGTAGCATTTCCTTTTGCAATCCTATTTGGTAAGTTATCCACCTGCTATAAAACAGAGCGGCTTATCACAATCTGTATTGCAGCGTATCTGGGCATCGCCGTATTTGCAATCTTCCTGAAGGAGCAGTGGCAGTTCTGGATTCTGGCAATTCTGGTTGGCATGTTCCAGGGCGGAATCCAGGCATTGTCCAGATCGTATTTTGCCAAGATCATCCCACCGGAAAAATCCGGCGAATATTTCGGATTGATGGATATATGCGGAAAAGGTGCATCCTTCCTTGGAACAACCGTAATCAGTCTGATCTCGCAGGTCACCGGCAAGGTAAATATCGGCGTAGGCGCGATATCCCTGTTCTTTGTGCTTGGAATGATTGTGTTCCGGATGGCAACCGCGGAGGAGAAGGGAAAAGCAGGGAAAGTGGAGATGAGATTGGGAGAAGATGGGCTGTCTTGAGGGAGAGAAGAAAAGAATATTTGCCACGGCAGGACTATGAAAAGCCTTATAAATCAAGGAATAATGGGGCAAAACGGGGCATAGTCTGGTAGTTAGAGCATTTGGAAACTACAGTAATACTACGAATGAGGGAATGCAAATGAGCCGATGTAGAAGTGCAGATTTTAACGGTAGTAGCAATCGTTAAATTGTAAGGACTGTCGTTATATAGTGTGCAATCGTTGAATAGTCTAGCAGTATCGTGTAAAATGAATATCTAGTTGGATACGGACATATAATATTAATGCAGCCGCAAGCTGTGATTTGAACTTGTATTTGACCTTGACAGGCGGCACATTTGAATGTATACTTTAAGTACAGTAAGAGATTACTGCAAATGTTTGTTGCTACTCGATATGCAACTCAAATAAGGTCGAGTTCAAATGTTTGTCGCTACTCGATATGCGACTTAGAAAAGGTCGAGTTCAAATGTTTTGAGGTTCTGTTCGAGAGGACGGAGCCTCTTTTTGATGATAGGAGAAGAAATGGAAATAGGACATTTTTATTATATTGATGATCAATACTTTAAGGATTTTCCAGATTCTTATTTGATGCAGAATAAGGAAAAGGTAAATGGACAGTTACATGATAGACCATGCTTTTATGCATTCCAGGATAGTAATACGCAGCTGTTTTGGATGATACCATTTTCATCACAGACTTCTAAATTTAAAGGAATCTATAATAAGAAAATGCAAAAGTATCATAGGTGCGATACAATTGTTTTTGGAGAAGTGCTTGGCCATGAGAAGGCATTTTTGATTCAAAATATGTGCCCGATTACAGAAAAATATATGAAAAATGAGTATCTGGACTCTGTTGCCAATATACCAGTTCGTGTTGATGGTAGATTGGAAAAGGAGTTAAAGGATAAAGCGGGAAAAGTTTTAGCATTGCAGAGAAAGGGAGCGAAGCTGATTTTTCCAGATGTCCTTAGTATAGAACAGGAATTATTAAAATAGATGTAAATACCTATGTCGGATAAAGAGAGGTGTCTTTCCTAGTGGCAAGCATCTTTTTTTATTTGAAACCGTGTGGTGTATTTCGCACATTTATATTGACAAGAGAATATATGAGTGGTATTTTTCTAACATAAGAGCGAAATATATCACATAAAGGAGATGGCGATTATGAATAAAAAAGAACCGATGAGTTTGTCAGAACACTATAATTTACGATATACCCTGAATGGATTTATGTGGCTGCTATACGCCGTCATAAATCTGTTGCCAAATAACATTGTTACAAAAGTGTTGTGTATCGTTGCTTTAATTATGGCGATCATAACTTCATGCATTGCTTTATTTGGAAAAGCGGATGCTGATGATGAGATGTCAATTCTACACATATCAAAAGCAAAGGCAATGACGCTTGATATCACAGTTTCATTGTTTTTGATTATTGGTGTAGGCTCAGTAGTTCTTGGAAATATGGTAGTAAATATAGCCAAGTTATATCCGTTCGTTATCGGAGTGGTTCAACTTCTTACTGGCATTTTATTCTGGCTGGAAGAAAGGACGAGTGATTGATATGCCTATATTAAAAACAAAGCTGCATGAACTCCGCAAGGAAAATAATATGCAACAGGTGGAACTTGCAAAGTTGGTGGGGGTCCGCCGGGAGACAATTGGAAATTTGGAAAATGGGAAATATAATCCGTCATTGAAACTTGCTATGGATATAGCGAAAGTGTTTGAACGTACTGTAGAGGATATCTTTTTTTTCGAAGAAGAGGAATAAGTCCGTTTTTTGGTACAATACCTAGAATATACTAAACTGTGCTATTTTTTGCTTGAATCAGGATTAAATAAATTAGCAGCAGAACGCTATGAGAAAAATATCTGTCAGTGCGTGAGACAGTGGAATTATTCAAAGAAGAATAATAATTCGGTGGATATGGTTCTGATGATTAATCCTGAATTATTCATGGTACAGTTATCAGTTCAGATAGGGTATGGGATATTAATTCACACATCAGAGTTTCTATGTTTGATGATAGAAT